>JADMIO011089269.1_pt1 | contig 125764 bp, 109 predicted proteins | sample 8958161 | NCBI WGS metagenome assembly JADMIO01 (sample SAMN16585339, study PRJNA669376) | soil metagenome | isolation source: Crop rotation soil | place: USA: Cullars Rotation, Alabama | collected 2011
CGCGACAACTTGTCCACGTGGAATTCTAAGCTTAGGATCCCAATGTGCTGGAAAGATCTGTCCCCTTTCTACCGAGAAAGAGATATTGTCGACGGCGACATGGTTGGCGTACCGCTTGGTCAGTCCTTCGACTCTGATCATAATTGGCTTAATTTGGACGAATGAGAGCCCTGTCTGGTTAGCAGCTCCATTGGCTAGTTTAAAGGTGAGCGGCGCCCTGCGGCATCCGCCGATAATCATGATAGTGGCGGCGGCGACGGAGTGTCAATCGCGGGTTGGGAACTATGGGCGGTGGGCGGCCTGCGGCCTGCTGTGTATGCTGGCGCCTGCCGGCCACGCGGCTTTGCTCGACGGTTTCCTGGGAGGACGAGGAACCTCTAACATCACCCTCCGCAAACGCCTTCACGTGAACACGTTGATTACTGAACCTGGCACCATCGAAGCGGAATGGGACAACTTGTATTCCTACAGCACCGGCAATTTCAGCATGCCCTCCGTCATCAAGTACACGCCGAAGGGCAAGAGCATCTTGTGGGGCCGCACTGAGTACAGCGCCGCCTTCGATGCGATTGACAGCGTCGCCCTAGCGGGCCAGCGCACCACTCAGTTCAGTGACCGCGTGACCTTCGGCGCCAACGCGGTACTGAAAGATGGAGAAAAGCTGGATATCGCTGTCCAGCCGGCGGCCACGTTCTTCTTGCGCGGGGAATCGGGCGTTCGCCTGGGAGCCACCGCCATTGTTCGCTACGATGTGGGGCGCAATAGCATGGGAGCAAGCCTGAGCTGGACGGCGGCGACCGCGCCATCGCCCACCAACCCCGCCAGAGCGTGGGATTTCGGCGGAGGCATGGGCCGACGTCTGGCTGCTTCCGGCGCCTGGGGGCACATCACTCCGCATGTCAACGCAGTTTACGAGCGGTCCACCGGATTCGAACGCACTTGGGCGGGGTTTGCCGGCGTTGAATACCAGATCACTGAGAGAATCGCGGTCGACTTTACCGGACAGCGTTATGGTCTAGCGGGAGGTAATCCAGATCGCCAGTTGGTTGTCGGGCTCACCATGAACTTCGGCAAGCTGCAATAGGTTCAGGCGTCGCGGTGCACATTCTCCGGCGAGAACGCGGGCACGCAGATCGCGACGTACTCGGCACCCTGGGGCGTGCTGTAACGAACCCATTCACCTTTTCGCGCGATGACCGCTTGGCCGGAGGCCACGTCGGTCGCGCCGCCTTCATGCTCCACGCGCATGACGCCCTGAAGCACAACGGTGTATTCATCGAAATCCGGGCGCTGTCCGGGTTCGGACCAACCCGCCGGACTGCGCATACGTGCGACGCTCGCTTGCGCGTCACCCGAATTCACGCGTCCGATGAATTCTTCGATAATTTTGTTTCCGGGAACCGGGATGAGCGTAGGTGCTGCGATCAGTTGTGGCATTTATTATTCATATCGTAATGACTCGACTGGAGCGATGCGCGTGGCACTGCGCGCCGGATAGAGCGTCGCGATCAGGCTCACAGCCATCGCGGCCGCCGCGATCCAAATCCCGTCGAAAGCCCGCGGCTCGAAAGGCACGTACGCGATCGAGTACACCTGCTTGTCCAGTTTTACCCACTGATACCGCTGAGCGAAGTAACAGATACCGTAGCCGGCTACCAGGCCAATCGCAGTACCCACCGCTCCAATCAGCGCGCCTTCATAGACGAAAACTTTGCGAATCTGCCGCGCCTTGGCGCCCATCGACATCAAAATGGCAATGTCCCGGTGCTTCTCCATCACCATCATGATCAGCGTGATCAGGATGTTCAGGGCTGCCACTAGTTGAATCAGTCCTATGGTGACAACAGTGACGGTCCGTTCCATCGTTAGAGCGCTCAATAATTGCTTGTTCTGCTCGCCCCACGTAGTGGCCGCAAGCTTCGGCCCGATCACCTTTTCGGCGGCCGCAGCCACGTCTGGGGCCTGATAGATGTCGTCGAGCATCAATTCAATGCTATTCACCACATCCGTCAGATCGAAGGCTTTTTGCGCATCGGTTAGCGACAGGAATGCCCAATTCGCGTCCAAATCATAGAAACCGGATTCGAAGGTTCCAGCGACGCGTAAGTAAATATAGCTCGGCCGGGGTCCGAACGGCGTCAATTCCCCATTGGGAACCAGCAGCGTCACCTGCTTACCGGTGACGGCTCCGATACTCTCTGCCAGCCGCGAACCCAGCACGACCCCCGGCAGATCGCCCGAAGCTCGCAGTCCTTCGAGCGACCCGGTTTTCAAGTGACGCAGGGTATCCGCTAAAGGCGCACCGGGACGCACATCAACACCCTTGATCGCTGCGCCCGCTCCGCTTACCGGCCCGGTGATATATCCACTCTCATAGAGCGCGGGGGCTGCCGATTTCACGTGCGGGATCCGCGCCAGTTTCGGAGCCAGATCTTCCCAATGCTCGATGCCCGTTCCGTGTAGTTCCTTCTCCAGAATCGATACGTGCGCGGTGGCGCCCAACAGATTCCGTTGCAGCGTGTCACGGAAGCCATTGTTGATTGCCAGCGCGACCACCAGCGCCATCACGCCCGCGGCCACGCCGATCACCGAAATCGCGGTAATGACGGAGATCACTACCTGCTTGCGCTTGGCGCGCAAATAGCGGCGGGCGATGAACAGTTCAAACATTTAGGGTGCAATTCGCCGCAGCTTCTCGGCCAGTCCGATCTCCCCCTCGGGACGCAGCAGCGGGAACAGAATCACGTCGCGAATGGATTTTGAATTCGTCAGGATCATAGTCAGCCGGTCGATACCAATGCCTTCTCCGCCGGTGGGCGGCATGCCATACGACAGCGCGCGGATGTAGTCTTCATCCATCTGGTGCGCTTCTTCATCGCCGGCCGCTTTCAACTTCAGTTGCGCTTCAAACCGGCGCCGCTGTTCCTGGGGATCGTTCAATTCTGTGTAGGCGTTGCCAATCTCCATGCCGGCCGCGTAGATCTCGAACCGCTCGACGAACGCCGGATCGCTGCGCTTCACTTTCGAGAGCGGTGAAACTTCTACTGGGTAGTCGTAAATGATGGTGGGTTCGATCAGGGTACGCTCCACGTTTCTCTCGAACGCCTCGACCAGCGCGTGGCCCTGCAGTGGAACCTCAGCGCCCACTGCATCCTGCATGGAGACGCGACGGACATTGGCGAAGTCCAGCGAATGGCCTTGCCACTCGACGACCGTCGAGCCCGTCGCATCCAAGGCCGTCTGCTTCAGAAATTCACAGGTGAAATCCATCAAGCCCTGGTAGTCGGTGTAAGCCTGATAAAACTCCAGCATCGTGAACTCGGGGTTGTGCTGCGTCGAGATCCCTTCGTTGCGGAAGTTGCGATTGATTTCGTATACCCGCTCCAGGCCGCCCACAATCAGGCGCTTTAGATACAACTCTGGAGCGATGCGCAGATAGAGATCGACATCCAGCGTGTTGTGATGCGTCACGAAGGGACGCGCCGCGGCGCCGCCATAGAGCGGCTGCATCATGGGCGTCTCCACCTCCACGAAGCCGCGAGCTTCCAGTTGCCTCCGCAGAGACGAAATGATGCGCGCCCGCGTGACGAAAATCTTCTGCGATTCCGGGTTCGCGATTAGATCCAGGTACCGCTGACGGTAGCGAATCTCGACGTCTTCAAGCCCGTGCCATTTTTCGGGCAGATTCAGCAGAATCTTGGATAGAAACGTGAGTTTCTCCGCGTGAACGCTCAGTTCGCCGGTGCGGGTGCGAAATAAATAACCTTCTATACCGACGATATCGCCCATGTCGAGCAACTGGTAGAGGGCGTACTCACGCTCGCTGACCGCATCGCTGCGCACATATACCTGGAGCCGCTCACCGCGCTGCATCACGTGGAAGAAGCCGGCCTTCCCCATACGCCGCATGGTTTGAATACGCCCGGCAATCTTGACCTGCGGTTTCGCGGCCGCCAATTCCTCGGTGGTCTTCGCGCTTTCCGCCGCCAAAATCTCCGGCACCGTGTGCGTAAAATCAAACCGCTCCCCGTAGGCGCGGAACCCCAGAGCTTCAATCTCCGCGACGCGGTTAATGCGCTGCTCCAACAAATCGTCTTCGAGGGACAAAAAGACTCCTTTTAGGAAGTATAGAGCGCCGGAATCATTTGGAGCGGGCGCTAGCGCCTGACAATTACTTCCCGCAGACGGTCCCGCGTCAGAAAGAATTTCACCGATTGGAAATCCTGGAACAGCTTTTCCAGGTTCCGGTTGTTGAAAATCTGCGCCGGCTTGCGCTGTGAGCGCGAAACCATCTGAATGGTCCGCTTGTCGTGGATACGGTAGGCGAAGGTAGGGATATTCTCGATGCGCTCATCGGTATGGAATAGCGCAAACAAATTTGCGCCCGGCCGCAACATTCGGTGAATTTTCGCGACTACCGTTTGTAACAGCGGCGACGACAGAAATTGCAGCGAGTCCCATACCAGCGCGCCGTCGAAACTCCCGTCGTCAAAACTCAGCGCCATTTCGAAAAAATCTGACACCAGAGCGGGGTTGGACTGGTTCTCGAAGAACGCAGCATCGTTTACACCGGCGGGCGCCGATCCGAACACTCGATCCAGTTGCCGCACAAAATCATCGGAATACAGGCGATGGCCGAAGTTCGTGACGAAGCTCACCGTTGCCTGGCTGGCCCCCGCGAAATCGAGGATCGCCATTCCCGGCCGTTCCTCGAGCGAAGCGCAGAACTGATCCAGACCGTGACTCTGTCGCGTCTCGGAACCGGCTATCGGTGTTTGAGCCACTACCGCTTGATATCACCCGCGCTTGCGGCTGCCGCCGGGGAGGGCGCGCCGGCCGAGGCCACGGATTGCGGCTTCGGCGCTGCCGCAGGCACCGCTGCCGGCTTGGGCGCTTCGGCGCGCACAATGTCGATGCTGCCCTTAAAGTAGGCGCCATCTTCGATCACGATGCGCGCGGTGCGAATGTCCCCGACCACTTTCGCTTCCTTGCGGATCTCGATTTTTTCGCGCGTTTCGATGTTGCCTTGAACCGTGCCCAATACCACGATCTCGCGCGCCTTAATAGTGGCGACAACTTTGCCGGTGGGCCCAACCGTGAGCCGGTGCTCCTGCAACTCCACCGTCCCCTCCACTTCGCCGTCTATGGTCACGTCTTCACGCCCATAGATCTGGCCCTTCAGAATCACGGACTTTCCTAATATCGCGACGCCTCCGCGCACGGGCTCGGGGCGCGTTTCTACGGGCCGGGTCGGCTGTGTGGACATGGGGATTCCTTCCTTAACTGGTTGAGACACGGTCGGGGGAACCGAAGTGGGTTTCGGTGCTGGTTCTTCTTCTTTTCGGCGATTCCACATCGGAAAGCGCCTCCTTCCGTCAGAGTACTTCACCTATACTACTACGGGCCATTCCAGAGTGAGATGAGAGACCCGTTGGAGTCGTTACAATGTTCTTGTGATCTCTTCGCGTCGGATGGCCGCCCTATTGTTCGCGTGTTTGGGGTTCGCCTCAGCCGGGTTCGCAGCCCCGGACATATTTCCTCTCAAGGATGTCCGCGCAGGACAGCATGGCTTCGGCCGAACGGTATTTTCCGGCACCCGTGTGGAGGAATTTCAGGTGGAAGTCCTTGGAGTGCTTGAGAATCTGGGCCCTCGGCAGTCCATCATTCTTGCCCGTTTGAGCGGAGGCCCCCTGGCCTCTACCGGCGTCATGCAGGGTATGAGCGGCTCACCGGTTTATATTGATGGCAAGCTGGTGGGCGCCGTCGCCTTGAGTTTTCCGCTTTCGAAGGAAGCCATCGCGGGCATCCGGCCTATCGAAGACATGCTACGTGTGATCCCGCAGCGGGCGCAAGCGATCGCGAAGGCGGCTTCGCGCCGCCGTCCGTTTGTCGCCGGAAGCAACACTCTGGAGGAAATCGCTACCCCGGTGTCTTTCAGTGGCTTCACGCCCACCGCACTGGAGCACTTCGCGCCGCAACTTCGTCAGATGGGACTCGATCCTCGCCAGGGGGTTTCCAGCGGGGGCACGATCCCGGCTCGTTTGGGCGACCCGCGCAAGCTGGAGCCTGGTTCCATGATCAGCGTTCAGTTAATTTCGGGGGACATGACGGTAGGCGCCGAAGGCACAATCACCGCTATCGACGGCGATCGAGTTTATGCTTTCGGACACCGGTTCCTTGATGAAGGATCAACTGACCTACCGTTTGCGAGTGCCGAAGTGCTGGCTCTGCTGCCGAATGTTTCCAGTTCCTTCAAGATCTCTGCCGCGCGAGAATGGATGGGCTCCATCACTGCGGATCGGGAGACTGCGGTCTCCGGGCTCACTGGCCGCCAGGCGAGCTTGATTCCGGTGCAGATTCGCGTAGGTCAAAACACGTACCGCATGCAATTGGTGCAGGACCGCGTTATGACGCCATTGCTGATGCAGATGGCCCTGTTCTCCGCCATCGATTCCACTGAACGTAGTGTCGGTGCCCAGGCCTACTCGGTGCGGGGCGATCTCGAGTTCGAGGGCGGCTCCGTCCGCGTCGACGATGTGTACAGCGGCGATGTTGGCGTCGCAGTGATCGCGTCGGCTGGTATCGGATCCCCGATCGCCTACGCGTTGCAGAGTGGATTCGAGTCTCTCAAGTTGAAGACTGTTTCCCTCGACGTCGCGCCAGTGGAGCGCCGTAGTCAGCAGCAGATCGTTGACCTGATGGCCGCGCGAACCGTGCATCCGGGCGAAGACCTTGACATTACGGTGGTGATGGAAGGCCAGAATGGCGTGGATACCTCACGCCGCGCAAAATATCGGGTTCCTGTGGGAACTCCCGCCGGTACGCTAAATTTAACCATCGCCGATGCGACTTCGACGAATGTGATCGAATTCCAATCCGCGGTGGCAGCGCCGCAGCGTTCGCCGCAGCAGGTGCTGAATCTTCTGAATGGCCTTCGCGCAAATACTAAAGCCTACATTCGCGTGTGGCGCGCCGAGCCTTCCTTTACTGTGGATGGGCGCGACATTCCCGATCCACCACCGTCCCTATCGATGCTCCTGACACGCGGACAGGCCGGTTCGACCAATTTGGTGAACACACGCGGCGCGAAAGTCGCCGAACTCGAGGTGCCTGGGGCGCCGGGCTTCGTCGTCACCGGCACCAAGACCATCCAAGTCGAGGTGAGGGAGTGAGGATCTCAGCGTGCGCCCTGCTGCTTGCCTCTTTTGCGGCGGGAGCCACAACCGCGACGTGGGAGACCAACGGCTATCAGGATTTCCTGCGCGGTCGCATGAGTGGACTATCGATCACGCGCGACGGCCACCTGATCCTCGGGCCCAAACTCGAGACAGTTTTCTCGTCTGATCAGGCCCAGATTTGGAGCATCGCTACGACGCCTGACGGCTTGCTCTATCTCGGCACGGGCAATCGCGGCCGCCTTCTGAAGGTTGACGCTGCCGGTAACGGCACCGTCGTCTGGACTTCCGATCAGCCTGAGATCTTCGCGGTCGCCGTCGACCGCACTGGCATTGTCTATGCTGGCACCTCCCCCGATGGCAAGGTGTATCGCATCGAGAACGGGCGAGCCACCGAATACTTCGCACCGGGAGAGCGCTACATATGGGCGCTGGCCTTCGCTCCTGACGGTTCACTCTACGTTGCCACCGGCCAGCAAGGCAAGATTTATCGTGTCACGGCCGCTGGCAAGGGCGATCTCTATTACGAAACCGGCCAGTCTCACGTCACGGCTCTGGCGTTCGACCGCGAAGGGCGCCTGCTTGCAGGCAGCGAGCCCAATGGAATCCTGTATCGCATCACCGGCACGCCCGCGCGCGGTTTCGTGCTGTACGATGCGCAACTGCCGGAAATCCGCAGCATCATTCCTACCGCCGATGGCTCCATCTACGCCGCGGCGCTTGGCGGCAGTCTGGCGAAGCGTACTTCCGCCGCGTCCAGTTCATCGACTTCGACTCCCACCGTCACAGCTCCCGCCACCAGCATCACCGTCACTGACGCCCAAGCCGGACTCGCCGTCGCGCCCAAGCCTGATCCCACCAAGCCCACCACCGGGACCTCGCCCATCAGCGCCCCGGCGACAACCACTGAGGTTTCTGGCGTCGAACGCTCAGCGCTCTACAAGATTTTCCCGGACAACACTGTCGAGACTTTGTGGACTTCGAAAGACGAAAACATTTACGATGTGGTGTCCGACACCGGCGGTGTGCTCACTTTTCTCACGGATGCGCAAGGCCGCGTCTATCGTCTTGACCCTCGTCCCGATCGCAGTCGTGATGCCGTGCTGATCGCCCAAACTAATGAAGCCGACGTTACCCGTCTCGCCGCGTCGCCGCGCGGGCTTCTGGTGGCCGCCGGCAATGTCGGAAAGATGCTGCGACTGGACGCGTCGGGATCCAGCACCGGCTGGTTCGAATCCGCGGTTCACGATTCGGGCACCGTCGCGCGTTGGGGCCGACTCGCTTGGGTCGGCAGCAAAGGTGTCGTCTTCAAGACCCGCGCTGGAAACTCGGCGCGTCCCGACTCCACCTGGAGCGATTGGTCCGAGCCCATCGCCGATCCTGCGAAGGCGATGATCGCAAGCCCCAACGCCCGGTTCATTCAATGGCGCGCCGAGTTTGCCGGCGCCGCCAGCGCCCCTCCACAACTCGACAGTGTGACGGTCGCGTATTTGCCGCAGAACAGTCCGCCCTCGCTCCGCAGCATTACCGTGTCGGCACAGGCGGCCCCCGCGGCTGCTTCGAAGAGCATAAGCTCTAGTGCCTCCTCGGCTTTCTCCATTACGGTGACCGATACCGGCGACGCCGCCAGCGCCGCAGGCACCCAGTCGCAAACGCTCTCGCGACCCATAGGCCAGCAGATCCTGATTTCCTGGCAAGCGGACGACCCCGAGGGCGACAAACTTTCCTACAGCCTTTGGTTTCGCGGCGAAGACGAGCGCGAGTGGAAGTTATTGCGGGCCGATCTCGGTGAGAATACCTACCTGCTGGATGGCGATATGCTCGCTGACGGCCGCTACTTCTTTCGTGTGGTGGCGTCGGATCGTCCTTCCAATCCCCCGGAGCAGGCTCGCCAAGTCGAGTTGATCGGGCCGCCGGTGCTGATCGACAACACGCCTCCGGTGGTCAATGCCGGCGCTGCTCGTCGCAGCGGCACCGCAGTCGAAATCGACGTTGATGCGCAGGACCGCGGCTCCGCCCTCCGCCGCTGTGAGTATTCAGTCGACGCGCGCCCGTGGGTGCCCGTCGAAGCGGTGGATGGCGTCACAGATTCCCCCCGCGAACGATTTCTCATCCACATCGACAACTTCCCGCCCGGCGAACACCTGATTGTTATCCGCGCCTACGATCTTGCCGGCAATGCCGGCCTCGCCAAAGTAGTTGTTCGTTAATCTCCCTTGCATTCCCTATCCCGATCGGCTAAAGTTTTTCATGCTCAAATTTACGGTTGTCTCTTTGACGGGTCTTTTGCTGCTGTCCGGATGCAATAGCGCGCCTCCCGCGCCGGCGACCCCAGCGGTTGATATCGCCGCCGAGCAAGGGAAGATTCGCGACCTGGAAACGGCTTGGGCGAAAGACGCCGCCGCTAAGGATCTGGATAAGAGCGTGGCCAATTACGCCGACGATGCCATTCTAATGACACCCGGCAGGCCCGCCGCCAAAGGTAAGGATGCTATTCGCGCGGCCTGGAAGGACATGCTCGCCGACCCCAACGGAAAACTGGCGTTCTCCCCCGAGCGTGTCGAGGTAAGCGCGTCCGGAGACTTGGCCACCAGCAAAGGTTCGTACACCATGACCATGACGAATCCCAAGACCAAGAAGCCCGTCGAAGATAAGGGCAGCTATCTCACGGTGTACAAGAAGCAGGCCGACGGAAACTGGAAGGCGATTGAGGACACCACTACCTCTGAAATCCCGCCAAAGTAGCGGAGCCAAGACCGGCCAGCATAACTATAACCGTCCGACTGTCATCATCCAGCGGAACATAAAGGCGAACGCAACCGCTGTGAGCCCGACCGCCGCAGCCCCGGCAATCTGCCAGAGGCGCTCTCCGTAGCCGGTTAAACGCGGAGTACCGGCGACATACGCGATGGCGAATCCACCGGCGACGCCGCCGATATGCGCGGCATTATCGGTCTGCGGAAATAGTGCCGACAAGATTAGTGCGTATACTCCCCACTGCAAATAGTGTGCTCGAAGCGCCGCGCCGTAAGAAGATTTATCCCGCATACCTAGCGCAATCAGAGTTCCCAGCAATCCAAAAATGCCGGCCGACGAACCGACTGAATTGCCGAACGGATGCCACAGATAACTCGCGTAAAAGCCCGTGATCGTGGATACGAAATAGAACACCAGGTAGCGGCTGGTGCCGTAGGCCTCCTCGGTTGCTGCGCCCAGGTCGAACAATACCCAGGAATTCATGAGGAGGTGCAGAATTCCGCCGTGCAAAAAACCGGCTGTCAGCAGCCGCCACCACTGCCCCGCATGGATGTAGCGGCCGATCTTTGCGCCCGCTAGCGATAGCTGCAGTCCGGTGGTGTCGCTTCCAGAAATCAACCCGGGCAGTGACTCCGCCAGGTAAAAGCCCGCATTGATGAGCAGGATAACGACGGTGGTGAATCGCGCGTGCGGAATTAATCCGCCGAGCAGGTCGGCGGGTGCGCGGCGGGCCGCGGCCGGCGCTCCCAGTTTCATGTCGCAATAGGGGCAGACCTTATCACTGGTGGTGATAAAGGCGCGGCAGTTGGGGCACATCCGGCGGGTTTCCACGCACTCATTGTAGCGGTCGCAGAGCAGCAAATTCCGTGGCATCCTTAGCACATGCCCCTATCAGCCCGAAATCAGCTAGAGGGAAAAGTCGCCAGCGTGAAACTGGGTGACATCATGGCCCACGTGGTCGTAAAGATCGGAAAGAGCCGCATTGACAGCGTGATTACCCGGCGAAGCGCCGAAGATCTCAAGCTGAAAAAGGGAGACAAGGTGACCGTGGTCATCAAGTCGACCGAGGTAATGCTGCAGAAGGCCTAAAAGAAGGGCCAGGCACCAAGCCTGGCCCCTCGTCAATTGCATTGACAGCAGTGGTTATTTCTGGACGGCGACGTAGAACGTGTTGTCGCCGCGTTTCACCAGCAGGAGCGTCGCGCCGTTGCTGACGTTACGCATCGCTTTGTCGAAGTCGGCTACGCTCGAGATGCTGGCGCGATTCACTTCGAGGATCGTGTCGCCTTCGCGCAAGCCGGCCATTGCCGCCGGGCTCCCTGGTTCCACATCGGTCACGGTCACGCCGCGGCCCTTGGAAGCCTCTACAGAGACTCCTTCCAGAGCGCTCGCTGCCCCGCCGCCTTCTTCGCTCTTCTCAACTGCGCCGCCCACGTTCGCTGGCATCTCCGCCAGCTTTACCGCGACGGTCTTTTCGGAGCCATCATGCAGCACGCGCATTTTCACCGTGGTTCCCGGAGGGGTCATTGAAACCCGCATCCGCAGTTGGTTGCTGTCTTCTACTTTCTGGCCGTTAAGGTCCAGAATCACATCGCCGCGCTGCAAACCCGCAGCAGCTGCCGGAGCCCCCGCAGTAACGTCGCCGATCAGCACGCCTTCGGTCTGCTTGGAGTGCAGCGCCTGCGCCATGGCCGGAGTAATGTCTTGCGGCAGCAGACCGAGGTAACCACGCACCACTTTGCCGTGGTCCATCACCTGCGTCATCACGCTGCGAGCGAGGTTTGCCGGAATGGCGAAACCCACACCTTGATTGCCGCCGTTGTTAGCGAGAATCGCGGTGTTGATCCCGATGAGCTCGCCGCGCGTGTTCAATAGCGCGCCGCCGGAGTTGCCCGGATTGATAGAAGCATCGGTCTGGATAAAGTCTTCGTAGTCTTCGATGCCAAGCCCGGTGCGTCCGCGCGCGCTGACGATGCCCATGGTCACGGTCTGCTTAAGGCCGAAGGGACTGCCCATCGCCAAAACGAGATCGCCCACCCGCGCCTGCGAAGAGTCGGCCATCGCGATGGTCGGCAGATTTGTGGCGTCAACTTTTAGCACGGCGATATCGGTCTTGGCGTCCGTGCCCACCAGCTTCGCTTTCAGCTCACGCTTGTTGTCGAAGGTGACGGTGATGTCAGTGGCTCCGTCGATTACGTGATTGTTCGTCAATATGTAGCCATCCGACCGAACCACCACGCCCGAGCCTGTGCCGCGCTCATATTGCTTGCGTTGCGGATTCAAGCCACGGCCGGGATTCCTGCCCTCAAACCCCCTTCCAAACTCCTGGCCGAAGAATTGCCGGAAGAATGGATCCATCTGCGGGATGCCTTGCATCCCCTCGGCGCTGACCTTCGTCGCCTTCGATGAAGAAATATTCACTACCGCCGGCAGTGCTCTTTCGACCACTGGCGCAAAACTGGTTTCAATCGACCCTGGCGTAACTGCTGCGGTAGAAGCAGCGGCAACCGGCGCCAGTGCGGGTGCATGCTCGGCCCAGAGGCCCGAGCCGATCACCGCCCCTAAGCTCGCTGATACTAAGCAAAATGCAAAAATCCTGCTCTCTTTCCAAAAGGTTTGAAATTTCATGGTGTGGATGTCACTCCTGTATCCACCCTAATAGACGTGCGATTTCGAATTTCATCCCGCGAGGTGCGCACTTTTTCGTCGTCGGAACACCACCAGCTAAATGAAACCTTTCGCCGTTATCCTGCGTCGCGAGTCGGAATATGCCAGCGCTAGAGCGCTTTGTCCGGGCCTCGACACTCGGCGCATCCTATGTCATCGATGGCGGATTTTTCTATGGCGGAATGCGCAACATTGCTGGATCCTGGATCGCCGGAACGCATCTAAGAACAATTGTTGGTGGTGCTGAATCGTTGCCCGCCACCCGGTTCAGACGCAAGCACAGTACGCTACAGTCAAGGTTAGGACGGTCAGGATTAGAGAAGACGATATTTCGTCGACTGATAATCGGCTCCATCCTAATTTTTTGAATAACTTACAGCGGAAAACGCGTGCGTGCGTGGGAGAGTGTGATGCGTAAACTTCCTGGTTACTTTGGGTTAGCCTGCTTGGCCGGCCTCCTACAAGCTCAGCCGCCAACTCCCCGGAAGCTTTCTCTTGATGAGGCAATTCAACTCGGCCTCAAAAACAATCTGGTTTCCTTGCAGGCGGGGACCAGCAACAGCTTAGCTAGCGTAGAGCGCATTCGCGCCCTAAGCGCCTTATTGCCGACAGTAAGCGGCAGCGCGGGCGAAAATGTCCAGGAGATCAACTTAGCAACTTTCGGATTCCGCTTCCCGGGTGTTCCTACTGTCATTGGTCCGTTCGCCTATTCCGACATCCGGGCATCAGCATCAATGAACCTTCTGGATTGGTCGGCGCGCAAGAATCTGCGGGCCGCGGAGCAGAACCAGAAGGCCGTGGCACTGAGCGGGCAGGACGCGCGGGACCTGGTTGTCGAAGCCGTAGCGAATTCCTACTTGAGCATCATTGCCGCGGAAGCGCGCGTGGAAGCGGCGCGCTCGGAAGCGGCCACCGCGCAAGCGCTCTATGAACGAGCCCGCGACCAGCATGCCGCCGGGATCTCACCGGCGATTGACGAGCTGCGCTCGCAGGTCGAGTGGAAATCCCGCCAGCAGCAACTTCTAGCGGCGCAAAATCTATTCGCGAAGGACAAGCTCACGCTGGCTCGCGTCACCGGGCTGCCGCCCGCGCAGGACTTCGAATTGTCGGATACCGCGCCTTACGCGCCACTCGAAGGACTAACGCCAGAGCAGATGCTGGATCGCGCTCATCAGTCCCGCGGCGATTATTTAAGCCTGAAAGCTCAAATCCAGGCCGCTGAGACCACGCGGGAGGCGGCGCTTGCCGAGCGCTATCCCAAACTGGCGCTGGAAGGGAATTATGGCGCCAACGGCGTCAATACCGCGCAATTGCACCCGACGTTCGCCTTCGTCGGCTCGGTGAAGGTGAACGTTTTCGATGGCGGCAGGATTCACGCGGATGTAGCGCACGCCGATATCGAGATTCGCCAGCGGAAGGATCAACTGGGCTCACTCGACCAGCACATCGATGTCGACATTCGCTCGGCGCTGCTGGATCTGAAGTCCGCCGCGGATCAAGTAGCGGTGGCGCGGGACAATCTGGACGTCGCGAATCAGACGCTGACGCAGGCGCGAGACCGCTTTGGCGCGGGCGTCACCGACAACATCGAAGTAGTACAGGCGCAGGACTCCGTGGCTAGCGCGCAGGAGGCCCTGATTTCGAGCATGTACGCGCACAATCTGGCGAAAGTGGCGTTGGCGCGCGCCGTCGGCATGACGGACACGAATTTGAAGCAATTCATAGGGACGAGTAAATGAAGAAGATCATCGGTTTCATTGTGTTTGTGGCGGTAGTGGCCGGCGGCTACTTCATCTGGCAGGAGATGCAGAAAAGCGAGAGCACTGACGACGCGGAGATCGACGGTAATGTCGTCGCCATCAGCGCCCGCGTGGCCGGGCACGTGAGCGAGGTCCTGGTCGAGGATGGGCAAACGGTGAAGAAGGGCGATGTTCTGGTAAAGCTCGATCCCAAGGATTTCGAGATCGCGATCGAGCGCGCCAAAGCGGATCTGAATAACGAGCTCGCCAATCTGCAGACCTCCCGCAACGATGTGCCACTCACCACAGCCACCACCCGCAGCGCCCTCAATGGCGCGAAGTCTACCAGACAGGAGGCCGCCGCGGCGATCACCTGGGCCGAGCAGCAGCAGAGTGCCTCCCAAGCGCGGCTGAGCCTGGCGCAGGCTAACGTAAAAGTGGCCGAAGCCAACGCCACCAAAGCCGCGCAGGATGTCCAGCGTTACCAGACGCTGGTGGCGAAGGATGAAATTTCCCGGCAGCAGTACGATCAAGCGGTAGCGGCCTCGGAAGCTGCTAAAGCTACCGTGGATGCTCAGAAAGCTGCGGTGGTCGAAGCGCAGCATGGCGTCTCGGCGGCTGCGATTTCCGTGGAACGCGCCCGCGCGAAACTGGGCCACGCTGAAGCGGAAGTCCAAACGGCCATGACCGGACCGCAGCAGGTTACTATCAGCCAAAGCGAGGTCGCAGTTGCCCAAGCCAAAGTGGCGCAGCGCCAGGCGGATTTAGACCAGGCACTCCTGAATCTTCAATACACCACTGTCACCGCGCCCGTCGACGGGGTCATTGGCAAAAAGAATATTAATCCGGGCCAAAACGTGGCCGTTGGCCAGCAGATGATGGCGATCGTTCCGCTCGACGATCTATGGGTTACCGCGAATTTCAAGGAGACTCAGCTCAAGGATATGCGTGTCGGTCAAAAGGTAAAGCTTTCAGTCGACGCCTACGGCCGCGACTATAGCGGGACCGTGCAGAGCATCGCAGGAGCCAGCGGCGCGAAGTTCAGTCTTCTCCCTCCGGAAAACGCGACTGGCAACTACGTGAAGGTGGTACAGCGCATCCCGGTGCGTATCGCCTTCGATCCGGGCCAGAATTCGGATCATCTCTTGCGTCCCGGCATGTCCGTGGTGCCTTCCGTGAGAGTCCGCTAACGCCGGTCAACGCCTATGGCCGCAGCGCGAAATTCAGTCTTCTGCCTCCGGAAGGCGCAGCTGGCACGTGAGGTGCGTGTCGCCTAGAGGCGGCACTGATTTTACCTTCGCTTTAGGTGCTTCCCATGACGCGGGCCGCGCGTACGATGAATCGATCCGGAGCGGGGCCGACGAAGTAGAAGGGATAGCAAGTGACCAGCGTCAAGATCTCATGTCCATCCGGTTCCAAAACCGCAATGTCGGTCGGCTTCACGATCTCTGTTGACGTGACCCGATAGCGATATTCGCCCGCTAAGGTAGTAAGCGTGATCACATCGTTTTGCCGGATGTTTCGCAGCGGACGGAATAGCGTGTCGCGATGACCGGCAATACCGACGTTGCCGCCCTGGCCGGGAAACGAGGTTCCCGTAATGTGTCCGCCCGCGCGTTGCAGTGTGCCCTCGTCCGTACCTTCAGCGACAATCAGGGAAACGCCCAACCGCGGTATCTCCATCCGGCCCAGCAATCCGTTGGTAGCGTCAGTCGCGGGGCTCGGAATTGTGGCAACCTTCAAGGGGGCCCGGTTAAACAGCTGGTTCGCTTGCCTCTGGTACATCCAGGCATCGGTCAGCACAAATGCACAATAGCCGAGCAGACCCGCCGCCGCGGCAAACAATCCGTTCCGCGACCAGCGCATTAACATCTCGAGGGAATTTTGCGGGACTGCGATCTTCATTTCGTCACCAAACCGGAGATCGCCGGGGCTGATTCCTTCGAGCTATAACCGGCTCGAGTGCGCACGGATAGTTTTCCGTCCTTCATCGAACGCGCCGTTAGCCGAATCTTGTGATACGCCCCGTCTGGTTTTTGGCTCGACGAAGAGTATCCAATGGTGTACTGATCCCGAATGTCCTTGGCGATGCGCTCGCAAATCTCGACGGCTTCCGCGAGCTTTGAAGGGAAGAACGCCTGGCCACCCGTTTCATGGGCCAGGCGGCGCAGCACGGCCGGCTTCCCGTCGGGATCGTCCGGCTCGAAGATGCCGATGGTGTAGATCATGGCGTTGGATTGTTCCGCCATTTTCAGCACACGGTCGAGAGGCGCTTTGCTGGCGTTGTCGCCGCCGTCACTGATCACGATCAAAACTTTCTTTTCCCGGGCGCCGTCTCGCAAACGTATCAATCCATCGATGATGGCATCATAGAGTGCGGTTGTACCAACCGCCGGGCGCCCAGAGACGGCCGCGGCCAGTTGTTCGACGCTATCACTGAAGCGCATACCTTGGGGCAGACCTTGTGACACCTTCTCATTGAAGTTCACGACAAACATCTCATCGCTGGAATTACTCGAGCGGACAAAGGCCCGGGCCCCAGCGGTCACGTCTTCCAGTTTCTCTTTCATGCTGCCGCTATGATCGATCACCAGGCCGACAGTGACAGGCGTGTCCCCATGCCGGAACAAGCGGATCTCTTGCGGCCGGCCGTCTTCGAATACCGCGAAGTCCTCGCGCTTCAGCCTGGGGACCGCATGGCCCTCATGATCGCGTATGGTGGCTTCCAGCACCACCAAGGCAACGTCCACCGAAATCTGGAACGCGCCCGGTTCGGAGCCCTGCTGGGTGGTAGCGGAGATCTTCGGTGCTTGCGCCGCGATTGGCGCCAAGGTGATGTACCCGGCCGCCAGCAGGAGAGCGATGTGAGCAGATCTCATTTGGACTGTCGCGCACCCTCAGGAAGCTTCGATCCGGCGATAATCGGGACGCCACATGGCATCATCTACTTGCTGCACGATATCGGCGAGCCGGGCTTCGGCCAAGCCTTCCTGCACGGCGGCTTCGGCCACCGCCACCGCTACGGTCACGGTCACGATCCGCAGGTCTTCTATATGCGGAAGCAGCGTGGCGCCGGCCAGGCGTACTGCCACCAAACTCGAAAGCGCGTTGGCTGCAGCCATCAGCATTCTTACGCTTATATGTCGGGCCCGCGACACGAGCACGCCCAGGCCCACGCCGGGGTAGAGCATGGCATTGTTCAACTGACCGATCACATGTGTGATCCCTTTGTACGTCACGGGTGTGAATAAGCCGCCGCTTGCAATCAGCGCGCGCCCGTCGGTCCAGGTGATCAGGTCGGCGGGTGTGGCCTCGGCCAGTGCCTCTGGGCTAGAGAGCGGAAAAATGATGGGCCGGTCGGTGTGCCAGGCCATTTCCCGGATGATGGGCTCGGTGAAGGCCTCGGCTTGGCCGGAAGTACCGATGAGCATGGTAGGACGAACCTGGTGGATCACTTCGGCTAGATCGATCGCACGAGCGCTTCGGGAGCGCGGCGATCCTGGCCGGAGCGTCGCCATGTCATCGAGGTCCCGCCTCCATCCCTTTACCTCGCCGGCCGGGCGAGCGTAGGCGAGGTGATGGTCGGGCAGTTCATCGCCCATGTCATCAGTGATCAGACCGTCGGTGTCCACGCACCAAAACCGGCGGGTGGCGGCTTCCGCGGTCAGGCCTTCCGTAACCATGACATCGCGGACCAAGTCGGCGATGCCAATTCCCGCGGTGCCCGCCCCGAAAATTACCACCCGCTGATTGCGCAGCGGAGTTCCGCAGACCCGCATGGCTGAAACCAGCGCGGCCAGTGTGATGGCGCCGGTCCCCTGCAAGTCGTCGCTGAAGGTACGGAACTGTCCGTGAGATTTTTCGAGGATGCGACGGGCATTCCCTAGCGCGAAATCTTCCAGTTGCAGCAGCGCGTTCGGAAAAAGCCGCGCCGCGGTCCGAATGTAAGCGTCGATAAATTTGTCGTAGCGTTCGCCGCGGACTCGGGCGTGCCGGTTCCCGGGATACATTGGATCGTCGCGCAGGCTTTGGCGATTGGTTCCCACGTCGATCATGACCGGGATCACCCGGGCCGGGTCGATTCCCCCCGCCGCCGTATAGATCGCCAGTTTGCCGATCGCAATCTCAATTCCACCGACACCCCAATCGCCGATCCCGAAGATCTGCTCGGCATCGGTGGCCAGAATCAGATCGATGTCGCCGGACCCGCACCCCAGATTTCCGAACGCAGCTTCGATCCCGCCGGGTTCATCAATCGAGAGATACACTCCGCGTGGGCGCCGGCACTCGTGATGGTATTGTTCCATCGCCAGACCGACCGTGCGATCGTTCACAATCGGGATCATCTCGCGTAAGTGCTCCGAGAACAGCCGGAAAAACAAGACCTCATTGCGATCGTGAAGCGCGGTTAGATAGATGTTCTTGCCGAGCGCGTCCGGCAGGCGCTGGTATTGGATATAGGCGGAGGCGACTTGCGATTCGAGGGTGCTGATGACCGGCGGAAGCAAGCCGTTGAGACCCAGGCTCTCCCGCTCCTGGGCGGTGAACGCGGAACCTTTGTTCAGCAGCGGCGTGGTGAGTACCGCCATCCCTCGTTTGGTAGTCGCGTGACTGCCCGCTCCTTCAGGACGGCTCTTGCGGAGCGGTGGGACCAATAATGGGATAACTTTCTGTTGCATCCAGTGGCTCCTTCGCGCCGCGGACCCCTCTCCAACGCGGCGCGTCGTATACGGCGCGCCGGTCCAACTTTAGTTCCAGCGTTACAGTGCGCGCTTTTGGATCAGGCTTAGAGTCAGTCCGCCGGCCAAAGCCAGCATTCCGAACAAAGCCACCAGGGGCATTGAGCTCCCGGTCGCCGGCAGCGCCGGCGCCGGCTCAGCCTTAGCTACTTCCACTGGCGGAGGGGGCGTGACCACCTGCGCGATCTCCACTTCATCGCCGGTTGGCTGAATCGCCATTACGGGCGCCTTCTCGAGTTCAATGACCACCGGCTCCGCCGGAGTCTTGATCGCGACGGTGACTTCAGGAGTAATCTCGGTCGGCGTGAAAAGGACCGCCTCATGGGTTTCCTTCGCCAGGATGATCGCTCTTGCCTTGGGGTAGACGAATTCCTCGCCCCACTGGCGGCCCGGATAGAACCAGGCGCGGAGAGCTTCCGGCTCGCCCGCCGGCCTTTCGCGGAAGGTCATCACGGTTTTGTCGGTCGCCTTCAGACGATAGTTCGGGATCGCCAGAATGGTGGCGTACACCGTCAATTCGTCCTGGCTGAAGATCTGAACGATATGGCGGTCGGATTTCGAATCCAGAATTTTGAAGACGTAAGTGCCCGCGGGCAGCACTCCATAGCCTTGCAGGTGAACGCCGGGGATCTCTACCGGTCCGCTAAAGGTGATGACGGTCTTCTTGTTCCATTCGTCGGCCGTGGCGCTGGGCGAGAAAGCCAAGCCCAGAAGCGCCAAGCCTAATACGGTCGGTGCTGCTTTCAAAAATTTCATTCGTTCTCCTTTTTTGGTGTTCTAAACTTAATGTTCTAAACTCAGTGTTCTAGCCGAACTCAACGAGCCTGATGCTCGCCGCTCACGTCTGAGGTAAGGCACGCCGGGGTCCGTTTGGAGCCAGCCTCGCCCCAGACACAAAAAAGCAGTCCTGCGAAGCGTATATCGCAATAGCCATCGTTCTATCGGTGTGAGAAAGATGTGGGGCGCGAGGATAGGGGGGTGACCTCAAGGGAGACTTGCTCTGACCGAGTGCGGTCATTTGACCGGATTACGTCAAGACAGTGAGGGTAGGGTAAGTGTTCGGCAGCCGCGAGAGCGCGGCTATTCGCGAGTTTTCTGGCCATTCATGAAGAGCAGCGAAAGGCCTCCCGCCAAAGCAATCGCTCCGACAATCGGCGGCAGTGGCAGGGTGTGGGATCTCTCGGCCGTCACGTGAAGCGGTCCCAGGTCGACGACGTTGTCTCGACTGGTATAGCTGATGCCCTGGTAGGCGAAGGCAATGATTCCGATTGCAATAAGCGCGATTGCCAACAATTTCGTAGTATTCATGGTGGCGGCTCGGGTTTTGCGGGCGCTATCGAGTCAGCCGGTAGCTGCTGATTGGTCCCCAAAGCCCAGTAGCTTGCAATACCCAAACCGATACGGCAACCACAACCACCACGTTCAAGATGGTTTTGATACTGCCGGCCATGGGGATGAAGCGATTGATCAGCCATAACGCCATGCCCACCACAATTAGGGCAATCACGATATTTACTAAAGGCATTGAAATATTCCTCATCCACTCCATGTGCAATTGACGGTCCATCTACCATCCATGACCGACAGACCTTCAGTGGCCCATTCCTCGATAGCTTACGTGCTATCGGTCCGGAAAGGTTTCCGGCTCGATAATCCCTGAACGGGTGCGATCTGAGTATCCACCGCCCCGTTTCAGGGTTGGCCGGTCTGCATCGGATCTCTACCGAGACACACCCTTCCTGCGGCGCAATAGACCCAGGCCCAGCAGTGCGCCGCCCACTAAACTCATGGTCGCCGGCTCTGGGACAGCGCTGGAATTTATAAACCCCTGTACCGTCGTGCTGCCAAGCTCCGCACCGGACCGTGGGTTCACGATCTTGGTTTGCACCGTAGTTTGGAAAAACGTCGAGCCAAAACTTCCCGAGCTAGCATTGCTGATGCCCGGCCCCAATTGCAGCGGCTGCCAGTTAAGGGTAATAGTGCTGGCATCCAGGAACACCGATCCGGCCGCCGCGCTACCAACAAAAATCCCGGTGGCGCCGTCGGTCACGTCGGTGATGACCAGCTCAAACGTGAAAGCCGCGAAGGAAGACCCGAAGCCGCCTGCTTGTGTCGAACACGACGCGCACGCCAAGGTAAAGTTCCCAAAGTTTACATTTCCCGGCACGGCGTTAATGGAATTCATATCGGGCACGAACGCGAGGGTGGCATCGGCACCCGCCGTACTCTGCAGGACCAGGTTGCCGGAGCCGTTAAATCCGGTGCCTCCCGATCCCGTTTGGGCGGTGTTGAAGGTGATGGTACCGGCGGTAGCGCCCGCGGCCATCAGGAAGACCGCCGCTCCGGTTAGCGCGGCAGATCGGATAATATGTGCTATTTGCATGCTGAGTGTACTCCTTTTTGTCAAGTAATAGTGCCTGTTCTGAACGGAATAGCAGGCATTTTAGGAAGAGCAGGCGAAGGCCCAAATAGTAAAAAATCCCTATGCAGAGCGCCATCCAGTTCACGGTATTCGATTTGTTCAACTCACTAATACTCACGAATTACGTGACTATTCTCGGGGAATATACTGACTATTGGCCGTCATGTGACCGCACACGGTCAAGCTGAAACTCTGCCAGTCAGCGCTCTACCCCAAGCGGATCCGGGAGACTATCGAGCTTGACATCTTCATCGCAAAACGTATGCCTGCCGTGCGCGCATGCCCATACTGAAGCGCCTACCCTTGCTAGAGAACCAGCTATAGCCAGCTTCAAATAAAACCCAACTATCAAGCTGGATGACAAGATGTGAGTCAGTAAGAGCACGTATTTTTGACACTTGCTAGGTCACACGCGTGAATAAGGCTGCACCGTCAAGAAATGCGCGACGCAGTCGATAAGCGCTCTGTCATTGGTCGGGAGAACTCGGCGGACGGTTAATTTATTCACGCACGCCGGAGAGGTCGCTGCTTTGAAAGTCCGAAGATTTTCTTTGATAATTCTGTCGCTGTGGGCGGTGAACGTATACGCTACTACGGTGAACGTCGGGCTGGGGGCGGCAAATTTGTTTGCGGTTCTCGGAGGAACCACCGTAACCAACACCGGCCCCAGTTCCATCAACGGGAACCTGGGACTCTGGTCCGGGACGTCCATCACCGGTTTTCCTCCCGGGACCGTTAGTGGCGCCATCGACGCGGCCAACGCCCTAGCGATGCAGGCCCAAATAGACTTGACCGGCGCATACAATGCTGCCGCCGCCCAACCCTGCGGAGGCGTTTTGACCGGCCAGAATCTGGGTGGACAGACCCTGACGGCCGGAGTCTATTGCTTTGCGTCCTCGGCGCAGTTGAATGGAAACCTCATTCTGGACGCCCGGGGAAACGCAAATGCGGTCTTCATCTTTGAGATAGGAAGCACGCTGACGACTTTAAGCGGCTCGAATATCACGATTATCAATGGAGGTACCGGAAATAACGTTTTTTGGCAGGTCGGCAGTTCAGCGACCCTGGGGACTCGCAGCCAATTTGCCGGGAACATCCTTGCGCTGTCGAACATCACGCTGGATGCAGGTGCGGATATTTCCTGTGGCAGGGCTTTGGCGCTCAATGGAGCTGTGACTATGGACACGAACAACGTCTCAATAAATTCGCTCGGGTGCACTGACGGGGTGACCGCTTCTGCTCCTGAACCGGGCACGGCTACCCTATTTGGCCTGGGCCTTCTGCTGGGCATAGCTAGATGCGCGCAGCGATCGAGCGGCTTGTTGAAGCTGGTAGCTTAGCCACTAAAAAGAAAGGCAATGCGCGTATTCCATCTGAGTGAGTGATCATATATGGTCACGATCCCAATAAAAATGCTGTGGGCATGAATTTCCGTGATACTATGAGTCTTCACCGCCATTCTTGGCGTCCCAATGTTTGCGGAACGCGATCTATGCGTTCTTCCGGCAAACGGCTTCCTGGATCGACGGGGCAAAGGAGAAATGCGTTTTGAACTCCACGGCCTCTCAACCCGTCGCCATTCGCTGGCTCACGGAAAACGGACCCAAAGAACTTGAGTTGTTGCTTCGCGCGGTGATATTCCATCCTTCTACGCCGATCCTCATTGCGGATAACGATCGCCGCTATCGCGAGGCCAGCGTCGGCGCCAGCAAGCTGCTGGGCGTGCCGCGGGAAAAGATCATCGGCCGCAGCCTGGACGAATTTGCGGTTCCCGAAATCCGCCCGGTGATCTCAGAGCGCTGGCGGAAGTTTCTCGAAGAGGGCGAGCAAGTGGGAACGCTTCAGCTTTTGGGTCCCGACGGTGCTCCGCGGGATGTCGAGTACGTTGCGAAAGGCAACGTGTTGCCGGTCCGCCATCTGCTCGCGCTGCGCGACAAGAATTCAGAAGCAACGCCCGACGCAGATCCCGCGCAAAACTCGATACCGTCCTGGGTGCAAGACTTTGCTCTCTCGCTCTTGGACGCCGATGGACGGATCGTCGCCTGGTACGGCGGGTCGGAGCGCATCTACCAATACACCAGCGCTGAGGCCGTGGGCCAGGATGTCGCGCTTCTGAATCCCGAGGAAGACCCGCTGCATCTCGCGCTGCAGGAAGAGCTGAAGCGTGCAGCGAGCGAAGGCCATTTCGGCACTGAAGGCTGGCACCTGAAAAAGGATGGGACGCGATTTTGGGCCAACGTAATCACCATGGCCCTGCGGAGTGAAAGCGGAGATTTACAGGGCTACGCCCGCGTGGTGCGCGACTTCAGCGAACGCCACAAGCGGGATGAGAAGTTGCGACGCAACCGGGAGCGTGTCCGCAGCGTACCGGCCGAGTCTACCATCGTAGGTGTGGTTGCCGGAGAATTTGACCGCATCCCGGAGGCCAACGACACTTTTCTAGCCCTGGTCGGCTATAGCCGTGAGGATTTGCGGGCTGGTCGCTTAGTATGGCCCGACCTGACGCCCAAAGAGCACGTCGGCCTGGATGAATTTGCGCACGAAGAGGGTCTGCGCTTCGGGGCATGCACGCCTTTCGAAAAAGAGTTGATCCGCAAGGACGGGACGCGGGTGCCGGTATTGGTCGCCACCGCCGTACTGAAATTATCGCCCTTCCGCTGGATTACTTTCGTGACCGACCTGCGCGAGCGCGGCCGGCAAGAGGACGTCGAAGGGCAAGCCTTCGAGGTGACGCACAACTTCGAAGAAATTATCGGGGCCAGCGCCGCCATTAAACGGGTGATGGGGCAAGTGGAAGTGGTGGCGCCCACCGATGCCACGGTGCTGATCCTGGGTGAAACCGGAACCGGTAAAGAGCTGGTCGCCCGCGCGATTCACCGCATGAGTCCCCGGCGGAATCTTCCGTTCATTAGTTTGAACTGCGCGGCGATTCCCACCGGGCTGCTCGAGAGCGAGTTGTTTGGCTATGAGCGCGGAGCCTTTACCGGCGCCCTGGGACAAAAGATCGGCCGCTTCGAAATGGCGCATCGCGGGACTTTGTTTCTCGACGAGGTCGGCGACATTCCTCTGGATCTCCAACCCAAGCTGCTGCGCGCTTTACAGGAGAAGTCGTTCGAGCGCCTGGGCGGCACGCGAACCATTCCCATCGACGTGCGGCTGGTGGCGGCTACTAACCGCAACCTCACCCAAATGATGGGCGATAAGCTGTTTCGCAGCGATCTGTACTACCGGCTGAAAGTATTCCCCATCATCACGCCTCCACTGCGCGACCATCCCGAGGACATCCCCGTCCTGGCGCGTTACTTCACAAAAAAATACGCTGCCAAAATGGACCGGACCATCGACAAAATCCCGGCCGACACCATGAAGGCCCTGACAAATTGGTCATGGCCGGGTAATGTTCGTGAGCTCGAGAATTTCATGGAGCGGTCCGTGATCCTGTCGCGCGGCCCCAACCTGCGTGCACCGTTAGCCGAATTGCGGGCGGACGCCCCGGAGGACGGCGGCAACTTCACTCTAGAAAAAGTGGAGCGCGACCATATTCTGCGGGTCTTCAGAGAAACCGGCGGAGTGATCAGCGCCGCCGCCAACCGTCTCGGAATGCCGCGGACCACGCTGAACGCGATGATGAAAAAGCTGGGAATCTCACGCGCCGATTTGTAGCGGACGCGCGACAGTTGGATCATTTCCCAGCCGCAGACATTGTCACAAACATGGCGACGCTCGCGGCAGTCATCACCACTACCGTGGTCCATCCCAGCCCGGCCATCCATCGCGAGTTGGATCGCTCTCCCATGATCGCGGGATTGCTGGTGAGAAGTAGCAGGATGACAATGAGCGGCGGCGCGAGTACCCCGTTCAGAACCGCCGACCAGAACAGCATGGATACGGCGTTGAAGCCTGCATAATTCAAGACCAGGCCTAGTCCCAAACCGACGGCGATCACGGTGTAGAATCCGCGCGCGGTTCCCGCATGATCGGCCAAAGATCCGCGCCATGCCGCTCCTTCGGCCACCGCATAGGCGCTTGATCCGGCCAGCACCGGCACGCCCAGCATTCCCGCTCCAATCAGCCCGAGACTGAATAGCCAGTAAGCTCCGCGCCCTGCCAGCGGCCGTAGCGCCTCGGCCGCGTCCTGCGCGGTTGAAATCGTGGTCTTGCCGTGGGCATGCAAGGTTGCCGCGGTGGTCAAGATAATGAAGTACATGATCAAGTTCGAGAAAAACATCCCGGTGATCACGTCGTTGCGGGATTTCAGCAGTTCGGCATCGGAAGCACCTCTTCTTGCCTCGACAGTCAACTCGCCCTGTTCCCGCTCTTCCTCAACTTGTTGTGATGCTTGCCAGAAAAAGAGGTATGGAGAAATAGTGGTCCCGAAGATTCCTACCAGCGTGGCCCAATATGTCGCAGACCACTCAATATGGGGGATGAATGTCGCCCGAAGTACCGCCGGCCAATCCGGCTTGGCGAAGAATGCGGCGAGGATATAGCAAAACAGAATGAGCGTCATCCATTTGAAGATGCGCGCAAGGATATAGTACGACCACCAAATCAAGAAGGAGCCAATCACCGCGGCATAAATTGGCGTCCAGTACATGCTGTTGATGCCGGTCATCAACTCGGTGACCTTCCCCATGCCGCCCAGGTCGGCTCCAATGTTTACGGTGTTAGCGATCACCAGCAGAGTGCAGGCGCCCCACAAAACCCATCGCGAATACTGGCGCCGGATGACCCCGGCCAGCCCCTCGCCCGTTACCATGCCCAGGCGCGCGCACATCATCTGCACCGCGGTCATCCGCGGGAAGGAGAAGAGCGCAGTCCACAACGGCGCGTAGCCGAACGCGGCGCCGGTGACGGAATAGGTAGAAATGCCGGAGGGATCGTCGTCGGCGGCCCCCGTGATCAGCCCCGGTCCCAGACGGCGGAAGAACCTCCGGAAGTGTAAAGGCCCGAGCAGCGGCCTGGAAGCTTTCGACTGCAGGCTCTCCATCATCGGCGCATCAACGCAAACGGCTGGATTGGGGAACTAAATGAGCTTGGCTCTAAACCACGCGCCGCCCGCTCACCAGGTTCACCACCACCAGAATCAGGGCCACCACCAGGAGCAAATGGATCAGGCCGCCTCCAATGCTAAGGCTGAATCCCAAAAGCCACAAAATCAAGAATACCGCTACCAGTGTCCAAAGCATAAATTCCTCTTTCTTTCGATCTCGAAGTGTTGTTAATTTGACGAAGTTGCCTTTTGGCCTCTCACTTGTAACTCGTTCACGACTTGCTGGACGTTGGGAACCGTGGATGCAACCTCTTGCGCCCGTCCGCGCTTGGCTTGGGAATCCACCTCGCCAGTCAGAGTGACCACGTGGTTCTTGACGGCATACTTAACGCTGTCCTGGAGGCTCTGCTGAATCAGGGCCGCATGCAGATTACTCTCGATGCCCTTGTCCAGATCGGCATTCATCCTTTTCGCGTCGCTCTCATCGCCGGGCGGAAGCACCGCAATTTGATTCGCTACTACCTGGACTCCTGCCATGGTTCTGGCGATGGCCTCGGCTTGTCCCTTGTCACCATCGGTCGCCACGTGTCCGCCCAGCGTAACCACGCTTTTATCGCGATCCTGTGTCACGGACACATCCTTGAGGCCGGCCTGCTCGAGCGACGTGCGGATGCTGCCCGAAACATCGGCGGCTTTGCTTGAATCGGTGGAGCATCCGCCCAGGGTCCCAAGGGCTACCAGCGCCAGGAAGGACAGATACGGTGTGATGGTTTGCATTGTTTCTCCTTAACGCCACTGCCTCAAATCCTCGGAAGCGAACAGGAACCGGGCGCATTCGGTTCGCCGGCCGCGTGCTACGCGCCGCTGGCTACACCAGTATTGTGACCGCTAGCCTTTGATCCGAATAATCGCGGTTGTAAAGGTAGTAGCCGTCGTCATCGTAGTCGATATAAAGATCGTCCGCCTCATACCAGTCCTGCGACCAGTTTGCCGGCCAGGGATCCAAGAGCAGGAAGGAGATCCCCTGGTACTCAAAACGGGGATAGCCCAAGTACATGACTGGCGGGGTCCGGAAGCGGAAGAAGTGCTGGCGGCCGAAGTACAGATTAAAGCTATTTTGCGGGATGTAATAGCCGCCGTATCCGCCGCGCTGAGACCATGTGCGATGGTCGGCATTCCAGTTTCGCGAGCTGTCCTGTTGGAAGTTATCGTGTCCCTGCCAGCCGCCCTGCTTTAGCCATCCTCGCTGCTGCTGCCAGGACTGCGCCTGCTGGCGGGTGCGCTGCTGTTGCGGCGGTGAAAAGATGGAACGCTCTTGTGCCTGCGGTGGCTGCCGTTGCCGCGGTTGTTGTGCGCGTTGCTGCTGATCTTGTTGCTGAACACGTTGCGGCTGCGGCTGCTGCACACGCAGCTGTTCTGGTGACGGCTGCACACGTTGCGGTTGCGGCTGCTGGTGTTGCGGCTGCTGAACGCGTTGCTGTGGTTCAGGTTGCTGAGCACGTTGCTGCTGCGGCCGCTCAATGCGTGGTTGGGACGCCTGTTTGGATTGCTGACCGTGCTGCTGCCCAGGCTGCGCGCGCTGTTCGGGCTTTCCGCCCTGCTTCTCTTGTTTCTCATCGCGCTGCGCATATCCAGGTGCGACTAATCCCGTAAACAAACAGACCGCCACACCCGCTACGCTCGTCAATCTCATGTAATAAACTCCCATCGCGGGATGCTACAGGCACGTACAGTGCCAAGCGCCGTCGCAGTATGAGCTTAATGGCCATCCAACACCTAAACAGGCACCAAGTGAGAGGCTCTAGCGGCCGCGTGGCCGGACGCCTGTACCTGCTAACGGTACTCACGACCTTTTTCCTTGGATGCGCCCCTTGCATGGGACTAGCACACGGCGCTCGCTCAAAACACCCGCTCGCGGAGAGCGCGCCTAAGGACATGGTTCCCATTGGCTGCCAAGGTAAATTTCGTTTTCCATGCCGTGAGCGCCTACGGTCCTGCAGCCTTGGCCGGCGCTGCGGCCTATGATGGCTTCCTGCAGGGAATCGATTTCCCGCATGAGTGGGGACGGGGCGTAGAGTGGAACGGTAAGCGTGTCGGCTCTACACTGGCCTATTCGGGAGTTCGCAATTCTGCTAGGGTTTAGTCTCGATTCGGTTTTGCACCAAGTCCCCCGTTATTATCGCTCCATCGAGCGCGGCATGTGGCGCCGCACCAAGCACGCATTCCGCGGGACGATACTCACGCACAGAGACTCGGCACGGTGAGACGCTCGCCACCTGGCGCTGGGGGAGTGTTTACGGCGCGGCCTTTATTTCGAACGAATGGCACCCCGATCGGGTTAATACGATAGCTTTGGCTTTTTGTAGGGTCAAACCAACGGCTTCGACCTCCTCTCCATCTAGGCTCGAAATTCTGCCAGATATCAAGAGAAAATCGCTGCGCCACAAGCCGTAAGTTGGGTGACCATCCGTGGTCAGTTGACGTCCGACCGTCAACCACTTATTGGGACAATATCCTTAGAGATTCTAAAATCCTGCGAGCCTGAATGGTCACTTGCGTGCAACCAAGGGATACTGGCGAAAGGAGTCGGAAAAATATCCCGCACACGAGCTTTCATTAGATTCGGGCTGCGGGTCTCGGCCTAGGACGAGAAATCTCACCATGAGAATAACTTCCGCCGAAACCCACTACCCAACTGAGCGCTACCAGGGAGGATATTGATTCCCGTGAAACTGCTTCTTCTGCCGTCGGTTGATAATTGCCCCCGGTCTTACGGCCCGACCGGAGGGCGGTCGACCACACGAGCCCGATCAGTCATAATTCTAAGGGTACGGAAGGGGGCGTGATTGCCGTGGGAACGGAACCCTGCCGCTTGATGTTCCTGCAATTCGTGGGCGTATTGGCTGTTTCCGGAATCGCATGGGGGGCGCACATCGAAACCCCTGTCCCCAGTGCCGAAAGTATTATCGCCCATATGATGCAGGCCCGCTCGGAGAACCGCGCCCGCCTGCGACCTTATAGCGTCACCCGCGATTATAGGTTGTTCGGCAAAGAAAAGCAGGTGGCCAGGTCGGAGGTGATTGCGCGAGTTACTTTCGACCCTCCCGGTATCAAGCAGTTTGTGATTCAGCGAGCCAGCGGCATGGGACTGGGGGAACGGATCGTTCGTCAGATGCTGGAGCATGAAACCGAGATTGGCAGAAACAATACGTTGACTGACCTCTCTCCGGCCAATTACGATTTCCGCTATCTGCGCGAAGAAGAATTGGGCGGCCGGCAGTGCTACGTTCTGGCGATGGCGCCGCGGCGCAACGACAAATCTTTGCTGCGCGGCCAAATCTGGGTGGATGCAGCCACCTATCTGCTTCAGCGGACCGAAGGCGAACCGGCCCGGAGCCCTTCCTGGTGGCTTAAGGACGCGCGCCTGGTCCTGGTCTACAGCGATGTCGGCGGCATGTGGTTGCAGACCAGTTCGGAGTCGAGCGCTGAGGTTCGTTTTCTGGGACGCCACACTATGCTCTCGCGCGATGTGGAGTACAGCATGAGCACACTGACGGCTTCTGCGGGCGCAACGCGGCGTGGTCAATAAATGTCTAGGAGCTTCTCCACGGCTTCGCGCCTAGTCGCTATCTCGTTGCTCGCGACGTCCCTCTCGTCCGGTTATTCGGTGCTGACACACGAAGCCATCGTGGATACCCTGTGGGATGCTTCCATTCAGAAACTGCTAATCGCGCGATTTCCTGCCGCGACTCCGGAAGAGTTGGAAGAGGCCCATGCCTACGTTTATGGCGGCTGCATTTTACAGGATATGGGGTACTATCCCTTCAGTAGCAAATTCTTCAGTGATTTAACGCATTACGTCCGCAGCGGCGATTTCATCGTCACCTTGATCCGTGAATCGCAGGACCTGAAGGAATACGCCTTCGCGCTGGGTGCGCTGGCACACTATGCCGCGGACGATAGCGGGCATCGCCTCGCCACCAATGTGGCGGTGCCGATTCTCTATCCCGACCTCCGTGCTAAGTTCGGCGGGACCGTGACTTATTGGGACAATCCCATCTCGCACCTGCGCACGGAGTTTGGCTTCGACGTCCTGCAGGTGGCTCAAGGGCGCTATGCGGCCGAGGGCTACCACAAGTTCATAGGCTTCCAGGTTTCCAAGCCCCTCCTGGAGCGCGCTTTCCGCGACACCTACGGCCTGGAACTCAAGGACGTCTTTGGAAATTTGGATCTCGCGCTGGGCTCGTTCCGCTATAGCGTGAGCAATGTTATTCCGGGAATGACCCGCGTGGCATGGCAACTCAAAGGAGACACCGTCGTTAAAGAGATACCGGGAATGACCAAGAAGAAGTTCCTATTCAACCTTTCTCGCTCCAGGTACGAAAAGGATTTTGGAAAAGGATATCACCGCCCCGGGATTCGCACGCGCTTTGTGTCTTGGGTTTTAAAGATTGTTCCGAAAGTTGGTCCCTTCAAATCGCTCAAGTTCCGCGCTCCCACGCCGGAGGTGGAGAAGATGTTCATGACTAGCTTCAATGCAACTGTCGACAGCTATCGCGCATTGCTGGCGAAGGCTGGCGGCGGCCCCATGGAACTCGTAAATCAGAATTTCGACATCGGCAAACCTACCATTGCCGGCGAGTATCGGGGAGCTGATCTCGCGTACGACAAACTGCTGGACAAGCTCGCTGGACATAAATTCGCAGGAGTCTCAGCGGAACTCCGGAGCAATATTCTGGACTACTACAAGCTGCGCAAGCCTCCGGTCTCACCCCCTACCAAGAAAGCTGGTGAAGAATGGGCGAAGGTGCTCGAACAACGCGCCCAGCTTGAGCAACTCCAGCCTGAAGTAGGGACTCAACCGTGAAGCTTTGCCGCGCCTAGTCATTTGACGGCGCTTTTTCTGCTTGCCGTTCCCCTCCACGTCCCAGCGCTACCTCTCGACAATGCAAATCTTGCCGCTGGTGCAGTGTCGGCCGACACCGATCCTGTGCTTCCGGCGCGATCCCCAACCAGCAATGCGCTTCTGGTGCATATCCGACAGATCAGAAGCGCATCTTGCTACGACTCGTAAACCCCACTTCGCCTCCGACATCGTTTTCAGGCGCAGCCTGGGTATTCCGGCAAGTACTCTGTAGCGCTTCGCCCTTAGTTTCAGCTACGCTGCGTGCGGTAAGCTAGGGATTCTTGCGAGAGCCACCTACCTCCGGAACCGCGATCAGCCCGCAGCGCCCGGGCGTAACACCGGCTATCAATCGCCCTAGCCAGGTGCTGTTTGCGAGCCTCATTGGCACTACCATCGAGTTCTTCGACTTCTACATTTACGCGACTGCCGCGGTTCTGGTCTTCCCAAAATTGTTCTTCCCGGCCTCCGATCCGGCTACTGCCCGCCTCGCCTCGCTCGCGACGTTTGGGATTGCTTTCTTCGCGCGTCCCGTGGGTTCGGCGCTGTTCGGCCACTTCGGCGATCGCGTTGGCCGCAAGACTACGCTAGTGGCCGCGCTGCTCACCATGGGGCTCTCTACGGTCGCGATCGGCGCCCTGCCGGCCTATCAGACGATCGGTGTTCTGGCGCCGCTGCTCCTCGCACTTTTTCGCTTTGGCCAAGGCCTAGGACTCGGCGGCGAGTGGGGCGGCGCGGTGCTGCTGGCGATTGAGAATGCTCCTGCGGGCAAGCGCGCCTGGTACGGCATGTTTCCGCAGCTCGGAGCGCCGGCCGGATTCATTTTGTCCGGGGGCACGTTTCTGGTGCTCTCCAAATGGCTCACCGACGACCAGTTCTTTTCCTTCGGTTGGCGCATTCCCTTCCTGGCGAGCTCCGCGCTGGTGTTGATCGGCCTCTACGTGCGGCTGACCATCACGGAGACTCCCGTATTCCAGGATGCCCTCCACCGCCGCGAGCAAGTGAAAGTGCCGATGCTGACGGTGTTCCGCGATCACACCGGGGCGCTGATCATCGGAACCATGGTGTCGCTCGCGACCTTCGTGCTGTTCTATCTGATGACAGTCTTCGCGCTCTCCTGGGGCACCACCGCGCTGGGCTATAGCCGCGAGAAATTTCTCGTGATGCAGCTGTCTGGGATGATCTGCTTCGCACTGGCGATTCCAGTCGGCGGGTTGCTGGCGGAACGCGGCCGTCGCCTCACGCTTCTGTGGGTAACGTGCGCGATCGGCGTTTTCGGCCTGATCATGGCGCCGTTGTTTGTCGCAGGGACCGCTGGCGCCGTCGCGATGATGGCGCTGGGGTTGACCTTGATGGGTTTGACATACGGCCCTCTCGGCACCGTGTTATCCGAGCTGTTTCCTACATCGGTGCGCTACACCGGCAGTTCTCTTACGTTCAATTTCGCGGGTATCTTCGGGGCTTCGCTCGCACCCTACATTGCGACCGGGCTCGCCAAGAATTACGGCTTGCAGTATGTCGGTTACTATCTCTTTGGAGCAGCGGTGCTGACACTTGTCGGGCTGATCGCGAGCCGCGAAACCAAAGACGACGAGTTGTAATGCGATCCCCTACTCAATTCCAATCGCCCGCCGGCGCCGCAACCGGGCGCGCGCGTATCAGCGCTCCCACCATCGTTCTTTCGCTGTTATGCGTGATGTACCTGATCTTGTTTATCGACCGTGTCAACATTGGTACCGCCGCGCCGTTGATCAGGGTCGACCTCCACCTGAGCAATACGCAAATGGGACTGGTCTTCTCGGCCTTTGCCGTTTCCTACGCCGTATTCCAGCTTCTGGGCAGTTGGATCGGCGATAAGTTCGGACCGCGCTTAGTTCTGACAGTATGCTGCGCCATTGTCAGCGTCGCGACCATACTCACGGGCGCTGCGGGTGGGTTCGTGTCGCTGGTTGCCGCGCGTCTCGCCCTGGGATTGGGTGAGGGCGCCGCGTTCTCCACAGCCACGCGTGCGATGTCTATCTGGCTTCCGGTTGGAAAGAGGGGGTTCGCGCAAGGGATCACTCACTCGTTCGCCCACATTGGCAACGCCTTGACGCCAGTGTTAATGGTTGCGCTGTTCGCGCTGATAACCTGGCGCGGGTCCTTCGCAGTCATGGGAGCGGCTAGCATCGTGTGGCTGGTAGCCTGGGCCTGGTATTTTCGTGACGACCCACGTAAGCATTCCGCCATCACGCAAGCGGATCTCTCGCTCTTGCCTCTTAGCGCTGCCGGCAGCCGCCCGTCAGTCCCGTGGCTGCGTCTAGCTCGTCGCATACTGCCGGTCACCGCTGTCGATTTCTGTTACGGCTGGACGCTGTGGGTGTTTACAAGTTGGATCCCCAGCTTCTTCCTCGAAAACTACCACTTGAATTTGAAATCTTCCGCTATGTTCACCTCCGGCGTACTGTTCGCCGGAGTCGTCGGCGATACGGTGGGCGGCGTCGTCAGCGACCGCTTACTGCGCAAGACCGGCAGCCTTGTGATCGCGCGAAGGTCCGTGATCGTTGGAGGTTTCCTGGGCGCCTTCGTGTTTATGCTGCCAGTGGTCCTGATCCACGATCTGAAGACCGCGGCGATGTGCCTCTCGCTAGCTTTCTTTTGCGCCGAGATGATCGTGGCGCCGATCTGGTCGGTCCCCATGGACATCGCACCGGGTTATGCCGGCACGGCAGCGGGCATGATGAACACCGGCTTTGCTATCGCGGGCCTGGTCTCGCCCTCCAGCTTCGGCTATCTGGTGGACCTCACGGGCAGCTGGGTAGTTCCCCTCATTGGCTCGATTGTGTTGCTGTTTTGCGGCGCGCTTCTGGCCTTACGTCTGAGACCTGACAAGCCATTTGAAGAACTGTAAACTCAAGGCATGGGGTCGGAACATAAAGAACATATTCTGGATCAATTCACCCGTCAGGCGGTGCCTTTTGCGACTGCCGCGGCGATTCGCAATGAAGACGCGCTCAACCGTATCGTTAAAATGGCGGAGGCCGGCCCGGACGATACGGTGCTGGATGTCGCCTGCGGCCCCGGGCTTCTCGCTTGCGCTTTCGCTCGCGTCGCGCGCCACGTTACCGGCATCGATCTGACGCCCGCCATGCTGGAGCAAGCGCGGGCGCTGCAGCGCCAGCAGGGTCTCGAAAATCTCACTTGGCAGGAAGGCGATGTATTGCCTCTGCCCTATGCGGATCACAGCTTTTCGATCGTCAGTGCGCGCTTTGCTTTCCATCATTTTCTGGATCCGCTGGCGGTACTGAGGGAGATGCGTCGAGTCTGCCGGGCCGGAGGACGTGTGGTCGTGTACGATAGCGCGCCGGCCGCCGACAAGGCGGACGCGTTTAATCGTATGGAGCGGCTGCGCGACCCTTCTCACGTCCGAGCGTTGCCGCCTGAAGAGCTTCGCGGACTATTCGCGAAAGCAGGTCTGCCCGAACCTAACGTTCAATCTGATCGCTCACCAGGAGACGTCGAAAGTCTGCTCGCACGCTCGTTTCCGCGCGAAGGGGATGCTGACCGCATCCGCAAGATATTCGCCGACTCATTGGAGCACGACGACCTTGGCGTGGAGGCGGTTCGCCAGGACGGCAAGATCACTTTCGCGTTCCCTATCTTGATTCTCGCTTCTACGATTAGTGCGTGACGGGCGAGGCTTCCGTCATCGCATCTTCCACGAATGGCCGATCCGGCCGCAGCCGCAGCGCTAGCACCGCTCCGAGCAGCAGGAGCAGAATCGACGCGATGAACGGGATCACCCAGCTGCCGGTACGATCGACCAGATAGCCGAAACTCAGCGGCGAAATCAGGCCGGCAATCCCAAAGCCGAAGTTCATCATGCCGCTGGCCGTGCCGGCATAGCGCGGCGCGATGTCCATGGGAACTGACCAGATCGGCCCGACAATCAGCTCCGCGAAAAAGAACGCGAGCGACAGGGACGCGGCGGCAACCGTCAGGTTGTGAATCAATACCACCGGTATGAGAAAAATAAATGCGCCCAGGAAACCCGCCACAATCACCCCGCGCCGCGCGATCATCAGGCTGCCGGTCTTGCGAAGGAGGCGATCGGTGGCAACGCCGCCCGCTGTGTCGCCGATCACCCCCGCGAGCAGCACCCCGCCCGAAAATAGCGCCGAGGCCTGCAGGTTCTGATGGTAGTTCTCGAAAAAGAAAGCTGGGATCCAGGTCAGAAAGAGCCACAGCGTCCATCCGTAACAGAAGTCCACGATGGTCAGCGGCATCACATGCCGGGCCAACTGCAGCCAGGGAATCGCCCGTGCCGAGCCGGCGGCTCGAATCGGCAGCGTTGCGAGAACCGCCGGAGTCATCCCAGGATGTTCGCGCGGATCGTTGCGGAAATACCACGACCAAACCAGCAGCCACAGCAGGCTTACCCCGCCGAGCATCACAAATGTGCCGCGCCAGTTCGAGAACAGCAGCAATCCCGCCATGATCGGCGGCGTCACCGCATTGCCGATTCGCGCGAACGAATGCACGATTCCTTGAGCGAATCCCCAATTGGCTTGCGGCGTCCAACTAGCCATTGCTCGCGTGGCGGTAGGGAAGCCGGCGCCTTCGCCGAATCCCAACGCCAGCCGCAGCAGAATCAGCGACGCGATTCCTGTGACCGCACCTGTAAGCGCCGTGGATATTCCTACTAATGCGCAACAAATCGCCAGCGTTAACCGCGGACCTAGCCTGTCGCCGATCCAGCCTCCGATCAATTGGAACAACGCATACGGAATCGCAAAGGCCGAGAACGCCAGCCCCAGTTGCGTATTGCTGATCTTGAGATCCGCCTTGATCAGGGGAGCCGCGGTCGAGATACTCACGCGGTCGACGAAATACAGAAAGTACATCGCGCACAGCAGCGCGAGAACGACGGTCGGAGCTCCTAACTTGTCTATTCGCATGCCGCGGGACGCGCTTCGCTCTTGATCTGCGTGCGATGCATAACCCGGCGTGTCGACGGATCGAACGGGTCGCGACGATGCATGGTCGAGCGATTATCCCACAGCACGAGATCGCCGACGTTCCATTCGTTCCACCACGCGAATTCTTCGCGAGTGGCGACTGCCCACAATTCGTCGAGCAGCTCTTCGGACTCGGCCAGCGGCAGCCCCTGAATGTAGGCGTTCCGCCGTCGTCCCAGATACAGTGTCGGCCGCCGGGTGTCGGGATGGCTGCAAACCAGCGGGTGCCATGCGCCTGGTGACGTCATCGGATTGTCACCGGCCGTGGCGCCCTGGCGCAGGTATCCGCCGCTGTTGTAAGTGCCGTCGTGCTTCAGCATTCGTCCGCTGATGCGGCTTTTCAGCGCGTCCGGCAAGGAGTCGTAGGCGTGATACATCCCGCAGAAATATGTATTGCCGCCGGTCGGAGGAACCTCCAGCGCATACAGCATGCTCGCTTTCGGCGGAATTTCCAGATACGACATGTCGGTGTGCCACATCGCCTCACCAGCGCCCAGGCTGCCGATCGGCTCGCCGTTCACAATCACGTTCGAAACCACGTAGATCTCGGGGTGACCCTCGACGAAGCGGCGCCCGGTTTCCTGAACGGGAGCCCAGTCCAGATCGCCAAAGCGCCGGCTGAAGGCGATCAGGTCTTCATCGGTAAGCTGCTGGCCGTGAAAAACCAGCGCCGAGTAATTATTCCACGCCCGATGAATCGCCGCAAATTCGGCGTCCGTAACGGCCTTTAGATCTACGCCGCGAACCTCCGCCCCCAACGGCTTCCCGCTAGGGAAAACCGCGATCGTCGTTTCCGTGGAGGATGCCGGATTCATCTTCGCTTATTTTGCACCGCACCCAATTTAGCAAATGGCCTGGGCTGGCGGTTCGCCCCCGGTCCCGATATGTTAGCTTGAGAATTGGAATGCGACTCTCCTCTGCGTTGAGAATGGGGTTGATGCTGGTTTTACCGCTTGGCGTGCTGTATTTACGCGCCCCAGCACAAGAACCTGCGGCTCAGGATGCGGCCGCCAAAGAGGCGTCGGCCAACGAATCCAAGGGAATGCCGCCCCGCGCGGCGCCGGCGGATTATCAGGCGCATACGCAGGCGGGCATACTCACGCTTGCTGCCGAGTTTATGCGGCACTCCGTTCCAACGCCGGAGGCAACCTACTCGACCGAAGACTTTGTGATCGTTGAAGCTGGCCTATACGGGCCCCCGCAGGCGCGGCTCACGCTGTCGATCGGAGATTTCTCGCTCCGCATCAACGGCAAGAAGATGGCCTCGCCCAGCCAGCCTTACGGACTTTCCTTCTCGTCCCTCAAAGATCCCGAATGGGAGCCGCCTTCCAAGCCCAAGACGGACAAGCCCACTCTCGATGCCGGCGGCGCCAAAGCCGATGACTCCTTTAAACCGATTGTTCGTATGCCCATCGAGCTCAAGCGCACGATGCAGCAGCGGGTGCAGCGGGCCTCCATGCCCGAAGGCGACCGCGCTCTGCCCGCGGCGGGATTGCTCTTCTTCGAGTATCGCGGCAAGCCCGAGAGCATTCGCTCACTGGAGTTGATTTACGCCGGGCCCGCTGGCAAGGCCACCCTCGCTCTCCAACCGTAGCCGTACCCGTAGGCGTTTAAATACGCGTACCGTTCCGAAGCAGCGATGCGCGCGTGATCTGCTTGAGCGTTGGAGTGCCGCACTGGCGCATCGTCAGCGTCAGTTCGTCGCGTAAAATGTCCAGCACGCGCTCCACGCCCTCCTGCCCGAACGCCGACAGGCCGTAGATGTAGGCCCGGCCGAGTCCCACGGCGCGCGCGCCGATCGCCAGCGCCTTGTAAATGTCCGAGCCGCGGCGGAAGCCGCCATCAATGAGAACCGGAAATTGCGGACCCACCGCGTCGATCACTTCAGGCAGAATGTCGATGGTGCCGCGGCCCGTCTCGGTCGCGCGCCCGCCGTGGTTTGAGACGATCACTGCGTCCACTCCGTGCTCTCGCGCCAGCCGCGCGTCTTCGCCCGTATCGATTCCTTTGAGGATCAGCTTCATTTTCGTCAGCTTCTTCAGCCGGTCAACGTACGCCCAGGTTGCTTCGGGCGGATTCATGGCGCCGGAGAGTCCGTCTAGCATCGGCTTTCCCGCCATGTTGGAGGTATTCGCTCCGGCCTTTGGGGAAGTCGCGTGACAAGATAAGCACTCGCGCGTGTCCTGGCGGGCGAAGCGCGAAGCCGTCTCGGTGTTCCGGCCGCCCAGAAGGTCGATGGTCCAGACCAGCACGGGGCAACCTGCAGCCTCGACCCGCTTCACTAGTTTCTCGGTCTCACTCCACATCGGGGGCATGTAGAGCTGGTACCAGGGAGGCGTGCCTAGCGCCTTGGCCACCTCCTCCACCGCTGTGGAGGTCGTCGTAGACAGCATCTGCATGACCTTCTTCGCCTTAGCCGCGCGCGCCGTCGCCAGTTCGCCTTGGGGATGAAACGCCCTTTGGCTGCCCACGGCGCTGATATAGATCGGCATGTCCCAGGGGACGCCCATCACTTCGGTCTTCAGATCGACGGCCGCGACATCCACCAGGCGCCGGGCGCGCAGTTGGTAGTGATGGAACGCTTCGCGGTTCATGTTCAAAGTCAGGTCGTCATCCACGCCGGTGGCCATGTAGCCCCAATGCGCGGGCGGCAGCGCCTTGCGCGCCAACGGTTCGAAGTCCATCACATCGAGCGCATCTTTTGCCGACTCGGGGGCCATATAAGTCGGCGTATATGGGCCCGTGGGGTTCTGGGCCAGGGCTTGCGCCGCAAGCGGGCTGGCAGCCAGGAAACGAAGGAATTCTCGGCGAGCGGAAAGGTGATGGCTCATGGCTACGAAATTATACTACGGCCCTCACGAAGGGCGGTTATCGCCTGCGCCCGGTCAGCCGCAGCAGACTGAGGAACAGATTGATGAAGTCGAGGTACAGCGTGAGGGCGCCGTAGATCGCCGTCTTGCGTCCGGCGTCTGTGCCCTCGCTGCCGGGCGCGTTCATGGCCTTGATGCGCTGGGTATCATAGGCGGTCAGTCCCGCGAAAACAATGATACCGACGATGGAGAACACGAAGCTCGCGCCCGCGCCCATAACAGACGGGAAGATCATCGAGAGCACAGCGAAGCCCACCATTCCGAAGAGCCCCATCATACAGAAGGAGCCCACGGGACCCAGGTCGCGCTTAGTCACCAGTCCGAACCCGCTGAGGCCAGCGAAACCGAAGGCGGTTACGCCGAACACTTGGGCGATGCTGGACCCGGTGTAAGCCAGAAAAATGCTGGAAAGAGTCAGACCGGTTAACGCCGCGTAGACAACATAGATGAGTGTCGCAGTTAGGGCATTGATCCGGTTGATCAGTCCCGACAAGGCGACCACGGCCCCAAGCTGCGCAATGATCAATCCCCAGAACAGCAGACGGTTACTGAAGATCATTTGCACCAGATCAGGATTGCCCGCGACGTTCCACGCCACAGCCCCGGTAAGGCACAGGCCACCCGCCATCCAGCCGTAAACGCGGCTCATGAAGCGGGCGTTCTCCGCAGCGATAGATGCATTCACGAACGCGCGATTGCCCAGCGCTGAGGTCCCCGTAGACTGGTTCCCGAAAGATCCTTGTTCCATGCCCCAACTGTAGGCCCCAATTGAAGTGAGAGTCAATAGCCGAAGTTCAGTCCCGACCATATGGCGTCACTCTGCCCCTGTAGCGATCATCTCGCTCATAGGAGCAAAAGTGAACGAGCAAGTTACATCGCCTCTGTATTGTGAGGTTTGCACTTGCCAGGGCCGCGGGCCAAGGCTTGGCACGACAATTGCGCTAGCCGTGCATTAGGAGTAACAAAATTTATGCCTCGTTTCTTGAATGCAGCTTTGCTGGGTGCCGCGCTTTCATCCCAGTAGCCATAGCGCCAACTGCGTTATGAGCCCAGGATCACAAGGCCACTGCCATGACGAAGACCACAACGAGTACCATGAATGGAACAATCATGAGGATAAGGCGCAAAACAGAATCATCGCAGATATGGGCATTTTCCCCAAGCTGAACGAGACGATCAGCAATCCTATTGGGGATGGCGTCACCATCATTCCCGACGCCGTGTTGAAGATCAATATTCGCTAAGTTTCACGAAGTTCGCCACCCGGGAGCGCCATCGCGAGGCGCTCTCATCGATTCGATAAGGAAGGATATTCTCCATGACTGAGACTGAACAAAAGAAATGCGCGCACCCGGCATGCAGGTGCACTGTGCCGGCGGACAAAAAATACTGCAGCCAGCGCTGCCAGGACGCGAAGGGATCGGTTGAGATCTCGTGCGGCTGCGCCCACGCGGGTTGCTCTCTGTAAAAATCAAACCGTACAGGGTACGCGGGCCGCGCCAGTTTGCGCAGGCGGGGAAATCCTCGCACAAATCGGTCTGGCCGGCCCGGGTTGATATCCAACACTATGCCTTGCTTCCTGCTATTCATCGTCCTGTTGTTTCCCCGTGTCGCGCTTCTCTTGATGTGGTTCTTCTCGACCTACCTGCAGCGCGCCTTCCACGCCAGCTTGTTCCTGCCCTTGCTCGGCTTCATATTTCTGCCCCTGACTACGATTGTCTACGCATGGGAGCTCAATAGCGGGATGCCCACGGCGGGAATCAACTTGCTGTGGCTGTTGATTGCCGTGATCATCGACCTGGGCGGCCTCGGCGGGGGCGCACATCGCCAGTCGCGAAGTTAGCCTCCGCAGCGGGCGGTCCCTCGGGCTGCGCTGGTGCTTCAACAACACAAGAGTTAGAATGTACGAGAATCCCGCGATTCTATCGCGGCTGAGGAGACCCATGCCAGAACTGATAACGTCGCAGGAGACGACACGCAGAGAAACCTTGAAGCAGGGGCTGGCAGCGGCGGGCTTGCTCGCATTTGTGCCCGATTGGGCCACGCCAGCGCTTGCGCAGGGCGAAGTAGACGTGCCTTTCACCGATATTCCCGCTACCTTCAATCCAAACAACGCCACTACCGGCGTCCGGATGCTGGATATCCGCAAGATCGAGGGTCCGTTTACGTCCAAAGACGATTTCTTCACCATCCAGCACATGGGCAAGCCCGAGATTGACGCTGCCACCTACAAACTAAAGTTCTCTGGTCTAGTCAATAAACCGGCGGAGTTCACCCTGGCGGATCTGCGGGCCATGCGGTCGACTGAGTTGGCTGCGGGCTACGAGTGCTCCGGGAACAGTCCGCGAGCGATCGAGGGACTGTCGTCGTGCGGACGCTTCACGGGCGTTCGCCTAAGTGATGTCCTGAAGCAGGTGGGTGTCAATGCCAAGGCTCGCGAAGTGGTTTTTTTTGGCACTGACCGCGGGCCACAGGAAGTCATCTTCCGCACAAATACGTTTAAGGTTGAACAACAGTTCGCGCGCAGCATCACGCTGGAGAACGCGATGAAGCGCGAACCGATGCTGGTCTATGCGCTCAATGGCGAGCCCCTAACACGCAACCAAGGTTTCCCGGTTCGACTACTCATGCCGGGTTGGTACGGTGTCGCCAACGTAAAGTGGCTTGCGGAAGTGCATTTGCAGGAAGACCGTTTTCTGGGGAACTATCAGGCGCGCTGGTACCGTTCGCTGGTGGGCGTAAACGGAACCGGCGAGGACAACGACCCGGCGACGCAGTGGGTGGAGAATGAGATCACGCGCATCCACTTGAAGTCGGCGATCGCGCGTGTCCGCAAGAAGGGTGACGTTCACGAGATTCTCGGATTCGTGCTGAACGACGGCACGCCGCTCAAATCGGTGGAAGTGCAGATCGACAACGGGCCGTGGCAGAAGGCCACGCTGGCTTCGACCAACACGCAGTATTCCTGGAAGCTCTTCACTTACCGTTGGGAGGGCGCGACTCCGGGCGAGCATACGCTAGTCTCACGTGTTACCGATGCTGAGGGAATGGTTCAGCCGACGGCCGCGGAGCTAAAACGGAAGAAGACGTTTCTCCAGGACGACAGCCAGTTCCCACGGAAAGTCATGATCTCCTGAGTCTCGAATGCTTCGAAAAAGCCAAGTATGGTCGCTGTGTCTCGCTGCCTTGATACTGGCCGGCACTGCGACTAAATCCCCGGCCCAGCTTGCGGCACGGAAGGCCGAGGAATGGGTCATCACGCTGGAAGGTCCGCAGCGAATCGCCACGCAGAAGATCGATGAAGTTTTGTCTAACCTGGACTTGAAGCCTGGAATGGCGATCGCGGATATCGGCGCCGGTTCAGGACTCTTTTCGAGGCCCTTGGCGAAGGCGGTGGCCCCCGGCGGGAAGGTATACGCCGTCGATATTCAGCAGGACCTATTGGACCACATCAACCAGCGCGACAAGGAAGAAAATATTGGCAATATCCAGACCGTCTTGGGTGAATATGACGATCCCAAGCTGCCGGTGCGCAATGTCGACCTCGCTTTCATCAATGACGTGCTCCACCATATCCAGCACCGTGCGGATTACTTGAAGGCCCTCGGTACTTATGTGAAGCCGGGCGGACGGATTGCGATTATCGAAATGGATAAGAATGACCCAAACACGTCGCATCGGAACCAACCCGAGTTGCTGGTGGCCCGTGAGGAGATCCTGCAGTGGATGTCGGATGGGGGTTTCAAATTAGTTCAGGAACATCCGGGCCTGTTTCCGGGGACGAAGTTATTCCTGGTGTTTGGAAGGAAATAAGGAATGAGCAAGACCTTCTTTGCGACGCTCGCCGCCGCACTTTTGTTGGTGCCGGTGTTGCCTCTCGGAGCTGCGGCGCCACTGCGCGTCATGATTCTGGACGGGCAGAGCGCTGGGACGTATCACGACTGGCAGCACACCACGCCGGTGCTTAAGAAAGAACTGGAGGACGCGGGTTTGTTCCAGGTGGATGTCGTGACCGCTCCCCCGTCTGGCGGCGACTTCAAAAAATTCAACCCGGATTTCAGCCAGTATCAGGCCATCGTGCTGAACTACGATGGGCCGGATTGGCCCGCCGAGCTAAAAGCGTCTTTTGAGACATACATCAAAGAGGGCGGGGGACTGGTCATCGTTCATGCTGCCGACAATGCCTTCCCGAACTGGCGCGGCTTTAATCAGATGGCCGGCATCGGCGGCTGGCGCGACCGCACCGAGAAGGCCGGACCACTCTGGTATATCAAGGACGGGCGTTTAGTTTCCGACAACAGGCCCGGATCTGCCGGGTCTCACGGCGCCCGCCTGCCTTTCCTGGTGACCGCGCAGCAGCCCGAGCATCCCATCTTGAAGGGATTGCCGAAAGCCTGGATGCACGCGGGGGATGAGCTTTACGCCACCTTGCGCGGCCCGGGCGAAAACATGACGGTTCTCGCCACCGCTCACTCCGACCCTGCCAACAAAGGCACAGGACGCGACGAGCCCATGCTGATGGTCCTCAGTTATGGCAAGGGCCGCGTCTTCCACACTACGATGGGACACGATGTTCCGGCCCTGAGCTGCGTCGGTTTCATTGCTACATTCCAGCGCGGAACGGAATGGGCCGCCACCGGAAAAGTTACTCAAAAAGTTCCGGTTGGGTTCCCGACTGCTGAAACCGTCAGCTACCGCGTGGACATAGCGGCCATGAATCCCGCGAAATAAGGCTCGGCGTTACCGGCGAGGCGAGCCACTCAGCGGCTGAATGGTCGTGTTTTCGTACATGCCACTGAACTCCGTCATGTCGCCGACTTTTTTACCGGGCGCCGGCAGCAGCCGCGTCGCCAGCGGCTTATTCCACTTGAACGCCAGCGTTGCGACATCCCCGATGATCCGCGCGATCGCGTCTTCGCCAGTGTCGCCGGCCAGCGGAACCGTATCCACCCCGGTGGCGCAGACGGCGGAGTAGGCCAGGATAGAATCGATTCCAAAGGTGCCCTCCATCCAGCGGCGCAACAACGTATCGTCTTCGAGCACCGCCAGCATCAGACCCGAATAGCCCGCTTGTTTCACCGGCACCGCTTTGACGGCGCGCGTGATGATGCCGGCCGCGGTCTCCGACCCCGGAGATCCGAAGGGGGCGCCCGTGAACGATTCGATGGCCGCGCCAATCGACACCGGTCCGCGCGGGGCGGGCGTGGGATCGATACCGGCGTAGGTCCATCCACTACCGGCAGTGGCCTTCATCGCGGCCCCCTCTACCGCGCGTGCGTGCACCGCGAGCGCCTTGGTGAGGGCCGCTGCTGCAGTGCGCGGGTCGTGCTCGCGCGCAAAGACATCCATCACAACATTGGCGGATTCCAGACCGATCGAAAAGCTGCGTGGCCCTTCCGCAGGGTGCCATGAGCCCGGATAGAACGGAACATAAGGCCGTATCATGGCTGTGGCGGCGAAGCTGGAGTTCCCCTGGCCGTGCGGGCTGCGTTCGCCTACGGTCTTGATCAGGTGCGCGGCCCGCCGTACGGCGTTCCAATGGATGCCGTCCTCGCCCGCCGTTACGATAGTCCCGCTGACGCGATTGCCGGGCGTCGAGAGTGCGTCGGTCAGAATATCAACCGGATCAGTGCTGTCGTTGTCCTTTAGCATGGCGGGGCCGACGCTGACGGCGAAATGTTGCTTGCCAGCTAGTTCGCTGATCCCGCGCAGCAGCTTCAGGGCCTCGGCGCGATTGAGGCCGCGCGTATAATCGGGAAACGGTTGTGTCGTGATGCGGATACCTTGCACTTCGTACCCGGCAGCCTGGATCGTTTCGCGCACCTGGGTGAGAAACTTCGCGGCCTCTTCAAACTGCGATGGATACGACTTCGCATCGATGGTGATGAAGCCCGTGACGGCGCGGACTTTCGGCTTCGCCCTATCGGCGGCGCGCAGCGGTGGGAAGAAGACTGCGGCTATGAGAATGATCGCCGGTAGAAAGCGTTTCGAGTGCGCCATGACAATTAGTTTATGCCTAGTTCGCCGCGCAAAAAGGCCCGACTCCGTTAGGAGCCGGGCCTCGTATGAAACGAACAGCCAGTTAGCTTAGAAGATCAATTTCAGAGCAAACTGGAATTGCCGCGGATTGAGCGCCAGGTTCGACGCCGTGATCTGACCGAATGCATTGGCGCCAGTCGGATGGCCAGCCGAGTCAAACGCGCCGATATTGATGTTAGGCTGACCAAAGTTCTCCGAGTTGGTGAGGTTATAGACCTCCGCCCGGAACTGCAGCTTCATTCTCTCGAGAAGTTGGAAGTCTTTGAAGATCGAAAAATCCACGCTCCTCTGCTTCGGTCCATATAGTTGCGCACGCGATTCGTTCCCAGCGAAGCCTATCGGCTGGCGAGCGAACGCTGCGAGGTTGATCCAGTTGGTGTAAGTCTGGTTGTCCGGCGCATAGGAAGCCCCAGCCACAACGTTCGGACGATCCGTCGTCACCAGTTGGCTGACGTTCGATGGAACAGGAGTAGAAGTGTTCAGAACCGTGAAAGGCACACCGGACTGATAGAAGGCCAACAGGTTGGCCTGCCATCCACCCACGGCGAGCTTTCGCATCCGGCTCCCCGACTTTCCGAAGGGTAGCTCGTAGTTCACGCGATAGGACAAGCGGTGTTTGATGCCGATGTCGGAGTTACCCCAGTCGTAAGTTCTGTCATAGGGAAGAATCGCACCAACCGTCGCCGCGCCAGTCGCACCACCGTCGGAAATGTTCGTGAGGTTGCGAGCGAACACGTAATTCACGTTGACGGTGAGGCCCTTCGAGTAGCGGCGCTCGAAGCTGAACTGCGCCGCATTGTATGCGGAGGCGCCCGTCGCAGTGTAGTAGTTAATCGACAGCACGTTCGGCAGTACTCCGGAGTAAACCAGCGGTGCGTAGGTTCCCAAGGGCGCGCCCTTGATGGACGCCGGGATATTGATGTTCGGCGCGTACTGTAGATGGCGTGCCACCTGGCCCACATATCCTGCGCTAATCACGTTGGCGCCAAATTGCTTCTGAACCGTCAAGTTCCATTGCATGATGTACGCCTGCGGATAATCCACGGCATGGGCGCCCATAGTCCCGGGGATCTGATTGTTAATCGCCGGAATGAGAGCGGGAGGTGCGCCTGCGGAAATCCTGCCGCCATTCGGGCAGAACGGAGCCTTGGCTGTGAAACAATCCAGGTTCTGCGAGATAAACGGAGGATTGTAGAGGTTCAGTGAACCCGAGGCATAGTCCTGGGCGAAACGGCTCATGCCGAAGCCGCCGCGGACCACTAGACCTTTGCGCGGTGTGGCGGCAAAGCCGAATCGCGGCTCAAAGTTAGTCCAATAGGATTTCACGCCGGCCGTCGATCCGATCTGGAACGGATTGCAGCTAGCCGCCGTGCACGCCTTGGCCAGAACCGGGTCGAAGTTGGAGCGCTGTCCCTGGTCTGCGGTGATCGGGCTGAAATGATCCCAGCGCAGACCCATATTGAGGGTCAGCCAGGAATTCACGTGCCAGTCATCCTGCACATAAATAGCGGGCTCCCAGAAGCGGAAGTACTGCCGCTTGGCATTGACCTGCCTTTGGATCTCGTCGGGCGTGCCCCTGAGGAAGCTTACAAGTTGGGGTAACTCGGCGCCGTTTGGATCGCCAACTTTGCCCGATTGAGTGAACCGGAAGTATCCCAGGCCAAACGTATTTTGGTAATAGTTGAGCTGCCGGCGGATCAAGCTAGCGCCCATTTTTATATTGTGTGCGCCCCGGGTCCAGGTGAGAGAGCCCTGTTCCTGGAAGACGTTATTGACATCAAAAATGGGAACAAACCGGTCGTCTCCGAGAGTGAAGCTGCTGCCGGTGCCGCGCATGGACGTGATGTCGATGGTGGCCAATCCCGAGATCTGGTCGGTGAGATCGGTATTCGCCATCCCGAACTTCTGGCTAGCGTTAGTGCCCTGGTTTGGAGCGGTGGTATACAGCCAGAGCCGCGTAAAACCGCCTTTCAATTCCATCACCATGGTTGGGCTAATGATGTGAACGAAATCCACCATGTAGTTCTGCGCATCGGCCTGCGACGGACCCGGGAAGATTCCGCCGCCCGCGCTGACCGTTACTCCGTCCACAGTCGCGTCGGGGAATAAGGCAGGTTGCGAGTTGAAGGTCGGGTTGTAGGAGAAACGCGCGAACATGCTGTCCCGGTCGGAGAAGCGATGATCGACGCGGGCGTCGTAGGTGGTGCTGTTATATTTGCTTTGGACGTTACGGTTATAGTTCGGACCGAGTACCGTAGTCGAACCGGTATTGGGGGCTGGAAACAGCTTCCAGTATTTGAGCGCGACCTGATCCAGTTCGTTGGCCGGAATGATCGGGCCGCCAACGTCACTGAAGTTTCCGGGATTCCGCTCTTCGAACAAAGTCGGAGTGAAGATGATGCCCGTGGGTTTCCCGGAGCGAATTTTCAAAGCTTCGTAGTCGCCGAAGAAGAACGTCTTGTCTTTCTGAATACGCCCGCCGATAGAGCCGCCGTACTGATTCTGCCGATACGAAGGACGCGGTGTCCCAGATCTATTGGAGAAAAAGTCGTTAGCGTTAAGCTTGTCATTGCGCAGAAATTCATAGAGACCGCCATGGAAATCGTTGGTTCCCGATTTCGTAAGCAGATTGACCACTGCGCCGCCAGCGCGGCCCACTTCGGCCGGATAGCTGTTGGTATCAACCTTTACTTCCTGAATCATGTCGATCGAGGGCCGCATTAAGATCGTGAACTGTTCACGCTCATTGTTATCCATGCCATCGATCAACGAATTGTTGAATACTTCGTTCTGGCCGTTGGCGCTGATGTTGGCGGTCTGACGCCGCTCGTCAGGGCGCGTGCCGCTCAAAATCGAATTGGACGGCCCGACCGCCACGCCGACGGTGCTCTGCACCAGGGTGACGTAGTTGCGGCCATTCAACGGCAGATCCTGCACGGATTGCGCCGCGACCACCGTCGAAAGCGTCGCGCTATCGGTCTGGAGCGCCGGGCTCTGCGCCGCGACTTCCACGGTCTGCGTCACGTCGCCCACCTGCAACTGCACGTTGGCGCGGGCGCGATCGCCGGATACCACGTTCAGAGCGATGGTGGCTTTCTTGAAACTTGGAGCTTCCGCGGAAATCGTGTAAGATCCCGACGGCATCAGATTAAAAATATAATCGCCGTTTGAACCGGTGGTTGTGGTTTTGGTGTCATTAGTGGCCGTATTGACCACGGTCACCTTGACGTTCGGTATCACCGCGCCACCGGCGTCGGTTACCGTACCCAGAATATCGGCTGTGTTGACCTGGGCAAATGCCCAATTCGCAGCCAAGAATAAACACATCGCCATCAAAAACACTGATAGCGCGTGGCGTGAAAGTGTCCTCATAATGTAAAAACCCCCTTAAAACAAAATCCTGCGATACATCCCGTTAGACTTTTTAGACGAAAATCAACTTCTGCGTTTCCCTGTACTTAGCTTGGAGCGTACTGCGAACGGGTGAATTTCCGCTTGGTGATTTTGCAGGCGAACCTAGCGTCCAGGTTCGAGCAATCGACTTCAGGCACTGAGCGTAATTCCGCGCGCTTGCAGGACGTAACCAAACCCCTTCCAGGAGTTTATGGGAGGCCCCACAGCTTGCGCTATCCCTAAAACCCATGAGATTCCGCGCAAGCGGACACTACCATGGGCGGCTAAATTAGCGGGATCGATAGTACTGGCGAAGTTTAGAGAAAAGTACAGGTGACGTTCCTGGCTTAAGGGAACGTCACCTGCTACTGAGGATTCCCAAAGGGGTGGATATCCCCAGCAACTATCCATCGTTGTGATGGGTGCGCCGGACAGTTGAATGCCCAACGCTTTAGGCTTCCTAAGTAGACTAAGCTGAACGCAATCCTTACACCATCCCTAGAACGCCTGAGATGCCGATGAATTGCACCATCGTCATGGCTCCCGATTTTCTGCAGGATGTGCTCCAGGCTTCACCGCATCGGTGGCGCAGCAATTTTTCTCATCGGAATTGATACTGCGGCTGCATCCCGATAGGCAAGCCTGATTGCGTGGAATGACTCTGTCAATCTCATATACTCTGGTCTAGTCTGTTCATGAAATTCCAAAGGAGGATTTGTGGCCCAAGTTTATTTGATTCTTCTGGCGATCCTGACCTTCATGGGGCTCTATGTGATCTTCGGGAGCTTCTTCACGGTCGAGACGGCGCAGGTGGCGGTGATTACGAGATTCGGCAAATTCCTGCGTATCGCCGAAGCGGGACTGAACTGGAAATCTCCGTTCTTCGATTCAGTAGCGGGCCGCGTCAGTTTGCGGGTAGTCCAGATTACGCTTACCATGGAAACAAAAACCAAGGACAACGTTTTTGTCACGATTCCTATTTCCGTTCAGAATCGAGTCCGTCCCGAAAAAGTTTTCGACGCCTACTACAAGCTGGCGGACCCAGTGGCCCAGATCAAATCATATGTCGAGCAGGTGATTCTGGGGCATGTGCCGGGGATGACGCTCGACGAGGTTTTTGCCAGCCAGTCCAGTATCGCGGCGGCGGTAAAACAGGAACTGGACGCCGACATGGCGGGGTTCGGCTATGAAATCGTTAATGTTCTGGTCACCGACATTGTTCCCGACGCCAAAGTGAAGTCGGCAATGAACGATATCAACGCGGCGCAGCGCGAGCAGGTGGCGGCGAACGCGCGCGGCGAGGCTGAAAAAATCCTGGTGGTGAAAAAAGCCGAGGCGCAAGCCGAGAGTACGGCGCTCCAGGGCCAGGGAATCGCCAACCAACGTAAGGCGATCATTGAAGGATTGCAGGTTTCAATCGAGCAATTCCAAAAAGTGGTCGAGGGCGCGTCCGCCAAAGAGGTCATGCAATTGGTGATGGTGACGCAGTATTTTGACACTCTCAAATCGATTGGTGAGAGTGACAAAACCAATACCTTGTTCTTGACGCATTCACCCGCTGGTGTTCGCGAGGTCTCCGATCAAATCATGCAGTCTATGCTGGTCGCGGACAGAGCAAATCCCTAGGAAGAAGTTCGCGGCGCAGCATACCGGCGAATTGGCCGAAGCGCGGAGCCGTCGTCGATCGCCGACCAGAATAAAGAAAATCACGCACATCTACATTGGAGAGCGATCCCCAGCGCCGAAGCGTTGTCGACGTGATGAGGAAGCCCGCAACCGCGAGGAAGACTTGAGCGTCGGCCTGACCGTTCCAGACCAGCGAGGGCACCCAAGGGCAAGGGATATGCCCACTGTAGAGAACCTTGGCGATCGGTAAGCGCATGTTGAATCGACGCCATCAAGGCGCTTCCACCCAGGCGCAGTGAGTGATGATTCTGGCGGCGGCACGTCTTATTTTGCAACAAAGTTGGTGGCTCGCACCCTTTCCTCGAAGAAATCGGCAGTGTATACTTTTAGCCACCGGAAGGCGCAAAACTCAAAGCTCCGGATAGACTTGATCCTCGAAGGAGACACGCATGGATTCGAAAAAGCCTGGTCGAAGGAGATTCCTAAAAGGCGCCGCGGCAGCCAGTGTGGCTATGGGAGCGGGGAAGGCCGTCGCCGCCGATGCGACCGCAAACGACATGGCGTATTCGAAGAAGGATCTGATCGCCTATGGCGAGCGCTCCCACTACGTGACCTCGATACGCGAGCCGGTACCCGGAAGAATGTCGCCGGATGCCTTTGGACTAGTGTTTCACGTAACCACTCCGCTGCAGGATTCGGTAGGCATCATCACGCCCTCCTCGCTGCATTATGTGGCTACTCACCGCGGCTCCTTTGTTCCGGATATTGACCCCAAGCAGCATCGTTTTATGATTCATGGCATGGTGGACCGACCGCTGGTTTTCACCATGGACGAGCTGAAGCGCCTCCCTTATGTGACCCGCGTGCATTTTCTAGAGTGCCTCGGGAATCGCTCGGGAGCAAAGGCTAAGACAGTTCAGGATACCCACGGGTTGACGAGTTGCAGCGAATGGACCGGAGTGCTGCTGTCCACGTTGCTCAAGGAGTGCGGCGTTCAAAAAGGCGCGTCCTGGATGGTGGCGGAAGGGGCGGAAGAAGTGAAGGGCGCGTCCAGCATTCCTCTCGCCAAGGGGCTCGACGACTGTTTGGTGGCCTACGCCCAGAATGGCGAGGCGTTGCGTCCTCAGCAGGGTTTTCCACTCCGGCTGATCGTTCCCGGCTTTGAGGGAATTTATCAGACCAAGTATCTGCGGCGGATCAAGATCGTGGACCGCTTCTACATGACGTATAACGATTACGGACACATCAACCCCGATCCGAAGGTAACCGCGTTGACGGTCCAGTGGGGGCCGAAATCGGTCATCACATTTCCTTCCGGCGGACAGCAGCTTTCCGGCCCCGGATTCTACGACATCAGTGGGCTAGCCTGGTCCGGCGGAGGCGCAGTTAAGAGAGTGGAAGTATCCACTGACGGCGGAAAGAAATGGCAGGACGCGGAGTTGCGAACGCCTGCCTATCGCATGGCACATACCCGCTTTGGCCTCAACTGGCGGTGGGACGGGAAAGAGTGCACGCTGCTATCGCGCTGCACGGATGAGCTGGGCCAGGTGCAACCGACGGTAGCCGAGGCCGGCAAGTTCTTTGGCGATGCGCCGGAAAAAGCTCGAGTGCGTGGGACCGACAATAGCATTCAACCATGGATCGTGGCCGCAGATGGGAGCGTTCGCAATGGGCACGCTTAGGCTTCCGCTGCTCGCATTCGCGTTGGGGGCTTGCACCGGATGGGCGCAATCGCCGACTTATGGTTTGGGGAAGACTCCCAGCGCGGATGAGATTCGCGCCTGGGATATTTCGATTGGCCCCGAAGGAAAGGAACTGCCGCCGGGGCGCGGTACCGCCGCCGAAGGCGCGAAGCTCTTCTTGACGAAGGGGTGCGGGGGATGCCACGGGCCCACCGGGATAGGAGCCCGAGCGCCTGCTTTGGTCAAAGGTGGCCCGGAAAGAGGCCAGCCAATACCGCCCGGCATGGAAGGAATGCACATGTCGCCGGATACGGGAATCATGGCGCTGCGCTCGCCCTACGCCGTCACCATCTGGGATTACATTAACCGCGGCATGCCTCTTTTCAAAGAGGGGACGTTGAAGCCCGATGAGGTTTACGCGTTGACGGCCTTCCTGCTCGCCAAGAACGAAGTCATTAAGGAAGGCGACGTCATGGACCGGCAGAGTCTGCCGAAAGTTAAGATGCCGAACGTGAATGGGTTCTCCGACGCTCCACCGTGGAAACACGGGCAGCCGAGGCTGGCGGGTTACCCCTAAACGCTAGTGAGCCGTGGAATTCTGCTAGGCCCGGTTGCTGTCGGCGGACTCACGTTCATGGCGATGCTCGCTGTCACGGTGATCTGGATGACCGTTCCGCAGAGAATCATCTACCGCGAATCTTCCCCCGTGCAGACAGCCGCATTCTGCGTCGAAGTGAAGCAGCATGGGATGTCATACTTCGTCACGCCGTCACAAAAAGAGACGCTAGACCGCATCAGCAACGGCACGCCCTGGGTGTGGTTCGGCGGGTTTGCGGTCGCAGCCGCCGCGATTCTTTTGGGAGCCGCGACGCGCTTGCGGCTCCCAACTGCGAATCGAACGACCTAAAACCTACTTCATCGGACCGCCCACGGTTGGCGAACCGGTCCCACTGCAACCGGTAGCACCGTAGCGGATGAATTTCTGGATGCGCTTGCCGGTGTCGACTTCGGCCGTATAGATGTTGCCCTTGCTATCCACACTCACCTGATGCAGCCAGTGGAACTCGCCCGGCATCTGGCCGCTGCGTCCAAGCCGTCCCAGTTCCTGCAGATTACTTCGATTCAGCAGGTAGATGGTCATGTTGGAGTTATCTCCCACATACAGGCAGCTCTGGGCTTTATCGGCGGAGAAGTTGATAGAAACAGCGGTCCCGGGGATCGTGGTGTTGGTGTGCTCGCTGATAAATTGCTCGGCGACGAAGCCGCACTTACCGGGCTGACCGGTCGGATTGCTGCAAGCCTTGCCCAGCTCGGGACTGTTCTTGTCGAAGACCTGAATGCGATCGTTGCCCCGATCGCAGACGTAGATCTTGCCGTCGTTGGCCAGCTTCACGCAATGCACAGGGTTGCGGAAGAAAGCGGGTTTCCGGTTGCCTTTGGCGTAATCCTGGATCCAGGTGCCAGCGGCCTTCGCGCCAGCGTCGTCCACCGGATTGTTTCCGTACGCGCCGAAATGGCCGATGTATTTGCCAGTGTCGGCGTCGACGATCAGGACGTGGCGATTGCCGTAGCCATCGGAAACATATAAACGGTTGGTCGCGGGATCGACCACCATGTCAGTCGCCTGGAACAGCAGCGGAGTGCCGTTGATACCGCCATGCATGTCGTTACTGTCTGGTCCCTTGGGAGTTCCGCCGATCCGCATCTTGAAATTCCCGTCCATGTCGAACTTCAGAACCAGGCCGTCGCCCCCCGACTTGTTCGTCGACCACGGCATTTCCGGCTTGCCCGCGGCACCGGAATTTCCAGAGATCCAGACGTTGTCCTTCTGGTCGACATAGATTCCATGTTCGCTTTGCGGCCAGATGCAGCCTGCTTCCTCCTTGCATTTGCCGCCGATGAAGCCCGGGTCGGCCGGACCGCCCCAGGCGCGAAGGAGTTTGCCGTCGGCGTCAAATTCCAAAATGGAGGGAGCAGCTTTACAACAATCCGCGATAGGTCCATACACTCGTGGCTGGCCGATCCCGTCGATCGGCTGCCCCTTATCATTCTTCGCGCCCGGCACGGCGTCTTCGAGCCCGGCCTCTTCGTTGGTCATGGTGCGCGGCCGGTTGTAGACCCAGATGTGGTCATGCTGGTCGACGTAGAGACCGCCGAGCTGGCCCACCAGCCAATTGTGCGGCAGCGGCTGCGGCCATGCGGGATCGGCAACAAATCCCGGTGTCTTGCCGGTGCTGGAGGCGTTATATATGCCCGATTGCTTGAACAGCCGTTCGAGCGAGCCGCTGTTCTTCAGAATATTGACATCGGGGTCGGCTGCCATGACCACGGTGCTCATCGCCAGTGCCATCGCCGGCAGTGCGGCCATCATTTTCATGCGTTTCATAATTCTCCTTTGGGCCACACGCTGCCCAAAAATGACGGTGTGGCGGGGCTGATCCGCGACCGCAGATCACGTAAAGTATACATCACTCCGGTGATCCTCCGGTGGCGCAGCTTCGGCAAAATCCGAAAAGTTTGGAAACCGAGAGAAGCAATCTACAACAACAAGCCGATCCAGGGGCATGGAACTCCAGATATGCCGGCCTGGGGCAACGTGTTCTACAAACAAAAATCTGATCCGAAGCGTCTCGATGGTCGAGTGCCGCGACTTAATGGCCGCCGGTGAACGGTGGCTTACTTCTTTCCGTTGAACAGCTCAGTGAGTTCGGTCACTTCGGCCCGAATCGCACCTTTGAGGGTCGGTTCACGGTCGGGAGCCCATTCGGGCGAATGTGGAGCGGGTCCCGGAATGCCGCTCCTCTGGATTTCGGCGAACTTCTCTGCATTCACCGCCCCGATGTGCAGCAGCGCGGATGGGACTTTGCCCGTGATCCAATACTGGCCAAAGTCTTCCGATGTCATCTTCAGTGGCATCGGGACTACTTTGTCGCCCAGGCCAGCCTTGAGGGCCGCGGCCAGACGAGCGACCAGCGCGGGATCGTTATAAACCACCGGCTCCCCAGGTTCGTCACCGCGCGTGATGATCTCCGGCTCGCGCGGCGCCCCAGCGGCCATGGCTTCACCCTTGGCGATGCGGCGAATCGCGGCGAGAGTCTTGCGCCGGACTTCCGGAGTGTACGTCCGCACCGATAGTTGAAGCCGCACTTCATCCGGAATGACGTTGCCCGAAGTACCTCCGTGAATCGAGCCCACTGTAATCACTACAGGATCAGTAGGATTGTTCTCGCGCGAGACGATGGTCTGCAGCGCTAGCACGATGCGCGAAGCCAGGACGATCGAATCCACGGTGTTCATCGGCATCGCGGCATGTCCGCCGCGGCCGTGCACGACAAGAGTGACGGCATCTGCCATGGAGCGGAATGGTCCCGGATGATAGCCGATGGTTCCGGCCGGCATGGTGTCGTCATCGTGCAGGGATAGGGCAAAATCCGGACGCGGGAAGCGCGTGAACAGGCCGTCCTTCATCATTGCGGTCGCTCCACCGGAGCCGCTTTCTTCGGCCGGCTGTCCAATAAGCATCAGTGTTCCGTGCCAGCGATCCTTGTGTTCCACCATCCAGCGCGCGGTGCCGGCCCACGCCGACATGTGGATATCGTGGCCGCAGGCATGCATCACGGGAGTCGGCTGGCCGGTGGCGGTCTTCCCGATGACAGTGCTGGCGAACGGCAGCCCGGTTTTCTCTTCCACCGGTAGCGCATCGAGTTCCGTCCGCAACATCACCGAGGGTCCGGCTCCATTTTTGATCACTGCCACGACGCCCGTCTTGCCGACGCCGGTGGTGACTTCATAGCCCAGCGCTTTCGTGAACTCCGCTAGTTTGCCCGCGGTGCGCACTTCCTGGAACGCCAGTTCCGGGTTGCGGTGAAGATCGATGTAAAAGGCTTCGATATCGGGATAGAGGGCGTCGACCTCGGCCATCGTTGGCGTCACGGCGGCGGTCTGCCCCGCTCCGCTTCCGGCGAAGGCGAGTAGCGCGGCGATTACGGCAGCGGGGTATTTCATGGTACTGCCATTTTATCCTGCCACTGCGCTACTGATATTTTGCCAGTTCATTTCCCCTTGCGATCAGGCCAAGCCCCGGTAATTCTGGCACCTTCATGAAACCACGTTCGAATTCCAGCTTGTTTTCGAACAATGGCTCAAGGTCCGCTCGCTCGCCCGGAAACTCCTGTCGCCGGGCTGCGTTCGAACATGAGGCCGCGAAATGGATCACTGCCGCCGTGGCCACCGTGGGAGTCGTGTTGTGCACTACCACATGTTTGTTATAAGCCAACGCAAGCGTCGCGATCTTCTTGGCCTGCGTCAAGCCGCCGCACTTGCTTACGTCGGGCTGCACGATAGAGATGCCACTCTGCGTAATGAGATCTTTGAACTGCCAGAGCGTGTATTCATGTTCCCCGGCGCTGATCGGCACGTCGAGCGCGGTTGCGACCTCTTTCATCGCGGCGTAGTCATACTGCGGCGTCGGCTCTTCGAACCAGGCGATGTTGTATTTCTCGGAGAATTTTCGGCCGATCATAATGGCTCGCTTCGCGGAATAGCCATTATTCGCGTCGAACGCTACGTCTACCTTGTCGCCCACAGCCTTCCGGATCGCTGAGATGAAACTCTCGGCGGGGTCGTCGGGAGCGTCCAGGACCTGGCTGCCGAAGTCCATGCGGATCTTCACCGCGGTGAAGCCACGCTCCACGGCCTGCGCCATCAACTTCGAAACGCTCTCCGGAGTGTCGGTCTTGGCGCCTCCCCGGCCGTAACTGAAATAGACCGGTTGCCGGTCACGATACTTGCCGCCCAGTAGTTTGTAAACCGGCACGCCCAGAATCTTACCTTTTAAATCCCAGAGAGCGATATCGATACCGGCGATCGCCTCCGAGATCGCACCCATAGGCCCTAGCTTGAAGTTCGGGTACAGCATTTCGTCGTAGAGCGGATCTACTTGGAATGGATCCTTGCCGACTAGTCGTGGCTCCAGCAAAGTCTGGACATTCGAAGCCAGCACCGTCATGTTCATGGGCGAGCACTCGCCCAAGCCAAACATTCCGTTGGAAGCTTTCACCATCACGAAGAGCGTCCGTCCCTTGATGTTCAGCGGGCGCACTTCGGTGATGCGGATGTCTTTAGGCGCGTCGGCTTGGAGCGGCAGTCTCTCCGCCACCGCAGCCATCGCAGCCGCGGCCGTCCAGCGAAGCAGGGAACGTCGCGTGGTAGTCATGATGTTCTGGGTTGGAGTATACAACAGCCGGACGGCGGCAGACGCTGGGCCGCCGATCACGCAAGCAATAGGGAAGAAGCGGAACTAACCGGCTTAGATCGGCCTACGCCACGCGAGCAGTTCCCTGCTCGATCAGTTTTTGGTGGCTGGGCTCGGGCATGAAGGATTGCGACTCCATTTCATCGAAGCCCGCCACGGTAATGGTGTAGCGTCCGTTATCGCCGCGTTGGATGAAATTTTTCCCTTTCAGATACCACAGAGCCGCTTGCAGATGTTCACGGGGGCAGCCGAGGATTTCCTCGAAGTCGACAGCCGTCATGGACGCCCGTTCGATGTCGTGCGAAGCCTTGGCATACAGCAAGCCCAGAATGCCTTTCCGCTTCGCTCTTTCGGCTTGGGGTCCCAGCGCCGCCTCGGCCTGGTCGAAAATCTTCCAGTGCAGTTGCCGGTTGGCTTGATAACGTGCGTCGTATTTAGCGCGCTGCTCGGGGTCGCTCAAGATCCGCGCAGCGGCCGTGACCCGGATGAACATTTCCGCGTTCCCGGTGTCGGGCGTGTCGGGATGATAACGCTGCGCCAGTATCCGGTGGACCCGATGGATGGTATCCGCGGTGGCTTTCGGGCTCAGCTGCATGATTTCGTAGCAATCCAGCTGCTCAGGATCCTCAGTGAACGGTGTGCTGTCGCCGATGGGAGGCTCCGCCTCGCGCCGTTCATTGCGAGCGCGCGCCCCTTGGCCGTTGCTCAATTCCAGACCGACCTGAAAAACGCCGCCGCTTTCCTCCATGCACCACTTCACGTCAGCCTGCAACTGGACGTCATTCCGGCCTTCGCCGAAAGTTCCGCGTATGACGACCATCGAGCCAACTTGCAGCGGTGTCATCAGCGAAAGTCCGACGCCTTCGTCCGTCACATCGCGAAGGTACGCAGTGGCCCAACGCGCGTTCCCGGTCTGATCCTTCAAGCGGACTCTGACGACGCTGCGATCGGTGCGCTTCCGATTGGTCTGCCTGCGCTGTATACCGGTGCTCACTGCAGTCTCCTAGCGGTAACCGTAACGCATCGGAACCAATCCGAAGCGTTCGATAAAACGCCGCGGCTTTTCGGGCGCTACTTGCTTGTCCAGAAGCATCTTCGCGAACTTTTGAACGCTGGTAGCGAGCTTCGGCGCGGGCCGGCCTACGTGAATGGCGGCAGTTACGTCGCCGTAATCGGACGGGAACGACGCGAACACCGGCAGTCCGACAGTCTTCTCAATTTCAGCCAGGCTCAGCAGCATATCGCTCGACACGCGGTTTAACAGGAGTGAGACTTTGTCGAGCAGATCCAGCTTCCGCAGCAGCAGAACCTTGAGATGGGCGAGGCGCAGAGCCGGCAGTTCCGGGGTTGTGACCAGCATGATTTTATTGGCGTCCCGCAACACCGCGAGCGTCGTTTCATCGAACGTGTCCGGCATATCGGCGCTGACGATGTTGTAATTGCGCCGGGCGAACTCAATCAGTTGGGCGACCTGTACTCGCGGGATCCCTTCCCCGACTCGCGGTGCGCCCGAGAGAAGCAAGTCGGTGTTGCCCACCGTCTTCACCAGACTCCGCCAGGCATCGTCGTCGAGTTGCTTGCCGTGCGCCGTCACATCCGCCAGGTTGCGATCGTGGGATGTATTGAACATAAATTCAATCACGCCCGAAGCCATGTCAAAATCGGCCAGCAATACACTGGAATTCTCCATCTGGCTGAAGGCCCACGTGGTGTTGGCGGCAATGGTGGAGGCGCCAACTCCGGCTTTCGCGGGAATATACGCGAAGAAACGGTCGGTCGAATCGATTACCACCGGGCGAACTTCAAGATCGCGCTCGAGTTGATCCAGCACCTGTCCCACTTCGGCGCTTTCAAACGGCGAAGCCAGAAGCTGGGTCATACGCAACTGAAGAACGCAGCGAAGAATGGCGACGTCCTGCGAAGAATGAATCGCGACCCGCTGAATGGATGGGAATTCGGTTTCCAACTGCCGGGCAATCGGCTCCGCAGGGTGGATGCTTTCGATGCTGAGGAAGACAACTTCGGGAGCCCAGGCCCGAACCACCCGTCTAAGATCCTGCGCCGTAGGATATTCGTCCAGCGTCCGGGAAATGTTCAACATCCAATGCGGAGCAATCGCTTGCTCGAACTCTTTTCGAAGGCTTTCGCCCGGGCAGATCAGGATTGCGCGCATGGACTAAATATAAAGATCTACGTGAATGTGAGAAATCAGCCGTTAGTCCTGTTCGCAACGTCTTTTCTTACTAGCTCGGAAGCACCAGTACTGTGCGAATCTAAGGGTTTTGGGGGTACCGCAACGGCCGCGCTAGACGATTCCCTACACGACCGCATCGCCCCGATGGTTTTCAAGGAACTCATCGTCGATGGGCTTGCGTCCGGCGAAACCTTCGTCGATTCCGTGCCAGAAACGAATGCACTCTTCGCCCAGCTTCCAGCACAGGCACACCTCACGCCCCTGATAGAGCGTGAGGAAATCGATCAGGCCGACATCCAGATCCTTGACCAGAACGCCAATCTGCTCGATCCGCTCGAATACTTCCCGCAACGCGCCGGTGCTGGCATCGCGGCGGGCCCGCGTCGCGAGGATCGGCCCGGGGTTTACGCGCGAGCCGCCCGCCATGCGGATACCCTGCATGGTGGCCTTCAATTCGGCGTCGGCGGCCTGGTATTCGGCCTTATGGAACAGAGCGTCGCGCAAGGCGCGATCCACTTCAGGCAGCACGCGCTCGGCTTCGGTCAAGGTGAAATGTCGCGGCATGCGTTAGATGGACGAATGCTCTCCAGAGGGCCGTTCATCCGACGGCGTTTCGCGCTCTGCTATTTCCGGCCTCCAAAGCTTCTCGAGAGCCGGCCTATAGCGGGAATATAAATACGATACCAGCAGCAACAAGCCGCCCAACGCCAGGAACGCTATGATGCGGAAGCCCCGGCTGAGAGACCACACATCGAGCAGATACAATTTTACGATCACCAGCGCGAACAGTCCCAGGCCCAAGATACGGTCAAGAGAAGAGCGCCGCACGACCCCGGTTACCACCAGTGCCGAGGCGTAAACCGCCATCAAAATGGAAACTCCAGTGGAAACGACATTCGCGACATCTTGTGGATCGCTGGTCCGGCCGGCCCATCCGGCGACTTCCAAGCCCAAGGCCCATAGCATGACCAGGTGGCCCGCCCCGTATGCAATAGACTGCGATTCCTGCGTGCGAGCAAACCGCGATGCAATCCACAAGCTGGCGGCGGAAACGCCGAAAGTCAGGAAACGCCGGTTCGCGAACCCTGTATAAAAGTAGTCGATCGAATACATTGCGGAATCCAAGGTGACAAGCCGGACCAGCACCAAGACGAATACCAGCGACGCTGCGGTCTGAAGTCTTGGCCGCTCGAAGCGCGCACCCAGCCAAGTCAACGCCGCGGCTTCGAGCGACCACAGCATGGTGATGCGGAAGCCTACGAACTGGATCGGGATCGTTAGCGTCAGTAACACCGCCGCGATGGCAGCCGCTAATGCACCCAGGCGGCTATCGCGGTTCCAAATGGTTTTCGCCAGCAGAGTGTGGGCGAGCGCCAGCACAAAAGTGAAGGCGCCCATAGAGCTGTGATACTGGTGATCCAGTAATGCGTAGGTTATTGCGAAGTAAGCTCCGGTATTGAGCGCGAGTAGCCACAGCCGCGCGCCCACGACGCTGGCCGCGAAAAACAGCGTGAAGCTGATCGACAGCCAGGCCCATCCTGCGAGGCGGGTCTCGTCATCCAGCCACTGCGAACTCCAGCTCAGGAACAACAGCGCCGTTGCCGGCCAGGCCAGATATTCGAGGGCGGGCCACCGCTTCACGCGCGCGACCGCCAGCGCTCCCAGGTTCAGCATGGAAGTATAGCCGGCCAGAATCCACATGTGGTTTTCGCCGGTCGAGAGCAATACTGGTGTGAGGTAGCCTCCGATGAGTCCTAGCAAGGCTACCGCCTGCGAATCGTAATGTACCGCCAGCGTCGCGGCTGCGGCAGTGGTCAGGCACATCAGCAGGAACGCGGTCGTTTGCGGAAGCAAATGATAGAATCCGAAGCCCGCGTAGAACGAGAGGTAGAGCAGCGCCAAACCGAGCCCTGTCAATCCCCGAGCGAAAGTTCTCTGGCCGCGCAGGGAAATCCATTCGCCTAGAAACAATGAGATAGTAGCCGCGGTGACGCCAAGTCCGACGCGCATCGCGGGTCCAATCCACTGGCTATCGACCGCGTACTTGAACAAGAAGCCAACGCCAAAGATGAGCGTTACTACGGCCACTCGGTTGAGCCAGCCGAGTCCGAAGGCAGTCTCGAGCGCGGGTTCGGATGCAGCATTCAAGTCCGGTGACACCCAAGGGATTTCTTGCGGCAGCGGCGGAGGCGTTCGTGGCGGCGGCGGCTCTATCGTAGTGGCCGCCGGTGCTGGCTCGGGTGCCCGCGCCAGTGGTTGCGTGGCCGCCAAACCCAGAGCCGCCTCGATCCGGAGCAAGCGCTGCGCGAGCTCGTTCTGGCGCTGGACCATGCGAGCCAGCGCGCCCGAGATGGCATCCATTCGTTCCCGATTGGGGCTAACGGGCTCTTCCGGCGCAGGCATTCCATTCCAAACTACACTAAGAATAAAGCTCATGAGCGATTCCGGTTTCCCTTTACCACCACCTACTTTTGAATTTCTGGTTTTCTCACTAAAGACGCAGGCGGAGATGCAACTCGGCCTGTTCCACTTCGGAGAACCGTCTGAGGAGCCGCCGAACCTGCCGGCGGCGCGTCACGCCATCGACTTGTTGGCCATGCTCGCCGAGAAAACACGGGGGAATTTGGCGCTTGAAGAGCAGCGGCTGATCGAAAACTCGCTCACCGAGCTGCGCTTCCGCTACGTGCAAGTGGCGGAGCAGAAACCGCCCGCTGTAGTAGACAAACCAGCCGAAAAATCCGCCGAATCGGGGGACGCGCCCGCGTCGTCCTGATGCCGGAAACATTGCGCATCACAGTGCTCGGCTCGGGCACCAGTTCGGGCGTGCCGACCATCGGCTGCGGTTGCGCCACCTGCGCCTCCACTGACCCTCGCGACAACCGGCTACGGCCGTCGGTACTGGTGCAATACGGCGGAAAGAATGTGCTGATCGATACTACTCCGGACTTTCGCGCCCAAGCGCTGCGCGCGGGCATCGGCCGCGTGGACGCGATTCTTTTCACGCACGCGCATGCGGATCATATTCTGGGACTCGACGACGTGCGGCCGTTGAACTATCACCAGAAAATGTCGATTCCGGCGTACGGCACCGAAGCGACGCTGGATATCGTGCGCCGCGTTTTTCGTTACGCGTTCGACGCCGAGCCGTCGCAATCGTCGGCGCCGCGCGTGGACCTGCACACCATTACGGAAGAGCCATTCGATCTGTTCGGCCTGCGGGTGGTTCCAATTCCTTTGATGCACGGCCGTGGCGTGACTCTGGGATTCCGCTTCGGCGACGCGGCATACCTCACCGATCACAGCGCTATCCCGGAAGGTTCGAAGGCGTTGTTGAAGAATTTGGACGTGCTATTTCTGGACGCTCTGCGGCACCGCCCGCATCCCACTCACTCGACCGTGGACCAGAGTCTGGCGTCGGTTCGCGAGCTGACGCCGCAGCGCGCGTTCTTTACGCACATCTGCCACGACTTGCCGCATGCGCAGACCGAAATCGGCTTTCCGTCCAACGTGCGTCTGGCGTACGATGGCCTTCAGCTTGAAACGCCGCTTCCACAGCTTGAGGTCGCGGGATAGATGCGAGTTGCCCGCTCGTTAGAGGAAGCCGCCGCATTCGAGCCGGTGGCGGTGACCATCGGCAACTTCGACGGCGTCCATACCGGGCATCATGAGCTATTGCGGCAAGTTGCCCGCGCGGCTCGCGAAAAAGGCTTGCACCCGGCAGTACTGACCTTCGATCCGCATCCCGCATCGATTGTCGCACCGCAACGCGCGGCGCGTTTACTTACTACGCAGGCGGAGCGCTGCGCGATATTGGCACGAGAAGGAATTGAGTATGTGCTGGTGCTCCCATTCACGCGCGACGTGGCGCATTGGACTCCCGAACAATTCGTCGAGCAGGTGCTGGTACATGGCCTGCGGGCGCGCGCAGTCATTGTGGGCCACAACTTCCGCTTCGGGCACGGCCAGGCCGGCGACATTCAGGTGCTAGCGCGGCTGGGCGGGCTCTACGGTTTTGAGACTCGGGTAGTTGCGTCGGTAAAGTGGCGCGGGCGAGCCGTATCGTCGAGCGAAATCCGCCGCGCGGTGGAGTCGGGCAAGGTGGCGCTCGCGGCGCGCCTGCTCGGACGGCCCTACGCAACCGCCGGAGAGGTGGTTCCGGGGCATGGAATCGGTTCCAGACAAACGGTGCCAACGCTAAATCTACGCACGCACGCGCAAGTACTGCCCGAGACCGGCGTCTATATCACGCGCACCTTTGACGCAGATTCAGAGCGCAGTTGGAATTCGATTACCAACGTCGGTTATCGCCCCACCTTCGCGGGCGCATCCGGCGGTCAGGAACTGACGATCGAGACTTTCCTGCTGGATCGCCTGGAACCGCCCGAGCCCGGGCGAATTCGCGTGGAATATTTGCGCCGCGTGCGAGAAGAGCGCAAGTTCGAAACGCCGGAGGCCCTGAAGGCGCAAATCCTGCGCGATGTAGGCCGGGCGCAAGCCTTCTTTCGCCGGGTGACAAGATGGGTGCGCCGCCCCTTAGAATAAGTTATGGCTCTTTCCGCTGGAAAAACAAAATACCTGACGAAGCTGTCCAATAAGGACGGCATTATCGCCGCGGCTGCGATGGATCAACGCGGCAGCTTGCAGAAATCGCTCGCGACCGCCAAGGGCGTGGATCAAAAAGCGATCACTTGGGACATGATGTCGGAGTTCAAGACCGCCGTCACCCGCATCTTGACGCCGCATGCTTCGGCGATCCTGCTGGATCCCGAGTACGGCCTGGAAGCCGCTAAGGCGCGCTCCTCAAACGCTGGGCTCCTGCTGGCTTATGAACATTCCGGCTACGACAACACCAAGCCCGGCCGCCTCCCCGACCTGCTGCCGCACGTCTCCGTAAAGCGCATTGTCGATTGGGGTGCAGACGCCGTCAAGATCCTGATTTACTACAGCCCGTTCGATGACGGGTCAGTCAACGATATCAAGCACGCCTTCGTCGAGCGCATTGGATCGGAATGCGAGGACCACCAGATTCCGTTCTTTCTTGAATTCGTAGGATACGATCCCAAGGGCGGCAACGAGAAGGGCGTCGAGTACGCCAAGATAAAGCCGGACGTGGTGATCGGCTGCATGGCGGAATTCACGAAGCCGCAATATAAAGTGGATGTGCTGAAGGTGGAAGTGCCCATCAACGCCGAGTTTGTCGAGGGTAGTTCGGTCTATAAGGGCGAGAAGGCTCAATCGATGTCGGAAGCGATGGAACTCTTCCGAAAGGCCGCGGCAGTCGCCACCAAACCATTTATTTATCTGAGCGCAGGTGTGGGCAACGCGCAGTTCGTGGAAAGCCTGCGCATGGCCACCGAAGCGGGTACGGATTACTCCGGAGTCCTGTGCGGGCGCGCCACTTGGAAAGACGGCATGCCGATCTACGCGACGAAGGGCTTAAAAGCTCTCGAAGACTTCTTGTCAACCAAGGGTGTCGAGAACATCAACGCCGTCAACGCAGCGCTCACCGGTGCGACTCCCTGGTTCAAAAAACTGGGCGTCGCGGCAACCGCCTAAGTTCACCGCACAAGCATGATCCTAAAGCACCTGGCCGGGCTCGCCGAATTCTCTTCGCAAAAAATGGCGAAGACTAACATCGCGCGGGGCGAGACCCTGTTCGCCGGTCTCAATTGTTTTGAGCCCGGACAGGAACACGCGGCGCATGCGCATGCCGGCCAGGACAAACTTTACGTGGTGCTCGAAGGCGAGGCGGAAATCCAAGTCGGTGACGAGAAGCAACTGGTTTCCGCCGGAGCCGGAGCTTTTGCTCCTTCAGGCGTGATGCATTCCGTTCGCAATCGCGGAGCAAAACGGCTTGTGGTATTAGCGGTGCTCGCGCCTCCGCCCGCTTAGCCGCCCCACTGCAGTTTTTCGCGCAGCACATCGAAGAACCCTACACCGCTGGCGCGGATCAATTGCACGGTCTCCCCCGACCGCCGGCAGATCACGCGATCGCCCTTGTGCAGCTGTTCGCCGACTTGGCCGTCCACCGTCAAGTAGGTCGTATTGTCGCCGCTCATCGTAATCTGGATGACGGCTTCATCGGGGACGATCACCGGACGGTTGGTCAGCATGTGCGGACAGATCGGCGTGATGCAGAGCGCGGCCACTTCAGGAACCATGATCGGGCCGCCCGCCGAAAGCGAATAGGCCGTGGAGCCGGTGGGCGTCGAAACAATCAGCCCGTCGGCCTTGTACAGGCACATGAAACGATCGTCCACGTGTACTTCCAGGTTGATGATGCGCGCTATGTCGGCCTTGGCTAGAGTGATGTCGTTGAGCGCTTCGTAGCTGCAGGCGCAGTAGCCTGCGCGCCACACCTCCGTGTGCAGCATGCGGCGGCGGCTAACGTCGTAGCCACCCGCGAGCACTCGCTCCAGTTGCGGATAAAGTTCTTCAACCGTGATCGCGGTCAGGAATCCGAGGTTGCCCAAGTTGACGGCGAACAGAGGAATGTCGCGGCCCTTCAGGGCCCGCGCCGCCGAAAGCAGTGTCCCATCGCCACCTAACACGATCAGTAGTTGCGCTCCTTCCGGCACGGCTTCACGGGGCAGTCCATTTCTCGTCCCGGCTACAGTCCCCAGAAACGCGGCGGTTTCGACGTCGCAGCGAACTCCCACGCCGCGCTCCGCCAGCCACTTCACCAGCGCGGGCACCACTGTGGCCGCCTTCTCGCTACGCGGTTTGGAGATGATGCCGGCGGTTGAGATTTTATGGATGGGATTCGCGGCTGGCATAAAGCAAGAATTCCCGATTGCCTTCGGCGCCCAGGATCGGACTCTCGATGATATCAGTCCGGAATCCCTGCATTTCGACGGCGGCCCGAACGCGATCACAGGCGGCCTGATGCAGCGCAGGCTCGCGCACGATTCCGCCTCTGCCGACCTGTCCCCGCTCCACTTCAAACTGCGGCTTTACCAGCAGCAACATCTTGCCGTGCGGAGCGAGCAGACTCGCCAGGGCGGGAATTAGCAGCGTGAGCGAGATGAAGCTGGCGTCGCATACCACGAGATCGAACTTCTGCGGAAAATCCGCCGCCGTGAGGTAGCGCGCGTTGACGCCTTCCTGGATCACCACGCGCGCGTCGTTGCGCAGTTTCCAGTCGATCTGTCCATGGCCGACATCGATAGACCAAATTTTCGCGGCGCCGCGCTGCAGCAGGCAATCCGTGAAGCCGCCGGTAGACGCACCCACATCAAGGCAGACCGATCCTGTCACGTCGAGCGCCCAATGTTCCAGCGCGCCCGCGAGTTTGTAGCCGCCGCGGCTGACGTAGGGCATGCGCTCCAGAACTTCGACCCGCGAATCCGCAGCCACGCTGTGGCCGGGCTTGAGCGCCTTCTGCCCATTGACGACCACTTCACCGGCAATGATGAGCGCCTGCGCTTTTTCGCGCGACTCCGTCAGCCCGCGTTCGACCAGCAGTTGATCGATACGGATTTTCCCGGATGATGTCATGGTTCCGGCTGTCATGCCTGCCGCCGCACGACTAAGTCCGCCAGTTCCCGCAGCCGCTGCGCGCGATCGTCGAAAAGTTGCAAGGCCAAGTGCGCCGCTAGCCGTTCCTCTTCAGCCATCTCGCGGGAGCGCTCGATGCCGTAAACCGCCGGGAAAGTGATCTTCTTTTGCGCAGCGTCCTTGCCGGCAGTCTTGCCGAGCGCCTCTGAGGATTGCTCGACATCGAGAATATCATCGACAATCTGGAACGCCAGACCAATGTGTTCGCCGAAACTGGTGAGCGCCGCGAGCTGATTCACGGCCGCCCCTGCGTAGATCGCGCCCATGCGGACGCTGGCGCGCACCAACGCTCCAGTCTTCGCGCGGTGAATCGATTCGAGCAGGCGCACGGTCGGATGTTTCCCTTCGCCTTCAATATCGTTGACTTGGCCGCCGATCATACCGTCCACGGTGCCTGACGCGGTGGCCAGCTCGCGAACCAGATCGATGCGCTTCGCCGAATCCGCATGTTCCATTTTCGCCAGGACCTCGAAGGCCAGCGTCAGCAGCGCATCACCGGCCAGGATCGCCATGGCATCGCCATACACCTTGTGGCACGTGGGACGGCCGCGCCGAAAATCATCGTTATCCAGCGCCGGCAAATCGTCATGGATCAGCGAATAGGTGTGAATCATTTCCAGCGCGCAGGCACAGGACTCGATCCCAACAGGCGCGTCGGATACCGCTTCGGCGGCGGCGATGGCCAGCAGCGGACGGATTCGTTTACCGCCCGCAAACAAGCTGTAGCGCATGGCACTATGGATGGTCGCCGGATTCTCGTCCGGGTGCGGCACCCAGCAATCAAGGGCTGCGTCCACAGCCTTCTGCTGGGCCGCCATGTATTCGGCGAGCGTCATGCTTTGTTTGAACGGAGCGGCTCGGGATGAACCTCGCCGGCACGCTTCATCAACACTTCGACGCGCGTTTCGGCTTCTTCCAACTGTTTGCGGCAGGCGTCGCTCAGCTTCATGCCGCTCTCGAACAGTTCCAAGGCGCGCTCCAGTGGGAGTTCACCGCTTTCCATTTCCTTGACGATGGCTTCCAGTCGCTGCAGACCGGTTTCGAAGCTAAGAGGTGCGTCTTTGGGCGGCGCTGGCTCGGGCATGAGTAGATCCATTCTAGCGAATGTAGCCGCGGAGGGCCCAGCGCGCGCGGTCAATGTGGTTAGACCCTGGTTGCGATATTGGGCACCGCGGGCATAGTTTATAATGAGCATTCCGCCCCCTACGGGCGCGTAGCTCAGTTGGTTAGAGCGCCTGCTTCACACGCAGGAGGTCTGGGGTTCGAGTCCCCGCGCGCCCACCATTTAATTCATGTCCGGACCGGAAACATAGGTAACAGATTGTGGCTCTACGCCAACAAGTGGGGCGGACCCAGAAACCAGACTGATTAACCACATAATACCTTGACGCGCAATCTGTAGTTTTCAAAGTTGCGGAAGCCAAAGGCTTGGCGATTGATGAGCTCCATTTTGTTGTGGAAGCCCTCGGTGATGCCGTTGTTGCGTGTGAAGCGCCACATGGCAACGATCTCGCTGGACCAGGCGGAAAGAGTGTGACCCAGTTGCACGAGTTGCGCCAGGCCGGCCTGGCGCAACTGATGGACGGCGCGCAGGAAACGCGGGATCAGCATCTCGCATTGCCGGCGGGTTCGATGCTTCTTCAACAGCAGGTAGCAGAGCCGCTGCTTAAAGCGGTAGATGAGTTCCAAGGCGGGGTATTTTTCCAGATAGGCGGTGAGCCGGAGCTGTTGATCGGGGCGCAGGTTGTGGCGGTGGCGGCGCATCAGCGACAGCAGCCCGCGGTTCTTGCTGGCGACGGGATCGATGTCGCGCCAGCAGTTCAGGAAGTGATGGTTGATGATGCGGATCACATGGAAGCGGTCGGCCACGTTTTGCGCATGGGGAAAGTGGGTGCGCACCAGCGAGCGGTAGTGGGTGGCCAGATCCATACACACCACCTTCACCAGATTGACGCCGAGATCTCGCGCGAAGCCCTCGCGAACAAGTTTTTTGCTCGGGAAAGACGCTTTTTGGTTGACAGTGTTGCTGCCACCCCGTCAGACGTTGACGACTTATTGACGGACACCGACTATTCTTTGATGGCTCCTGGACATCAAAACCAGTATGATTTGTTTTAGACGGGCAAAGACTCGAGATGCGGAATTACGACGACGGCGCGATCATTCTCGTCGGTGAGGACGAGGCAGCAATGCGCCATGTCTTGCATGCGCAACTGAGCGCCAGAGGCCATTCGGTTTACGAGGCGGGAACTGGCGCTGATGTTCTCCGAACCGCTTCGGAGCTAGAACCGGATGTGATCCTTCTCGATCTCGGGTTACCGGATATCGATGGAATAGAAGTCACCCAGCGTCTACGCCGCTCGACCCAGACACCGATCATCATTCTTTCGGCTCGGACTGCGGACCTTGACAAAACTGCCGCGCTGGATGCGGGTGCAGATGACTACCTGACTAAGCCGTATCAGCCCAAGGAGCTATTCGAGCGTGTCCGGACAGCCCTGCTTCGGACCATGATTCAAGGAGAATCCGTATTCCAGGCAGGTGATCTTGTGGTCGATCTGAGCCGCCAAATGGTACGAGTGGGCAATTACAAAATCCAACTCACCGACGCTGAGTACGAGCTGCTAAGGGTCCTCGTTCTCAATGCTGGCAAGCTCATGGCACAGCACCAACTTGCCACTGACGTTTGGGGGCGGCATGACATCGAAGCTCTACAACTCCTGCGGGCCACGATCGGCTCTCTCCGTCAAAAGCTAGAAGCCGACCCTGCGCGCCCACGTCACATTGCCACCGAACCGGGTGTGGGATTTCGCCTGCGGACCGAGCCCTAGCGAAGCGAGGCTGAATCAAAGAACCACCCGTGTAGTGGCGCAGTGCTTCGGTCCGGTTGGTTAGGGAGCGGACAGACCTAACGCAACAACTGCAACGCCGTAGGAGGTTGGAGTGGCCCTTGACCAACCAGGCTTTTTCATTTCAATCAACGGAGTCCGAAGGGCTACTTCAACGCTCCCGCGGAAATTAGCTCTCCTTGGGCTGATAAGTTCCGGGGACCATCCTGAACGAGATTGCGATCCTATTCCATCCGTTGATGGCCACGATTTGCCATAGTCAAGTTCACCAACTCCGCTTCGGTGAAAAGCTTGCGCACGCGCTCATAGATAGCGTCCGGAACATGAGCGAGCGCGATGCGAAATCCCGCTCACCGACGCGAGTCCATCAAGCCCCGCACGTCAATTATCTATTTCAGCACGACCGCAGTCGTCGTCACCCACAGCATGTCTTGAGTACCATCCTTGATGATGTTGGCCGCAAGCGACACGGGCACGTTCTGACCGGCTTCGAGTTGCGCCAGGCGGCTGCCGTCGAACGTAGCGGCCATCGCGCGTCCGTCGCTAGAAAGTGCCGTTGTAAGCGCCAGCGCCCCCTCGAAACGAACGTTGGTGACATGCAGGTCCAACAGGCTGTGCGGCGCTGGGACGCTCAACACCGCCATCACGCGTCCCGGCGCACCGCGCAGGTCGAGTGTTCCCGGAACCAGTTGTAGATGAACTGGCGGGGTGACCACGTTCAGGTTGGCTGTCGCCCGAAGCGGTGTGTCCGCGGAGGAGCCGCCGACGTGTATGGTGTAGCTGCCTGACGGTGTGACCCAGTTGCCATACGCCCACGTCCCGTTCGGGTCGGGCTGGAAGTAGGACAGCGGGTGGTTGGGGGCTGACGAATCGATGACGACGGTGACCGACTGGCTCGTGCCTGGCATCAGATCGACCTTCTGAAAACCGACCAGCCGCTTGGACGGCTCACCGGCCACCGGCGGCAAAATAAGGTACACCTGCGAGGCCTCAGCACCTCGTCTGCTGCCCGTGTTGGTGATCGTATACGTAACGGTCAAAACGGCGTGACCCGTCATTGGATCGACACTGGGAACGACTGAGAGATTGCTGTATCCGAACGTCGTGTACGACAGGCCGAACCCAAACGGGAACAGCGGCGTTACCCCGTTCGCTTCGTACCATCGGTAGCCCATCTGCAGGTCCTCCGTGTAGTGGCCGACAAGTTGCGCGATACCAGGTGTCCCGGTGACTCCTGGACCGCCGGGCTCTCCGTTGTTCTCCCGGACGCCGGGATACTGGGCGTCGGTGGCGTAGGCCGCCTCGCGTGCAGTGTTGCCGAAGGTGACCGGCAGCTTGCCCGACGGCGAGATGATACCAAACAGCACTTCTGCCACCGCGTCACCGTCGTCCTGGCCAGGAAACCATGCCTCCAGAAGTGCAGATACGTCTTTCAGCCACGGCATGAGCACCATGCCCGAGGTCTTGAGGACAACCACAGTGTTCGGGTTCGCTGCGATGATCGCCGGGACCAGCGCCTCCTGGTCCGTTACAGGGGGGAAAGGAGGGGTCGCGGGGCATTCCTCCTCACCGGAAGGGTCGCACGTGTCAGGCGGCGCGTCCCGGGCAGGGACTACTGGTAGGGAAAGAGAGGGTAGGTCCCTCGTCTCGCGCGGTGTGTTGCCGACCATTACGATCGTAACGTCGGACTGCCGGGCAAGAGCAACGGCGCTGGCGATGTTGGAGCCATCATTGTATGTCACCGTCGCTGCCGAGCCGATTTTCGTGAGCGCTTTCCTTAGCCCCTGCTCCGGGCTGACTGTGAACTGCGGTGGCGTGATGACGGTCGTGAGTTCTGTCGGGTTCCCATTTCGGGGCGGAAGCGTAGCCATGCCCGCGAACCACTGGGCGCCAATGAGCGCGACGGACCTAATGTTCGTTCCTAACGGCAGGAAGTTCCGCTCATTCTTGAGCAGGACGACGCCCTCTCGGGCCGCTTGCCCCGCCACCTCGGCGCCCGCCGCGAAGTCGGTGGGCAAGAAGTTGTTGTAAGGATTGTCGAAATTACCAAATTCGAACATCTTCACATACCGCGGTCTGAGCAACTCGTCGATGTCAGCCTCGGTGATCTCCTTCGCCGAGAGAGCAGTCATGACGTTGGCGTCCGAATAGAACTTGGGCTGCTTATCGAGCTCGATCGACACGCGAGCGAGGATCGACGGTGTGGTACTGTGCAAGGCCCGCCGGTCGCTCTCAACGTACCCGTCGAAGCCCCAACGCTGCCGCAGAGTCCGGACCAGCAGATCCTGGTTCTCACAGGCCCAATGGAAATTGACGTCAGGGTACGCGCACATCACAGATGCCGCGTCACCGTCCCTGATCGCCATCTCGAACGGGAGCAGATACAATTCATGCATAGCTCGAGTCGGAACCCTGACCGCCTTTGTCCAGCGCTCTAATTGACCCCCTTCATCGTCGTTGGCTACGAAGTGCTTGATCATCGCGTGAGTGCCACGCGACTGTATACCCTTCGTCTGCTCTGTCGCGATCACGCCAGCAAGGTACGGGTCCTCCGAGGGGTACTCCTGCGCTCGCCCCGTATATGGATGGCGGATCAAGTTCGTGGCGGGACCGAGCAGCACCTGATGCGCGAAGTTGCGAGCTTCCTGGCCGACAATTGCGCCCCAGGCGAAGTTGAGCGCAGGGTTAAAGGTTGCCGCGCCGAGTGTGGCGGACGGAAGACCGGTGGCGGTCGGCTCAGGAACGCAGTCCCCACCCCTCACCCCGTTGCCACCGTTAATCTCTCGGAATGTCGGAATCATGAGCCTGGGAATGCCCTCAATATGGCGTCCGAGATCTTGGAATCCGCAGCCCTGCAATTCCATGTTGGGGCGCGGAAGGATTGCAATCTGCTGGATCTTTTCGTCCAGGGTCATTGCCTTGAGCAGCAGCTCGGTGCGCGCTGCGGCGCTAAGATTGGTGTTCATCCATGGCAGTTGGGCGAAGCCCGCCTGCGAGAACAGACCAATATACAGCGCCAAGGCTGCAATGCGGGAGGGGTCGCCTCGAACAACGTGAGTGTAGAAGCGAGAATGCCGAAACGATTTATAGATCGCTCCAAAAAACATTCTGCGGCGTCCTCGCAGTACGCCGAAAGCTGAAAGCCCAAGGACCACGAGCAGCCCCGCAGAAGGCTCGGGGACGCTCGAAAACCCGACAGTGGCTGAGCCCAGGGTCGCAGAACCGCTGCGGCCGCCATCTATCATCAGGTCGACAAATAGATCGAAGGATCTCGAAACGGGGAAATTGGCCGAATCAGATAACAATGAACTCTGGTCGATTGCGAAAACTACCAGACTGGCCGGCGAGGTCGGGCAGCCACGCGGAGCACCACCGGCGAACGAGCCGTTGGGGCACATGTCGAGAATGGCGGTAACCACCGCGTCGCCTGCCACCGAGGGGGACGTCAGGCCAATCGATGCGCCGACTAAGGAATCGGAAGCTGAGAATCTGAAGAACAATTCGGACACTTCGCCGGCAGTCGCTGTCCTATTTAGAGTGAACAAGAACATGGGATTCAACGCAGTGCCACCGGGAGTTACCTGCACTTGGGCCGGATCAATCGGTGCTCCAATGCTCTGCCCCGGCAAAATCGCAAAACTGGTGAATTGAACGTTTGCAACCTCGCACCCGCTACCGTCAAGGTTGATGAAAGTTTGCAGGTTGCCCGGAACGCACAAAGGCGCTCCCATGAGAGCGGTGAACGATAATACTGCGAGCCACGCGCGTAACATTAATTCCTTCATCCCTACTCGCAATCGAGTCAGGCTGTGAACGTTGTTCTTGTAAGATCTCATCTCTCTCCTCCTCTGCTTGTGTTTTTGCTGCAAGTATTTCCGCGCTGTAGACCATGATTGGCGCTCGCGGAATCAGAATATTTACCGAACTAATGGTTGGCACTCGCCGAAGCCTCCCCCGGACGGTAACGTGAACGCCGCAACGGTTCCGCCTTCCGGGCGGCGTTCCATCCAGATGCGCCCGCCGTGGGTTTCTACAAGTCCTCTGCAGATGGAAAGGCCCAGCCCTGATCCCCGGGGTCCCACCGACGTCTCGCGGTAAAACTTATCGAAGACCCGCGTGAGATCATCCTCTCGAATCCCCTTACCGCGATCGCAAATGCGAACCTGCAATTGGTGCGCCGCCATCTGAGCATCTATCTGGACAGGCGCAACGCTGTCGGAGTACTTGAGGGCGTTGTCCAGAAGGTTCACCACTACCTGCACGATAAGCACAAAATCCAGAGGCACGAGCGGCAGATCCGCCGGGACGTCGACGCTAATCTGGCGTTGCCGCGCGGCGTCCCCGAGTTGGTTTATAGCCGTGCCGATAACATCCTGTATATCGCATTGCTCGGTGTTGAGATGCAGGGCGCCGCCTTCGAGTCGGGTCAAATCGAGGAGGTTCTGCACGAGGCGATTCAACCGCTTAGCTTCGCTTTGTGCCGTCTCCAATAACTCGCGTTGCGTGCGGAGATCCAGCAGTTTCCAATCTGTTAGAACGCTGTCCAGAGCACCGCTGATGGACGCAAGAGGCGAGCGCAAGTCATGAGAGATGGAATTCAGCAAAGCCTTCTGCAGTTTGTCGGTCTCTTGGAGGCATTGGGTTCGCTGCGCCCCCGCCTCCAGTTTGCGATCCAGAGACAGCAAGGTCTGATATGCTGTTGAAGCGAAAGCGCCTAGGCTAGTCATCACGCGGAGGTCTTCGGAATCGAAGCGGACACTCGTATCGTGGGCGATTACCCAAATCGTACCTACGCCCTCGCCTTCCACGTAAAAGGGAATCAACAGACCCTCATCAATGCAAGGAGTTACGTCAGCTAAGTAGCTGAAATGACGCTCGGGGTGTGAAAACAGCAGCGCGGCGTCGCGATCTAAAACAGTGCCGCACGGGCCAAAAGCGCGTGGTGTTCCACCCCCTAAGTGAGCGGCCCACTGCCCTGCGATGGCCTTCCACTGGAAACTCTTTCGGTCTTCGTCTAGAAGGCTAATTCCTGCCGACTGTGCGTGGCACAGAACCAAGGCGGTTTCAGCAAGTTTCCGCAACATACCTCCTTGTGAGGTAGCAAGTTCCTGCGCCAAGGCGATTAAGGCCCGGTTTTCCTCCGCGTGGTTTGGAGGGCGCGCAGGTCGTCGACTTAACTCGGCCGTCGAGATAACAGACTCCAAATCAAGCATGCAAGGAGGAGCAGCGCTGATTGCATTCATTTTTGCTCTGCTGGGCATAGAAATTCACTTCGCTGGCGGGTGTACTTTACGCACCACCGGAATTCGCAGTGTGTCCGCGCCCGACGCGGGTAATGCGGGGAGCATTGGTATCACTCCCGGCTTGCCCCCGCGAAGTTGTGCGGACACGTCCTCCGACTCGCGTCCGCTTGCGCCCAGTTCTATGTGTCGCGTCACTGGATTCAGGCGTGCCCAGGGTTTTGCTAGGCAACTGCAAATACTCGCTGATTTTGGTGATTACAGACAGCCTTCATCGTCGTAAGCAGGTCCTCAGAGAGGTCGTCGGTATTCGACTTTAGTACGATGTCACTCAGCGAAAGAATTCCCTTCAACGCGCCATTTTTATCAACCACAGGCAAGCGGCGCAAACGCTGCTGAGCCATGGTTTTCAGCGCGTCGCGGACATTGTCGGCTGGCGCGCACAGCGAGAGCTCCTTGCTCATGACCTCTCCCACCGGTAGATCAGCAGCATTTCGGTTGCTTGTTCCCAGCGCGATCAACAGATCGCGGTCGGTGACTATCCCAATTACACCCCTGTCGCCTTCGACGACCGGAAGCACGCCGCAATTTCGGTTCCACATGATCTCCGTGGCCACCGCCGCATTCGTTCCGGGGTTACAACAGGACACATCTTTCGTCATAATATCTTGGACTCGCATGATGGTTCTCCTTCTCTTCTAATCAATCGGTTCGTACCCGAACCCGCCGTCGACTAACCGATGGATGGCTCACAAAGGCGGGATTGCCCGCCCAGCTTTGGCAAAGCGTTTGTTACATGCTGATCAGATTCTGGGAACGCTCCGTCGGTGCATGAGGCGTGACCTTCCGAGAGACTACAGAATGCCTGGATTCCGGTTTTAGAGAAACCAGACGAAGTGCTGGGTAGTTCTCAAGCGAAATGTGGGTAGCTAAGCTGGTCCTTTTTTGCGGGTCAGCCTCCTCGCAATGTGGTCGCTTTTCGAGTCGGCTATGAATTCTCCGCATCTTCTTGGTCATACTATGGGCGAGCCCAGCCTACCTATTGCCGCCAGGATTTACGTCTTGTTCCGCGGCTAAGTTTGCTACGGCGGTAATTTGCGCTATGACCGCGCGCCATCGCATGAGACTTTCGTTCAGGCCAGCCAGAAGAATTATGGCCTCGCGGCCGGAACCAGCAACCAGTTCTTCAGTCGTACATGCGAGGTGGCGAATCGAGCGCCCGATATAAATGGATGCAAGTCGTTGGAAGATCTGTTAGTGTCTCAAGATAAGTTCATCGCAGAGTTGGCGAAGGGCGACCCGGAAGTCGTAGGCAACCTCAAAATATTGTTTGAAAAAACGCGTCAAGCCGCCGGTTCCGTTGACCGCTAAGCGTTAGTTGGTGAGATGTACGGAAACTCGCTTTTGCTCGATTTTCGAGTACCGAGTAAGCTGGCCATTCCGACTTCCTGAGCGGGATGGTCCGAATCCTTGGGTCGGCTTGATCAAGACGTCCCAAAGAAAATGAAAAGACATTTCCTTCCACTCCATGGCGTCCCTCTGCCACCTTTGGCTGGTGTCGTTACTACATTGCCCCTGTATTCACAACATGGCGAAGCACTATGGCAAACCCCTTGGAGTGGCCTCTCGCTTGCTGGAACGGCTCTATATGCATTGAAGCGGGGACATTGACGGAGGTCTCTCAATCGTGTTGCCATCTACGCAATCTCAAGCGACAGAAAGTCAGAACAAAAGCAAAATACGACAAATCATCAAGGATCATGCCGGCCTCGGGTTGGCCTTCGAAACAATCTCTTATTCAACAGATCTGTACCGCGCCGGCATGACCTCGTACGCCAGCGTGGCGCTAATGATTGCGCTCGAAACCGAGTTCGAGCTGGAATTTCCTGACGCCATGTTGAGCCGAAGCGTGTTTGAAAGTATCGACTCGATTGCGAGTGCAATCGAAAGTCTGCAAGGAGTAAAGCCATGAGCACCCCCGTGACGGCGATTGATGTGCCGGAGCTAACGGCGTCCGATGCATTCCAGCAAGCTCTCGCTGTGGCGGCCAAGCATGCTGACGAGGTCGACCGCAGAGGCCGTTTCCCGTTCGAGGCAATTGATGCGCTTCGCACCGCCGGCGCATTGGGCTGGGGAGTGCCGCATGAGTATGGCGGCGCCGACGCCCAAATCGATGATTTGGCTGACGCTACGTTTGAGGTTTCACGTAGATGCGCGGCTACGGGCATGGTTTTTGCAATGCACCAAATCCAGATCGCCAGCATCGTTCGTCACCTGGCAGACTCAATCTGGTTTAGGAACTACCTACGCCGCGTAGTACGCGAAGGACGGTTGATGGCATCAGCGACTTCGGAAGTGGGCGTCGGCGGCGACATGCGCAGAAGCATTGCAGCGATCGAGCGCATAACCAACTCTTCGGGCGATCTTGTCCGATTCGAAAAGAAGGCCTCTACTATTTCTTACGGGGCCCATGCAGATGACCTCCTCACCACAGTGCGCTGTAGCCCCACGGCGGATCCTTCCGATCAGGTATTGATTCTGACTGACCTTGCAGAGATGGAGGCTGAGCCGACCGGTGAATGGGATACGCTGGGCATGCGCGGAACTTGTAGTCCGGGGTTTCTGGTGCGCGCCACTTGCCCCGTGGACCAAATCCTGCCGGTTCCATTTGCCGTCATCGCGGCGGAAACTATGGTGCCGTTCTCGCACATTTTGTGGGCGCATGTATGGCTTGGTATCTCAACGGAAGCGTTTGGCAGGGCGCAAAACTTCGTCCGAGTGCAGGCCCGCCAAAATCCGGGAACGCCGCCCTCGGCTCTCCGGTTGTCGGACCTCTCTGTCCGAATGGCGGAATTTCGCGCGCTGGTTCAGGGTGCGACGCAGGAATATATGAGCTTGGCCCAGGAAGAACGGCGGCGCACTCTTTCGACCATTGGCTATGCCGTTCGCATCAACAATTTGAAAATCGCAGCTTCGGAAGCGACTGTGGAAACCTGCCAGAGCGCTCTTCGTATTTGCGGTTTCGCGGGCTACGGAAACACCGGACCATATTCGGTGGGCCGCCACTTGCGAGACGCCTATTCCGCGGCATTGATGATCGCCAACGACCGTTTGCACGCCACTAATGCGGCGCTTTTGCTGGTATACCGGGAGGGCAAATGACATCGGCTGTGATAGCTCGGGCAAGCGGTACTTCGGGCGAAAAAGAGTTCCTTAACGAACTGATTGACCATGCGCACTTCCTACCGAGCGGCGAACCCGGGGTCTATGGCCGGGGCATGATCTTCGAAGATGTTCGCAATCGTTTTGATGACCTGGTTACTAGAGTAGCCGCCGAGGACAAGCCGGAGACGCCGCGTTTCCCGCCCATCATCCCTAAGCGCACTCTGGAAAAAGCCGGATATTTGAAATCGTTTCCGCAATTGTGCGGAGTTGTGCATAGCTTCGCAGGAAATGAAGCGGCGGCGCTTGATCTGGCGGAGCGCGCGACCCGCGGCGAGGACTGGAGCCATTACCTTTCGACGACCGACGTGGTTCTGGTCCCGGCTGCATGTTATCCGGCATATCCCGCGCTGGCGCTTCGCGGGCGGCTGCCCAAGGGTGGCTCAACGCTGGATCTCGGCGGATGCTACGTTTTTCGAAATGAACCGTCGGACGATCCGGCCCGCCTGCAGATGTTTCACCAGCGGGAAATGGTGCGCATGGGCCAAGCAGAGGATGTCCTGACCTGGCGCGAAACCTGGATGACTCGGGCCGAGCGCATTTTTGAGCGGCTCGGCCTGAACGCTACGCTGGCTGTGGCATCCGACCCGTTCTTCGGCCGAGGTGGCAAACTCATGGCGAAAAACCAACGCGAGCAGGGCTTAAAGTTCGAAGTGCTGATTCCTATCGCGTCGCCGCAACTAACAGCCGTCTCCTCCTTCAATTTTCATCAAGATCACTTCGGCGCAGCATTCGGAATTCAGCTGCATGACGGAAGCATCGCCAACAGCGCCTGTCTCGGATTCGGCTTGGAACGCATCACCTTGGCACTGTTCCGCGCGCACGGCATGGAAGTTCGCCATTGGCCAAAGTATATCCTCAGGCAACTTTGGCCTAAAGCCGATGGCTCCTTCCGGCGGAGGTAAGCCCACCATGTTGAGCCTGCTCGGCCTCAATCTGGGTGATTACACCACCAGTGCGTTGCACGATCCCGACCGAACGTTCCGCGAGACCAATTGTTACGTCGACATATGGATTGAATTGCTGCACGCTCTCGGTGTCGACCCGGCAAGCGCCATGGCCTTTGCGTGTACGGTCGACTTTGAGGGCGATCAGTGGACTTTCTTCAAGCCTCCACCGGACGAAATGACCCGTCTCTATGGGATCGATGTTCATGAGATGCAACTCTATAGACCGATGGTCGACCACGTGATCGAACAGCTTACTGTCGGCAGAACCGTGATAATCGAAGCCGACTCGTTTTACATGCCCGATCGCGCGGCGACGTCCTATAAGCAGGCTCACGTGAAGTCTTCGATCGCCATCGAGGCCATTGACGCCATGGGCGAACGCTTGCGCTATTTTCATGGCCCGGGTTACTACGAACTGTCGGGGGACGACTACCGCGGCATTTTTCGCTTGGGGCGCGCGTTTTCGGAAGATGTGTTACCACCCTATACGGAGTTGGTGCGTTTTGATTCCGGTCGCCGATTGGAGGGCGAGGAACTCCGCCGGGCGGCGTACCAAATGCTCGGACGGCAGCTCGAGCGCAGACCCCAACGCAACCCCTGGCTAGCATTCGGCAAGCGCCTCTTGCTGGATCTCCCCCAATTGCTTGCGGGGGCGGATACGAATTATCACGCATATGCCTTCGCTACGGTTCGCCAGTGCGGAGCTGCATTCGACGCTGCTAAGAGTTTCGTTGAATGGTTGGCTCCGCCGTCTTCCGATGGACGTGCCGCCGCGGAAGCGTTGGGCCGACAAGTGAGTGGCGCGAAGGCTCTTCTATTCAGGCTTGCGCGGCGGCGGTCTTTTGATCCGGCACCTTCCATCCGGCAATTAGCTGAAGACTGGGAAACAACCATGCACGCGCTGGATTGCCTCGCCTTTGGCGCGCGTCGAGGTGCGGCATGATCGCGGCGTATTCAAAACCCAGCGAGGATGTAGCGCTTGGCACTGCACTCGACGCCGGCTGGGAGATGGCTACCACCGCCGAATCGCTTGCCCCCGAGATGGTCACTGGGCTGCGATTTATCCCCGCCAAGGTGCCGGGCACTGTTGCTTCAGCGTTGCGCGAGCAAAAAAAATGGCGCATGGGTGACCAGGCTCGCTTTGACGCATCGGAACATTGGTTCCGTTGCCGTTTCAATGCTGCGGCTCCTGCCCCCTGTGAAGAAATCATCCTGCGGATAGGCGGAATCGCGACTGTGGCCGAGGTCTGGTTCAACGGCGAGAAAATCCTGAAAAGCAACTCCATGTTCGTCTCCCACGACGTGGATGTCTCTGGTCTTATCCGGGATCGCAATGAGTTGCTGATCGTCTGCCGATCGCTCGATGCCGCCATGCGCGAGCGGCGGCGGCAGCCACCGCCAGCGCGCTGGCGAACCCGGGTCGTCGCGGAGCAACAGTTGCGCTGGTTCCGTACGACTTTGTTGGGCAGAGCGCCCGGCTTTGCGCCCGAGCCGCAGCCCGTAGGGCCATGGCGTCCAATAACGATGGTGCGCCGGCGTCAGATCGTTCTCGAAGACTGGTCACGCCAGGCTGACCTCGATGGATCAACGGGCGTGACTCACGTGGACCTTCAGATTCGGAGTCTTCAGGCCAGCGCAACTCCCTTGGCAGGGCGGCTCCTAGTGGGAAATGCTGCAGCGCCTATGGAGTTACGGGAACATGGCGATCGGTATCACGGGCACGCGGTCCTGCGCATTCCGAATGCTCTGCGTTGGTGGCCTCACACTCACGGCCACCCGGCTCTCTATCCGCTGCGAGTACAGTTACAACTGGCGGACGGATCGGCGGTTGAATTCGGAGATCTTCCGGTGGGGTTTCGCTCCATCGATGCCGGCACCGAACCGGCCGGTGAGGCGGGGATTGCATTGAGAATCAATGAAACCCACATTTTCTGTCGCGGGATTGTCTGGACCCCGCCCGATGTAGCAGCGCTCGCCGCATCGCCCGACGTCATCCGCACACGCTTGCGACTGCTTCGCGACGCGGGATTCAACCTCATTCGGTTGGCGGGGACCACGATTTACGAATGCGAGGACTTTCACCGCCTCTGCGATGAACTCGGCTTGCTGGTCTGGCAAGACATGATGTTCGCGAACATGGATTATCCATTCGAGGATTACCGCTTCGGGGAGACCGTGCGCGCCGAAGCGGAAGCTGAATTATCGCGGATAGCACGGCATCCTAGCTCTGCGATCCTCAGCGGGAATTCGGAAATCGAACAACAAGTGGGCATGCTTGGCCTGGACCCCAGACTGGGCCGCAGTTCTTTCTTCCGTGAAGAACTACCGGGCATCGCCGCCAAGTGCTGTCCGGGCCTTCCGTACATACCCTCGGCTCCCTGCGGCGGGGATCTGCCGTTCCGAACGCGCAGCGGTGTCGCAAACTATTTCGGTGTCGGCGCTTACCTGCGACCGTTTGAAGATGTCCGTCGTGCCGAGATTCGCTTCGCATCCGAGTGTCTAGCCTTCGCGAACGTTCCCGAACCCGAAATGTTGGCGGAGATGGCAGTCGCCACTCCCGGCGGAAGTTCGCCAACCCACCCGGCCTGGAAGCGTACTGTGCCGCGGGACTCGGGCACGGGCTGGGACTTTGAAGACGTGCGCGACCATTATCTACAAATGTTATACTCCGCGGATCCAGTTGCGTTGCGTTACGCCGACACTACCAGATATTGGGAACTGTCGCGCATAGTTTCCGGCGAAGTGATGGCGGAAGTCTTCGGCGAGTGGCGCCGCCCGGCCTCTCCTTGCGGCGGAGGAATCATATTGTGGAGCGCCGATCTGGAGCCCGGGGCCGGCTGGGGCATTCTCGATTCTCAAGGCCAGCCCAAGGCGGCCTATTGGTTCTTGAAGCGGGCGCTGGCCCCTTGCGCGATCTGGACTACAGACGAAGGTCTGAACGGCGTAGACATTCACGTCGCTAACGACCGCTCCGCGGCAGTAGACGCGTGGCTGCGCGTGGCCCTATATCGAAGGGACCGTCAGGTTGCCGAGTCCGGTCTCGCCGTCACGATCCCGAAACACCAGGCTCTTACATTCGGTGTGGAACAGATTCTTGGCAGGTTTGTCGATGCCGCGTGCGCTTATCGCTTCGGCGCTCCCGGACATGACGTGATCGTAGCCAGCCTTCACATGAACCGTGGCGATCTTCCGCTCGCACAGTCATTTCGTTTCCCGGCGGGACGCACAACTCAACCGGCGCCTATCTCCGAACTGGGCATCTCGGCCCAAGCCCACATACTGGCCGACGGAACGATTGAGGTGATTCTCAGTTCGCTGCGGCTCGCGTGGGGCGTGCGAGTAGCTGCGCCGGGCTTCATGCCAGATGACGCCTATTTCGGGGTCGAGCCCGGCGGAAAACGCCGGATTGTGCTGAGCCCCTTTCAGATCGGGGAGGCGCGGTCTAGCATCTCCGTGACAGCGCTGAATGCCGAGGGCCGCTTTGCAGTTTCCGTCGAGAGGATGGCATGAACACCCTTCATCGTTGGTTCGATTCCGGTCCTTATTCGCTGATGGGGCATATCGATCTTCCAGAAACGCCAAGGCAGAGTTTGGGGGTGGTCATCGTGCCGCCTTTCGGATGTGAAGATATCTCCTCCTATCGCCCATTGCGTTTCCTGGGAAGGGCTTTGGCCGCAGGCGGAATCCCGGCTCTCCGTTTCGATTTGCCAGGAACTGGAGATAGTGCAGGCAGCGCTCTCGATGGTGGATTGTTTGAAGCGTGGATCCAATCGGTGGGTGACGCAGCTGACGAACTGCGGGCGGCCCTCGGCGTCGAGGCAGTGGCCGCTATCGGCATCCGCCTAGGGGCGATGCTCGCGTTGAGTGCGGCTGGCCGCCGGTCAAATCTGCAAGACCTGGTGCTCTGGGGCGCAACGGCGAGCGGGCGCGCCATGCTCCGCGAACTGCGCGCTTTCGGCAACATGGAACGCATCGAGTACGCCAAAGGCGAAAGGGAGCCCGAGCAACCAATTCCGGGTCTCGAAATTGGCGGTTTTCTCATCGCTCCAGAGACCCAACACGCTCTGGAGACCTTGGGATTCACATCTCATTGTGGGATGCGCGGGCGGCGAGCGCTCTTGTTGACGCGTGATGACCTTGCTCAGAATGCCAAGTTGATTGGCGTCTTAGAGTCGTCAGGCTGTACGGTGAAGGTTGAAACCGGGAGTGGATATGCGGCAATGATGGGGCTGCCGCACGAAGCCGGCCCTCCCGCCGCGACGGCTCGCCTGATAGTTGAGTTCCTAAAGAAAGAGGAGCCACATCAAACGAAACGCCACGCAAGGCCTCGTAGAGTGGCAATCAGTTTGACGGAGCACACTACGGCCCCGTCCGCCACAGCGGTGATTGATGCTGCCGGCGACCGAATATCCGAAACCATCTTTACGATACAGCAGCCGGCCCATTCACTTTTCGGAATACTCTCGGAGCCAGGGCGGCGCGTGAAGCCCGCGGATTTGTGCGTTTTATTCTTGAATGCAGGCGCGGTTCGTCATATCGGGCCGAACCGCATGTGGGTAGAGGCAGCGCGGCGCTGGGCGAAACAGGGGGTTCGCTCCCTCCGACTGGACTTGCGGGGAATTGGCGAAAGCGATGGTGAAGCGAGCATTGGAACGGAGGGTCTGTACCAGGATCTGATGGTGGACCAGGTGGAAGTGGCGATAAACTCCCTGCGCACCCGCCTCGGTGTCGAGCGGTTCGCTGCTGTCGGGCTCTGCTCAGGGGCGTTTTGGGCGTTTCACGCGGCTGTCCGCAATCGTGACATTTGCACCGCCATTCTGTTGAATCCGCGTTTGTTCTTTTGGGATCCCGAAATAGATCGCCGGCGTCTTTTGCGGCGCAGTCTGAATGGATTGAGCACTTGGGGAGACTGGTCCCGCTTGGCTCAGGGCGGCGTGCCCTTCGAAAAAGTTAAACAAGCGGCACGACTCGCGCTCGGGAAGTTGCAGACGCCGGATAGGGGCCGGCATTTGCAAATTCAACCGGAAGCCATGGCACAAGCGTGGAGGGCCATTGAGCGCAACCAGAGCCGGGTTACGCTCATCTTCACAGAGGGGGAGCCACTCATGCGCGAGATGGAGGAGGAAGGGCAGATGCCTCCCCAGTCCTGTTCTCGTGTTCGATGCGTGCGGGTTGGAAATGGCGGGCACACCTTCCGTCCCCTGTGGGCACAAAAATTGGCGCATGAACTGATCGACAACGAACTCCGTGAGGTCCAGCGAGAGAGCTGCCGGACTCCACTCCTAGGGGCGGAAAAAAACGATACGCGATCGCCGAGACATGACATCCGCTAAAAGCGGTTCCTATGGATCCTGGAAATACTATCGCTTCGCATCGGCAAGACGAGATTAACCGAGCGATATATAATTCGCCCGGCGTATACCGCCACTATTTGTCGAAAATCCTAGCGCCGCCTGAGGTTGCCTGCCTGCTCAAGTATCAAACCCATATTGCTCAGGGGGATGTTCTGGACATCGGAGTAGGTGCCGGACGCACCGCCCGCTACCTCGCCCCGCTGGCGCGACGCTACGAAGCAGTGGACTATTCATCCGTTATGGTCGACTACATGAAAGAAACCATGCCGGCGATCAGTGTCCGTCAGGCAAATTTTCGGGATTTAACAATGTTTGACGATGAATCCTTTGACTTCGTCCTGGCCACCGACAACGTTATTGACGCGCTTCCCCATGAGGATAGGCTGCGGGCCCTGAGCGAGGCCCACAGAGTGCTTCGACCGAGTGGCGTCCTGGCATTTTCTTCGCACAATATTCACTATGGGAAGGCTTTTTGGGGTCCTCATCTGAATTGGTCTTCGAACCCGGTCAGGCTTGCCGCCAACTGGGTCAACTACGTTTTAAGCCGCTGGAACCATCATCGCGTTGCGCCCTTGCGGACAACTACGTCCGAGTACGCACTTCTCAACGACCCCGGGCATCGTTATGCGTGCCTGCATTATTATGCGGCGCGATCCACGGTCTGTTCTCAGCTCGCAAGTGCCGCATTCCGATTCATTGAGGCCTTCGATCGTGACGGCCAAGTGGCGCCGGAAGCCAAAGACGATCAGGAAAATCCGAGTCTCCTCTATGTGGCGGAGCGAGCGGACTTGTGAGCGCGCTCCGATTACACTCGTAGTCCTAATCGCCTCTAACTCCTCACAACTTCTCGGGCCTGCTCTCCACCCCGATCTGCAAACTCCCTCTTAGCGTCACCTCATCTGTCGCCCGAGGAACCTGGTGAGCTGTGTTGCCAAGCTGTTTCATAAGGTAAACAGCTTAGATCAGCGCTAGTAGTAGATTCAGGCATTTTCCCGATGGAAACCGGCACGCATACAACTCTAAACTGTGATGGTTCGGGCAGAATGTGCCGTTAGGTTCTGGCAGCATTCGCGCTCGAGACGGACGATGCGAGCGGGACTCTCCCTCTGGAGGTGATGTAGTAATTCATAACCGCACGAAGTCTCGGGTCAGCCGGCCATGCCGTCGGCCCGGTCGGACCGTTGCTCGCATCTTCCTCGGCCTGTGTGGGGCGGGGAACCGAAAATTCTAGTTGAAATGCTGAACGGTGCATTTGCGCCTCGGGAGAAGTGTGTCCGTGGATAGCTTGAATTTTTCCAACGCTTCCAGCTTGAGGTTTTATTGTCGGGCCGGCATCAAATTGCCGTTCGCAGGCTTAGCCACTTGCGTTTTTTACTTTGCGATCGTTCATAAGCTCAACTCGTAATAAATCAATCGCCGGCTAGCGCCAATGCCCCTTGCGCCGGCAACTTTTCAAGAAATAGGAGTAAACGCTAAATAAACATGCGGACACTTTATCAGAATTATTGTAATCATCGATTGCGCTTGAATAGAAGTCGTGCAGGTCTACTTTTGCTGGGCCTGATGGTCCTGACACTGGCAGCATCGGCCCAAAATGCTCTGTTCAAGTCTGGGTTTGAGGGGACCTCCACGCTGGAGAGTATTCCACCCAGCGCGACCAGCGACGACTACCAGCACTTCTCCGGTACGGACACAACCACTGGGTACACATGGCCGATGAACTTTTGGGGTAACTTTGCGGTTACCACTGGCATGCATCCGATTGTGGGCGGATCAAATGCAGTATCCAGCTATATAAACAACTATATCGAGACCGTCCCGGGCCACACTGGATCGTCCACACGGGCGCTGAGGATGAACATCACGGGGCCGACACCGGGCTTCTGTTGTGTTCAGTCCACGTTTCAAGTTGCGGGTATGAATCAACCAGTAACGGATTTTTACACGCGTTACTGGGTGAAGCTGAATCCGGAATTACTGGCTCAAGTTCAGGCCAATCTGGGTAATTTCTGGCGCACGCTCTTCGAACTCAAAACTTACACTGACTACCGGATTGCTACTTTCATTGTCGGCAACAGCAACGGTGTGCCTTCTTGGCGTGTCATTGTCGATAACAACCCGAATGGCACTCTGCCGCCCTGTCCGGCAGGCGCTTGTTGGACAGCCAATAACAACTCTATTGCCGTTCCCACGAACCAATGGTTCCAAGTGGAGTATTATCTGCATCGCAGCGCCGGAAGTGACGGTCGGTTCTTTTGGGCTGTTAACGGACAAACTTTGGTGGACCACTACGGCCCCACGTATGGTGCAAACCAGGAAAACGCTAACTTCCTCGCTCTGCTGAATCTATATGGCGATGGCAACAACATGAGCCCCGCCTATCAATGGGTCGACGACGTCGAAGTGTGGGCCCTCCCGCCATGCGCCACGTTGCCCTGCGGAGCTGGCAGCGCCAGCGATACGACAGCCCCCACGACGCCTGCGAGTCTCACCGCCTCGGCGGTCTCTTCCACTCAAATCAACCTGTCGTGGAACGCAAGCACGGACAATGTCGGTGTCGCCGGCTACAAAATCTACCAAAATGCGGGGACCACGCCGATTGCCACCGTGACCTCCGGCACTACCTATCAAAATACCGGCTTAACGGGCTCCACAACTTACAGCTATACGGTTGTAGCCTATGACGCTGCTGGGAATACGTCTCCTGTGAGTGCTGCGGTGTCTGCCAAGACTTCCTCCGTTACTCCTTCCGCCGCCTGCCCGGCCCCGGCTACGTCCGCGTGGACCGGATGCTACTACAGCGACCAGAACCTGACCACGCTCGGACTGGTTCGCACCGACGCCACGATAATGTTCAATTGGGGCGACGGTTCACCTGATCCGACGATCCCCGCTGATCACTTCTCCGTTCGCTGGAGCGGCGTTTTCAATTTCGGTGCAGGATCCAACGTCTTCACGGTCGTGGCGGACGACGGATTCCGGCTTTACCTCGATGGTGTCAAGGTCATGGACCAATGGGTGGATCAGGGGGCAACCGCATACACTCAGACCGTAGCGATGACAGCCGGCAACCATATGGTCACGTTGGAGTATTACGAGAACAGCGGTTACGCGGTGGCGAACTTGCAATGGCAAGTCGCGACGAGCCCCGGCGTTTCGGATACACAGGCCCCAACGACGCCCACGAATCTCACCGCCTATGCTGCGTCTTCCCGCCAAATCAATTTGTCTTGGGGCGCTAGCACGGACAACGCCGCTGTCGAAGGTTACAGGATCTACCGTAATGGGGGAACCGCCCCGATCGCGACCGTCTTCGGCACCACCTATCAAGACACTGGCCTGCTCAGTTCTACCTCTTATACTTACTCGGTCGCTGCTTATGATGCCGCGGGTAATACCTCGGCTAAAAGTGCAACCGTTTTCGCGAAGACGCTGCGTCATTGACGGGCGGCGTTCTGTCACACGGCAGTCTGATTGAAACCGTAATCCCATCGACGGGTGGCCAGTTTGGTTGACGTGAGGCATCAAGCGATCCGCCTGGGCATTACCTGAATCGCGGCATCCAGACCGAACAATGAAGAGTGCCGTAGCAGATGCTAAACAGCGGAGACGTGCTTCATTCTGAAAGAATGCTGAATGGCCGGCGCCGGCAATGGTGTTTTGGCCAATCCTTGGGTCAAGAGGACCTCCACGATGCGGTGGCCCGCTTTTCCATCCCACTTAGGTGGCACGCGACCCGCGTGTTTCGGGTGCATCAGTACCGAACAGAGCACTTGACGAATGTGGTCCGGGTCGGTGCCCGCCAGGACATTCGTGCCCATTTCACAAGTGATGGGGCGCTCCGTGCTGTTTCTGAGCGTCACACAAGGAATCCCGAGGACGGTCGTTTCTTCCTGGATCCCACCGCTATCCGTGAGCACCATTCTAGAATTTGCCACCAGGCTCAGGAAACGGATGTAACTCATTGGTTCCAGGCATATGAGATTGGCGGGAACACGTACCTCCTCTAGCCTGCGCACTGTCCGGGGATGCACTGGAAACGCGACCGGCATTCGACTCGTTACAGGTTCGAGTGCGTCGAGTAGTCCTTGCAGCGATTCGCTAGAGTCTACATTCGCCGGCCGGTGCAATGTCAGCACCGAATACGCGCCAGCTTGAAATTGCGGGGGCAGCGCCAGGGCGCGCCCGGCGTCAATGTGCCGAAGAAGCGTGTCGATCATGGTGTTGCCGACGAAATAAGTCCGCTCCTTGGGAACGCCCTCCTTGGCGAGGTTGAAGTTGGCGCTTTTCTCGGTCGTGAAGAGCAAGTCCGAAATCGCATCCGTGCACAGCCGATTGATCTCCTCAGGCATCGACCTATCCCGTGAGCGGAGGCCTGCCTCCACGTGCGCCACGGCAATTCCGAGTTTTTTTGCCGTGAGGGCGCACGCCACGGTCGAATTTACATCGCCCACGACGATTACCCACTGCGGTTTGTGCTCCACGCAAAAGCGTTCGAACGCCAGTATGACTCTGGCGGTCTGTTCGGCGTGGGATCCGGACCCTACACCCAACTCAATGTCTGGGTGCGGAAGCGCGAGATCCCGAAAGAAATCGCCTGACATGGCAGCATCATAGTGCTGGCCGGTGTGTACCAGAACACAACTGTGTTCCGACTGGTCTCTGCGAAAGGCTTCAAGAATCGGTGCGACCTTCATGAAATTCGGACGCGCTCCAGCAACAATGACGTATTTCACAGGTGTCTCCTAGATTTGGACCGGTACGAGTCATCCGTTGGTGGGCGGCCTGCTACGGCGCAAACTAGCTAGTGCAAGACCCGAATGGTCGAAATATTCGAATCGGACGGTATGGGCCCCGCTGGTCATTGATCGCGTCTGATTGTAAGTCGTGGCCATCTGGTCCACCCAATGGTCCATGACTAGGACATCGTCAAGGTAAAGCCGGAATCCGTCATCCGCCGTGACGGTAAAAGTGTAGGATCCAGCATCGAAATTGAAAATCCCACTCCACCGGACTGAGAAATGTTCGGAGGGGATCCTAGGGTCGGGTGAACCCGCCCCCCAATCGAAAAGGATGTTGGGATTGATGCGGGTCATTCCCCAGCGTGGTCAGATTCTGATCGCTGTAATAACATCCGGTAAACGCGGGAAATGGCCGGAGGCGGCCAGGTAGTAACGCCGGAAGGAGTCACGTACTCGGTGCTCCGCAGGGGAGCGTAGCGCAGGGCGGCAGGTCCCAGACTTCGAGATCGTCAATCCATTGATACGCAGGATTCAGATTGACGGAGTTGCCATAGAGGTTAGAAAACATGAGGGCGTTAACGTTCTCGTTGTTAATCCCGTAGTTGGGTCCACGCTGATCCGCAATGGTCTGCCCATTCACGGCCCAGTAGAATCGCCCATCGCTGCCGCTGCTGCGGTGGAGATAAAATTCGACGGTAAACCATTGATCTAGCGGAACGGGAACCGAAGTGTAGGATGTCGCCCAATATTCTTGATACGGATAGACGCCGGACGGACTGTTGTCGGCGTGTGCGAAGAAATAAGGCTGTCCATCGCGGCTTCCGTAGATGAAGGTCGCGATCCGGTAATCGGTGGAGGTCTTCATCTCCCAAAGGACACGCCAGAAATTGTTTCCGTAGGTTTGGACTTGGCTGAGAAGTTCGGGATTCAACTTGATCCAGTAGCGAACGTAGGAATCAATCAATGGAGTCCGGAGACCGGCGATCTGAAAGCTGTCCTGGGTGCAGCAGGTGTTGGGAGAAGGCTTAACGATTCCTTGCCGGAGCGCGTTGGTCGGATTACCGTGGGGGCCTGTTACGGTCTCGATCGCGTTCTGAATATAGTTGTTGAAGTCTTCGGGCGCCGGGTTGACGTTGCTCGAAGTGATCACTCCCAGCAGTCCCGTCAACAAAGGGTTGGGGCTCCACGCCGTGACCGGCCAGACATTATTCGTTGAGTTATCAGTGCCCTGGATGTACTGATACTGGCTATAGCCTCCGGACACTGGTACTACGTAGACGAAGTTCTCGAAACCAGATTTGAATAGAAGCTTAGCATTGAGATCGGGTACCGGGGCAGTTGTCTGGGCATTGTGCGAAACCTGCACGAAAAGTATTGCCACCAGAAGTGCGGATAGCATTGGCACTTCTCTTCCTATTGGAAGTCGGCGAATGAAAGATAACTTGGACATGATATTTGAATCTCCTTCCAACAAACGCGGCAGCAAGGCAGTAGCTACTATAGGCCGATTCTTCGGTTATGCATGTCAGGCTCGACGATGCCGGCGGCGCTGGCGAATTGACCAGCCACCGATAACCTCATCCGCTGCGGCCTCGGACGGGGAACGCCAAGCGGCGGCTGAAGCAACGCCCGTTTTGCTCTGAGAACCGCGCCCACCATATCTGCAAACGCTCCCGCGGCGGTAGGGTGCCGACTATCCTCACCACCATACTCCAGTTCCACATAATCACTGTCTGGGAGCAGAATGTGTATGATCCAGCAGTTCTCCAGATGCGCGGGCGCAGCCGATGCAAAGTAACACTGCGAACAAAGCGTGAGCTCCGCTCGAGTGAATCCGAACTTCCCGCAACCCCGTTGCAAAATCTGCCAGCACTCATCCGGGGTGGAGGCAGTCGCGAACGCGGCGCGGAGTTCGCTCAGTTGAATATTGGTGCGCAGGGTCCCGCGCAGCGTCCCATCGGCAAAAATGCGCCCGATCGCGCCGAATTCGACGTAATCCAGCCAGTGGATCCCAATTCCGGCGCTCGCGCAGAACAAGACCAGAATCAGCCCGGCGAGCGCTTCGTGCGTCGATAGCAGGAGAGACAGCGCGCCCCCAATTCCGCAGCATGCATACAGCCAGAGGACAACCCGGCGCGGCGTGAGACCACGGTCCAGAAGCCGGTGATGGATGTGATCTCGATCGCCAGTGAAGATCGGCTGTCCCCTCAGGAAGCGTCGCCCGATCGCCACCGAGGTATCCAGCAGGGGTAACGCGAGGGCAATCATGGGAGCAGTCATGCCCAGGATTGTGGTCGACTTCTGGCCCCACAAGACCGCATAGCAGCCCAGCAAAAAGCCAAGAAACAGGCTTCCACCATCACCGAGAAAGATCGAAGCCGGGCTGAAGTTGTAACGCAAGAATCCCAAGAGGCTAGCGGCCAGAGGCACGGTGGCAATCACTACGGCCAGATTCTGTTGGAAAATCGCTGAGAGTAGAACTGCCAGTGCGGTCAGGATGCCCACGCCGGTGGCAAGACCATCGATCCCGTCGATCAGGTTAAAGCCGTTGGTGCACACTAGAAGCCACAACAGCGTAACTGGCACTCCGATCAGAGGACTAAACAGAGAACCGTGAATTCCGATGATCCGAACTCCCCCCGCGCAAGCCAGCGCCGACGCTAGCAACACTCCAAAGAGTTTTTGCCAGGGTTTCAAACCGCGTATGTCATCTAGTAATCCGGTGCCGAGCACAACGAGCGCCGCAACCGGGAGTTCCCAATGAAACGGAAGGTTATTAAGGACAGCGGAGGCGCCTGAGAACTGCAGAGCTAAGAGTAGTGCAAAAGGAGCCAGGTAAGAAATCGCCACCGGCAGTCCCCCGCTGCGGGGAACCGCCTTTACGTGTAAATGCCGCACGGCATCCGGTTGATCCGTCAGACCGTAGCGCAATGAAAGTTCTCGCAGTAGCGGCGTCACAACCAACGCGGTGACGAACGATACGGCGCCCAACCATAACAACAACCAATTCATCGGTCCTCCTTGCTCTGATGCCTCTTAAGAGTCGCTTTTCCGTCGCACATAGTATGTAGATGCGGGGGCGCGACGCTCAAATTGCACACACCTTCAGCGGGAGCTAGTGATTCGTTAGCATGCGCCGCAGCGGAGCGAACATCGCTTTGAGAACATCCAACAGGTATAACGGGAGTACCATCTGCCGCCGGAGCCGGCTGGGTTGTGCGATCAATCGATACAGCCACTCCGTACCGGTCTTTGAAAACAATGCCGGAGCCCGCGTAGCCGCGCCGCTGATTACGTCAAGGCTGCCGCCAATTCCCATAAACAGACAGGGGCGAAGATTTGGCTGGTTCTCCGCGATCCAGAATTCCTGGCGCGGCGAACCCATCGCTACGAAAAGCAGATCCGCGCCGCTCTGGTTGATTCTGTCGACGACCGCCGTGACATCGTCAAAAAAACCATGCTGCGCTCCCACGATGTTCAACCCTGGATGCTGGGCTACCAGTTTGCGGCACGCCGCGGCGTTCGATTCAGGGGAAGCGCCCAGCAGGAACACCCGCCAGCCTTCCTGCGCCGACGCCCGCACCAGCCTCATGAAAAGCTCTATACCGGTGCAACGCGGCAGCCGGCGGTGCTCGACAAGGAGGGATGCGAGTGCGACACCGATGCCATCACAAATCCGTACGTCCGCTCGATCGAGCACACCTTTCAGTTTTGCATCGCGCGCGGACCGATACACCTTTTCGGGATTGATCGCCACGCAAAAGGTGGCACGATGCGCTCGAATCCGTTGCCGCATCGTCTCGGTGGCCTCGTCATAGGACCGGAATCCATTGAGTTGAACACCGAGCACCGGAAATGACTCTGCTGACAGATCCCTCATTTTTCCTCCACGGCCGTTTAGTCTGCAAACTTTGGCCCTGAAACTCCGCTTGAAACACGTTCGGAAGGATTCGCGCGAGACGAGTGTGACCTTGCAACGATTCTTACGGGAGCACAGCTTGCTCAGTGTCCCTGCGTGGGGCCCCATCCGCCAGCCACTCGTTCATCCAGAAATGTACGCCTAGAAGGAGGAAAATGTGGCGTTCGCGATTTAACCCAGATGCGTGTTCGTCCAGAGTTCGTTCCACCTCATCGAGATCGATCCATGTGGAGAACGGTGACCGGCGCTCCAGGAGGATCTCCCGAATTTCGTGCCGCCTACTGAACCAGTTCCCGGTAGGGGACAGAAACCCCTTCTTCTTCCGGCGGACTATGGACGTGGGCAGGACGCGCTCGGCGAACCGCTTATGCAAGCGCTTTCCGGCAAACATCCCCACGCGCAAGCGGCAAGGCAACGCCTCCACAAAGCGGATCAGATCGAGATCCAGTAACGGGACCCGGCACTCTATGGAATACCGCATTGTGATCTTGTCCGTGTACAGCAACAAGTCGTCGGCAAGATTCATCCGCAGGTCTGTACTCATCATTCGCTGCGCGCTCTGTCGCTGGTTGACGCAGCCCAGCAGATCGAAGACGTATGCGATCCGTTCTTGCGCCAGCGCCGGCCGATGTCCGGTGAGCCGCTGAATCTCGTCGGCCGTAAAGACGCCGTGAGCGGCCTCGAACCGGCGGACGTCATTCGGTTCAGCCAGCGCATCCAGGCCCCGGAGAAGTACATCGCTGCGCAACCCGGCGATACCCACGCCCGCCCGTAACAGTGACGCGACTCCGCAGGGTACGAATCGCCGCAGCACTTCCATTCGATATCTCCGATAGCCCCCCATCGCCTCGTCCGCACCCTGGCCGGACATTACAACTTTCACGTGCCTGGCTACCAACTCCGCCAGATAGAACATCGGCACCACCGACGTGGATGCAAGCGGTTCCTCGAGAGTCGCGACGATGCGCGGCAGCACGTCCAGGAATTGCGGAAAACCTATTCGCACATCGTGATATTCGAGTCCAATCAACGCTGCGGTCGCACGGGCCTCGACAGTCTCGTCGGCGTCGTCGCGCTCAGAGAATCCCACGGTGAAGGCTTTCATCCGGTAGGGAGCATGCTTTTGGGCAAAGCGGGCGACCAGCGCCGAGTCGATACCGCCGCTGAGCAGAATACCCACCTCCACGTCGGACAGCATCTGCCGCCGGATCGCCTGTTCCAGTAGGAATCCGTAACGTTCCAAAGCATCGGCCTCAGTCACCGCTTCCATCTCGCCCGGCGACGCTCCGATGTACGGATATTCCCGCAAACGGACGCCGGCTTCGCTTAGATCGACTTCCACAATATGGCCGGGCATGACCTTCCGTATGTTTTTGAACAACGTATCCGGTGCCGGAAGATATCGGAGGCGCAACAATTCACTCAAGCTGGCAACCTCGATGGAGTCGTCGACCAGAGCGCGAATGGCCCGGAGTTCCGACGAAAAAATGAGCGAGTGTGAGTCCGACCAATAATACAGTGGCTTCACGCCGAACGGATCGCGAACCAGGAATAGCTTGCGATTCGGAGCATCCAGGAAGCCAAAAGCAAAGATGCCGTTGAATTGGTGCACCGAATGGATGCCGTGCCGCGCGAGGTGATGAAGAATCGTTTCGGTGTCGGAATGTCCTCGGTATTGAACTTGGGAATCGCCCCTTAAATCGAAATGATTGTAGATCTCGCCGTTGAAAACGATGGTGTGCTGACCTGCGGCGCTGCACATGGGCTGATGTCCCGCCGGAGTTAAGTCCAGAATCGACAGCCTCCGGTGACCCAACGCCACCGCATGCCGGCCTACCATCATCTGCGCCATGCCCGCGTCGTCCGGACCGCGATGCCGAATCAGATCCAGTACTCCGTCATCTAGCGGGAGGTTCAACGTACCCAAAATTCCGCACATAATTTAGACCTGCTATATCATTTGCGATGCGGCATGCAGGAACGGCAGCAGGGCCCAGCGCAGAGTATTCCGGTTCCGCAACGTCCCCGACACGTCAATCTGCGAGTAAACGTCGAGTCCCCGGCAAAACCCGGCTTGTATAGAATCGAGGAGCCTCACTGCGAGCTCCCGGTCTCCCAGCAGAACTGCGAGGTTTAGCACCTCGGCATTGTCGTAAAGATCGAAGCGCACGATCCCGGGCTTGTTCGCGAGAGAGAAGCGCCTGAACATGCACCGCTTCTCATCGAAGAAGGCGTTCTTCACGTATGCGTACCCCGCCGCGATCAATTCCTCCGCGCCCGGGAGTGGCCTCGCCTGATTCGTCTTGAACACATTCTTCAGGACGATACAGGAATGGAAGCAATCGATGAACGAGTGGCCCTGCGGTGAATACAGCCAGGAGCCGTCCGCTCGCTGCGACCTCTGGATGTACCTGTAGAGTTTGCGGATCTTTTCTTCAATCCGCTTCTTGGGTCGACGGGATACAGAGGGGAGCGCTAGCGCGAGCGAGTACATCGTATAGGAGATGGCGTTGATCACAATGCGATCTATGAACGGCCCATACGAGGTCGCCATAGAATCGATATCTTCGGCGATAACCTGGATATCTCTGTCAAAAAAACTGAAGATGCTCTCAATCGCAAAGGAAAACCTTTTCTCTCCGGTCACCATTGTGTAATGGACCAGTGCCTCCAGCCCATACGGCGTCATCGTTGATAAAGGGGTATTCGCGTCGTATATCACCCTTGGACCGGCACCGTACGGAAATCCAAGTCCCCAACAGCAGCCGCTGTATCCCGGACAACTATGTTCTAAAAGCCAATCCAAGTGCTGGCCCGCGCAGGCGAGCAAGTGCCTCGGGCCTCCCTTCCCGTACCGATTTAGGAGGCACAGCGCAGCAATGGATCGCACAATGGGGTACTCTTGCCGGCGGTAGCCGATCCGCATTCCGTTGTTTAAGAATGTGTCAAAAACCGTAAGGGCGGCAGCGGGAACCAACCCTACCCATGGACGCCGATTGTAAAGCTGCTTTACCTGGAATCCCCAGGAGGTCTTCCAGATGTCATACGGATCATAGGTGGACAAGTCATCCCCCATGCAGAAGCGCTCAATGAGCGGATCCAGCCAGGAACTGGTACACGTTTTGAAGTTCTGCGGCGATTCGAGCAGCGGCGAAGTGTTTTGCGGCATATCGTCGATTGAAAATACCGATGCGGCGGCACAGCGCCGGCTGGTCCAAGAGTCGGCCTAGGAGCGAAGAAAGGACCAATGGATCGTGGCTCTCAGTGATGAAACCCATTCTGCCGTTCTCAAAAAAGTCGCCCAGTGCCCCGACGGCGCAGGTCACAACGGGCAACCCGTAGGCCATCGCCTCAAGTACCGAGATGGGCAGTCCTTCCGTATAGGAGGGAAACAGGTAGGCATCCGCCGAACGAAATGATGCGTACTTGAGCCGTCCCTCGACGTGGCCCAGGAAGAAGACGTCAGCAAGTTTTTGGGAAGTAGCGTAACGTTTTGCGTTGCGGAGTTCACAACCGTCGCCGGCAACCGTAAGCGATACGAACGAATGCTCCATCTTCAGCGATGCGTAGGCGTCCAAAGTATCGTAAATCCCTTTCAACTTCTCGATTCTTGCCAGGTAGAGGATGTTAAAACGCCGGTACTCCTCGTCCGGACGCGTTCGAATCGGATTGCGCCGGGCTTCCGCCAATAGTTGGTCGTCCAGGGGTGCGCCGTGCACGAACACCGTCTTTTGGTATCCCGCGACACGTAGCCGCTCCTTAAATTGGCTACCCAGGACGATGAACGCATCGGCACGCCCGTAGACGGAACTAAACAAGATGCGGAAGTGCTTTTCGATGAGGCGCTCGCATCTTTCGTCCCAGCCGTGCGTGAAGACGAGTACGGTTTTCCGGAATATCTTTGCAATCAGAAGAAGCAGGCCGTCACGGATTAGAGCCTTGGAACCGAGCGAGGGATTCAAATGCACGATTTTGTGCCCTCCCCGCAACAGCGCGCGCGCGAACCGCCCACAGTCTTTCACCAGCCGTGTTATCACCTCCGGCGCGGACTCATGGTCGGAGCGAGCGCCCACCGTAAAATATTCAACATCACCGTGCAGGTGGGGCCGCACTACCCGAAGATATTCGGCCACGCCGCCCACCTTCGCGAGCGGTGGTGTAGTCACCAGGACGCGCATCGATCGCTCTTCTCCACCGATAATCGGACGAAACGATCATGTGCCAATGAGGTCTGGCGCCGCATCGGTAATCCTCGAACGCCGGTCCGCCGGTCCGCACCCGGTACCCTGGCACACGCCAGCACAGCGGTGATAGCCAACAGATAAAACGACATCACATCGGGCAGAAACAACTGGCCAGTAAAGAACGCCTGACAACCCAGCACCACTAGGATGGCCACGGCGACCGCGAATTCCGGCGATGCAGGCCGGGCGGAGCGAATCTGCACGACGATGCCGGTAAATACCAAGCCAAGGACGATCAGTCCGAGCACACCACCAATCACCAGCATGTCCAGCAGATCGTTGTGAGTGTGCAGGACCACGCCCAAGGATGCGTAGACCATGTCGAGCATACCCTGGAATCCGCGACCAAATAGCTGTTCGACAGGGCTCCCATTCATAAAGCTCCGAGCGGCTGCCGTCCACAGCAATAGGCGTCCGGAGCCAGCCTTTTCCGGATCATCGAGATCCGCCCACCGCATCGCCAAATCCGCGGTTCCGGCTAGCGCGGTGACGATCACGGCGCCACACAATGAAGCCAGCACTAGCCGCAAGGCCCATGAAGACCGCGAGCTCAAACGGGTACCCACACTCCACATGGATAACCAGATGAGAGCAGCGCACATCGCGATCAGACCCGAGCGGGCATAGGTTAGAAAGGAAGCGCCCATGCAGAACAACGCGAGCAGGATGGATACCCAAGGATGACGGCGGTAGCCTAAATAGGCCGCAAGTAAAGCGCCGGCTACGAGACTGCCGGCGATGCCCTTGCCGCTTACGAACCAGCCCGAGGATGCCTCTACTCCTGCTCCACTGTAAACAGCGTTGAGGGCGGAGCCAGTGATATAGCCGTAATAGACGGATGCGCCTGTGATCAGCGCGCCGATCACCATACTTTTCGCGACGATCAGTGCACTTGGAGCATCCGTAATGGTTGCGACGCCCACGTACCAGATGGTTAGCCAATACGCGATCTGCACGTAGGCGATGATGGTGCCCACTTCGAGCCGACTCAAAGCAATATCATTCATCGCGATCACCGCCACGCCGGCGCCGATCAGAGTCGTGATGCGGCAAACCCTGCTTCGCAGGCGGCCCCGGTTCGGTGGCAACGTCGCAGCCACCCATACCGCGGCGACGAGGACGGCCCCGCGCATTGCCTGCAACAAGCTCAAGGGCCCGATGACGAGCCCGTAGGCTGTATTGATCTGATTGAGGATCGGATCAACTATGGCCAGCGTCGCCAATAGAACAACTCCATTCCGGCCAAGCCGGGGCCGTGCGCCCGGCGCGAAATAGACCGGTAGGCTCAGCCCAGACTGCAAATGCCTGTCCTTGATCGCCATGGAAGTTCCCACCGGTCACTTCGCCAGTATCAGGATGGAGTACCCACCCAGGAGCCTGGCCACGAAGACAGGATTCATCGCTGCCATCGGCACGCGCAATAGATTGGCCATCCGGCATTTCCAACTACCGGGTCGAGCCAGCGCGCCGTTTGTGAGAAAGAAATCCAACACCGTCTGATCCGCGTGCACGACCGATTTAAGGGCGGTTTCGATTGTGAAGAAATGCAGGTGACCTACGGAATCCCAGCGATCGACGCCGCGCAGTAAAGTATTGACATTGAGATCCAAGGGTATGTGATAGAGTTTGTACCGCCCTTTGGCCTTTGCTTTGCGCATGAATGCGAAGCAATCGTCCACGTGTTCAACGACATCCATGACCAGTACGAGATCGAACCAGCGGGGATCCGCAAACGCATCCCCCAGGGTAAACTGGCACTCCGCATTTGCGAGTAGCAGACTCATGGCATGCGCCTGCGGGCTGACATCGTATCCGACCAGCGTCACATCACCGGGTAGAGAGCGTTGCAGTTCATGCAGCACTCCGCCTGCCCCGGCGCCGATGTCGCATACGGTTCTCACTGGAATCTCCGGATGCCGGCCCAGCATCTTTAGAATTTGGCTCGTCTTGAAACTCGCGTCTTCCAGGTGCCAGGTCCCGCCGGTTCGGTCGAGATAAGTGCCGTCGCTGTAGCCTTGCGCCACGTCGGTTTCGATTTGCTGCTGAGCGCCGAACATATTTTTTTTACTAGCCTTTCCCGATTCCACCATCCTGGGCAAGTGAAGACGACGACGTGGAGCTCGGCTCTCAATTCTTGACGGTGGAAGGCTGACTCCTGAGCACGAGCCTGGAATGCCACAACCTTGACACAGCTTCACGCAGATACAACTGATCACCTGTCGACAGTGCTCCGGCCCAGCCTGCAGCGCAACCAGCCACGGCGAAAACAACCACCGCTAAAATCCACGCCCCCAGGGATACAGGCGGCATCGCGAGCAGCGACATCGTTATGATTGCAAGCGGTAGGGAACAGACCAGCACAGGCACGATAGATACTCGCGCCACTACCAACGGACTCGCGTCCAATGACCGCAGACACGCGCGCCAGATCCAGGGCCCAATTGCCAAGCTAGCCACCAGCGTCCCCAGTAGAACTCCCTGCGGACCCAAACGGCGTCCCAGCATAACGGACAGGACAATTTTCAGGCAGCCTTCGAGAAGGCATAAGCGGGACAAGACTGCCGCCTTGCCAATGGCCAGGAGAAACTGAATTTGCACGTTCTCCACAACAGACCAAGGCACAAGAATCGCAAGGAGCACCGTAATCACGTCTCCCGCGTACCGTTCGGGGCCGGCCCAAATCGCAATTAACGCCCGATTGAAGCCCAGGATTCCCAGGCTGAGTGCAGACGCGAGAAGCAAGCTGTAACGGCAAATACGGTAGTACGCACTCCGGGCTCCGTCCGCATCGCCTCTTGCCAGTAGCTCGTTCAAACCTGGGACCGAGTTATTCATCAGACGCAGGATCAGCGTCCAGGCCTGCTGCGCAGGAACTACGGTCGCAAAGTAAGCCGCGGCCACCGCGGGACCATATAGGTATGAGACGAAGATGCTGTCGGAATAAAACGTCAGATAATACAAGAGATTGAGCAACAGCACATGACCGGAGAACGATAACATCTTTCTAAACAAACGCGAATCGAGCGCCGGAAAACGTTTCATACCGCCCATTTCAGTGCGCAGGTATGCCCGCCGCTGGAGGACCAGCGTAGCGGCCTCACCCAGAATGTTCCCAGCGATCAAGCCGAGCAAGCCTCCCCCCGCGGTCACGAAAACAATCGAAGCCGCAATCCGGCAAGCGTTACCAAAGGTGATGAGCAGGTTCAAAGTGGCCAGTCTTTGGCAGCCAATTAAGCCCAGCGGATAAGCCATGAACGGAATGCGCGCGAGGCCCCAAATTGCGATCGTCAGGAACGCAATCCGAGCCTGCCCAGCCAGCGGGCCACGCAGCGATAAAAGGCGCGGCGCCTGCGTTGCCAGCACCACTGCAGCTAGCGCGTACGCGACGCTCATATATAGGTAAAACCTCCGGGCTGCGTTCAGCGCATGTGCGAAGGAGGCGCCCCCATCCTCATGGCCGAACGCTCGCGCCAGGAATCGGCTTCCCGCCACGCCGAATCCCAGATCCATCAGGCTCATCAGGACCAGAATTTGCGAGAACGCGGCGTACGCACCCAGCGTCTCCTGACCCGCGTGGTGAACCACCACCGGAACCAGCAGCATCTGCAACAGTGCAACGGTCGACAGTTGGACCAGGCTGGTCAAGAAGCCAGCCGCGGCCCGGTCCGTGCGGCTGCTCATGAATGGTCTTCCTCGAGGCCACCGCACAGCCCAGCGCCCCAATTTTTGAATCGTTTCGCGAACATGATCTTGTACCGTCAGACTCCCGGAACTGTGCCGCCGCCCCGCGGCCGCTGAGAGGCCCGAGCGTGCGCGATTTCCGGCGAACGCTCGCGCCCGCCTAGAATCCGCGCCACCATATCCCGCAATACTTTCAGCGGGTCAGCCGCTGGCCTCCAGATCCCGACCATACTGCAGATGGCTTGCGGGAGCGACGCACAATCGCCGGCGATGAACCGTGGCGTGAGAAAACAATCCACATCCCTCGTGATAAATGCACTTCGTGTGGTCGCGGCCAGTTGATAGCCGGAAGCGATGAGGAACCGTCTTTCGCGGCCGTCGCACTTACCCTCAGGGTAGGCAAAGCAGTTCACTGCTTTGCCGGTCCAAGACTCCAGCGCGCGTTTGCATTCGGCGACTTCGTAAGCCACAGTTTCATCCGTGCAATTGGGCATCACCGGGTGACTAACGGAATGCGCGCCGATGGTCACCTCAGGATAGGCGGCGATCTTCATCAGCTCCTCCACGGTGATGGCATCTCGCGAATCCGCCGGCAACTGGGATTTCCGGGAAGCCCGGCCGGGGGAGAAACTTGGATGCGTAGCATCGCAGAGCCAAGGGAACCTGCCGTCGCCTTCCAGCACGCCAGAGGGAACGAAAAGGGTGATCGGGATGTGGTGCCTCCGGATCAGCGGCAGCACCTCTGTAAGCTCTTTCCATCCATCGTCAAAGGACAGCCAAACTGCCCCTCGTGGAACCGGTTTCCCGTGATGCAGAAATTCGACGACGTCCTCCGCTGCGATAAAGGTGTAACCGTTCTCGATCAACCATGCGACACAGCGGAGAAACAATCGCTGGTCCGGCTTATGGAAGCCGATTGCCGAAATCACATCGGGGTTAAGCGCCTCTCTCCGCGCCAATCGCACGCGCCCCAATCCGATCAACAACATTGCGAGCGCCGCGCCCGCGTAATAATGTATCAACCCACGCAGCTTCACGAGCATGAACCGTTATCCTCCGACTGAAACTACTCACTCGTTCTCCCCCGGGCCGCCAACGGACGCAGTTCGATTCGCAATACACGAACGGAAACCAATCCCACCCACACGCTGAGAATCGGCACGAGCGGCCTGAACTGCCTCTCGTAGCCGCTTACCAGCGTGGAGCCGCCGAGCGCAATCAGGGCGAAGGCGAGCAGAAACCACAACTCGAACGGCATGGCGTGCGGCCGCAGCACAGCTGGGATCAAGCTCACCACGAACAGCACCACGATAAACATGTTCGGAGCCAGATAGAAATACGTCGTCAAGCTTTGCGCAGCAAACGAGAAAGGATAGGAAAATAGCAGGCGGCCGACATTCGCCGCCCAATTGCGCGCGTATTCTTTCGGATGGTTCGCAATGTTGTAGATGGCCTGCTTTTTGAAGGCGTCATCCCGCTCCACGTCATTCAAACTCTCCAGGCTCGCGAAGAACACTCGATGCGGCGCCAACTCGGGCCGGTCCCGCACTTGATTACTCGAATACCAACTGCCGTATTCGCCGGTATGAGGCGTCGACATCCAATACAAAGACATTCCGCCGGAAGTGCCCCAATAGAACACCTTGCCTGTAGCCGCGTACATGTGGAACAGATACGGAGCGCACCACAGCAGCGCGAGCAGGAAGACTCCCAGTGCGGTCCGGGCGGGGCGCGTCCTCTGCGACAATCGCCATACCAAAAGGGATATGACCATGGCGGTAATAACGTACCCAAAAAAGATTTTGGTCAACGCCAGATACGCAAGATAGATCGACGCAACCAACAGATGCAGGCGGAAGTGCCGGGTTTCCTGAAACAGTGCGCAGAAATGGAACATGAAACCGCAGACCAGCAAGATCGTGAGGCACTCCGAGTTGAGGGATGGCAGGCCCTGCATAAACGGCGGGTACAATCCCAGGCACAGCGTAACGGCCAGCCAAGTCGTTCCCCGGGTATACTGCTTGACGACTGCGCCGAGATAGGTGAGGGCGCCGGCCAGAAAGAAGGCGTTGAGAAGTTTTGCTGCTAGCCACGGCCAGCGGAAAAATGCGAACGGCGCCAGCACCAGCGGATATCCCGGACCCCACCAATACCGCAGGTCCTGCGTTCCCCACCACAGCCGCAAATCCTGCGACGGGGGAACGTGCGCAATTCGCATGGCGTAGGCCACATAGCCACCTTCGTCTCCGCCGTTGAAAGTAGGGGAGAAACCGATCGACACGATTGCCACATAGACCACCAGCAAAGACAGCACAGCCAAGCTTTGGCGCGGCACAAGACCCAAAAGCGCCCTGCTTCTCGCGTACGTTCGTGTGTAGGTTGCGGCTGGAGACATACTAGTGAGCGGTGGCGGCTCGCCCGCGATACCGTTCGCGTCCGGGAGACAGTGGTCGAATTTCGATTCGCGATGCACGGACGGAAACCAATCCCACCCAAACGATGAGAATCGGCACCAACGGCATGAATGGCCTCTCGAATCCGCTGATCAGCGTGGAGCCGCCGAGCGCAATCAGGGCGAAGGCGAGCAGAAACCACAACTCGAACGGCATGGCGTGCGGCCGCAGCACAGCTGGGATCAAGCTCACCACGAACAGCACCACGATAAACATGTTCGGAGCCAGATAGAAATACGTCGTCAAGCTTTGCGCAGCAAACGAGAAAGGATAGGAAAATAGCAGGCGGCCGACATTCGCCGCCCAATTGCGCGCGTATTCTTTCGGATGGTTCGCAATGTTGTAGATGGCCTGCTTTTTGAAGGCGTCATCCCGCTCCACGTCATTCAAACTCTCCAGGCTCGCGAAGAACACTCGATGTGGCGCCAACTCGGGCCGGTCCCGCACCTGATTACTGGAATACCAACTGCCATACTCTCCGGCGTAGGGTGTGGACATCCAATAGAGAGCACTCCCGACGGAGGTCCCCCAGTAGAACACCTTGCCCGTTACTGAGTACATATAGAACAGGTACGGAGCGCACCACAGCAGCGCGAGCAGGAAGACCCCCAGCTCGGAGCGCGTCCGTTGCCACAATCCCCGTACCAAAAGGAATACGGCGATGGCAGCAATGACGTATCCGAAAAAGATTTCGGTTAAGGCCAGGTACGCAAGATACAATGACGCAACCAATAGATGCAGATGGAAGCGCCGGGCTTCCTGAAAGAGTGCGCAGAAGTGAAACATGAAGCCGCACACCAGCAATACCGTGAGGCACTCCGAGTTCAGGGCCGGCAACTCTCGCATTAGCGGCGGATAAAAGCCTAGGGACAACGTGACGGCCAGCCAAACCGCTCCCCCGGAGTTGTACCACTTGACGACTGCGCCGGTGTATGCAAAGGCCCCAGCCAGAAACAACGCGTTAAGGAGTTTGGCTGCGAGCCACGGCCCGCCCAAAAGCGCGAACGGCGCCAGCACCAGAGGATATCCCGGACCCCACCAATATCGTGTACTCTGTGTTCCCCACCACTGTCCCAGATCGTCAGTTGGTGAAGAAACGTGCGCAATCCGCATGGCATAGGCCGCATAGCCACGTTCGTCTCCATCTTTGAACTTCGACGAAGAACCGATCAACACGATCGCCAGATAGGCGACCAGCAAAGATAGGATAGTAGCGCTTTGGAGTGGCATAAACCCCAGAAGTGGCCGGCCAGGCGCGGACGATCGCGGATAAGTTGCGTTCGGAAACATGCCAAAGGGTCGTTGTGAACTCGCTGGCGCCTTGGGTCAGCCTACATGCGGCCGGCGCGGACGATCGTAGCGCCTATAGTGTTCGCCGTAAGCCGGGTGTTCTCCCTTTTCGATTCTCCAGTCGTTGAGAATCGTTCCGAGAATCGGAATATTGTCCTGTACGAAACGTAAATAAGTGCTCTTCAACTCGTCCCGGCGGGTCCTATTCGCCCTTACTACAACCACCACGCCGTCTGAAATCCTCCCGATCACTCGACTCTCCGGGTACAACGCCATGGGTGGCGTATCAATCAGGATTAAATCGAAATCCCACCGCACGCGCCGCAGGAGCCGCGTCAGATGCGCCGAATAGAGAAGCTTTGGAAATCCATCCACCAAGGGCCCACTGGGTAGAACCCAAAGGTTCGGCACTCGAGTTTCCTGGGCGATGGTCACCAGGACCGGGGCTTCAATCAAGTGGGGTTTCTGCAGCAGGTCTGAAAGCCCCACTTGGTTGGAAATGCCGAAATACTGGTGTAGCGCGGGCCGCCGCAGATCCGCGTCGATGAGCAGCACCCGCCGGTCCGTTTCCGCTAGCGCAATCCCCAGATTGGTCAGGACCGTTGTTTTCCCCTCGCAGGGTTCCCTGCTGGTAATCACCACAGCGCGTCCCTGCGGCTGCCCACCCCGCATGTGCGGGAATCCCAAAAGAATCGAAGCCAGAGTAGTTCGGAAGGACTCGCTTAGCAGTGATCCTTCTTGCTGCCAAGTCACGAGTGCAAGATTGCCATTTCGGCGTTTACCGCCCATCAGTCCTGGCCATGAGCCTGCCAATCCACGATCATGCCGCGCGGAGGGAATGACTCCCAGGAGCGGTACATTCAGCAAACAGGCATCGTCAGGGGTGGATACACGGTCGGACGGTTCGCGGTAGAGCACCAGCCCTACACCTCCCAAGCTGCCGAGAGCCCATCCCACAAGCACGTAGATGGGGAGGTTCGGCGAATGCGGGCTCGAGGGTGCCCGCGCCAGATCGAGCACGTGTACATTCGTGGCGCGCAGTGCGGAGGTGACGCTTGCCTCCTTCACCTTTTGCAGCATTGATTCATACAGTTGTTGGGTGGACTCAACCTCGCGCTTCAGGAGATTGTAGCGATTCTCCTTTTCGTTGACGTCTTGCGCCTCCCTGAGGTCCAGCGCGTACTTCTGGCGCAAAGTCCCTTCGAGCCGGGCCGATACATCGTATTCGTTACGCAGTCTCTCCATCAGTGCTTGACGTTCGGTTGAAATGGCCAATTCGAGGCTTGCGATTTGCGCCTCGACTCGCAGGACTTTGTAGTACGCCGGCTTGTAGATCGCTCTCAAATCTGCCAGTTCGCGGCGTAATCCTTGGAGATCGCTCTGGTATTGGCGCAGGGGCCCGGTCGCCACAAGGTCCGGCAGGCCCTCCGTGTCGCTCGACAAGGTCGCCTCATAGCGTGCAAACTTGGTGGCACGGTCGGTTTCGGCCTTAGTAAGTGTGTCCTGCAGTTGCCGCATCCGATCCTCGATGAGAGTGTTGTGGTTCCCTGCAAAAGCCAATCCGGATGAGCGGGCGAATTCCTGCAGTGCATGGTTGCCGATCTCGACCTTGGTTTTCAGATCCGAAGTTTGCTTGGTGAGCCATTCGGCCGTGTCCTGCGCGGTCTGCCATCGCGCCTCCTGATTCAACGCAATGAATTCGGCCACAACCGTGTTCGCGCCCAGGGCCGCACTATCCGCATTCGCAGAGTCGTATTGCACTTCAACGACTTGGGTCTGCGGAGTTGTACGGACCTTCATGGCAGTCTGCACAGTGGCGATACCCTGCTGCTCCGCCGACAATTGTTTCTGCGCAATCAGTCCGTACCGCATGCCAAGCATCGCTAATTTGCCCACTGCGCTTGCCTTGGATTTAATGCCGAGCCTGTTCGCGACGCGGAGAGCCAAAGATTCGCTTTGCAGCAACTTAACCTGATTCCTGATGTAGCTTTCCGGTGGGCCATTGGGGAACATCGGAGGAAGCTGCCGGAGGTTGCGGAGAAGCGTGTCGTCGAATCCCTCGAACTGCATCGACGTTGTGGCGCGATACACCGGGGTGCTCATCAGCGCGATCCCCAAGCCAGCTAGTGCGCCTAGGAGGGCGGCGCCCGCTATCAGGAATTTTCGCCGCAGCAGTTTGGGAATCAGTTGGTTCCGGCGGTCCGACTGGTGGTAGTCGTAGTCCTCCGCGTCCGACATCGAATAAAGCGGGATGCTAGTCGCGGGCGTACGCGCCGAAGGGATGCGCGTAAGCGTTCTAATCGCGTCTTGAGACTCTAGCGAGCGATGCGGCTCGGGAACTCCCCTGGTTTTCATATCGCCTTTCCCCGCATGGCTCGCGTGTACGCTCCGGCGGTCCCAAATAGAGAGCGCCCTCGATCATGAACCATGGATGTCAAAATCGACCGTAAATCATTAATCCGCTGGCAACGGAAATCATAGAGTCCACGGCCTTCATTCCAACGGCCCTCGCTTTGTTGTTTGGCACAAACAGGATGTCGCTGGACATCATGGGAACGTCCTGCTGCTTCCCCGAAAGAAGTTTCCCGAGATCCACAGCGATTTCCGTGCGCTGGGCTTCCCCCTCCTGCCGAATAATTTTCGCCTTACTCGCCATTGCTGTCGGCTGTAGCCCTTCCGCCAGCGACAGAGCACGAAGAACCGACAGGGACTCCCGCTGGGCGAGCGTGAAGCCGCCGGGCTTGCGGACGTCACCCACAACATAGACGAGTTCGGCCCGCTGCACCGAAATGACATCGTAGGGACGGATCACGATGTTCGCGGCAGGGATCTTCGCGTCAACGAGTTCCTTCAGATCAATTTCTGCCACGCTGAACATGTGGGTTTCGTCCTCGCTCGCTCCGTGCAAAGGGATGGCTCCCCATTCACGGCGCCTGGTTAGTTTGACAGTGTGCCCTGCATCTGGCCCCAGACCGCCGGCAAGCGAGATAAGCTCCAGCAAAGTCTTGCTGCCTTCCAGTTGTTGCATCCCCGGTTTGTTCACCGCTCCGATTATCGAGACCGGCTGGCTGCGAGGTTCGTTCAAACGGACCGTGACAAGTGGATCGACAACATAGGTGGCCAGGCGTTTCTTCAGGTCCTCTTCTAATTGCCTGATTGTCAGACCCGCCGCTTGGACGCGCCCGGTCAGAGGAAGAGAAATTTGCCCGTCGGTATCGATGCGGATCGGCGTGTCGCCAAATTCAGCCAGATTGATGCAGTGTACGTTAACCGAATCATTTACTCCGAGTTCATACGAGTCGGGAATGGGGACCGCTCGGGCGGTGAGGGCCCGTAGTTTCCCTGACGGCGGCGGAGCCGTTGCCCCCTGCTGGGCCGCCGCCGCGCCGCCTACGGGCAGTAAGAGGACAAAGCCGCTAATTCGGGCAATTCTACAGAATTCTGGCAGCCTGATAAGCCGCATTTCGAATACCTCCCTGGCGGTAGAAATCGTTCGGGCGCATCCGAAGTCACGATTCCCACAGTTTGCGCCTGACGCCCCCCCAGCTTGGCGTCTAGCCAATAGTTCTTTGATGCGCACTGGAGCGTCTTCCCCACGCCGCTGGATCCCACGCAATAGTCGGAGGAGCTGTTGTCGCGGGAGTTACGATCACCCAGTGGCGTGGGGAAGAAGTTTCTTCGCAGGCTGGAAGCTTTTTGAAAACATGCCGGCACTTATCTAGACTTCTGGAACCAGCCACTTTGAATCCACCTCGACGAGGACCGACCGCTGCAGCAACGTGGCCGATAAGACAATCCGAGGTTCACCGCGGACCAATACAATGATGCCCTCCACTCCACGCAAGGGACCTTCCGAGATGCGAACCTTGTTCCCGGTTTGAAGGAATGGGAGGGCCTTCGCCGACACCGCCTGGTCGAGCGTCGTCCGCAGCGAAGCAATCTCCACGGGATCCACTGGAGTAGGACGGGTCCCCGTGCCCAAAATCCTGCTTACACCGGGCGTAATCATTACAGGCAACCGCTTGAATAAATCAAATCGCGAAAAAACATAGCCGGGGAAGAGGGGCAAATCGAATTCTCTGGTTCGCGCCGCGTATCGATGCCGGTGCTTGTACAAGGGCAAGAACGTCTCATATCCTTTGGTATCGAGGATGTAGGCCACTATTTTTTCGTGTCGAGGTTTCACTGCGATCGCAAACCACTCCCAGTGCACTACGCCCGCCACGTTAAAATCGTTATCCGGCGATGTGCTCTGTGGTCGTTCAGTGGACGCTGGATCCAGTCCGATTTTCAGGATTGAAGGGTGCATAAAGGCAGTGCTATCGCAATCTCGCGTGCCATCGCTAAGACGCCGCTTGTTTTTTGAACATGCAAGTGGTAAGCCACACCGAAAGCTCTTCCCGGCTGGAGAAGCATCCCGCTAGCTTTAAAGCGTTTGGCCAGCATCCCGCGAATTTGAATGCATCGAGCGACGGCATCAAAGAGTAGCGGGCGTCATAATTATAGTAGTCCGACATCCACGGAGGGGTAATCCATAGTCGGACCTCAGCTCGGCACACCGGATGAAAACGTGGATTCTGCGAACCGCCATAAGCGATTTGAAGCAGATCTTATGGCAAGAATTTACGTGACGCTGGTTCGTTTCGGTTCTTTATCCGGCAGCAGATGACGAACGGCTTGCCGATTGCTAAGAAACGTGCATGATCGAGAGACGGGAGGCAGCCAGCGACACACCAGTTTTGTCCAAGGTCTTCTCCCAGGTTAAAAAGGCCTCTCTCGAAGCCCTCCAACAGTCTGAGCCCCGTCCCCAACGATTGCTGCAGCACTGGAGCGAATTGTTGCGAGATCTCGGCCTGCCCGAGAGTGAGCGTGCCCGGCTCGAAATACACGATCTTGCATCGCTATCCAAGAGCCTTGAAACGATGGACTTCCGCTCGTTTCGTAAAGAACTCTTGAGTCTTGGTCAAAGCTGGGCTCGCCAAAAGGTCGACATCCAAGATGGGATCGCCGTGATCGAGTCCTTGTCGGAAGACTACTTATCGGCCCTATTGCTGGACAGCCATCGCTCACACCGAACTGCGCAGGGTCAGCTACGGCGTACCGAATTGGCTTTGGCTGTAAGCCGCCTGTGTTTTCTTGCGGTGCGAATTTTGGCGACCGGTTATTCCCACCAGCTCGACGAAGAGCGGCGAATCTGGAACGCCAGCAATCGCAGAGCCGATGCGATTCTCCATCGCACGTCTTTGATTTTGAGCCATGCGAACGAGCGTGAGCGTTACAGAATCTCGCGGCAGCTCCATGAGAAGCTTGGCCACTCTCTCGTGGGGCTCAAGCTTCATTTAGATATTCTGACGCGAGCACTTGGCGAAGGTGTATCCGAGCAGTGTTCCACGGAATTGAACGAATGGGCCGCGCTGTTGGATCAAGGGATTCGATACGTCCGCCGCATGGTTTTGGATCTGGGCCCGGCCGTCGTCCGGGAAGTCGGTCTAATCCCGGCGGTCCGAATGTATGTTCGTCAGTTTTCCGGCCGCTCTTGGATTGACGTCACTGTTGAGACTGACGACTTGCCAAATGAGATGCCTCTCGTACTCCAAGTGGCCCTCTATCGGCTCTCCCAGCAAGTGCTCGACTACTGCCGGCAAAGCCACGCGAAAAATATAAAGATGTCGTTCCAAGGCAAAAAGGGGTCGATAGCAATTGTCGTGGAGCAGGATGACTCGCCAGCCCAAGCTCCGCGAAAGCCCGTCGAGGAGTCATGGCTTATCCTGCGTAACCGCGCACAACTCCTCGGCGCGGATGTCCATCGTAAACCCTTGGAGGTGGGAACTAGAGTTGAAATCCTAGTTCCCCCGCATGGTTTGGGGCGGGCCCGGGTTAACTAGGGAAGAGCGGATAGCGAGGTGTCAATGGAAGCTTTGGCATGTCGGTTGCCTATTACAATTTTGAGGAACCGTTCGGGAAGATTTTCCGGCGTGATCTCCTCACGGTTTCAGAATTGCTCTCCTGGACGTCTCGCGCACCTATCGCTACTGCCGAATCTATTATCTTCCGAATCGGAGCGATGATTTCGAGGGAAGGGGCTAGTGAATCATACCTCCGTCTTGGTCTGTGACGCTCACTCCATCTACCGAGAGGGCGTGAAGATCATTCTGGGAAGGGAACCTGACCTTAAGGTTATTGGTGAAGCGAGAGATGCTGGGGAAGCCGTTCGTCTCGCGGAGCTTCTAAAGCCGGATGTGATGTGGTTGGATCTCTCTCTTCCCGGCGCGCGAGCCGTGGATACCACACGTCGTGTGATCAGCAATAACCGGAACACCCGTGTCCTGGTCCTGGGTATGTACGATGACGAGGAAACTTCTCTGCAATGCCGCGAGGCGGGAGCTTCCGGTTACGTGCTCAAAGATACCCCAGTCGTAGATCTGTTGTTCGCGGTGCGCCACCTCAGGAATTCTGCCGAATATCTCACCCCTGCCTCGCTGAGAATAGCGAAGCACTCGGCCAAACCCGAAACTTCGAAAGAGGCCGGCCTCGCCTGGCATACGCTTAGTTCACGGCAGAGGGAGATTCTGCTCTTCCTGGCCGAGGGCTTCACGTACAAAGAAATCGGCGCACGCCTCCACCTCAGCGTCAAAACCGTGGACACCCACAAATACAACATAATGCGAAAACTGAACATCCAAAGTCGTGCAGGACTCATCCGTTTTGCGATCCGCCAGCGGTTGATCGAGGCATAGCTGCTTCAAAATCGACCCACGTTCGGCGAGCCCCAAACATTTGAAGCTAAAGTTGCTTCTCAACCATTCCAGCGGTGGAGTTTCGTTAAGAGTGTCTTATAGGAGATACCCAGCTCACGCGCGGCTTTTTTCCGATTCCAGTGCTCGTTATTCAAGACTCGGAACACGATCTCCTTTTCCGCACGCTCGGCGGCCTCCGACCCAACAACTTTCAATGAGTGCACTTCCGATTTCAGAGAATGCATGTCCTTCGCGGGAGCCAGCGAAGACTCAGAGGATTGCTCCTGCTCGGATCCGGCGGACTGCATCAGGCTCTTCAGCACCAATTCTTCGTCCCCCAGAATCAAGAACTGTTTGATGAGATTCTCCAGTTGGCGTACGTTCCCTGGCCATGGATAGGAACAAAACGCCGCCCGCAGACGCGCAGGAAGCTCCGATCGCCCGTTAGCGCAATAGCGGCTCCTGTATTTGTTGATGAAGTATTCGCTCAATGGCGGCACGTCTTGTAAATGCTCGCGTAAAGGTGGTACTTCAATGCGTATCACATTCAGCCGGAAAAACAGATCTTGGCGGAACTCACCTCGCGATATAGCAGCTTCCATAGGCTTGTTCGTTGTGGCCAAGGTACGCGAATTGACTCGAATGGAACGGGTCCCTCCCAGTGGCGAAAATTCTTGATCTTGTAACACATGCAGAAGCTTTGCTTGCAGGGACGGAGACATGTCCCCAATCTCGTCCAGCAGTATGGAGCCGTGGTTTGCCAGTTCGAACTTGCCCGGCTTTTTGTCAATGGCGCCCGTGAAAGCGCCACGCTCATAGCCGAACAACTCCGATTCCAGGAGATCGGGAGGAAGAGCGGCGCAATTAACTTTGACGAACGCCCGATTCCGGCGCGACGAAGAATTGTGGATGTAGTTCGCGAGGACACCTTTCCCCACGCCCGATTCCCCCGATATCAAAACCGGCACATCACTTTCGGCGACACGCGCGGCAATGTCGGCGATGCGCATTAACTTAGAATCGGATGAGTAATTGAAGCACGCGGGGTCTGCATGCGATGAATTGCTGGATATACTCTTTACATTCGGGACGTCAACGCAAGATATGGAGCCGGAAGCCTCTGTTCCACTCAGGTCCTGGAGCACTTCCTCCAGGTCCTCATCCAGCACGGGCCTGATCAGGCACTCGACCGCTCGTAGCCGCGTCGCCCTTAAGATTGTACGGGCGTGGGCCGACCTCGATACAGCGATCAATCGAGCCTTCGGAGCCAACACATGCATAGCTTCGAGCGCAGAGATGTCGGGCAACATGATGTCGGCGATCACGAAGAACGGGGGAGCAGCCTCAAGCCTCTCAAGCGCCTCGTGGGCTCGATTTACACAATCGACCAGCCAGCCCTTTTTTTCAAAGAACTGTCTTAGGTTCCTCCGGCTAGGTTCCTCGTCGTCTACTATCAACACCCGGCAGGTACGCAAATGCCAACCTCCTCCGTAATAAAGGATCGGATGCGATTCGTTGCGGCCTATTTCCCGTAAGCTGCCACATTTTAGAACTTACGCCATACTTTGCAACCCACTGGAGGTCCAGCTCCGTGCTGCCCTACCGTGCCAATTGGTGCCCAGAAAGCTAATTTACCTCCAATTGGTTCATCGAGAGGTAAGACGGAGTCGGACCGCATGGGAGTTTGCGGTCGGCCTCAAGTTGCGTTCTCCTAATCCGATCCGTTGTTGTCTTTCCGGCCTGTCGCCGTTGTTGTCACACATCCGTGCTATACCTGTTGCGCCCCTCGACGGAAGCCGCTCGTATTCCCCTTCGGGGTCAATAATCCACTTCCTGCAAAACAGACAAAGGTCGTATACCGCGTCTCTGCCGATCCACACGGTGATCCACTGGTGGTGGCAGAACCTCTGCTGTACTAAGCGAATTATCAAAGCCATCAGAATTCCTTCCGTGATTTTCTTTGGTGAGTTCGAGTAGGGGTCAACAGAGCGACACTTGGGTCGGCAGGCGCTCTCTCAGCCGTGAGAAATGTCCCCGTATTGCGCACTTTTGCCTTCCCAGGAGTACAATACTAACCAATTCGCCCTTTCCAAATAACTGGACAAAGAACCTGGATTCGTCCACCTACCGGTTGGCCGGCTGCGGATGCGACGCTGCGCAGCGTTCCCGCCATCCACAACTTCCCCCGCCTAGCGGCTCTTGAGGAACTCGACCAGATCGTTCTTCTCATCTGGGTACAGAGCGAGGCTGAAACAGGCGTTGTAGTGATTGGCCACATCCAGTAGCGTCGGGAAACGGCCGTCGTGGAAGAAGCCGCGCTTCGATCGCGCCCAGAGGCCGCTGAGCTGCGGCGTAACCATGGTGCTGCCAATCGCCCCGGTCGGCCCACGGTCGGCCTGGAAGGAATCGATGCACATCTCGGCTGGAGTGTGCGCGTTGTAGCCGGCGTCGGTGTAGAGCGGCGGCATGTGGCACCCCGAGCATTTGCCCCGGCCGTTGAAGACCGCCTCACCGCGTTTCGCCGCTGCGGGGTCGAAGCTGCCGGCAGGCGGCCTCGGTGCTTGCAGCGAGAGCTGATAGTAGTGGAGCGGGGTGAGCTTCGACGTCACCTGGTCGGGATCGTGGCGGAGCTTGAAAAAGCCGCCTCTGACCGCCGCCGGATACTTGACCGGATTGTTGAACCGCTCGTCGTTGAAGTTGCCGTTGCCGTGCATCTGAAGGTTCGCGACGTAGGCATTCCAGTAGGTGACGTTGCCGAAGCCGCCGGTCCATGTGTGGAGGTCCTCGCCAAGATGGCCGTAGGCGGCCGGGATCCGGACCGCGGCCGATTTGCCGTCCGGCCGGAAGCCGATGGCGTCGATGTTGACCTCGGCGTCGTAGAAGCCGGGGCCCCAGCTCAGGAGCACCTTCTTGAGCGTGGCGATCGTTGCGGAGCTGCTGTCCCCGAGGACCTGGTTGGCCATCGGTGCCAGGTTGGGCGCGAGCGAGACGATCAGGCCGACGTTCAGATCCTGGTTCGGCCAGCCGTCCAGCCGCTTGCCGATTCCCGGGGCGAACGAGTCGTCGACGGTCGAATGGCAGAGGGCGCAGGTGATGCCGATCGAGCTGAGCGAGCTACCCGTGTCGAAGACGCCCTTGACGCCGACGACCGCGTTCAGTTTTAGGAGCGCAAGCGTGGTCGCAGGACTGTCGAGATCGACACTGCCCTGCTTGAGCTTCGCCTGCAGGTTTCCCGGGAGGGCATCGACGTCGACCTTCAGGCCGGCGACGGTGAGGGCCGTCCTTGGGCTGACACCCGGACCGACGCCTCCGAGGTCGGCGCCCTCGACCGCCTTGTGCAGCTGGAGCATGCCGCCCCAGTAGTTCTCGTCGCCGAAGGTGTCGAAGCGGAAGATCTCCTTGCCCTGCTCGAACAGTTGGACCAGCGCCTTCGCGCACCCTTGGCCAGGCGCGTCGACCGACTGCGACTCGCAGGCGCCGGGGTTATCGTTGTGGTCCTTGTCCTCATTAGCCGCGGCGCCAGCACGCTGAGGGGCCATTGCCTGGAAGCCCAATGTTGACATTACGAGCGTAAGCGTGCACGTAACAATCGCTAAGCCGATGAATCGCATAGGTGCTCCTTCCTGAGCTGTCTTCCGGAAAAGATTCTTCTAGAATCGACGAGTTTGATTGTAGGTTAAACCTCGTCAAAACAGTGTCAAAAATGCGCTCAACAGGATACGATACGAATCGTTTCTAGACTATGCTGCTGATCGCAGCTCGGATCGCAACGAGCAGCGGCGCCGGATATACTCCCAACCAGACAAGGATGACTGTGAGGGCGGCCAGCACTAGAATTGCCGCAGGCGCCCGGCGTGGAATTGGCTGGCTGGCCCGCACGTCGGCAGCCGGTTGCGCGTACAACGTCACTACAATTCGCAAGTAGTAGAACAACCCGATGGCGCTGGTAATGACGAGAATCAGAATGAGCCCCCAGGCTCCCACGGAGGTGCCCGCCGCAATAATGTAGAACTTGCCAAGGAAACCCGCCGTGAGCGGGATTCCGGCGAGGGATAGCAACATGGCCGTAAAAACCAGCGCGAGTGTCGGCCGGCGCCAAAACAGCCCTCGGTAGTCTTCGAGTAGATCTGCGTCTCTCTCCCGCTCGGAGAGCACCGTGACGACACCGAATGCGCCGAGAGTCATGACAAAGTAGGCCACCAGGTAGAAGATCACGGCGCTCGCACCCATGGGTCCGCCGATCTGAAATGCTACTAGCAGATAGCCCATATGCGCGATCGAGGAATAAGCCAGTATGCGCTTCACGTTGTTCTGTAATAGCGCGAGGAGGTTGCCGGTAAACATGGAAGCGATGGCGATGATCGAGAACACCAGAACCACGGGCGCGAAGCCATGATTGAAACCCGATTGATTGAAGTAGCGAAGCAGCAACGCGAACATAGCGCCTTTTGAAACCGTGGCAACGAAGGCTGTCACAGGCGCGGGCGCCCCCTCATAAACGTCCGGCGTCCACATGTGGAAAGGCACCAGCGCCAGTTTGAAGCCGATGCCCGTGACAATCAACACCACGCCGGGTAGCAGTAATGTCGCATTAAGATCGGTTTTGGTGGTGAGTAGTTGTGCGATACGGGCGAAATCCATGCTGCCCAGATCGGCATAGATCAGGGCAATTCCAAAGAGTAGGAATGCGGCCGAGGCGGCGGCTAAGACGAGGTACTTGATCCCCGCCTCTACCGGTCGCGGGCGCTCATGCAGATAGGCGATCAGTGCATACAGCGCCACGCTAAGGATCTCCAGCCCGAGAAAGAGTGAGGTGAAGTGGGTACTGGCGGAAAGGACCATTCCGCCTAGGGTCGCTACCAGGAGCAGGATGTAGAATTCCTCGTGGTTGCCTTTCCGTTGCGCCAGGTAAGCGTAAGCAAGCAACGCCACCGCAAAGCTGGCGGCGACGATCAACCCCATGAAGAAGAGCGCATAGCTGTCCATACTGAGCAGCGCTGTGACCTGGCGCGGATCGACGAAAAAGACCGAGCAAAAGGCCGCTGCAAGAGCGGCAAGAGTGATTCCCAGGGCAAGCGCGTGGTTGCGACGGACCGCGGCTGCCACCATCACTACGACCGAAGCCGCGGCGACCAGCACGAGCGGCAAGAGGGCGAGCACATCAGGGGCAGTCATGGATTATCTCCAGAGAGCCGGGAATTGGTTTGCGGCTCGCGCGAACATATGGAACACGGGCTGCGGGTAGAGGCCCAGCCAGAGCAGCAAAGCGATCATCACGCCCAGCATGAGTCCTTCGCGAATCGCCAAATCCGGTAATTGCCAGGTGTGTGTGTTCGGCCCCTGGAATGCCTGCTGCACTAGACGAAGCGCATAGAAAGTTGTTGCGAGAACACCGGCGGCGGCGCCGGCGGCCATGGCGACATTCACGCGGTAAGTGCCCAAGAGAACCAAAAACTCGCCGATGAAGTCGCCCAGTCCAGGCAATCCCAGCGACGCCAAAGCGAAGAATAACGCGACCCCACTCAATCTGGGTACGGTGTCCCACAGGCCTCCCATCGCGCCCATCTCGCGCGTGTGCATGCGGTCCTGCAGCGCTCCGGCGACGACGAAGAGTGCGCCGGTGCTGATCCCGTGACAGATCATCGTCATTAACGCGCCCTGTAGCGCGATTGTATTGGCGGCGTATATTCCCAGCAGCACGAAACCGAGATGGCTAATGCTGGTGTAGGCGACCAGGCGCTTTAGGTCGGTTTGCGCGAAGGCCAGGATGGCGCCATACAAAATGCCTATCACCGCAAGGGTCATGGCGACGGGAGCGAACGCGCGCGCGGCAGCGGGAAACAGGGGAACCGCGAAGCGAATCAGGCCGTACGCACCGGTCTTGAGCAGCAGCCCCGCCAAGATGACGCTGCCTGCCGTGGGCGCCTCAGTATGTGCGTCAGCGAGCCACGTATGGAACGGGACCATCGGAAGCTTCACCGCAAATGCGATAAAAAAGCCCAGCATGATCCACATGGCAGCGAGCGGGGAGAGCGGCGTGCCCAACAGTTCCGTGTACTCGAATGTATAGATGCCTGTGGCGCGGTGATGCGCAAAGTACAGGGCCAGGATCGCTATCAGCATCAGCAGGCCGCTGAGTTGGGTAAAGAGGAAAAACTTCGTCGCGGCATACACGCGGCGCTTGTGTCCCCAGACGGCGATGAGAAAATACATCGGAACCAGCATCAGTTCCCAGGCGAAGTAGAAAAGAAACAGATCGACAGCGAGGAAAACGCCGGTGATTCCAGCGAGAATCCACAACAGATTGAAGTGGAAAAATCCGACGCCCCTCGTAATCTCGGTCCAGGACGCCAGCACCGATACGATACCCAAAAATAGAGTCAGCAGCACCAGCAGAAGGCTGAGTCCGTCCATCGCCAGGTGGAACTGAATTCCAAACTGCGGAATCCAGATCCAGTCCACCTGTTCGAACCAGTCGTTTGTGCGGGCGAGGGTGATATTGGAGTGACGGCTCCAAAGGGTCAGCACCAGAACGAAATCGATACACACGGCGGCTAGCGAGATCCAGCGGGAGGCCAGCGCATTCCAGCGCGCCGCAAGCCACGCGAGAATACCGCCGGCGAGGAGGACGACGATCAGCCAGAGCAGGATCATAAGAACAACACCACTGCAATAAAGACAACGGATCCAGCCGCTATGCCCGCCGCGTACCAGCGCAAACGCCCGGTCTCAGTGCGGCTGAGAATGCGCCATGTAAACTCGTTCATGCGAGCGACGCCGGTGTAGAAGCCATCAATGAAATCACCTTTGTCAATACGCGCGAACCACACCAGTGGCTTCACGAACACCCGGTCATAGAGCCAATCCATTCCCCAATCTGAAAACCAGAATTGGTGCAGGGCGCTCCCGGCCACACTCGAGGCCAGTGCGGCCGCGTACGCTCGCTTGCGCAGGAAGAAGATGTACGCCAAGTACACCCCTGTCAGAAATACCAGGGCAGCGATGACCTCGGAAACAAGCTCGGTTATTGGGACTGAGTGCGCTCCTTCCGTCCACGGCAGGACTGTATCCAGGAATCGGGCAAACGGCGTTTTGACATATCCGCTCACAATCGATAAGAATGCCAGGACGAAGCACGGAATAAGCATCGCCTTGCCCGGCCTCTTAGTCACCTCGCTTCGCGCTTCCCCGAAGAAAACCAGGAAGATCATCCGAAAAGTGTAGAGAGTGGTCAGCATGACTCCCGCCAGAGCGACGATCCAGAGCCCTGCGCTTCCGTTCGGGCCGCTCCATGCGCCCCAAATGATCCAATCCTTGCTGAACGCGCCCGCAGTAATCAGTGGTAATCCTGCGAGTGAACATCCGGCGATCGCAAAAGTCCAGAAAGCGATTGGAAGCCGCGTGCGCAAACCGCCCATGCGGAAAATGCTGTGCTCGTCATGCAACGCCTCGATGACAATTCCGGCCGCCAGGAATAGCAGCGCTTTGAAGAAGGCATGCGTCACGAAATGGAAGATGGCCGCCGGCCACGCACCCACGCCCAAGGCTAGAAACATGTAGCCGATCTGGCTCATGGTGGAGTAAGCCAGCACGCGTTTGAGATCCCATTGGGTGAGCGCGCTGAACCCCGCGATGAGAAGAGTTGCGGCGCCCACCAGCGCAACTGCGAACTGTGCCGCGGGTGCGAGCGAATACAACACGTGCATTCGTGCGATCAGGTAGACGCCAGCGGTAACCATGGTGGCTGCATGGATCAAGGCGCTCACGGGGGTGGGCCCGGCCATGGCATCCGGGAGCCACGTCTGCAAGGGTAGTTGCGCCGATTTACCCACTGCGCCTCCCAGAAGCAACAGCGCCGCCGCCACGGCGGCGGGCGACCCTATGTGCCAGTTTTGCGAGGCCCGCTGCATGAGCTCCTGGATCTGTAATGTGCCCAGATCGTGGAACAGCAGGAACAGCCCGATCACCATGGCGGTGTCGCCGATGCGGGTCACGACGAACGCCTTGCGGCCAGCCGCGCCGTTCGCCGGATCCCGATACCAGAAGCCGATCAGCAAATAACTGCACAGGCCCACGCCTTCCCACCCCAAGTAGAGCAGCAGCAGATTATTCGCCAGCAGCAGCGTCAGCATCGAGGCCACAAACAGATTCATGTACGCGAAGAACCGACTGTAGCCATCGTCGTCGATCATGAATTCCGTTGCATAGAGGTGAATGAGGAAGCTGACGAAGGCCACAACCAACGTCATGATGAGCGAGAGTGGATCCAGATAGAACGCGATTTCCGGACGAAAGCCGCCGACATCGATCCATGTCCACAAAACTTGTGTATATGCGTGAGCGACGGGGGGAGCGCTCAGAAAAGCCATCGTCACGAGCACGGAAACCACGGTAGAGGCCGCGGTCGCGCCGACTGCGATCCACGCCACCTGTTTTCGTGAAAAACGGAGAACGGCCAGGGCGAGTGCGCTCGCAAAGGGAATCGCCGGAATCAGCCAGAGGAGGCCGAGCATGGTCAACCTCTCATCTCGTTGGCGGCGTCGGCATCCAGATTATGTTGCAGATGATAGAGCCGAAGCACGAGCGCCAAGCCGACCGATACTTCCGCCGCCGCCATGGCCAGGATGAAGAGAAACATGATCTGGCCGTCTGGCTGGCCCCAGCGCGACCCTGCCGCAACAAAAGCTATTCCCGTGCCGTTCAGCATGACCTCGATGGACATCAGAATAAAGATCAGATTACGGCGCATCAGAAGCCCGACCAACCCCAGCGCGAATAAGATTCCCGCCAGAATGAGCGCGTGCCCCATCGGAATTTCTGTCATATCGACCCTCCGTTTTATCGAGTACCGGCCGCCCCAGATGGCAAGCTCCCACCAGGGCACCCAGTAGCAGCATGGAAGAGAGTTCCACGCCGATGAGGTAAGGCCCGTACAGCGCGAGCCCCACTTGTTTCGGATCCACAACGCCGCCCGCAGCCTCAGTCAGCCGGGTCCGCAAGATCAGATAGACTACTTCTGCAATCAGGAGAGCGGATAGGACGACTGGACCCACCCAAATGTTCCCTTGCATCCATTGCCCTTCCGTAATGGCCGCACGCTTTCCCAGGTTCAACATCATGATCACAAAAACAAACAGAACCATGATGGCTCCCGCATAAATAATCACTTCAAGTGCGGCGACGAGTGGCGCGCCCATCGCATAAAACACTACGGCCACAGCCAGCAGTGAGACGATCAAGTACAGCAACGCATGCACGGCATTGAGCCGCGTGATCGTCAGCACCGTGGAGACGATGGCCACGATTGCGGCGATATAGAACGCGACTTCCATAAAGTTGCTTACGGCATGAGGCTGCGGAGATCGACGGGCGGCGCCTCGTTTTCTGCTTCGCCTTTGTCTTTGCCGGCGATCCGCGCTCCCGAAACGCGCCAATAGTTATAGCCGGGATACTTGCCCGGCCCGTCGATCAGTAGGTCTTCCTTCTCGTAAACCAGGTTCTGGCGATTGTATTCAGCCATTTCAAAATCGGGCGTAAGCTGGATCGCGTAGGTTGGACACGCTTCTTCACAGTACCCGCAGAAAATACATCGCGAGAAGTTGATTCGGAAAAACTCCGGATAGCGGCGCTCGTCTTTGTCTTCCGTCGCCTGAAGAGCGATGCAGTCCACCGGACAGGCAATCGCGCACAAGTAGCAGGCAACGCATCGCTCGCCGCCATCGGGATCTCGCGATAGAATGATTCGCGCCCGGCTACGGGGCGCCATGTATGGCTTCTCCTCCGGATACTGGATCGTTACCCGTTTGTGGAAGCTATGCAGGAACACGTGCCAGATCGTTTTGATCAAACTCCACATAGTGATCTACCTTTTACACCCGACATCTCTGGCCCCCTCATTCATCGCCATGCCACCACGACGGCGCCGGTTACGATCAGATTCAGGAGCGCCAATGGAAGCATCACTTTCCAGCCCCAGGACATCAACTGGTCGAAACGCAGCCTCGGGAGCGCAGCCCGCAATAGAATAAAGAAACAAATAAAAGCGAACATCTTTATCAGGAACCATACGATCGGGGGCAGCCACGGACCGAGCCAGCCGCCGAAGAACAGTACCGTTACGATTGATGAGATCAGGATCACGCCAAGGTATTCGCCCACGAAGAACATCCCGAACTTCATGCCCGAGTACTCCGAGTGAAATCCGGCGACCAACTCGCTGTCTGCCTCCGGCAGGTCAAAAGGCGACCGCCGCGCCTCGGCCACGCCCGCGATCAGAAACAAGAGAAAACCCAGGAACTGTGGAACGACGAACCAGAGTCTCTTTTGCGCCTCCACGATGGTCGACAGGCGGAAGGAGCCGGCGAGCAGCACGACGCCCATGAGCGATAAGCTCATGAAGACTTCGTAGCTGATCATCTGCGCCGCGGCGCGCAGTCCCCCGAGCAGGGAATATTTGCTGTCGGACGCCCAGCCAGCCAGGACGATGCTATAGACGCCGAGCGAGGACATCCCCAGAAAAAAGAGCAAGGCAATGTTGAGGTCCACGACGATGATGCCCGGAGAGAAAGGCACCACGGCGAATGAGAGCAGCACCGTCACCATAATGATGGCCGGCGCGATGATGAAAACAACTTTGTCCGCAAACGGCGGTAGCCAGTCTTCCTTGGTGAAAATCTTGATCATGTCGGCCACGACTTGCAGCAGCCCGAACGGACCCACGCGATTCGGACCGTAGCGATCCTGCCAGAGCGCGAGCAGCCGGCGCTCTACCCAGATGAGTAAAGCCGCGAGGCTGAGCGCCACGATGAGAACTCCAGCAATCGCAGCGATTGGGTATGGACTCGTCATGGCGCCTTCGAAATCCGGCAACAAGCTGGAAGCTCCGCTCCACGCGCCGGAGTCAAGTTTGCGGGGATTCCCGCGATTCCTGGAGGCAACTCTCGCACGATCTTCAGCGGCAGACGGTGCTTTGTCCCGCCAAGATCGATCTCGACCTCTCCACCCGGTTCTCCCACGTGGAGGCTCGCGGCATCGGCGGCGTTTACCGCGAGATAGGGAGCGGGAGCCAGTTCAGCGACCGCCGGGGCTTGGAGGCTCAGTTCCTCGGAACCGAAAATGTGTTCGATCGGAACCACAAGCCATTTCGCCTTACACCTGGCGAACGCGGCCGGAATTGTGGTGAAGTAAGCTCCGCTTTGTAACGGCTCGAACAAACGAACTCCGGGATCCCCGCCTCGGATCTCATCGCCGATCTCGCTTTGAAACTTGTTCGCGGCCTGGATGGAATTCCATCCGGGCGACCAGAAGAAAGGCTGGAGCGCGCCAGGCGGCTGGCCCGAGGCGCCCTCCATCGAAAAAGCGAGAGCCGAGTCGGGGTCATCGGGCGGTTTGGGCTCGACTACGCTGATATTGGCGGTTATAGAGGTGAGCCCGCTATAGCGATGGGGCTCGCGAGGAATCTTCGCACCAGCCATACGGAACTGTGAAGAAGGAGCGGCTCTTACTATCGGAGCCAGTTGTGGAAGCGCTTCTGCCAGGGCCGCAAGTAAATCATCCAGTGTCGGCCATGTTGAGTCGCCCAGCCATCGCCAGCTCTCCCGCACGTCCGCTTGTTGCGCGAATACCGGGAAAAATCTTTGTGCACGCCCTTCGCTGCTGATCAGCGTACCATCGGATTCCGCAAACGTGCCGGCGGGAAGAAGCAGTTCCGCTCGCGCGGTAGTGTCGTTGGACAAGTGATCGAGCACAACAACGTGCTTCACGGCTCCTAGGAAGCCGTCCACCAGCGTATGCGGGATTCGCCGATAGAGATCGTTTTCCAGGATGATCAGAGTTTCCGCATCACCGGCTAGGGCCACGCGGAAAGCCTCGCTGAGCGGGCGGGCTTCCATAAGCGCCAGACCGAAACTGTTGCACTCGGGCGCAATAAAGCCCAGGGCAGCGGGACGCCCTACATCGCATAACGCCTTCGCTACATTCGCCGCGCATTGAATCACGGACTCGGTCCGGCAACTCGGCCCGGAAATCACCACCGGCCGTTTCGCGCTCTTCAATGCGCCGGCAATGATCCGCGAGAGATCCTGGAGTTCATCGGGCAAGTCTGAAACCTCGGGCGCGGTCGGGTCAACCTCATGAGCGACGGCGAAGCCCAGTCGCGCCACGTCGTCCGGTGCTGCCCGGTAAGTGTTTGTGGCGACATCATCGAGGCGCGTCGGGCCCGCCGCCGCAATGAACAGAGGGCCCTTTGCGCCCTGCACGGCTTCACGCACGGCGTCATCCATCCATAAAGGAACGTGCAGCTTTTCCGCAATCTCAAAGGGTTGTTGGCGCACGGCCTGGCGCACACTGAGTGCCATGCGCGGCGCGGAGTTCGTGACGTCTTCGCCAAGGATCAGCACGGCATCGGACAGCTCAATGTCACGGAGGGACGGGGAACGGGCCGGGCCGGCCTGGAGAATCCTGACCATCGCCGTAATCATCCGCCACTGGTCGTCCGCAATGCCTGCAAAAAACCGATCATTCCCGACCAGCGTGCGAAGCGCGAAGTTGGCTTCGAGCGACGCTCGCGGCGAGCCGATACCGATCGCCTTACCGGCACTAACCAAGGATTTCAGTTTTTGTGCTGCTTCGTCGGCGGGAATGGGTTGCCCATCGAGCCGTGCTGCTCTAATCCTGTATTCGCTATTCACGAACTCATAGCCATAGCGCCCGCGGTCGCATAGAAAGTAGCCGTTCACTTCGCTGTTGAACCTGGTCAAAACTCGGCGCAGCAATCCATAGCGCTCGCCGATGGTGGTGTTGCAGCCGGCTCCGCAATGACCGCAAATCGCGGGAGCCATTCGCAGGTCCCATTTCCGCGTGTAGTGGCGTCTCAATGTTTTATCGGTGAAAACCCCCGTGGGGCAGATTTCCACCAGGTTACCCGCAAACTCGTTTTCGAGAACTCCGTCTTCGCTGCGGCCGAAGTAAACGGTGTTCTTAATGCCAAACACGTTCAGGTCGTTCCCTCCGGCGTATTCGCGATAAAACCGCACGCACCGGTAGCACTGTATGCAGCGGTTCATCTCGTGATACACGAAAGGGCCCAGGTATTGGTTGCGAAACGTGCGCTTCTCAAACCGGGTGCGGCGATAGTCATGACCAGTCATGACCGTCATGTCCTGAAGATGGCACTCGCCGCCTACGTCGCACACGGGACAATCGTGCGGATGGTTCAGCATCATCCCCTCGACGATCGCGGCGCGGAAAGCGACGGCCTCCGGATCGTGAATAGAGATCCGCGTCTCTTCCTTGGCGGGCGTCATGCACGCCATCACGAGTTTGCCCTTGGTGTCCTTTTCATCCTTGAATTCTTTGACGGCGCACTGGCGGCACGCACCCACCGACCCGAGAGCGCCGTGCCAGCAGAAGTACGGCAGGTTGAAGCCCAGCGAGAGACATGCGTGTAGTAAGTTTTGCTTCGGGTCCGCTTGGTACGGTTTGCCGTCGACGTAAATCGTTCCCATCCGGTTCGCCTATCGCCTTTGGAAAGCACAGCCGTGGTCCCGGATGTGCCGCTCGAAATCGTCGCGGAAATATTTCAGTGCGCTCTGCAGAGGTTCCGCTGCACCCGGTGCCAGTGCGCAGAACGTGTGGCCTGGCGCCCAAAACTTGGTTTGAAACTCCAATGTTTCCAGATCTCCAAGTTTTCCTTCGCCGTCCTCCAATGCTTTCAGAATCTGTTTCGCCCAGTTCAAGCCGCTCCAGCACGGAGTACACCACCCGCAAGACTCCTGAGCAAAAAAGTGAATGAGGTTCGAGACCATACCGACAGGACAGGTCTGATTGTCGAGCACGACCATGGTGCCCGTGCCGAGCCGGCTCCCGGCCTTCTGTACTTCCGTGAAGTCCATGGGCAAGTCCAGATGTTGCGGCACCAGGAAATCGGTCGAGGCGCCGCCCGGCAGTGCGCCACGAAACTCCAGACCCTCGCGCATTCCACCTGCGTGTTCTTCAAGAATCTCGCGCATCGTGGTACCCATCTTTCCAGCACAGTGGGATCCGAAGCTTGGAATTCACGTGACTTGAAGTCGCGGC
>JADMIO010833415.1_pt1 | contig 125711 bp, 107 predicted proteins | sample 8958161 | NCBI WGS metagenome assembly JADMIO01 (sample SAMN16585339, study PRJNA669376) | soil metagenome | isolation source: Crop rotation soil | place: USA: Cullars Rotation, Alabama | collected 2011
CGCGACAACTTGTCCACGTGGAATTCTAAGCTTAGGATCCCAATGTGCTGGAAAGTCTCAACTGCGAACCGCATCACTGCGTTCCAGTTCAACCAAAAACTCTCTTCCATGTTCCGCTCCGTTGATTTTCAAAGAATAGGCAAGACACTCGAAATCGACAATGGCACCTGGGGTAGCGGGTCACGGTAGGATTGCGATCACCGTGCCGTCGGGAGTGACTCGCCAAAGCTCTTCAATCTCCTTGTCGGTCACCGCAATACAACCGGCGGTCCAATCTCTCCAGCGATGAAATGAACCCATCCAGCCAAATCCATTGGTGATTCCGTGAACCATAATGTCGGAACCAGCAGAAATTCCCAAATCATGTGCACGCGCGCTGTCTTCAGCTGATGGATAAGAAATATGTAAAGCGAGATGGAACCTGCTGTGTTCGTTCCGACGGTCGATTCGATAAATTCCTTCCGGTGTTTTCTGATCACCTTCTCTTTGTTTCGCCCCAACCGGACAACGCCCTAGTGCAATTCGATAGGTTTTCAGTTTTTCTCCCCCGCGAAAGATCGACAATTTTCTGAGCGACTTCTCCACCACAATTCGATCGATCTTTGTCGTGGCCGACAACGAATTCAAGCCGCAATGGGCATAACAAAAAATCCCGAGCAAAATCGCGGGCAGAAGGATCAAGAGGGAAGCTTTCCACATTTGTTTGGTAATGATTCCGGTGCGCGATTCCGCATTCCGAATCCTGTTTTCAATACACGAATGGAATTAATCTTTTGGTCCGGCATTGATAGAGTTGGTAGCGCTCTCCAAAGGCCTCCACCAGCGCGCATTCTTCGACGTGAATACGTAAGAGAAAGGCAAGCGAAATCGGTAGGACGAAAATGATCAGTGAACCCCAATTACCGATACAAAAACCAAGACCGGCGAAGGCGAGCAATGCGCCTGTATAAGAGGGATGTCGAACCAGACGATAAGGGCCGGTTTCAACAAGTTGGTGGTCTTGATGCAACGCGACATCAACAGTAAAGAATTTTCCCAGGCGACGAATTGAGGACCAACGCAGCGCCAAACCAGCTGCGAACAGAATGACACCGAAACAACGAACCGCAGCGACGTGAGGCATGGATGCTAAAGTCAGCCACTGCGTTGCCTGAACTCCCAGGAGAATGCTGGCGGCAATGACCGTCCAAAGCACAAACAAAGATTTGCGATCATGTGAAACTGCGCTTCCCCCTGAACGTCGAGTAAGCGCCAACCACAGCTCGGAGAGCACGTACAGAACTCCGAGAATCATCGACAGAGAGAACTTCACCGGCGCCACCATCCTGAATCGGACTGCCTTCGCAAGAAATGGCTTTCCTCACTTGCTGAGGCATCCGGTGTTAATTCGTTGCGAATCGCCAGCCGGTAACCGATAAAATCGGTTTGCGCTTATGACCACGGTGAAGACTTGGACTGGTTACCCATATCCATTAGGCGCGACCTGGTCTGGAAACGGAGTCAACTTTGCCATTTTCTCAGAGCATGCCACCTCGGTCGACCTTTGCCTTTTCGATAGCCTTGACGCACCACAGGAGAAAATCCGAATTCCAATCACCGAACACAGCGATCAAGTGTGGCACGTCTTCCTGCCCGATGTGAGACCAGGACAACTTTATGGTTATCGAGTGACTGGGCCATACGACCCTGGACGAGGCATGTGGTTTAATAACTCCAAACTCTTGATTGACCCATATGCCAGGGCAATCGCCGGCGAGATCAACTGGGCGGACGAAATGTTTGGTTACGTGGTCAAGGGTCAGCCGGATGATTTGGAACGCGACTTTCGGGACGATGCCTGGGGTATGCCTAAATCCGTCGTGATCGATCCAAGTTTCGATTGGAAAGATGAAAAGCGGCCAGGTACGCCTCTATCCAAGTCGATCATTTACGAAATGCACGTCAAAGGATTTACCAAGCTCTGGTCGGATGTTCCGGAAAACCTTCGCGGGACCTACGCCGGAGTTGGGAGCGCAGCCGCAGTCGAATACCTCAAAAAACTGGGCATCACCGCGGTCGAGTTGTTACCAGTCCATGCCCACGTTGACGACAAGGCGTTGATTGATCGAGGACTGGAAAATTATTGGGGTTACAACACAATTGGGTTTTTTGCGCCGGAAGCGAAGTACTCCGCGAATGATGCCACGGGAGGCCAGGTCACAGAGTTCAAGACCATGGTTCGCAACCTGCATGTTGCCGGCATCGAGGTGATTCTTGACGTAGTCTATAATCATACGGGCGAGGGCAATCACCTTGGACCCACGCTCAGTTTCCGGGGCGTTGATAATCACGCCTACTACCGCCTGCGGCCCGACAATCCGCGATTTTACCAGGATTTCACCGGTACGGGAAACACCGTCAACCTCTTACATCCACGAACGCTTCAATTGGTGATGGATAGTTTACGATACTGGATCGTCGACATGCATGTGGACGGTTTTCGCTTCGACCTCGCGGCCACACTCGGACGTGATCAAAATGGCGTAAACATGTTCCATTCATTCTTTCAAGTCATCCAGCAGGATCCGGTGATTTCGCAGGTCAAACTGATCGCGGAACCATGGGACGTTGGCGAAGGCGGCTACCAGGTAGGAAACTTTCCCATTCTCTGGTCAGAGTGGAATGGCAAGTACCGTGACGAAGTTCGCCGTTTTTGGAAGGGTGACGAAGGCCGAATCAGTGAGATGGCTTATCGCGTGGTGGGCAGTCCCGATTTGTACCAAGGCCGAGGACGTCGACCCTACGCCAGCATCAATTTTGTCACTGCGCATGATGGTTTCACACTGAACGATCTTGTCACCTATAACGACAAACATAACGAAGCGAATGGCGAGGGTAACAGGGATGGCGATAATAATAATCATTCGTGGAACTGCGGTGTCGAAGGCCCAACGGACGATGCGACCATCAACCATTTGCGTGAACAACAACGCCGCAACTTCCTGACCACCCTTCTCCTTTCGCAGGGTGTACCCATGTTGTGCGCGGGCGATGAGTGGGGTCGGTCTCAGCAGGGTAACAATAATGCCTATTGCCAGGACAACGCGATTAGCTGGATCTCATGGGATCACGACAAGAAACAGAAGCAATTTCTGGAGTTCACAAGAAGACTCATCCAGTTCCGGCATGATCACCCCGTTTTTCGGCGCCCGAAGTTTTTCCAAGGCCGCAGAATTCCTGGCTCTGAAATCAAAGACGTGATGTGGTTCAACCCGGGAGGCAACCAGATGAGCGACGAGGAATGGGGGTCTCCATTTGTCCGATGTCTTGGAGTTCTTTTGAGTGGAGATACCACCGACGTGGCGGATTTTGAAGGGCAGCCAATTCATGACGAAACTTTTCTGCTCCTGATCAACGCGCATTATGAACCGCTGCCGTTTGTTTTGCCGGGCCAGGAACAAATCGATTGGCAGCTTATTCTTGATACTTCGCATGAGGACGGGTTTCTCCCCGAGCCAAGGAAATTTGCTTCAGGCGATGACATTGAGCTCGGGGCTCGCGCTGCCCAACTGTTGATCCTTGCTCGAGGATCTCACGCCGAAGCACGTCAGGAATCATGGAAAAAGCGCCCGATAGAAGTGCCTCAGGGCGAACAGACCAAAGAAAACGCTCCTGGATCCAAGAAAGCTAAATGAGGCGTCATTCATTGATGGCCGCCACGATGTCCAATCGGTGACAATCCGTTTGAGAATTGTAGCTTCGCGACGCCAGTCGCGTTATCATATGAACACGAAGCCATGCAGCTGCCAGTGAACATCACATATCGCGGCCTTGAAAAGTCCGATGAAATTGAAAATTTGATCAGAACCATGGCGAAGCGACTGGATCACTTTTGCGATCATATCAGTCGATGCGACGTGGCGGTCGAACAACCGAATCACACTCACCACAAGGGCAACTCCTTTCGCGTTCGTATTGACGTGACGGTACCGCCAGGTCACGAACTGGTTGCTGATCAAAAGCAAATGGACAGCGGATCTCACGATCCCCTGGCTAAGGTTGTCCACGATGCGTTCAAGACCATGGAACGCCAGTTACGGCATCTGGTTGAAAAGCAGCGCCGAGAGTAGAGTGTTCCCAACCCCGAGGCATCGGACTTAGAGTACGGTTATTCTTCTTCGCCCACTAAAGGCGACGAACTACACGATGGGGGATCCGTCAGGCGGGGGCTCCGCCAAGAGCACCGGGAAGCGGGGGAGCCACGTCCGGCGCTTGAACCACCTGTTTGGGTGGTTTTTCCGGAGGCAATTTCGGCCCGACCGCAGGAGGTGGACCCGGCGGCGGATTGATCATATGCCCATGCTCGATAATTTCCTTAATCTGCGATCCATCCAGGGTCTCGTATTCCAACAGCGCCTTCGCGATCGCTTCCAGTTGTTGCCGATGCGCCATCAGCGTTTCCTTTGCCTTGGCATAGGCTTCATCCAGAAACCGGCGAACTTCCCGGTCAATCTCTTCTGCGGTCGCTTCGCTGTAATCGCGGGCTCTGGATATGTCGCGACCGAGAAAAACATAGTCTTCGTGTTCGCCGTATTCAACCATTCCCATTTTTTCGCTCATTCCCCATTCACACACCATTTTCCTCGCCATGGCGGTAGCCATGCGGATGTCTCCCGTCGCGCCATTGGTGACATCACCAAAGATAATCTCCTCGGCAACACGACCACCCATTTTCACTGCAAGGCTGGCCAGAAGCTCATTCTTGCGATTGGTATACTTATCTTCTTCGGGCAGCCACATGGTTGAGCCGAGAGAAGGTCCACGCGGAATAATGGTCACCTTATGCAAAGGCTCAGTGTTCGGTAACAACTCGAGCAGCAGGGCGTGTCCAGCCTCGTGATACGCGGTATTGGTCTTTTCCTTCTCGCTCAAGGCGAGGCTGCGGCGCTCCTTCCCCCACCGGACCTTGTCCCGCGCCTCCTCAAGTTCATGCAGCGTAATGCCCTTGAGGCCATGCCGCGCGGCGAGCAATGCCGCTTCGTTGATTACATTAGCCAGCTCCGCCCCTGAATAGCCCGGCGTGCCTCGGGCCACGACGGCGAGGTCAACGCCTTCAGCTAATTTCACTTTCTTTGCGTGCACCCGCAGAATTTCTTCACGTCCCTTCACGTCTGGAAGGTTGACAGTAATTTGGCGATCAAATCGCCCGGGCCGAAGCAATGCCGGATCGAGTACATCAGGCCGATTGGTCGCCGCTATAATAATTACACCTTCCTGGGTATCGAAGCCGTCCATTTCCACCAGGAGCGCATTGAGCGTTTGCTCGCGTTCGTCGTGGCCGCCACCAACACCGTGGCCACGGTGACGGCCGACCGCATCGATCTCATCGATAAAAATAATACAGGGGGCTGATTTCTTACCCTGCTCAAACATATCTCGGACGCGAGATGCCCCGACCCCGACAAACATCTCCACAAAATCGGAACCACTGATTGAAAAGAACGGGACATCTGCCTCGCCAGCGATAGCGCGCGCGAGTAAGGTCTTACCGGTTCCAGGAGGCCCAACCAACAGAACACCCTTCGGAATGCGGCCACCGAGCTTTTGAAATTTCTTCGGGTCTCGAAGAAACTCGACCAACTCCTGGACTTCGTCCTTTGCCTCTTCAACACCCGCGACATCGCGGAACGTAATCTTGTTCTTGTCGCGGGCCAGCATTCGGGCCTTGCTCTTTCCAAAGTTCAGGGCGCCTTTTCCCGCCATTCGTATTTGCTGTCGGAACAGCAGATAAAGGATGAGCAGAAAGACCGCTATCGGCAAAAAACTGACCAGAGTTTGCGCCAGGACATTGGACTCCGTTCGGATCGCTGGTTGAATCCCGGCCGCCGCCAGTTTGTCTTGGAGATTGGTATTGTAATTGAGATAGACAGTGGTGCGAAAAGGTACCTGCTGAGTTTGGGTACCAGCCGGACCTTGTTTCAAATAGGTTCCACGGAGGGTTTGGGTCGGGCGCCCATCTTCAACCACGAGTTGCAGGGGATAATTCTTGTCGTTGATGATCTGCTTGGCGTCGAGCAGTTCGATAAACCGATTGTAGGGCACATCCTCGTAGCTCGTATAGGCTCCGCCCCGAAAAAGCACGGCCAAACCAATCAACGCGAACGCGATCGCAATCAAAATCACGCCGCGCCAGTTGAACCCGGGCTCGTTACCGCGCGACTTGTTGTCTCTTTGGGAGTTACGATCAGGTGTTGGCATATGGCGCCGGTTGAGACCGGCAAACTAAAAAGGCTAGCATGAAGAAGTCCCAATGCAATGAGCAGCCCCCGCGCCTGTCAGCTGTCCGGAACGGGGAAATTGCCCCCGTTGTTTTATTCGTAGCCCGCCACTCCATTGCGCTGGTTAATGGATGAAGTAATCTCCTAATCTGAGTCAAGCATGTCCGAACTGGTTTCATCAGTTACCGATAAAATTGATCGGGCGGTGCAGCGAGTAACGCCTCTAGCGTACCGATTGCGCCGCCGGGGGCAGAGCTTGGTCCGGCGCGCCTTGCGCAAACCGCGCAGCGTTTCCGAGGGGCCCAATTTGCTCCCTGTCTTGATTCAAGTACTCGCCAGTTTTTCGAAGGCTGACGGTGTCCTACTGGAGGAGGAGATTGATTCCAGCCTCGGCTTCCTTCGATACGATTATCCCGAGACTGTTTATTCCGAGCTGCGCAAACTATTTCGCCAGGCGCTTTACGAACAACAAAATTTGGCAGCCATGGCTCAAAAGCTTGCTGTCGAATTGAGCACTGACCGCAAGATTATGCTGGGAGTTCAACTTTACGACCTGATCTCTCAAGCTGGCCTGAAACAGGAACAGGTTGTGGCATTTTATTCTTTCATGTCCCAGCTCGGTATGGCTGCTCAGGCCATCGACATAGTCTACCAATTGAATGCACCTGAAGATGCCGACACGTCGATTTATCAAAGGGGCGCCTCTCCATTGGAGTCAATTTCCTTCGCCAACAACGGAGCTTCCGACGTGCTCCTGAAGAACCTGAGCGAAAATGATCGGCTTCTGGCATTTCGTTATCACGACCTGATTTTGTTGAAGAACTACAGTAATCAGGCTGTCTCGGTCCGAGGACGACCGCTGATGCGCGGCGGTTTCTGCCGGATTTATCCTGGCCAGCGGATCCTCATCGGGGATCAAGTCCTGTCCTACCAGGATTTGGCAGCATATTTCAATGCCAAGAAGAACGTTTCCCTCCCACGCGTTTTCGTCCGGGTAAGCAGAGAATCGGATGAAGTTGGGCTGGAGCGCTCGCGCTCGCGAGAAAGTTCGCTGGAGGTCTCGTTTGGATTGAAAGTGCGGGTCCGGGCGCTACGAGATGTGGATGGCGTGTTGAACGGCGTCAAACTGCAGGCGGGCAAGCAAGTTGATGCCGCCTTGGAAGATAAAATCATTTTCCATAACCACAGCGAATTGGATTTACTCGATCTTCGTCGCCGGGCTCGGGCGATGGGCGGCCGTTTCCAACTCAAGGCTTCGAAATCAGAATATCTGGTTTCCAACAATCCAAGTTTGCTCGAAGCGGATGACATCCTTCTGTCGCCAGGGACGAGCGGTGATGTCTTGTTGAAGATTCTTTGCGATTACGACAAGCGGGTCGGAGTTCTCGAGGTGATAGAAGCGGATCGTCCAATCATGGTGGGCGAAAGCTCGGTCCGGACCACTGCACCGCTCAAGGATGGTGACACCATTCGGATCGATGTCGGGCAATTTCTGCGCTGCAATTTTTCCGAGCGGATTATCGAGGAAGAACGCAATATCATTCGTACCCTCGAGGTCAGTGATCTTTCGCATCGGTTTGGAAACGCTGAGGTCGGGCTCGACGGCATTTCGTTCGCGCTGAATCGCGGCGAATTGGTCTGCGTCATGGGGGCAAGCGGCAGCGGCAAGAGCACTCTTTTGAAGGTGCTGGGTGGTCAACTGGAGCCAACGGGAGGCCAGGTCCTCCTCAATGGCCAGTCACTCTATACCAATCTTGATCATCTCAAACGCTATGTCAGCTATATCCCCCAGGAAGACGCATTCGACGAGCATCTAACCATTGCCGAAAACCTGCAATTCGCGGCCGCAATCCGCTCGCCTCATCTTTCCCGCCGGGATCGGACGCGAAGATTGGAAGGGAAATTGATCGAGCTCGGTTTGAGCGAGCGGCGTGACAGCATCGTTGGAAGTCCAGTTAAGAAGACGTTGAGTGGCGGGGAGCGCAAGCGATTGAATATCGGTCTCGATATGATTGGCTCAGCGGACGTTTACCTATTCGATGAGCCCACGTCGGGACTCTCTTCGAAAGACTCCGAGCATGTCATTGAGATCATCCGGGGAATGTCGCACAACAAAATCATTGTCGTAACCATTCACCAGCCCAGCTCAAAATTGTTCCAAATGTTTCACAAGGCGATTCTGCTCGATAAGGGTGGTCGGCTGGTTTTCTTTGGGACCCCAACGGACATGCTTCGTTACTTCGCCGAAGCCGAACATCAACACCAGTTCGGTGCGGACCTGGGCGCGTGTCCCTCGTGCGGAACAACCCGCCCGGAATTCATCTTCGACGTGCTCGAAACGCCGCTACGGGATCTGAGTGGTGACGTCATTTACGAAGAAAATAACCGCGGACAGCTGGTTCCGGCCCGGCGGTATTCACCGGAATTCTGGCGTGATAAGTACGAAGCCTTTCGACTGATTCAGGACGTCAAGCAAGTTTCGTTACGCAAGGAATCCGCCTTGGCGTCACCAGTAACTCCATCAGAAAAACGCCGCAGTCCCATCCGCTGGCGGGACGAATGGACACAGTTTCGCACTCTGCTGCGTCGCTCTTTTATGAGCAAGTCACGGAATCGGGCCAATCTGGTGATTACCATCGGTGTCGCGCCTGTACTCGCACTGCTCATCGCCAGCATTCTGCGATATTCAGACAGCGGGCACTACGATTTTGCCTCCGCCTACCACATCCCGACGTATCTATTTCTTAGCTTGATCGTCGCCATGTTCCTTGGTCTCACCAACAGCGCCGACGATATTATTCGAGATCGGCCCGTTTTGCAGCGCGAGCGCAATCTCAATGTGCGTCTACCGTATTACGTTTTCGCAAAGACAGTTTCGCTCGGGGTTTTCGCCCTGGTCCAGTGCTTTCTGTTTGTTTTGATTGGCAACTACATCCTCGAAATTCGTGGGATGTTCTGGATTGATCTGGGCATCGTCTTTATGACGGCCATGGGCGGCGTCTCATTAGGTCTGGTCATTTCATCGCTCGTAGCTGATCCAAAAACGGCCGCCAATATCGTACCGCTTGTCCTGATCCCGCAAATTATCATGGGGGGCGCGCTGATTAAGTACGAGGACATGAATCGGAATCTGGCGTTGGTCTATTCGTTTTCGCGCTGGTTTTCAGAGCATCCGAATTCCGAACAGACCCTGAAAATGGACAGCAAGTTGCAGGTACCATTGGTTTGCCAGTTCATCGCCATGCGATGGTCATATGAGGAACTGGTTGTTGGGCAAGCCAAGTTGAATCCTCTTACCAAACGACAGGACCGGACCCAGAAAGAAATCGACGCGATCGTCGCGCAACATGATGAAACCGCGGAGGCAAATAAACGGCTCGGCGACCTGAAGGAAACACTGGCGATTCTCTCGGGTCTCGAAGCGAAAACTCCTGATGACCTGGATCGATATCTTTCTCTGATCGACAAGATCCTCGATGGGAAGCGACCATTTGATCGCGGTCTATTTAAGAATGCAATCGGTCCGGCAACGGCAGAGCAGCTATATCTGAACCAGAAGATATCTGATCTCGTTGCCAACGCCGAGATGGAACAGAATGATTACCGCCGCGGAAGCAAACCGAATGTTTTCTTTGGCGCCTCAAAGCGTTACTTTGGCTTCAAGGTGAGCGTCTTGGCCTTTAACACAGCCGTCTTGATCGGTTCGACCGTTGGCTTGCTCGGATTGTTGCATTGGATCCTCCGCCGACAGCTCAAGGTGCGAAGAAGTTGATGTTTGCGTCCTCGGCGATTTGATCGACTTGTTCTACTGAAATTCGTCGAAATGACTTCATAATGGGAGACAACAAGAACAAACAAACGCGATTAATCGTTGCCGCAAGCGAGCACGATGCAGACATGCTCTATGCAACCCGCTTTTTCGCTCCAGATGCTTTTATTTTTTTGGAACAGAACGGTAGACGCACCCTGGTTTTGAGTGATCTGGAAATTGATCGCGGCCGTAAAGAAGCCAGAGCAGATGAAATTGTCCCCTACAGCAAGCTGGAACACGCCGTTCAGGGGCACGCGAGAAAAACCCCACTATTCGAGAAGGTGCTTTCCCATTTCCTGCGTCAACATCGCGTTCGCTCCGCCTTGGTGCCCGCTAATTTCCCGCTCCGATTCGCTCAGGAACTAACCAGGCAGAAGATTCGCCTGAGAACCAGTAACGGCCTTTTCTGGCCCGAACGTGAAGCAAAAAGCGAAGAAGAATTGCGCCTGATGCGCCGCGCTCTGTCGATCACCGAAAAAGGAATGGGGCGGGCGATCGAAGTCTTGCGCGCCTCCAGGCCCGGGCGTGGTGGAAGGCTGCAATGGGCGGGGAAGACATTAACCTCTGAGACATTGCGAGCGGAAATTGACACCGCCGTATTGCGAGCGGGCGGGCTGCCGGCAAACACGATCGTGGCCGGCGGCGATCAAGCCTGCGATCCTCACGAGCGCGGCTCCGGTCCCCTGTTTGGCAATTCACTCATTATCATTGATATCTTTCCGCGCGATGCTGTGACCGCGTACTATGGCGATCTGACTCGGACAGTCGTCCGTGGCCCAGCCACCGAAAAGCAACGTCGACTCTGGGAGACAGTGCGAGATGGGCAGTCTCTCGCGCTAAGAAAGATGAAGCCGGGCGTCGATGGCCTGAAGCTGCACAATGAAATCAAGAGGTTCTTCGCTGATCGTGGTTTTCCAACAAAAACGGAAAATGGACGATTCGTCGGATTTTTTCATGGGACAGGACATGGTCTTGGATTGGAAATTCATGAGCATCCGCGCTTCCAGAAAACTATTTTCAAGCCCGGTCAGGTGTTAACCGTCGAGCCCGGGTTATATTATCCCGGTCTGGGAGGCGTGCGACTTGAGGACGTAGTGGCCGTTACAAAAAGCGGCGTTCGCCTGCTCTCCCGATTCGAGAAACGTTTGGAAATCTGAACGAAGCGACTCACCGAGCGTCTAACTAAAAGATTTTTTATGTACTATCCTGCTGGTTCCGGGGGCGGACTTTTTTTTGGCCATAACTGGTTGTTGTTAATCGGACTTCCCTTGCTGATCGGATTATGGGCTCAGTTCCGCGTTAGCGCCGCGTTTCGAAAATGGGGGGCCGTCCGAGCCAGTTCTAATATTACTGGAGCGGAGGCAGCACGAGAAATCTTGCAGGCGGCGCAAATTCATGATGTTAGCGTTGTCGAAACAAATGATTTTCTAGGGGACCATTACGATCCGACTAGAAAGCGACTTTGCCTGTCGACCAATGTCTACAACACACCTTCAGTGGCTGCGGTTGGAATCGCTGCCCATGAAACAGGCCACGCCATTCAGCATGCGAAATCGTACGCACCCCTGATGGCTCGGATGACGATTGTGCCGATAACGCAGGTTGCCTCCCAACTTCTGCCGTTTGTAATTTTTGGCGGCCTTTTCTTCGGCCTGACCGGTTTGATTACGGTGGGCATTTATTGCTACATCGTGCTGGTTGCGTTTCAGCTTATAACCCTTCCCGTCGAATTCGACGCTTCCCGTCGGGCAAAAATCATACTCCAACAGATGGGAATTGTGCGGCAGGGAGATGAAGTCGCTGGGGTAAACAAGGTTTTGAATGCGGCCGCCCTCACCTATGTGGCGGCTTTCATTGCCGCTCTCGGTAACCTGCTCTGGCTTCTTTCCATTCGGGACCGTCGCTGATCGGTGACGGAATCTTTGAGATCCATGCCTTCTCTCACCCTCGCCCCACCTGCTGGTCTATCCGATTTGTTGTCGTCCGCAGACGCGGCGCATGGTAAATCTAGACGCGAGCGGATGGACCGGTCACGACCCGATGAAGATCAAACACTGGTTGCGCGCACGCAATCCGGTGAGGCCGCTGCCTTTGACGAACTGGTGATTAAATACTCGCCGCGCCTTTACGGTCTGGTCTATAACATGACCTCGAATCATGAGGATACGAATGACCTGTTGCAGGATATTTTTGCAAAGGCCTACAAGTCGATTCGAGGCTTTCGCGGTAAATCGTCCTTCTACACCTGGATCCACTCAATTGCGGTGAACATGACGCTCAACTTTCTCAAGAAACGCGGGCGCCGGTATCACCTCAGTCTCGATGATATGGACGCGAGCGTCCGGAATGACAAGGAATTCCTCGAACTGACCGCGACCAGCACGCCGGTGCGGGAGGCCGACCTGGGCGAGCTCCAGCGAAGATTGAACGCTGCCATGATGAAATTGTCTGATGAACACAGAGCCGTCGTGACCATGTTTCATATTCAGGGGATGCCTCACGCCGAAATCAGTAAAATCTTGCGTGTTTCTGAAGGCACGGTACGTTCCCGGCTCTTCTACGCGAATCGACAACTGCAAAATTATCTGGAAGAGTTTCGAAGGAACCCGGTTTCATAATTTTGGTTCGAATGGACAATCTTAACGACAACGAAATTGGCAAGCTGTTGCGCCTAAAACGATTTGAACAGCCGCCACCTGGCTATTTCGAAGACTTCCTGCATGAATTTCATCGGCGGCAGAGAGACGCATTACTACGGGAGCCGCTCTGGCGCCTTTTCTTGCAGCGCACACATGATTTCATGTTCAGATTGAACGTTCGTTCACTCGCGTCGTATCCAGTGGCTGCGGCGGCGGTGTTGGTTTGTGCAGCGGTGATTTCGTTCCGTATCTACCAAACCCCACAACCGGTGAATCTAGCCCAGCAGGTGCCGGTTACGATCAGCCCACGAATTAGTAATGTCGAAAGCGATTGGAGTCTTGCCAGACCAATCGCCACCCGGGATTTCAGCTCTCCGCTCTTCCGCAGCGTTAAAGAAAGCGCCCAGGCTCACCGGGCCGCAGCAACCCCTCGCTACGTGCTCGATAGTACTCCAGTGAGTTATGAGCCGGCTTTCACGTTTTAGCGCGGCGGCGCCGGAATATTCATTCCGGTCCCCCTCCATAGTGATCCTGGTAATTGCGATTGCCTTGATCATTTCGAGCGGAGCCGGTCTCACCCTCGCCCAGGATCTGCCTTCCAGTCTGGTCAGTCACGAGGTCAAAGGCATTTTTGAACGTTCAGCCAAGGCCGTAGTAAAGATCCATGCTACCGACCAGCACGGTGAACTTTCTGGAACTGGATTCTTTGTCGACCCGACCGGGATGATCTACACCTGTTACTCGGTTGGCGGCGACGCCGGCAACTTCCGGGTCGAGATGAACGGAAAGAAAGTTCCGGCACGCCAGGTGATGGTCGATCTGCGTAGCGGTCTAGCGATGCTCAAGGTGGATATGACCACTCCGTCATTGCCAATCGGGCAGTCTGATCAGCTCGAGGTAGCCACACCAGTCGTCGCCATTGGTTATCCTTTGGACCTTCCGGAAACTCCCAGTTTCGGCATGATTGCCGGTTTCGATCGAAAATACCTGGGACGATATTTTTCGACCACGCACCTGCGAGTGAACCTTCCAACACAGCGGGGAGAAGCCGGTGCGCCGCTTCTGAATTTCAAGGGTGAAGTCGTCGGCATTCTGGTCAGCAGTCTGGAGAACAACTCCTCCTGTTATGCTCTTCCGATTGCCGCTGCGGAAAAAATTCGGAATGATTTTGTGCGCTTCGGAGAGCCGAGGCATGGCTGGATTGGAATCGATGTTGGAGAAGCACCGACCGCAGTCGAGGGATCGCGTGCAGAAATGACCCGACTCATGGAAGGAACACCAGCAGTCGATTCCGGAATCAAGGCTGGCGATATCCTTATCCAGGTCGGGAAGACGAAAATACATGAGCCGGAAGATGTACTGGATGCTTCATTTTTCATCACGGCCGGAGACAATGTTCCGATTACTGTTGTCCGGGGAGGCGAAAAGATGACCTTCAACGTCCAGGCTGATTTTCATCCGGCGGCCCAAAATTCGGCCAGTCGAGATTTGTTGTCGCCTCGTCAGGCTCTTCCAATCAAGCTCGACTCAATCGTAACGCGCTCGCCCTAGGCCCAACGATTTCAACCATCGTGGTGAAAATTCCGACTAGATCAGGTCGCGGAACTTCGTTTCACTGAGAACCGGCACGCCTAACTCCTCTGCTCTTGCCAATTTGCTTCCCGGTTGATCGCCGACGACCAGGTAGCTCGTATTTCGGCTTACGCTTCCACCGACATGACCACCGAGCGATTCAATCATCCTCGCAGCTTCATCACGGGTCATTGATTGGAGTGTACCAGTAATGACAAAGGTTTTTCCCGCCAAAGGCAAACTGGCCGCCGTTCCAACCGAAATTCTCTCGCTTTTTGGGTGAATTCCAAGCCGCCGAATTCTTCCTGGAATTTTTTTGCCGGGCTCCGATTTGAAAAAGTCCAGAACGTGGCTGGCCGCTATGGGTCCCACTTCGGTCACAATACCTCCAAGTTTTCCGGACTTACTCTTTGATCTCTGGGCAAATCCCGATTGGATCAACCGTGCAGCAATCTGTTCAATCTGTTCCTCCAACACTCTGCGACTCTCAGAACCTCGGTGATGTTGGTGGCCGCCCGAATCAATTTTCTCATGATATTCGAGAACTTCGTGAAGCAGCTGTGATTGCGCGACGTCTTCTATGGTTGAATGAAATTTCGCTAACAGGGTCGCAGTTGTCTTTCCAACGTCAGGAATAGCCAGCGAGAAAAGCCATCGCGAAAGTGGAAGTGTCCTCGCTCGTTCAATTGCGTTTCGAGCCTTGACCGCATTCTTGGCACCAAAAACTCTTGGAGCTTCGTCCGTTCCCAGATTCAGAGTTGCAAGCTGCTCGGTGGTCAATTCAAATAGATCAAGAGGCTCGCGCACCAAATCTCTCTCAACCAATTTGTCAGCCACGATTCCGCCGATTCCTTCGATATCGAGTGCGCCTCTCGCCGCAAAAAATTCCAAGCGTCGAGTTGTCTGAGCGGGACAAGCGACATTCTGGCAGCGCCAGACTACAAATTCCGGATCGCGATGAACAGAGTGGCCACAGACTGGGCATTTTCCCTGGATGTGATCAAGGAAATCAAACGGCTTCGACGACCGTGAACGTTTTGACCTTACCACTTCGATCACTGCGGGGATCACTTCGCCGGCCTTTTCGATCACGACCGTATCACCGATGCGAATGTCCTTGCGTTTGATCTCATCCTCGTTGTGCAGAGTCGCACGCGAAACGCAACTGCCACTGACAGTCACGGGTTCAAGCGCGGCAACGGGCGTAAGCACCCCAGTTCGTCCAACTTGAACGAGAATGTCATTCAAGCGCGTCTCGACCCGTTCCGCGGCATACTTATAGGCAATTGCCCACCGCGGGGATTTTGCCGTGAATCCCAGCAGCTCTCGCTGGGCAAATGAATCCACCTTCACGACAGCACCGTCAGTTTGGTAGACAAACGCATGTCGAATCCGATCGAGCTCGCGGATCGCATCGAGTATCGCCTCGGCCGAATTAGCGACCCACCATCGTTCGCTACACGGAAGTCCCAGCTTCTTAAGCAGCGGAAAAAGCTCGGAGTGTCTAGACAAGCTCAAACCCTCAATGAGCCCTGTTCCATAAAAAACAACCCCCAATGGCCGTTGTGCTACCAATGACGGATCAAGTTGCTTCAGAGAGCCGGCACATGCATTCCGTGGATTGGCGAAGAGCGGCAGACCCGCGTTCGCTCGTTCTGCGTTCAACCTCGCGAACCCGTCCTTATTCATGAAGACCTCGCCTCGAACTTCAATTATCGCCGGCGACCGCCCCTTTAGTTGGTCGGGAAGCGAGCGAATGGTCCGAATATTTTGGGTGATATCGTCACCGGTTGTTCCGTCTCCCCGGGTTGCGGCATATCGGAGCCGGCCTTTCTCATAGAGAAGCGAAACGGCAACGCCATCTACCTTTGGCTCGATCACCACGGGAATTTTCTCGCCGGGCAAACGTCTTCCCAGGCGAGACCAAAACTCCATCACTTCATTTTCGGAATAGGTGTTATCCAAGCTGAGCATGGGAACACGATGTGTGATTTGAGCAAAGGCCTTGAGTGGTTCCCCGCCTACGCGCTGAGTCGGTGAATCGAGCGTAACGAATTCGGGGAAACGGCGCTCAAGTTCGGCCAATTCGCGATAGAGCTCGTCATACTCACGATCACTGATGGTGGGAGCCGCCTCGTTGTAGTAACGCCGATTATGTTCCTCGATTTCCAGGCGCAACTCCGCAATCCGTTTTTTCTGTGTGGAAAGATTGTTCCTGGCCACGCGGAATGATACGGATAATGCACCGATGGTCTACGGCACGCTTGCTTGGGGCCGATTCTTGCCACACTGGCAATTGCCGTAGAAGATCAGTGCTCCGATGGCAAACGGTCCGGAACGGATTCTTGGCGTTGATGGTGGCGGGACGAAGACCAGTTGGACGGTCGTGGAACGCAATCGTCACCGTCTCCGAGTCTTGGAAAGCGGGAAGCTTCCTCCCTCAAACCCTCGGCTTACACCACCCGAACGCCTGAAAGCGATTTTTCGAGAACTCCCGCGCAGCGTTAACCGGGTGGGAATGTTTCTGGCCGGCTGCGCCACAACCGACGATTCCTTGAATCTGGCTCGGATTTGCCATGAGGTTTGGCCCGAGGCGAAAGTGATAACCGGCAGTGATCGCGAATCGGGATTCGCAGCCGCATTTGGAGGCGATGATGGAATCTTGGTGAATGCTGGAACCGGTTCATCAATCACCGGCCGAAAGGCGGACAAAATCGAAAAAGCGGGCGGTTGGGGACACATTCTGGGTGACGCCGGTGGTGGCTATTTCCTCTCTATTCAGGCCCTGCGGCTGATTCTCTGCGAGTACGACTTGCATCGAGGTGAAGTAAAGTTCGCTGCCAGTATCCTGAATACTCTTTGCCTAAACAATCTTGACGAATTAGTCCGATGGGCCCAAGCCGCGGATAAAATGGAAGTGGCCATGCTGACACCCGTGGTCTTCACAGCAGCTGAAAGCGGTGATGTTCGAGTCCAGGAAATTCTCAATGATGGTGCGCGCGTTTTAGCCGAATACGCCAGCGCGGTGGCGTCCCGCCTCGATTGGCCGGAACCTAAAGTCAAGTTGCTCGGCGGGCTCTTTCAAGGTCGTGATCTGTACCGCAAGACTTTCGAACAGGAATTGAGACGATTGCTGCCAGGAGCCACGGTAGAGTTAGGCAACCGGGCCCCGGAGCTCGGAGCCGCCTGGCTTGCCGCTAATTTCAAGTCACCGTCTGCTTTTCATGTCGCTAGCCGCGACCAACAACCGATCGACGCTCTCGCGACTGCCCTGACCGAGCAACCTAACCCACGCTCGCAGTCACTTGGGGAGATGAGCTCGTCGGATATCGTAGAGCTTTTCTTGGGCGAAGAACGCTTTGTTGAGCATGCATTACGTCAGAAAAAAGCAGAGTTAATTACCGCGATCGATCTTGTGGTTGAGTCTCTGCGCGGTGGAGGTCGACTGTTCTACGTCGGAGCAGGAACAAGCGGCCGCCTCGGAGTTCTTGATGCCAGCGAAATTCCGCCGACCTTCGGAACCACGCCGGAACTTGTTCAGGGGATTATCGCGGGAGGCGCAAGTGCGCTTTGTCATAGCGTCGAAGAGGCTGAGGACGATGCTGGCGCGGGCGCCCTGGCCATCGAGGAACGAGGAGTAGGCATGTCGGATGTCGTGTGTGGAATCACCGCCAGTGGTCGCACCCCTTTTGTTTTCGGCGCACTAGAGCGAGCACGGGCCAAAGGTGCCCGGACGATCCTGATTACCTGCAATTCTGCCAGAGTTGGGACTGAAAGTCTTAACTTGGAAATTGATCTGCCAACCGGACCTGAATTGGTAACAGGGTCGACCCGTTTGAAAGCGGGCACTGCAACCAAGGTCGCGCTAAATATTATCAGTACCGCTGCGATGGTTCTGTTGGGGAAAGTTCATGGGAATGCCATGATCGATTTGCACCTGTCCAGTGATAAACTTCGCGACCGTGCCATCCGCCTCGTCAGCGAATTAGGCCGTTGCAATTACGCCGAAGCGGTCTCTCGACTTGAGCGAAACGGTTGGAATCTTCGCAAGACTATTGAGTCAACCCCGTGACACCGTAAATTCGCAGTAGTAGCTGGCTTATCGTGGCGGAAGATGGATCTCTGCCATCATGCAACGCGCGCTGCCACCGGCCAATTCAATCGCGGGCAGAGCGAGCGGCAGCAATCGGGCGTAGCGTTCGATCATCGCCTGCTGTTTCCGGGAAAGACTGGCAGCGGCACGAGACGATAAGACCAGAATCTTTTCCTGCCCGCCTTCGAGTTCCAACGCGTTACCGGCGAAATTCGCAACCTGGCTCCGATCAAGGGTAATGATGGCTTTACCAGTAGTCTCCAACCGGGATTGAACCTGCCCCCGCTCTGTTTGATCGACAATCAATTCCAACCCTACCAGGGCAAAATCTGTTCCGAGACACATCATGACATTCGTGTGGTAGATGGGTTGGTTGCTCTCGTCTCTGCTTTCAAACGTCAGCGGCTCAAACTGAAAATCGGCACAAAATTCTTGTAGCGGTTCGCGCTGCGCTCGTTTCGAAAGCGCGACATATGCGACCCGCTGAACATGATCGAGGACCAGGCTGCCCGTCCCTTCAAGATAAAGATCACGTTTTTCGTATTCGGAATAATCAACCAGTTTCGTGATCTGGTACATGCTTCGCAATTCCTCGATGATATCCATTCGTCGTTCTCTCCGCCGAATCGGCGAATACATCGGGTAGAGAGCAACACGTCCATCATGGTGTGTGGAAAACCAGTTGTTCGGAAAAATCGCATCCGGCTTCTCAAGGATTGGGGTATCTTCAAAAACTCGAACGACCACACCAGCTTCGCGCAGTGCTTCAACCGCGTGATCAAACTCATCTCTTGCCTGGCCGGAAATCCTTTCTAAATCGGTTGCCTCAATCGGGCGTTGGAAAGCATTATCGGCAGCTGTTTCAGGATTAGGATAAAAGCGAGACGGGCGAATCATTAGGACAGCATTGGTGCTCTGCTTGACCGTCATATGGAACGCCCTCCCTTGAACGGGTTCGCTTGGCTAAGGCTACGCGGTAATCGCTTCTTCTTCGACAACGCTGGGTGCCGGTTCCCGGCTCTTCCGATACCGCCAGACCGCAAACGCGACGAACAACAAATCAAGAACAACAAAAGTCGCTACGTAAGTTTCGCCACCGATTCCAAATCCGTAACTGTGCAGCCCTTTACCAAGCACAAAATTCACCCCGTACCACGCCATCAGGACCGCCAAAAAACACACGATACTCGCGACGACCAAACCAAATTGCGTCCACCAACCTGCCAGCCTTCCATGCAGCGTCAGAAGATAACAGAGCAAGGCGATAAGAGCCCACGTCTCCTTGGGATCCCATCCCCAGAAACGTCCCCATGAATAATTCGCCCACACTCCACCGAGAATCGTTCCCGCAGCCAGTAACAGGACCCCAAGTTGCAGAACACGGTAGAGCCAAAAATGCATCGGCTGATCGGCCCTGGCGCCAATTGGATCACGCGCGTAACGCCACAGCAGAATGTGACCAAACCCCATCGCCAATGCAAATGCAGCGTAACTGAGAGTAATGGTAAGGACGTGAATGGTTAGCCAGAAATTGTCCCGCAACACTGGCACGAGCGGGTCGATGCTTGATGGCATCGCGATCGGCATCTGGTGAACGAGGAGAAGTGCAGTCAGCGTCACTGGCAGCGCCGCCAGCAAGTAGATCAGCGTTCGGTAACGAGTAAAAAATATCATCCCGAAAAACAGAACAGCAAACGAGACCCAGATAATTGATTCATACATGTTGGTTACCGGTGGGCGACCGGCAATGAAACAACGCATGGCAATCGCGCTGCCTTGAAAAAGCAGACCGCAGATTGCGGTCAGCACACCTGCAATTGTTAGCAGCCGTCCTCTTTTACGTAAGTGGGCCGCGATTAGCAGGACAAGGGCGATCCCATAACACCAGACCGCGCGATAAAACCCCTCAAAATGGTTGTAGAAGTACTCCAGACGCAATTGGCCTTCAGTCGGATAAATCTTCGGACTCAGCGCACGCAGCGAAGCGCGCAATTCATTGGCGGATCGCGCGAATTGAAAACCATCCCTGTGAACATAGGAAGTCGCCAGTTTCTCGAGTTGCTGACGAACCGGACCAAAAGCAGATTCCCCGTACGCCGAAAACTCGGGGGATGTCCATGCATCCGTTGTGTTTTGCGATGCTGGTACGACAAGGAACGCGCTCCCATCCATCACGTGATCAAGAAGCGCAAGCCGATCGCTGACCCGCATAACCTCTTGTTGAAATCGATCGAGCGGTTTTTCCGCCCTTTGTAACGTCCGAGCTTCATTCGCTAACCGAGACAATTCCGGCAGCGCAGTCAATTGCGCGAAGGAGAACCGCCGCTTTGTCTGGTCGAGTCCGAGCTGACTGGCCAGTTTTCCGTAGGTCACCAGAATAATGGGCTCGTGCTTCCAATCATTGGTTCCAAGGAGAGCAGAAAGAATCAAGTCATTGGGCGTCCAGGAGCGATTATGAGTATCGTTATAATTTGAACGCCCCGTGATTCGAATCATTGTCTCACGGGCGAATGTGTCAATCGGCTTGCGTCGGCCACCGTCCTGGATTGCGATTAATCCCCATTGCTCGAAATCCAAGGCTCCTGGATCAGACGCGGGAACGGCGGGCGCCTGGGCTAAGCCCTCGATCTGGAAAAAGGACGCCAGAATAAGGACGCACAAGCTGGTCAGCGTTGTCTTCAAGGGGGCTACCATAGCTCGGACCCGGCTCTCATGCGAGCCGTCCCCGTCGAAAGACTCGTATTGGCACCGTTCTCGCTGGCTAAGGACGTTTACATGCACCGATGGTCGATAGTCTTCATTTTCGCGGCTGGACTCGTGTTCATTCACGTTTCAGTTCTGGCCCAAGCTGTTGAGGGCAAGGTAGAACTGCCCAGACACGAAGTCGAGACGGTTACCAACCAGCGGTACCAACTCAAACCAGACCAATCGACACGGGCGCCGGACCCTCCAACGGCGGTGGTCTACCTGGAAGGGGTTCCCGTCCGAAAAGAAAGCGATCACCCTTTTGCTAAAATGGCGCAAAAAGATATCAATTTTACCCCAAATCTTCTCGCCATTCTGGTTGGTACGACGGTCGAGTTTCCAAATCTGGATGACACTTATCACAACGTTTTCTCGTATTCGAAGACCAAGCGTTTTGACCTGGGACGCTACCGAAAAGACGAAAAACCTGGAGTTGTTATCTTCGACAAAGCCGGTGTGGTCAATCTCCATTGCGAGATTCACAGTGCCATGCGAGGCACGATCCTCGTGTTGGACACTCCCTATTTCGAGAAGACCAATACCAAGGGCGAATTTCAGCTGAAGAATTTGCCGCCCGGTCACTTTCTTCTCAAAGCATGGGTTAGTGAAAATGATGTGCGTGAACAACCGGTCGATCTAAAACCGGGTGCCACGACTCACATCGATTTTCCTGGAAGATAAACAAGGACTTGGCCATGGATTTCAAGAACCTCCTTAGTTTCCGAGCCCGCGTCCTACTCTCTTTGATGTTGGTAGTGGTGGCAGTGACAAGCGCCACTCTGTACCTCGCAGCCCGAAATGCTCAGGCCAGATATCACCAAAGCCTTGATGCTCAATTTCAGGATCAGATTCGTTTATTCACAGTCTTGCAGGAAGCGCGCAGGACCGCAATTACCGAGAAATGCAGGGCCCTTTCACGGTCGGTTCGGCTCCGTGCCGCCTTGGAGGAGCGGGATATCGAGGACTTGTACCAAAATGCGCTCACTGAGTTACAAGGGATTTTGCACACCAAAAATTCGCCTGTTGATAAAGGCGATCTAGAGATCCCACGAGCATCTTTCTTTCGATTTTTTGATGCCAATGGTTCGGTTCTTCCACCACCTGTTGAGTTTTCGTCTGGTTCCACCGATATCGAGTCTCTGGATGCCACCCTGGCCCCCATGGGGCAGGCGGTACAACACGTCGAGCAGCAAACAGTCGGATATATTCCGTTTGCTCGAGGCAATGACTTAACTGCCTTGCGCGAAGTCGTGCTGACCAAAATTCCCGACTGGGAGGGAAAAAACCTTGGTGCCCTCGTGCTGGGATTTCCGGTGCAAAATATCTTTACCTCAAGTGCCCAGAACGATTTGACCAACAATGGGATTTGGTTGAAGGACCGGCTTTATCTCAAGGGATTGAATGAGCCGGATCGGCATCTTCTCGCTCAGCAAATTAGCAACGCGATAACGAGCCAGGCTTCAGGCCATTTCGCAGTTGAACTCGCAACTGGTCCGCATCTCCTGTTTTACAAAGCAATTGATCCGGATACTCAACTTTCGCCTGCATTTGAAGTTTGCCTATATCCCCTGGCCGGAGCACTCCGCGAACAAAGTGCGTTGCGGTGGACCATCATCGGATTCGGTTTTGTCGTCCTCTTAGCTGGATTTGCCGCCAGCCTTTTTATTTCGAAAGGCCTTTCCCGCCCAGTCGACAAGATTGTCGCGGGATCGGTGGAGAATCTGACTTTGCGACGCCGGGCCGAGCGTGACCTGCGTCAGGCAAATCGGGAACTCGAAAAGGCTTTGCGTGAGCTAAAGGCAACCCAGGCACAAGTGATCCAACAGGAGCGTCTCCTGGCGCTCGGGCAAATGGCCAGTGGCATCGCCCATGATTTCAATAACGCCCTGACCCCGGTGCTTGGATTCAGTGATTTGCTTCTGGAGAAACCTGGACTGCTCGAAGACAGGGCACAAACCACCAAGTTTCTTAAACTGTTGCGCACATCAGCGCGGGACGCTGCGAATGTTGTGCGACGGCTCCGAGAATTCTATCGGCCCTTGGACAAGAATCAGGAGCTTCCAATCGTCGATCTCGCCACCATTGTGGCGCAGGCTGTTTCTCTCACGGAACCAAAATGGAGAAGCCAGGCACAGGGCTCCGGCACAACCATCCGGGTGGAGACAAACCTGCAACCCATCCCTCCGGTTGCCGCCGATGAATCAGCGCTGCGTGAAGTCTTGACTAACCTCATCTTCAATTCAGTGGATGCCATGCCAGCCGGCGGTCTCATCACCCTGGAGACCATCACGGAAGAGGGACAAGCAGTTCTTCGGGTACGAGACACAGGGAAGGGCATGACCGAGGCGGTTCGGCAACGCTGCTTCGAGCCATTCTTTTCCACTAAGGGCGAGCACGGAACAGGTCTAGGACTGGCCATGGTCTACGGAATCGTGGACCGCCACAGTGGTCGCCTCGAGGTGGAATCTGAACCGGGTAGGGGAACCACTTTCGTCATTCGACTTCCGGCAGCGAAACCGACGGTCCCAAGGGTTGTCGCCATTACCAAACAAAAAGCGAAATCGATCCTGAATGTCCTACTGGTCGATGACGAGCCAGGCGTGCGCGATGTGATTTCTGCCTACCTGCGTAGTGAAGGTCATGGCGTGATCACGGCGGGTAGCGGGCGCGAAGGTCTGGAACAATTCAAGACTCAACCGTTTGATCTCGTCGTAACCGATCGGGCAATGCCGGAAATGAGCGGAGATCAGATGGCGGGGCTTATCAAGCAGGCGAGGCCCAATATTCCGGTTGTCTTACTAACAGGCTTCGGCGCCTTGATTGAGGTGACAGGTGCGCAACCCAAAGACGTAGACGTGGTTCTTAGCAAGCCGGTCACACTAACCGAGCTCCGGAAGACAATTGAGAACCTCCATGCTGCGTAATGGTGGCACCCCAATTGTCGTGTTGTTCCAAAGAAGAGCAACCCTACTCATTCTCCTGTTCGCAGCAGCATTGAAAATCGCGCGAGCAGATTTTCTCGAGGAGATAGACCGGAAACTCACCTTTACCGCGTTCAACAATTCGGTCCATCTTCGGATCAGCGGGACATTCGATCTGGAGAGCTACTACGTCGACCAACCACCACCGGGTCTTATCTTTACCGATGACAATTTTCTTACCAACCCGCGGCTAACTCTTTTCCTCGATACCCAAATCGGCTCTTATATCTCGAGTTTCGTTCAGGTCCGCCTGGACCGGGCCTTTGACCCGAGCAACCAAGGGGCCCAGATCCGTCTCGATGAATATGCCGTTCGCGTTTCGCCTTGGAAAAACGTAGCTCTGAGTTTGGAGGCAGGAAAATTTGCGACCGTAGTCGGCAATTGGGTGCCGCGACACTACCCGTGGGACAATCCCTTCATCAACGCACCCCTCCCATACGAAAACCTCACCGGTGTCTGGGATAGCACGGCTCCGGACTCGGTCGATACTCTTTTGTATTGGGGTCATGTGCCATATGACGGAATAAATTCGTTTGGAGACGGTTACTCCGATAAACACCTCCGCCTCCCCGTCATTTGGGGTCCGAGCTATGCCTCGGGATTCGCTGTGATGGGTAGCGCGGGCAGTTTTGATTATGCCGCTGAGCTCAAGAATGCTTCACTTTCGTCCCGACCTGAATCCTGGGACCTCACCCAGGTTGGACTGAGTCATCCGACGTTTAGTGGAAGGGTCGGCTTTCGACCGAGCGAAATGTGGAACGTCGGTTTTTCCGCCAGCGCCGGCCCGTACTTTGGCCCTGAAGCGGCCAGCACGTTACCTCCGGATCGTGGAATCGGCGACTATCGCGAAATCCTTTTCGGGCAAGATGTGAGTTTTGCCTGGCATCACCTCCAACTTTGGGCGGAAGTGTTCGAGTCGCGGTTCGAAGTGCCCAATGTGGGAAATGCCGACATCCTATCGTATTACATCGAAGCGAAGTACAAGCTGACTCCGCAATTATTTACCGCGTTGCGCTGGAACCAACAATTGTTTGGAACGGTCGGACGCGACGGCGATCAGGTGCAATGGGGCAACGATACAATTCGAGTTGACGCTGCCGTTGGTTACCGTGTGACAGAATATCTTCAGATCAAGGTGCAGTACAGTTTTACCCACCAGGACAATTTGGCACAGGAAGGCGAACAGTTTGTGGCAAGCCAGATTACCTTCAAGTTCTAGGTGTGGCTTCCAGGAATAGCGTGCCAATTAGCGCGATTCTGTGACTGGTATTTTTCGGGTACCTTCAGCCGGAATTTGATCGACCAGTTGGGTATCGTGACTTCCTGACGTAGCCGGGACGGTATACATGACCTCCTTTTTCCCACAACCGCACAGAAAGCTCGCAATCGCGAAAACTAAAAGCCATTCATTTCTTCGTTTCATAAATCGCCAATATTCAACTTCAAATTGGAGTCTGATGCCTTCAAGTCAAATCCTTGCGTTGTACTGGCTGACCAGACGTCGCGTGATATAATCGGCAAATTATGTCGTTGGTTTTTGAAACAATCCCAACTGAGGGACTAGCTGAAATTTCTTATCTTATTGGCGACGACGAGGAAGGAGTCGCCGCGGTCTTTGATCCCCGGGCCGATGTGGAAATATATGTTGATCTGGCCCGGGCCAGGAATGTTTCCATCACACATATTTTTGAAACCCACATTCACGCAGATCTGATAAGTGGAGCGCGAGAACTGTGTAGCCGGGTCGAGTCGGCCAAGATCTTCGTCAGCCATGAAGGTGGCGCAAAATATGGCTTCGAAAACGAAAGGGTCCGGGATGGCGCCCAGTTCCGACTCGGGTGTGTCTTGATTACTGCCCGGCACACGCCTGGTCACACACCTGAACACATGTCGTACCTCCTTGCCGAAGAAGATCGGCCCGAAACCCCATGGGGTGTACTTACGGGTGACTCGCTGTTCGTCAGCTCGGCCGGACGTCCCGACTTGCTCGGCAAAAGCCAAACCGCAAAACTGGCTGCCCAACAGTTCCATACTCTGCAGGATTTTTATCTGAAGCTGCCCGACAGCGTGATCATTTACCCGGGACATGGCAGCGGTTCGCCGTGTGGAGCGGAAATCGGCGATCGGTTGAGCAGCACGATTGGATACGAGCGCCCATTCAATCCCTTCCTGCAATTCAAAGACGTGAAGTCCTTCACCGAGTACGCTGTCGCAACCGCGCCACCCATTCCCAAGTACTACCCCGTGATGAAGAAGGTGAACGCCGAAGGACCAGAGGTCTTGGGAGGATTGCCCCGAGTTCCGGGCCTGCCTCCAAAAGCTTTTAGAAAAGCGTGGGAACAGCAAACCAGCATCCTGGTAGATACTCGAACAATGCTCGCGTTCGGAGGCGCACACATCCCAGGTGCGCTCAATATTGGCGGCTCACCGATGTTGTCGATCTGGGCTGGATCTCTCCTTGATCCGAACCAGCCCATCCTCCTCGTCTTGGATGATGATAACGACTTGGATGAAATCGTTCGACTTTTTATCCGGACGGGATTCACAAGATTTTCTGGATACCTGGTGGGTGGAATGAAGGCATGGGACAACGCCGGTTTTCCGCTGGAACAGGTTGGGCAGATGACCGTGCATGAATTGAAGGACGCCCTCGATCGCCTTCAGATTGTTGATGTTCGTTCGCACCGCGAATGGAAGGGCGGTCACGTTCCCGGTGCGCGACACATCTTCCTTCCGGAATTGCGCACACGCGTTCACGAACTGGACAAAGATCGGCCCACGGCTTTGTACTGCGCCAGCGGTTACCGAAGCAGTATTGGTGCGAGCATCCTGAAACAGGAAGGTTTCTCTTCAGTCAGCAATGTTCCTGGAAGCTGGCACGCTTGGAAGCAATCCGGGTTTCCGGTCGACGGCAAGGCCGGAAAATAGCTTTCGCGAACGATACCAATGATCATCCGTGAAAAAGAACCGGCGAACCTTGAAATGCCGTTCTCGAGTCTCGATGGTTTCATTACGTCAAACGAACGGTTTTATGTCCGGAATCATTTCCCCGTTCCACAAATCGATGTTGCCGCTTGGCGACTAAAGATCGAGGGCGCGGTTGAGCGACCAGCCGAGTTGACGCACGCCGAGCTTCGTTCGATGGAGCAGCACGCCATTACATCGACCCTCGAATGCGCCGGAAACGGCCGCGTCTTTCTGGTACCGAAGGTAAAAGGGACACAGTGGGAACTTGGTGCCGTCGGTAATGCGAGATGGAGTGGAGTGCCGTTGCGCCTTATCCTGGACAAAGCGGGAATCAGAAAAGAGGCGAGCACCGTAATTTTGGAAGGCGCGGATAGCGGGACGGTTCAAGAGTTACCTCGGCCTGATGGGAAAATCCACTTCGCGCGTAGTCTGCCGATCGGCAAGGCGATGGACGATGTGCTGCTCGCCCTTGAAATGAATGGCGAACCATTGCCGGCTGCCCACGGTTTCCCGTTACGTGCGATCGTGCCGGGTTGGTATGCAGTGGCGTCAATAAAATGGCTTCATCGGATCATCGTCACAGACGTGGCATTCAATGGCTACTATGAAACTGTTGACTATGGCTACTGGAAGCGCAGTCCTGTCGGACCTGCACTCGTGCCAATCGATGAACTGCAAGTTAAAGCTGAGATCGCTCGACCCGGCATGAACGAAGTTATTCCGGCAGGTACCTCCTACCGGGTTACGGGTGCCGCATGGACGGCTAACTCCGAAATCACAAGAGTCGAGTTTAGCTCCGACTGTGGAACCTCATGGCATGAGACCAGGTTAACTGGCGAATCAGTGACCAATGCCTGGCGGTTGTGGGAATTTGATTGGAAAACCCCGGCCACCCCTGGCCAATACACTTTGATGGCACGCGCGCTCGATGGCCGCGGTCGAATCCAACCCGACGAACGCGACGCCGATCGCGGGACATACATGATTAATCATTGTCTCCCGATCGATGTTCAGATCCGTTAAGACGAATTTGCTTCCTGCGATATGACCCGCCTCCGTTCGGTCATGCTGACGTCTGACCCTGAATCAACGATGCCCTTCGGAATAAGCGAAGCCCGCGGACAAATCGGAATGTACCTTTGGAGAAAAGTCAGCAGGTAAAAGAGTTCTATCCGCCACCAAAGCGTGAAACTCCGCTCGATGTTACCCGCGAGCATGGAGTTCACAACCGGTGAGAGCTGAAACCGGTTAGTCGGCTGAGTGATGACTTCGATGAAACGAGGTTTATACCATTTGCCCACAAGGCGGACATAAAGGTTCATCGTGCGCCTGAGCTTGCGTGAGTAGCTCTTGAACGCGCGCGATCGAGCTGCGGGATTCTGAAGCGCGGTGTCAATCGCGTCCGTCGCTGCTTCAGCAGATTCTAAAGCGATGAAGACTCCGGTACTGAAAATTGGATCGATGAAACCGGCGGCATCACCTGCCAACAGCCAGCGTTTTCCCGCGAACTCCCGATTGCGGTAGGAGTAGTCGCTTTCGGCATAAACTGGCGAAATCCGTCTGGATTTGCTCATTCGGTTCCAGATTTCGGGCTGTTCACGCAACATTTTATCAAACACGTCTTCAGGCCGTCCTCCCATCGCCTTAAAGGCCGAAACGTCCAATACGACACCGATACTCATCCTGGTTTCGCTCAGAGGAATCATCCAAAACCACCGGTCACTGCCTCGCACCAGACGAGTATATGTTCCTTCGATTCCAGGATCGCGTGCGACGTCTTCATAATGCGCGAAGACGGAGAACTTCTTAAGATGGGAATACGGCTTCTTAAGACGAAAAAAATTACCGATAACAGTATTCCTTCCGCTACAGTCGATCACGTAGGCGGCCGATATTGTCTGTTGTTCCCCACTTCTTTGGATCGTGATACCGACTTCCTCTTCACTAAACGTGAGATGTTCAACCTTGGCTTCTTCCATCACAGTCGCTCCATTCTCGGCCGCGTGATCAAGCAACAGCTTGTCGAATTCCGATCGTGTGACCTGATAGGACCGTTCATACGCGACCCGATAGGCATTCCTAAAGTCAAATTTGGAGCCACTTGTTCCGCAGACAGTACAAATCTCGGCACCAAATTTGGGAAGGAATTGTGCGTCGAGCTTTTCACGGATTCGAAGGCGATCGAATGTTCCCATGCTATAGGGGAGAAGAGATTCACCAATGTGAAACCGGGGGAACTTTTCTTTTTCGAAGAGAATGACCTTGTAACCTCGTCTGGCCAACAAGGTTGCTGCGGTGCTGCCGGCAGGGCCGCCGCCAATTATCGCGACATCGTAGCGTGACTCCATCGGCCGAATAAGGTAGCTAATTCCTTGTCGAAGCAATCGGGAAACGGCCCAGAATAGGTAGTTCTGTTTAGATCGCAACGAATCAAAACATGGAGAACCCAATTAAGGTGCCAGAAGGTGATACCTATGATGTCGTCATTATTGGTGGGGCTTTGTCGGGTGCCGCGACTGCGATCCTGCTCCTTCGAGAAAACCCCGGGATGCGGCTCTTGATTATCGAAAAATCCGAACACCATGGGCGGCGCGTGGGGGAGGCGACCGTCGAGATCAGCGCCTATTTCATGGGACGCGTCCTGGGCCTGACGCAGCATCTGAACGAATCACATTTACTGAAACAAGGACTTCGTTTTTGGTTTGCAAATCAGGAGGTGACTTCACTTGACCAAGCCAGCGAACTGGGTGGGCGCTATCAGGTTCGATTGCCATCGTACCAGTTAGATCGTGCAGTCTTTGACGAAGAGGTCCTGCGCCGTGCTTGCGCCGCTGGCGCAAAATTGCTCAGGCCAGCCAGTGTGATAGATGTCCAGCTTTCACCCGGCCATGAGCAGATCATTGCGCTTCGCTCTGGAGATGGACAACGGACAATTCGCGCCCGATGGCTTGTTGATGCTTCCGGCATGGCTGCCTTTCTTGCCCGAAAAGAGGGTTGGTGGCGCCCGAATACCGCCCATCCAACGGCGGCAGCGTGGTCGCGCTGGAAAGGGGTGAAAGACTGGGACGGACGAGAATTGGCCGAGAAATATCCAGAATGGGCGTCAGCCGTTTATGGGACTCGAGGCACTGCGACCAATCACATAGTCGGCGACGGATGGTGGAGTTGGTGGATTCCACTCAAAGGCGGTGACGTCAGCATCGGCGTTGTCCTCGATCAACGCCTGGTCAATTGGCCACAGAATGGCACCGGAATTGGCCAGCGTCTGACACAATTCCTAAATCAGCATCCGGTCGCCCGTGAATTGCTTATTGATGCGCACTTCGACGAAAACGATGTGCACTGGCGACGAAACCTCGCCTACTACAGTACCACATTTGCGGGGGACGGTTTTGCTCTGGTTGGAGACGCCGCTGCCTTCATGGATCCATTCTATAGCCCGGGTATGGACTGGATCTCATTCACCGCGACCAGCGTAGCCGATTTGATTACCGCGCAGCAGCGAGGGGAACCTCTCGCTAATCGGATTGAACTGCACAACCGCGCTTTCGCGATGAGCTACAGCAATTGGTTCGAAGCGCTATACAAGAATAAGTACGAATATCTTGGCGAATTCGATCTCATGAGCCTTGCTCTGCTTCTCGACCTCGGCCTGTACTATGCAGGTATCGTTTCGCAACCCTTCAAACGTGGAGCAAAAGCCCTCCTCATCCCTCCTTTTTCAGAACCGGTTTCGAGGCCTTTTTATCACCTGATCCGGACATATAATAGGCGTTTTGCTCAAATCGCCCGACGCCGTCGACGTCTGAACTTGCTGGGAAAGACCAATAGTGGAAAACGTAAACTGATTCCTGGTTTTACGCTCCAATCGACCGACGTTGCGGTCATCGCAAAATCGCTCGCAAAATGGGGCTGGCTGGAATTTACTGAAGGCTGGCGCAGTTGGCGGGATCCTATCTAGCACCCGGAGTTCTACTCAACCATTGGGTTTGCGAGGCATCTTTGATAAGAACGGATCGTTCTTGCCTCGGAATGGCCAGAGTCATTAAGAAAAGGTAGCGATTCGATTCGCTTGACCCTGTCGGCTGACCGCAGTAAATATATACCAATTGGTATGTAATTTATGGATTCCAATCCAACGGCTACTGCTCCTACTTCCAAAGACGATTGGGCTGTGAGGGACTCACTCCCGCGTGAGAATAACGCGGAGCCTGGTCCTGTGCTCGGACCGGTAAGGAACCATGGCGTTGAGCTCCCGGCAGATCCAGTGGCCGTGAATGATGATCTGTCCCTGCTTGATTCTTATTCGAAAACGATTGCAGCGGTGGTGAATCGGGTGGCACCGACGGTGGTTAATATTCGGGTCCTGAACAGTGAGCGTGGTCAAGGCGGCGGCTCCGGGTTCATTATCGCGAACGATGGCTTTATTCTGACCAACAACCATGTCGTATCCGGAGCGCGCGAGTTGGAAGTTGCGCTCCATGATGGGCGGGTGGTCCGGGCCGATCTCATCGGGACCGATCCCGATACTGATCTGGCTGTGATTCGCATCGATGCGCCCGATCTGAAACATGCCCGTATGGCGGATTCATCTTCCATCCGGATCGGGCAAATCGCTGTCGCGGTCGGGTCGCCCTACGGATTCCAGCAAACGGTCACGGCTGGAATCGTGAGCGCGCTCGGCCGGACCATGCGGGCCGAGTCTGGCCGTTCGATGGATGACATCATCCAGACGGATGCGGCGTTGAATCCGGGAAATTCCGGCGGACCACTCCTCAATAGTGCGGGTGAAGTGATCGGGGTCAATACTGCGGTCATCCTGCCAGCCCAGGGGATCTGCTTTGCCATTGCCAGTAATACCGCGCGGCTTGTCGCCGGATGGCTGATCAAAGACGGCAAGATCCGGCGGAGCTCAATTGGGGTGGCCGGACAAAATGTGGCGCTCCATCCGCGAGTAGTCCGTTTTCACAGGTTGCCGGTGGATCGCGGTGTCCTGATAATGGAGATCGAACCCGGGAGTCCGGCGGCAATCGCGGGACTGCAAAAGGGCGACACCATTGTCGGGTTCAAAGGTCAGCCCGTCGCGAGCATTGATGATTTGCACAAGAAGCTGGTTGCGTCTGAGATCGGGGTTCCGTCGCCGATCATGCTGCTTCGCGGAACAGAAAAGCTTTTCCGGATGATTGTGCCGCGGGAACTATCACCGGTCCGCCCTGTCTCGCGTCGAAAAAACGGCTAACCCGAAACTTTACCGGATCCTAATACTTCCGACGCATGTTGCTCGGAAGGATATTAAGTTCGGTGCGGTACTTGGCCACGGTCCGGCGCGCGATAGGAATACCGCGCTCGCTCAGGATCTCGACAATTTCCTTATCGCTCAGCGGCGAGCTGGCGTCTTCGTTCTTAACCAGGTCCATGATGGCTTCCTTCACGCTGGTATTACTCATCGATTCGCCCGTCGCCGTCTGATAACCGGGAGTAAAGAAATATTTCATTTCGAAAACTCCCTGGGGCGTGGACATGTACTTTCCTGATATGGCCCGGCTGACCGTGGTCTCGTGGACACCAACAACGTCAGCGATCTGGACCATGGTCATCGGTTTCAGATAAGCTGTTCCTTTATCCAGGAACTCTTTCTGCCGAGCCACGATTTGGTGGGCGATGTTCGAGATCGTCTGCTGGCGTTGGTGGATTGATTTGATCAGGAATTTTCCGCTCCGGATCTTGTCCCGGATGTAGTCCTTGACGTCGCTGCCGTTGCCATCCCGGGACATAATATCCTTGTAGGTGTTGCTGATGCGGAGGTGCGGTATCTGTTCGCCATTAAGGATGACCTGATACTGGCCATTGATCTTTTCGACCGTGACATCTGGCAGGACATAATTCTGCGGGGCCTCCGCAAAAATTTGACCCGGGCGAGGTTCGAGCTGGGCGATGTTATTGGCGCACTTCTGGACTTGCTCAACGCTGATCCCCATTCTGCGAGCGATTTCGGGGAACCGGCGCTTCCCCAAGTCCTGCATATGGTCAGCCACGATTCGGTATTCGAGGCTGTTTTGCCGGCCATCGCGCTTCAGTTGGATAAGAAGACATTCCCGCAGGTCGCGGGCCCCGACGCCTGGCGGATAAAAACTTTGGATCAGGGTCAGGATATTTTCGAAATCCTCCTGGGCTATGCCAGTATTCATGGCCATTTCTTCCGGAGTCGCCTGAAGAAAGCCGTTGTCGTCGATGTTGCCAATAATGAGCTCAGCCGTTTTGCGATCGTTGGCGTTCAGTGCGGTCTGGTTCAGTTGTCCCATGAGATGCTGCTGAAGCGTCTCCTGGGTCGCGATCGAATCGAAAAAGAACTGGCGCTTTTCCTCGTCTTCCTGGGACCGGCCGCTGTAGCTGCTGGATTGGGCCATGTAATCGCGCCACTCGTTGTCGAGCTTGGCCAGCTGATCGAATTCCTCCTTGAACGACTCTTCGGGGGTCGGAGTTTTTTCCTCGGTTTCTTCGGCATTAGGGTCTGTTGCGAGCTCTTCGAGGACCGGATTGGTCTCCATTTCCTGTTGAACCAGGTTGCGCAACTCGAGCAGGGGAGCCTGAAGGATAAGAAGACTCTGTTGCAACTGCGGCGCGAGGACCTGCTGCAGGGACAAATTTTGCGATTGGTGCATGCCGGGTCCGGCCATATTACCGAGCGTAAACGCCTTGGAACGCGAGGCAAGCAATTTTCGCGCCGCGCCTTCGATTCCCGCGCTCGATCTGGCCAGTGCTGGGGTTGCGGAATGCGAATTGCTTTTTACCAGGCGATCAAACGAACTATGAAACGCAAGGTTGCTGCGACACTCCTTATTATCAGTCTGCTCACGATTGGGCCGTTCTTCGCCCAGACGCCGAATACTAATGAACGCGACCAGATCGATGCATTGGTTAAAGACATCCAGGCTCAGCAGGCAACAATTGAAGACAATCAGGCGAAGTTGGCGGAGCAACTGGCAACCCTGGCTGAAACAATTCGTCAGGCACGGATCTACGCCAGCCGCGGAGGAAGCTAATCCAAATGCGCTCAAGAATCCTTTTTCTGTCTGTTCTTCTTGGGGTTGTTTCGCTGGTTGCTGGTCTTCGAAGCCAGACGCCGGCTCCAATCATTATTCAGCCGCAAACGACTTCATCCGCCCCGGTTTCCTCAAGCCGACCGTTACCGACGAATGCCGCGGCCGAGGAGGCCATTGATGTGTTAAGGCAAATCAGGGCCGCCAACGAGGAAACACTAAAGAAACAACAGGCCGCGCTGGACGCGCTGGCTGCGCTGCAAAAAGAAGCCGATCAGCTCAAGATCTTCGCCAAGCGAGGCTAGGGCGGTCCGACTATTTTTTCGTCTTTGGTTCGATCTTCCGGTAGAGCGTTGCCATGCTGATTCCGAGCATGCTGGCGGCTTTTTCGCGAGAACCGCCACACTGGTTGAGAGTCGCTTCAATATAGCCGCGCTCCTGTTGCTGAATAAAGTCGTCCAGGGAATGACCAACCGGCATAGCCAGATTGGGTGGCTCGTTTTTCTTGCCTTCAGCTGCCGCGACGATCTGGGGTGGCAGATCACTCGGTAGGATCAAATCGTTGTCACACAAGGCGCAGGCGCGCTCGATCGCGTTCTCCAGCTCGCGCACATTACCCTGGTAATCATAATGGCAGAGATATTCGACCGCCTTGGGATCGATCTTCTTTGGTTCTCCGCCGGTCGTACTCGCGTTCTTTTGCAGAAAATGATTCACCAAAAGCGGCACGTCCTCCAAACGGTCGCGGAGAGGTGGTATGTCCACCGGAATCACCGCCAGCCGATAGTAAAGGTCTTCCCGGAATGATCCTTCTTTGATCTTGCCGTATAATGGCTCATTGGTTGCGCCGACCACGCGAACGTTGACCTGCACACTCTTGTTGTCACCGACACGGCGAACCTCGCGCTCTTGCAGCACCCGAAGCAATTTTGTTTGTAGCTGCGGCGCCATCGAATTCACTTCGTCGAGAAAGATTGTCCCCAGATTCGCTTCTTCGAATAATCCGCGCTTGTCCGCTACCGCACCGGTGAATGCTCCCTTCTTGTGACCGAAGAGCTCCGATTCGAGTAGATTTTCCGGTAAGGCGCTGCAATTGATCGCGACAAACGGGTGATGTTGCCGATTGCTGTTAAAATGTAATCCGCGGGCCACCAGCTCTTTCCCGGTCCCGCTCTCACCGATGATGAGCACGGTGCTGTCTGTGTCTGCGACTTTGTTAATGAGATTGTAAACGGACTGCATCTTTTGGCTGGTGCCAATGATGTTGTCCAGGCGATAGCGGTCCTTCAGTTCCTTGCGGAGATATTTGTTCTCCCGAACAGCAGCCTGAAAATCCAGGGCGCGCTGGATCGTAATTTGTAGTTCATCGATCTTGAAGGGCTTGGGAACGTATCCGTAGGCACCCATCTTCATGGCCTCGATGGCGGTATCGACCGAGGCATAGGCTGTAATCAGGATGACAGGAACCTGCCGATGGTGTTCACGAACATGCCGGAGAACATCAAAGCCGCTCATCGTTTCCATTTTGATATCGGTGATGACGATCTGCGGCTGAATTGAATCCAGTTGCTCGACGGCCTTTGCCGCTGAGTTGAATGGAAAGGCTTGGTGTCCCTTATCGCGGCAGAGCGTGACAATGACTTCAATCATTGCCGGTTCGTCGTCGATAATGATGATCTTGGCCATGGCGCTGGAGCGGAGATTATCTCAACTGTGAGAAAATGAAAGCAAAAACGAGAAAACTTTCATTTAAGCGAAATCGGCCACTTTGCCGTCGATCATCATCCACAAAACGGCCCCTTCATAGCCGATAATGTCGGAAAGCGAATCATCCCCTTCTCGAACTGGAATGCTGACCAGATCGGCGAGAAGACCGGGTGTGATCAGTCCAACTCTTTGTTGCCAGCCTAAAGCTCTTGCCGGATTTACAGTTATCATCTCAATCAACTGGGATGAAGACAGTGCAGGTTCTTTTTTTCTCAAGGCCCGCAGTTCGGCGAGCAAACTCAAGTCTCGGTTGCTCGCGAGGCTGTCCGTTCCAATGCAGATGTTAAATCCCAATTCCCTGATTCGTTGAAGTTGGAACGGCGGGTGTCCGAAATATTGATGGCTGCGAGGGCAGTGAATCACGTGAGGCTTGTCACTGGACGTCGCGAGCAGCTCCAAATCTTGGGCCCGGACGTCGTTGAGGTGCACGAGCAGCCAACGTCGATCTGTTGTGCATAGATCAAGAAAATGTTCGATTGGTGTGGCGCCATTAAGATCTGACATGTCTCGCCCGATGCTGGACAGGAAATCCCAGAGCGGGCCCCGTTGTTCAGAAAACATTTTCGATTCTTCGACGGACTCTGCCAGATGCGTGGTCAGGAGAAAATTATTGTGCCGGGCAAGCTGCTCTGCATATCGGTAAAGCCCACCAGAAGCCGTATATGGGGCGTGGGGAGCAAGCCCACGATTTTGCACTGCTTCCAATGAAGTGACAGCTGAATCGACGATTGCCTTCGCGCTCCCTGGGTCGCGAACGTCGATTAATTCCGCAAACCACCATGTCCGAATTGAGGGTTGAGCCTGCGAGATGAGATTGGGGAACCCGGTGAGATTCGCGATCGATGTCGTCCCGAAACGTCTGGCCTCGGCAAATCCCTCTGCAATCGAATGGAGATAATCGACAGGCGTCAGTTCTGATTTCGCTGCATTGATGGTTCGGATCCAATCGGTGAACGATTGCGGCCGCGCGAGCTTCCCGCGCAAGCACGTGTAGTCGAGATGACAATGGGCATTGATCAAACCAGGGAGCAGGACTTGCCCTTCCAGATCGATAACCTCGCCACTGTTTCGTGCTTTGACTTCACGAAAACGACCGACGTCGACAATCGACGATCCCTCAACGGCAACGGCGCCGTTCTCAATCGGGGGTCCGTGCATTGTCACTACAATGCGCGGTCGGATAATCATGATCTTGCCGCGGTAGATTCGCCTTCGTCCTTCACAACGGCGCGAGCCTCAGCGACCAGGAGGTTGCACGCTTCCTGACATAACAAGGGCATGGTCCGTTGATTGCCACCAGTTTGGTCGTAGGACGGATCGAATTTTTCAGCCGGTAACCTGGTTGAAGCAAGGCTGCCGGTTGCATCGCCCTTCCACAAGATCGTGCGCAAACATCCAGGTGAACCACCGCTTGATCGGCAAAATCGCCCAACGAGTTCATCCGCCTGAGCATCAGTCAATCGGGTTGCGATGCGATACATTCCGCTCTGACGGCCCAGAGTTTCGCGCAGCGGGGTTGTGACCATAGCATTTTGCCTTTCTGCGGCCAAAATTCGGAGGCGACCCGGATAAAACAGGTCGAGGGCCAGACACACTGACGAAGAGTCGAGCAATTCGAGTCGCCAGCCATGACGCAAGTTGGGAGCAGTCTTGAGCGGGCGGTATTTTCCGTGATCGTCGAACTTTGCAATGGCCAACGCATCCCAGGCATCGTGATAAATCATCAGGTCACTCGTTGCCTGATCGTCTCGATGGCAAAGAGAAAAACCTCCCTCCGGTAGGTCTGCGATAAAAAGTTGTCCGATGTAACGTGGACTCGACGTGCTCCAAAGGGGTCGCATCTGCTCAGTTGTCTTGAGCATCATGCATTATCAGTCCGCTCAAGCGAGGGCTCGAGCGAGAAGGGAAGCGGACCGTTCCAGGAACTTCCGATCGTCATTTTCAAACGCGTTCAGTTTTTCGCTTTCGACGTCGAGAATCCCAACCACTTTTTTTTCATCGCTAACGATTGGAACAACAATCTCCGATTGGGTGCTTCCGAAGGTCGGGAGATAACGCGGATCTTTATGAACATCTCCGACGACAATTGTCTCCTGGGATTCCAGTGCGGCACAACAAAGGCCTTGTGTGACCGGAAATCTTGGATAGGCCGGCGGGCATTCACCCGTTCCCGCGACAATGACAAATTCCTTCTTTGTCACTTTGTAAATACCGACCCATCGATAATTCCGGGCTGCCCGAATCATCTCTGCCATCTTTTTCATTTGAGCCGGGCCATGCGCGCCGGCCAAAACGAAGCCCCCCAGATCTTGCAGCATTTGACGATACCGTTCCATGGGAAGCCTTACTTTTGCCTGAAAATTCTATAAGATCGAGTCCCGACCGTATTCCTTTCGATCAAAAGCTGTGGCCTGTTCCAGGATAATGTCAACAATTCGCGAATCGGTGCCGATGGCGCCCGAATAATAAAGGAACCGTCCATGGAGATGATACGGGTTTCCGGCAAAGATTTTTTTGCCAGTCGTCGTGTTGGCTGTTTTGGATTCGATACCGAGCAACACGGGAATGTCTTCGTAGCTATGGAGCCCATCGGAAATAAAAAATGGAACGACAATGACGCTAGGGGTCTTAGTTAGACTCGTCCAATCTGAAACCAGCGGTGGTTCTTCCATGTAAACGTTCATCACGGCCGCAAATCGATTGAGGGCTGCAATTTTCTCCGCTTCTCGTTTTGCCGCCACGGCGCTTCGGTCGTTCAGATCGGTGCCGTGCGCTACGATAAGCAGGGTCGTTTCTTTCTCCGGACTCTTACACTCAACCTCACCGGTCCGCTGCAAGAGCAGTTCGGTCATGAAAGGATGATCACCAACCGGGTCACAGTATTTCCAGGTTCGTCCGTCGCTTCGAGTCGTAATCCTCGCGGTCAGCTCGAGTTCCCGTGGAATGACTGTTTCGGTGAAGTAGCCTCGGCTGATAAAGTTTGGCACAACATAGATTTGGCGGACGGCAGGATCTAAAAACATGAACAAGGCATCCCGGAGGCTTGGTTCCTCCTTCCAAAATGCGCATCCCACCTCTCGAAAATTGCCGCGTCGACGAATCTCAGCAACGTGCTCATGAGTTGGCGTACTGGAGTCAGGGTTAACGGTGGAACCGTGTCCAATGATCAAGAGTGCGGCGTCGGTATCAGTGGCCATCTGAATGGTAACTAACTCCTCGGACGGCAAGTTGTCATGGCGAACGGCAAGCTTTATTTCAGGGACTATGGAATCTTGCCTTTCCGCTGGTTGAGCTAAGATACAAAGATGAAATTCCGCACCTACAGGAATACCGACCTCAAGGTCAGCGAAGTCGGCTTTGGGATGTGGACCATCTCAACCGGATGGTGGGGGAACTTCTCCGAAGGCGAAGCCATCGCGCTGATGCACAAAGCATTCGATCTCGGGATCACATTATTTGATGCGGCTGATACCTACGGGAACGGAATAAGCGAAGAACTCATCGCCAAGGCATTTCCGAAGCAGCGCGATGAAATCGTTGTGGCCACCAAGGTTGGTTATGACTTCGTCAGGCACGGTGAAGCGCGGGGCCGCGGCCAGCGCGAAATTCCACAGGATTTCTCGCCCGATGCCATCGTCCGAGCGACCGATAACGCGCTAAAGCGATTGCGAACGGACCGGATCGACCTCCTGCAACTGCATAACATTCGAATGGAGCAGGTCTACGATGATGCGATTTGGACAGCCCTTGGTGGCCTGCAAGCAAAGGGCAAAATCCGATACTACGGGATCGCGCTCGGCCCAGCCATCGGCTGGCTTTATGAGGGGCTGAACTGTATTCGGGATCGTGAACTCACGAGTGTGCAACACATTTATAACATGCTTGAGCAGTATCCCGGTCGGGCCATGCAGGATGCGGCCGCGGCGGCAGGGAAGGACACCATGTTTCTTGTCCGTGTCACTCATTCGTCGGGCATGCTCGAGGGAAAATACACACCTGACACGATCTTCCCGCCGTCTGATCATCGCAGTCATCGTCCACGTGCTTGGCTACTGAATGGGGTTAAGAAGGTCGATCAGCTCCGATTTCTGGAAAAGAGCGATCGCACTCTTGGCCAGGCTGCCCTTCTCTGGTTGCTGGCGGACGATCGCGTCTCGTCGACCCTGCCAAATATTTACAACGAAGACCAACTCATCGAATTCGCGGCTGCGCCCGATTGTCCGCCTTTAACGAACGACGAAATGGAGAAGATTGAACAGCTCTACCGGAAAAATTTTGGCCTTCCGGAAGAAGAACCCAAGTTCAAAGGCACAATGGAAATGCCAACGCCGGCGCGACATGCCTCGGCTCCTGTTTAGATTTCGTTGGAAGTTGAAGTACAGTTTTGCCGTTTCTGGCTACGGTACTTGTCTAATCCGATCAGTCTGATTCTTCGTCTTCCACTGGTAGAGCACGCGGCGGCGACGTTTCCTTTGAGGCCTGAGTACGGCGCTGGCGGTTTCCATTTGTCTGCTGATTGTAGACTTCCTTGAGTATCTCTCCAATCATGGGAGCGGCGGCAGATCCGCCATGGGCGTTTTGGCCCACTTCACTTTCGTAAAGGGCCGCGAATGCATATTGGGGATGATCTGCCGGCACAAATCCGGCGAACCATGCTGCGGTGCGCTCCTTGGTTTTTGGGCCCCACTGAGCTGTCCCAGTTTTGCCGGCAACCTCAATATTATCCAGGCTCGCCTGGTGTGCCGTTCCGGCGCCTCCGCTGACCGCTTCGATCATTCCAGTCCGGATCAGATCCAGAGTTTCGGGATGTGCTTTCAGCGTTTTCTTTTCTCGCACCTGATAGGCCGTGACGATCTGGTTGTCTACCGTCTGCACCTGTTGGACCAACCGTGTTTGATAAAATTTTCCGCCGTTGGCGACAATGGCCATCGCCTGTGCCATTTGCAGGGGTGTAACCAGCAAATCGCCCTGGCCGATGGAAAGATTCGCGATATCGCCATTAAGGAGTTTTCGGCCGTGGGTTGCCTTCATGTATTGGTCATTCGGTACGCGGCCGGTGACTTCTCCACGGAGCGGAATTCCGCACTTGGCTCCAAAACCAACTCTTAGGGCCCAATCAATGATCGGTGCGGCACCGGTCTTGATTCCAACTTGATAGAACCAGGTATCGCAGGATTCAGTCAGGGCTTGGACAAAGTTGAGTTCGCCGCGCTCTGTCTTTTTCCAGTTATGAAACAGGACATTACCGATCTGAATTGCCGGCACACAATTATATAGGTCATCCGGACCCACACTGCCGGTTTCGAGCGCAGCAAGGCCGACTGTCACCTTGAAAGTCGATCCGGGGGGATAGGCCGACCGGTATGCCCGTGGCAAAAGTGGAATGTCCGGATTGTCCTGTAACTGTTTGAATTTCTCGTTTGAGATGGCGGGGACAAACAGATTGGGATTGAACGTTGGCCATGAAGCCATGGCCAGAATGTCGCCGGTGTTCGGATCAACGATCACAATCGCGCCGCGCTTGGCTTTGGTTGCCAGCGTCTTTTCCGCCTTTTGCTGGAGGTCCAGATCGATTGTGGTAACGACGTTGTATCCGGGCATGGGGGGCACTGCGATCTTCTCCGATGTTTTGCGGCCATCCTTGTCAAAGGTGAGTTTGTATTCCCCTCGTTGACCGGCCAGCATGGTATCGAAGGTCTGCTCCAGTCCTTCACGTCCCTCCGTTTCTGGCCAGAGCAATTCGTGGTTATCGATAATCCCATCGGGAGTCCGGCCAGTTTTTCCCGTGTACCCTATGATGTGTCCCGCAACGCTACCGTTTGGATACATTCGAACGTAAATCGGTCGCAGAATCATTCCCTCTGGCAGACGACCTTGAATTTGATCGCGTTCCGAAGAGCTGAGCCCCTGTGCAATTTCAAACGGCAGAACCCCGCGATTGTGATAATGCCGCAGAATCAATTCATCAGAAATCTTTAGCCGACGGCCCAATACTCTTTCAGCCGCTGTGATCTTCTCGTGGGCAAACTGGAGAACTGCTGCATCGGGAAAATCGAGCGGTGTTGGATAGGTGATCGCCAGGTTGTAGCTCAATATGTCTTGAGCGAGTGGCTTGCCGTTCCGATCCGTGATCTGGCCGCGGGGCGCCGGGATGTCGAGTACGAATGTTCGCGCCAACTTTTGGGTCTCGAAAGTCGGCTTGATTGATTCCTCAACGGGCGTTGGCGTGGCTGTGGGCGATACCGTGGTGGCCGGGAGGATGGGAGGTAGTGCTCCATCTTCCTGTGCGAAAGACGAAGCTGCCAACTGGACCAGGAAAACTGTTCCGATGGTCTTTCCGATCTTAGTAAAGGTCTTGTTCAAGAAATTCCAAGCCGGCGAACTCTGAAGGCAATTTAGTGGTGCTGCAAGAACTCGTAGACGCTTTGAGCCAGTTTCGGCCCAATCCCCTTTGTCGCTGCAATCTTTTCAACGCCGGCTCTTCGTAAGCGTTGTACGGAACCGAAACGACGTAACAGAATACCTTTCCGGTTTGGGCTCATGCCAGGGCAATCATCGAGAATGCTTTCGCCGATTCGTTTCTTCATCAGCAGTTGGTGATAGGTATTAGCAAAACGATGGGCTTCATCCCGGATGCGTTGAAGCAGATGAAGGGAGCCAGAATCGGGTGGTAATTGCAGTGGCATCGCTCGCCCCGGCCGATAGATATCTTCGAACTCCTTGGCCAGTCCGATGATTGGCAGAGTGTGTAACCCCAAACGCTGGAGCTCACGGCAGGCGGCCGAGAGCTGCCCCTTGCCTCCATCGACGATGATCAAATCGGGCAGCCGCACATTTCTGAATTTCGGTGTGAGAGCAGTGTCTTTCGTGGATTGCTCCAGAACGTCGCCGAGCATCTGGTCCGCTGTTTCAGCAATTCGATTAAGCGCCTCAGCTGGATTCTCCTGCGAGTACTCGGCGACATCTTGATTGGCATCTCGCGCTTCCAGCAGGACCCGGGCATATCGCCGCCTGATGACCTCGGCCATGCTGGCAAAATCATCCTGTCCTTCGACGGTGCGAATCCGGTATCGCCTGTAGTTGTATTTGTCCGGTACGCCGTTCCGGAAACAAACCATCGAGGCAACCACGTGGGTGGTGGAAATGTTTGAGATATCGAAACACTCCATGATGAGGGGGACCCTTTGAAGCTGGAGCGCGTCGGCCAGGGCTCGAAGGTCACTTGCTGGATCGATGGAAGTGGGAAGACTTTGGCGAGTAAAACGACGGGTGGGTCTCGTCGTTCGTCGCAAGTCTTCCAGCATGTTTCGCAACTCAGCCGCTTTTTCGAAATCAAGCTTTCTGGCTGTGGCGAGCATTTCTTCTTCGAGCGCTGTCATCATTTCGCGGGAGTGACCTTCGAGAAATTCGCAAGCCTGTGCTACGCGTTCGCGATATTCCTCCGCGGAAATCTCACTCAATCGTGTCGGTACCTGATAGGTGGCGGATTTTAGTTCACGCTCCGTTGGTGATCCCCGTCCAAACGTCAGGACGCCGAATTTTTTCCGCATGAAATTGAGGGTTTGCCGGAGGGCTCCTGCGTGTGCGTACGGTCCGAAATAGCGAGCCCGGTCATCTTTTTTATATCGAGCCAATCGGAACCGCGGCCATTCCTCGGTTGGATCAACTTTGACGACGAGAAAGCGCTTATCGTCCCGAAACGAGATGTTGTAGCGGGGCCGATATTCCTTGATTAGCTTTCCTTCCAGTAGAATGGATTCGGCCTCGCTCTGGACGGTATGCGTTTCAAAATCCCAGACCGCGTCGAGCATGGCGCGTGTCTTCAAGTCTGCCTGAGCGATCCGTGACGCAGTGAAATATGAACTGACTCGTTTTCGGAGATCGCGAGCCTTGCCAACGTAGATGACGCGATTAAACCGGTCCCGCATCAGGTAAACCCCCGGCTTGTGAGGAACCTCATGCACCTTCTTGTTCAGATCCGGCTTTTCCTTCGACAGCGGCACAATCGTGAGAGAATAAGCGAAAATGTTTGACGTTGCCATTGTGGGCGGAGGACCGGCGGGGGCAAGTTGCGCCGCGTTTTGTGCTCAAGTGGGTTTGCGCGTGGTGCTTTTGGAGAGAGAAAAATTCCCTCGCGAAAAAGTCTGCGGCGATTGCGTGAATCCTTCGTGTTGGCCAGTCTTCCGGCGACTTGCCATTGAGAGTCAGGTGCGAGCGCTTCCGCACGCAAGACTCGGGTCAGTGGAATTCATTGGAGTAAGGGGACAATCAGTCTCGGTTGCCCTGCCAGAATCTGGCGACGACGAGATTGCGGTGAAGCGAAGCCTTCTCGATTCCTTGCTGTTATCGCGGACGAAGGCACTCGGCGCACACGTTTGTGAAGACTCAACGATCACAGCCTTGGAATGGCTGGGAGATCACGGCGACCCGTCTGCGAGATGGGCAATAGCGGCGGGTGGAAATACTTTTGAAGCGCGGATTCTTGTCGGCGCTGATGGTCGCAATTCGACTGTGGCTAGGCTTCGCAACCTGCTTCCGCGGCCGGCCAGGGAACGGGTTGCGTTGCAAACTCATATTCCTGCGCCGTCTGGCTTTGGCAGTCGCGTCGTGTTGCAGTTTTTGCCCGAGGGTTATTCCGGCCAGGCGCCTGTTGGTAGTGGCGAATTGAACCTCTGTCTCGTCGGAAAACCTCATTCGATTGTGCGCTTAAAGGAATGGGCTGATCGCCAATTCGGAATTCGACTTGATCATTCGTGGCGAACAATTACTCCTTTGACTCGTCAGGCGTTGCCCGCAACCCAACCAAATCTATTACTGGTCGGCGATGCCGCGCGAGTCGTTGAACCATTTACAGGTGAGGGGATCTTCTATGCAGTGCGTTCAGGCGAACTAGCGGCTCAAGCGATCGAGAGAATGATTTCAGGCGCTGAACAAGATCAGTGTAGACGCGATTACGAGGCAGCACTGCGCGATATGTATGCCGGCCGCCTTTGGCTGAACCAAGTCGCGCGGGCCATGGTTCTGGCACCTGCTTTTGGATCGACTTTTGTCGGACTCGCTCGCCGGCGGCCCGCCATCCTGGGATTCTTAACCTCCAAGATTGTCCGAGCGGGCTAGATGGCGGCGCGACACGCTTTGATGGTATTCGCCATCAGCATGGCGATTGTCATTGGACCAACGCCGCCGGGAACAGGAGTGATTGCACTGGCTTTTGCAGCAACCTCATCAAACTCAACATCGCCAACCAACCGATAACCGCGTTCATTTGTCGTGTCGTTGACTCGGTTGATGCCGACGTCGATGACAACGACCCCTTCGCGGATGTGCTCTTGTCGGACGAAACCGGGCTGACCGATCGCTGCAATCAGTATGTCTGCCGATCGAGTGATCTCGACCAGGTTTTTGCTTCGCGAATGGGCAACGGTTACGGTTGCGTTCCCACCCTGGCGTTTTTGCATCAAGAGCAAAGCCAACGGCTTACCAACAATCATGCTGCGCCCAAGCACCACGACGTGAGCTCCTGCGATCTCGATTTCGTTTTCGATCAACAATCTCTGACAACCGAGCGGGGTGCACGGCACAAACCCGGTTGGGTCTCCAAATGCCAACTTGGCCACGTTCGTTGGATGAAAACCATCAACATCCTTTCGTGGATCGAGCGCACGCACGATCGCCGCTTCATCAATCTGCGGAGGCGGAGGCGATTGAACAAGGATGCCGTGAACAGCCGGGTCCCGATTAAGTTCGTCGACCTTGGCGAGTAATTCATCCTGTGTTGTTGAAGCAGGTAGCTCGAGCTTGACCGAATGAAGTCCGAGATCGCGACACATTTTGTCTTTTGACCTCACGTAGGCACGCGATGCAGGATCATCGCCGACGAGGACAACTGCCAGACCGGGAGTCATGCCGTGAGACTTTAGATCTGCAATCTCGCCGCGGAGATCGGCGTAAACCTTGGCGGCGACCACGCGACCGTCGATTAGCCTGTGCATAACCAGCTTTTCATTAGTTGAATCATTTCAGTTCCACTAGTCGCATCATTGCATCCTGCAATCGGACGCGCTCCTGTTCGAATTCAGGCTCGGTTGAAGTTGGCCGAACATGATGGGGCTGGCCGATCAAAACCCTGACAGTCGAGAAAGGCCGGGGCAGGATGAATCGGTCCCAGCTTTTCAGTCGCCAGTAGCTCGAATACTCTATGTTGAGCGGAAGGACAGGTGCCCGTGTTTGCTGGGCCAGGAAAACAATGCCGGGCCCGATCTCATAGGCCGGACCACGCGGGCCATCTGGTGTGATGACTACGTCCTTGTGGGCAGACAGAATTTCCGCCAGTTGCAACATGGCGACGGCCCCTTTCCGCGAGCTCGAACCCCGGACCACACCGTACCCGAAACGTTGAACCAAATCTGCCAGTAAAGCACCATCTCGACTCGCGCTGATTAGAGCAGCGCCATTTCGATCGGGAAAAAAACGCCTGAGAATCGAAGGAAGGAGGAGCAGGCGATTGTGCCAGAGAGCGCCGATGAAATTCTGGTTCGGTGGCAAGCCTGTGATGCCAGCGGGATCATCAAGCTCGTAGTGGATGGTCCGGGCCCAGGATTGCAGGAGGCGAAAGCCAAATGCAATCAACCATCGTGAGGGCCATCCTTCGATTTTCAACTCTGCTACTGCGATCCCTTGGCATCCTGCCAGCGATACGCGCGTGGATTAGGCAACCCGACTTGATCAAGAATGCGCCAAATGACGGTGTCGACTACATCGGTCAGGGAAACTGGTTTGCTATAGAAAGAAGGGATAGCCGGCAAAACGATTGCTCCAGCCTCGAGAAGAGTCACGACATTTCGAGCGTGAATCAGGTTCCACGGCGTTTCGCGCGGAACCAGGATGAGCTTGCGACGTTCCTTCAGAAAAACATCAGCAGCCCTCAGGAGAGCGCTGTCGCTTGTCCCGGAAGCGATCCGCCCAAGTGTCGCCATCGAACACGGAACAATAACCATGGCGTCGAAACGAGCCGACCCGCTAACAAACGGGACATTGAGATTGGCTTCCGCGTGTTGCGCAATTCCGTCCGGAACCTTGAAGTTATCGACTTCCTGGGCCGCGACCTGCCTGGCGTGAGAGCTCATCACCAGATGCACCTCGTGCTCACTGGGATTAATTTGTTCCAGGAGCCGCAGCAGATAGATGGTCCCACTGGCCCCGGTCGCAGCGATGACAAGCTTCATCGTCTCCAACCAAGCACACCTCGTCTTGGCGCTCTACCAGTTAAAGCACGGTGACACAGAAACTCTATTGTGATTATTGGGCGGATCGTCACAGACTTTCGTTTGAATTTCGCAATGAGAAGGGCAAATAAGTTCAGCTATGGTCAAGAAGCTTTTACATACCCGGTATCGGGTTAGTGATCTCGAAAGGACGGTCTCCTTTTACAAAGAGGTCCTCGGCTTGCAAGAAATTCGGCGCCAGACGTCAGGTCGCGGTTCGCAGCTTGTTTTCCTGAAGGCCCCCGGCAGTGAAGAGGAGATTGAGATCTGCAAGTTTGATCAAAGTGGACCGGTTGTTGTCGGTCCGGATCTGACTCATCTGGCTTTCGAAGTTGACGATCTTGAAGAATTTGCCCGGGAATCGAGAAACAAGGGTTATCCACTTTCCGATGGACCACACCCGACCAGTCGTGGTGGTGCGATTGCTTTTATTGACGCACCCGAGGGCTACGAAATCGAACTGATTCAACGGGCACCCGGGAAATGAGGCGACCGGACCCGGTCGGTTGCTTGCCAGCAACGGAGAATTGTTGCTTAATCTGAGACGATGAATCTCGGGCGGATACGGGTCTTTGCCATCGTTCTTGGGCTTGTGCTTGGCCACGCGGCCGGGGCCACTGCGGATGCGCCGCTGACCCGAGCCGCATCGGTCCTCGTGGTCGATGCCCGGACCGGTGAAGTTCTTTATGAAAAAAACGCCGATCAGACCCGTGCTGCGGCGAGCACGCAAAAATTACTGACCGCGTTGATTGTTGCCGAGAATGGTTATCTCGATCAAAAAGTCGTGGTTCAATCGGTCGACTCGGATTGCGAGCCGGTTCGGCTCAATATCAAGGCCGGTGAAACTTATCGACGAATTGATCTGCTCCGCGCTCTGCTGGTGAAAAGTCCGAATGATGTCGCCCGGTGTCTGGCCCGCGATCAGGCCGGCAGTGTCGACGCGTTTGCGGACATGATGAACGAACGTGCGCGGCGACTGGGAGCGATGCATTCGCATTTTCTCAATCCCAATGGCCTGCCTTTGCCAGGGCAATATTCAACCGCACGAGACCTGTCGATCATCGCACGCGCGGCCTACGCTAATTCGACCATTCGTTCAATTGTTTGTCTGCCGCAGCTAGTGTTTCGCTATGCCAATGGTCGGACACGCGAACTTCAAAACACGAACAAGGTTCTGAAACGCCTTCCCTACTGCAACGGAATGAAGACTGGTTATACCGAAGCCGCCGGACACTGCCTTATTGCAAGCGGAGCCAGACCGGGGCGGGATGTGATCGTGGTTGTGCTCGGGGATGGCAAGACGCGGATTTGGCAGGATGCCTCGGCTCTCCTTTCTTGGGCACTGTGGATGTGATGGGATTCCGCCATGAACGACCTGTTCCAGGATCAATTGCAGGCGCTGCGCAGCCGGTCGCTTCATCGTCGATTGCGTGAGATCGGCAGCGCCCAGGGGGCGCAGGTCGCGACGGTTGGCCGGACCCTCACTAATTTTTCGTCGAATGACTACCTCGGTCTGGCGAATAGTTCGCTCCTACGTGACGCGGCCACTGCAGCGATCGCCGAGTTCGGCATCGGAGCTGGAGCTTCGCGTCTGATCAGCGGCACCCAATCCCCACATGTTCGGCTTGAGTCTGCACTGGCGAAGTGGAAGGGAACCTCAGCGGCGCTTTGTTTTGCCAGTGGCTACGCCGCGGCAGTGGGAACGATTCCGGCGATTGTTCAGAAGAATGATGTAATTCTCCTGGATAAGCTGTGCCATGCATCATTGATCGATGGTGCCCGGTTGAGTGGCGCAACGTTACGTGTTTTTCCTCACAACCATCTCGGCAAACTGGAGAGTCATCTCCAGTGGGCCAGACGTGAATATCCGGACGCGCGAGTGTTGATCGTAACGGAGTCGGTATTTTCAATGGATGGAGATTGCCCACCGCTGGAAGAATTGATTGTCCTCAAGAAACGATTTGGCGCTCTTCTGTTGCTGGATGAGGCCCATGCCATCGGTGTCGTTGGTCCAAATGGTCGCGGTCTCGCAGCCGAGTTGAGAGTGGGTCACGACATCGAAATTCAAATGGGAACATTGAGCAAGGCACTCGGAGTGAGCGGAGGATATGTTTGTGGTTCTCGCAGTTTGATCGAGTGGCTCGTGAATCGGGCACGTTCTTTCATTTTCACCACCGCTCCGCCCCCGGCCCTGGCTGCCGCAGCGCTGGCCGCTGTGACATTTCTTTCCTCCGAGGAGGGAGAGAAGCGGCGACAATTGCTTTGGAATCGAATCAAGATCCTGCGTGAAGCTCTTCCACCATGTCCCGGACTGATACCGACCAAGTCAGATCAGGGTGGAGGAAGTGCGATTCATCCATGGATCGTCGGCGATGAACAAACAGCTGTGGAAATGTCGCGAGCACTGCTGACTGAGAACTTCCTCGTTCCGGCAATTCGATATCCGACTGTCGGAAAAGGCTCAGCGCGATTGAGGGTTACCGTCAGCGCAGCGCATGATGACGTTCAGATTCGCTCGCTCTGCGACGCTATGGCCCGCCTGGCTACGTGATTCGGCGCTAAAGCCGAACTAGGGACCGGAGGCCGCGGACATCCGAAGCAGCGGCGAGGGCATCAAAGCCGGATTGCGATACAGTTCCGCTGGCCCGGCAGCCGGGACATCCTGTGGACCTTCAGCCGGCGGCGCTGGCTCAGCACTGTAAGTCGTCACATGTTGCTGAAGGGTCCGTTCCTCAAGCGTTCCGGAGTTGGTCGTGTTGGTCGTCGTTGTGCAAGCGGGAAACAGGCCCAGGATGATGAGACCGGCAGCAATGGTGATTTTCATTCTGGTTTGGCGCTGACCAGGAGATGGACTGATCCATAGGTACTATAGCGCTGGACCAGAGCGCAAGTAGATTTCCACGTTTAGCCGGTAAAACGGTCCAAAATCGGCCCCAATCGTTTACGGGTCTCCTCCGGCCATAGCTTTCGGTCTGTTACCATCGCAGTGTCGAGCGCGGCATGCTCCGGCCAGTTCGGTTCGGTCGGAATGAGCGGAATTACCCGCGCCAGGATCCTTTTCGCCGTGTCTGCATTGGCGACCAAATGAGAAATAATCGTTTCAGCTGAAACCGCTTCCTCATCTTTTTTCCAGCAATCGTAATCGGTAATCATTGCCACGGTGGCGAACGCAATCTCGGCTTCTCGCGCAAGCTTGGCTTCCGAAAGGTTGGTCATACCGATGACGTCAAAGTTGTTGCGGTGATTAAACTCGGATTCGGCGCGCGTCGAAAATGCCGGGCCCTCCATATGAACATAAATTCCCCCATTGTGGACCGGTATACCGGCTTCGCTGGCGGCCTTCGCCAGAAGGTTCCGCAAGTTCGAAGAGATTGGTTCGGCAAATCCGATGTGGGCTGCGATTCCGTTTCCGAAAAACGTGTCCTCGCTGCTCCGACCCGTCCGACCGCAAAATTGCGACGGCAAGAGGACGTCGCGCGGCGCGTATTTTTCCTGGAGACTACCGACAGCCGTCACAGAGATGATCCAGCGAACATTGAGCAACCGGAGGGCATAGATGTTGGCCCGATGATTCAGCTCGTTTGGAAGGATGCGATGACCCCGTCCGTGTCTCGGCAGGAAATAGACCTGCCTTCCGCTCAGTATTCCACCAGTTATGGAATCTGAAGGAGATCCAAACGGCGTCTCCACCTTCTTCTCGGTTGGGTTGGTAAAACCCTCAATATGGTACAGACCACTCCCGCCAATGATACCGATTGCCGCGGGTTCACGATTCATGTCGCAGCCGATTAAACTCAACCAATGGCGGCCATGGAAAGTGGATAATCGAAAACCGATTGAATTGATCGAAGAACGGAGATTTCCATTTGAACAGGTCGCGCGCCAACAGCAGCGTAATCGGCCATGTCTCGCGAGTACACCCTGCAACGCGCTCCGGCCGCAAATCGGATCAATATTGATTACGCGGCTGAGTTGAATGAGCAGCAACTGGCGGCTGTGACCGCTGCGCCGGGGCCGTTGCTTGTGATTGCGGGAGCCGGAAGCGGCAAGACCCGAACCCTGACTTATCGCGTGGCCTATTTGCTTGAGAACGGCATCGATCCTCGCAACATCTTGTTGCTAACTTTTACCAACAAGGCCGCCCGCCAGATGCTTGACCGGGTCGCGAACCTCTTGCCCGTCGATGCCAGTGGTCTGTGGGGCGGCACTTTTCACTCCATCGGGAACCGAATGCTGCGCCGTCACGGACGGGCCCTTGGTTATGCCAGTGGTTTCACGATCATGGACCGGGAAGATCAAAAGGACCTGATCGACACGGTTGTTGCAGCAGCCGGCATTAATCCGAAAGAAGTCCGCTTTCCGAAGGGGGATGTTCTGGGCGAAATCTTTAGCTTTGTGGTCAACACGGAGCGACCGCTCGAAGATTTACTGGCGGAGAAGTTTCCCTATTTCCTGCCTTTGCTCGAACAGATCCGGGACGTGCACGTCCGATACGAGCGAAAGAAAAAAGCGACCAACTCGATCGACTTCGATGATTTACTGGAGAAGACGCTTCGGATGTTGATTGAGCACGGGGAGATCGCCGCATTTTATCGACGGCAATTTCGGTTCATCCTGGTTGATGAATATCAGGACACAAACAAGATCCAGGCCGATTTCATCGATCTTCTGGCGGCGGAGCACAAGAACGTGATGGTGGTCGGTGATGACGCTCAGTCGATCTATTCCTGGCGAGGGGCAAATTTTAAGAACATCCTCGAGTTTCCAAAGCGCTATCCGAGCACACAGGTATTCAAGATTGAACTGAATTACCGAAGTGTTCCTGAGATTCTCAGGGTGGCCAACGCCGCGATCGCCGCGAATCTCAACCAGTTTCAGAAAAATCTGAGCGCGACCCGCGATTCGCAATCATGCAGACCAGCCATTGTTGCTTTAAACGATGCCAGTGAACAGGCCCAGTTCATTGCGCAGAGAATTCTTGAGTTGCGCGATGAGGGTGTGGCTCTGGACGAAGTCGCTGTCTTGTACCGGGCACATTTTCACGCCGTAGAACTGCAGCTAGAACTTTCCCGTCGGGGGATTCCTTACCAGATTACGAGTGGGATTCGGTTTTTCGAGCAGGCTCACGTCAAGGACGTTGCAGCTTTTATCCGTTTTGTCGCCAATCCGAGAGACGAAGTTGCATTCAAGCGAATGGTCAAGTTGCTTCCCGGCATTGGAAACAGGAGCGCTGATGGTCTGTGGAGGATTTGGGATAATTCGTCGGGTGAACGAGGCGAGACCTGGACCTGGAGCAGTCTCTTGCTCGCGATGCCGGTCGGTAGCAGGTCAAAAAAGGCCTGGCAACAGCTCGCTCTCACGCTGGACGAAATTGCGCCGAGTGGTCGACCAATTCGGCCTGCAGAGATGATCAATTCGATAGTCGAAGCTGTTTATGACGACTATGCCAAAGCCAACTTCACCAACTACGAGTTACGTCGTGAAGATTTAAACCAACTCGCTGGCTTTGCTCGCCAGTTTGAAAATGTGGAAGAGTTCCTTTCTCAGCTTGCGCTGATCAGCAATGTCGATGCCGAGCCGGCTATTGATCGAACGGCCGATACGGAGGCCGTTAATCTCTCCTCTGTCCACCAGGCCAAAGGACTTGAGTATCACTCAGTCTTCCTGATCTGGCTGACTGATGGGATGTTTCCCAGCACACGCTCTCTTCAGACCCGCGACGAATTGGAGGAGGAACGGCGTCTTTTCTATGTCGCCATTACCCGGGCCCGGGATGAGCTTTATCTTCTCTATCCCCATATGCGTTTGAATTCTGGTTATGGAGATGTGTTTCAGCGTCCCTCCCGGTTCCTGAAGGAAATTCCGAGCAATCTTTTGGAGGATTGGCAGGTCCGGCGCGTCTAAGGGGGTAAACCGATGAATCCTTCGTCCGACCACCGGATCGCAGGCGTCCTTGCGCCTCTTTTCGCTCTGCGTACTGAGAATGATTTGGGGATCGGCGACTTGGATGCTCTTCGACAGTTTATCGATTGGGCTGAAAAGACCGGCTTCCAACTTGTTCAGCTATTACCGATCAACGAGACAGGTCGCGACAACAGTCCCTATAACGCGATCAGTTCGGTCGCCATCGACCCTATGACGCTCCATCTCGCCTGCGGTTCTCCCGAAGATCTGACCCGGGAAGATTTCGATGCCACTCTCGCAAAATTTAGCATTGAGAAACTTCGATCCGGGAATGTGAATTACAGACGGGTCCGCCAACTTAAACAGGAGTTACTCGAGAAGGCGTTTGCCCGGTTTCAAGACCGAGCCCAACAGAATGAGGCGGCGGCAGGCGCATTTCGTGAGTTTTGCCGGACGGAAACGGCGTGGCTGGATGATTACGCGTTTTTTCGAGCGCTGATGGAGAAGAATCAGGGGCGCGAAACGTGGGACCAGTGGAGGGAAGAACACCGTTCGTTGGGGGTAGCTCGGGACTGGATGAATGGTCTGAGCGCGAAGAAACGAGCGAATTTCGAAAAACGTCTGGAATTCTTTCGCTACGTCCAATGGATCGCCCGCCAACAGTGGCTCGCGGTCAGGAAATATGCCGAGGAACACGGCGTCCTGCTCATGGGCGATGTTCCATTTGGCGTAAGTTATTATAGCGCTGACGTATTTGCGCGTCCGGAGGTTTTTGCGCTGGAATGGTCAGGTGGTGCGCCGCCGGAGCCATACTTTAAGGAGGACGAATTTACCCAGAAATGGGGCCAGAACTGGGGAATGCCGCTCTATCGGTGGGACCAGATGCGGGCTCAAAATTTTTCCTGGTGGCGGCAACGGATTCGGGGAGCCAGGATTATCTTCCACGTTTTTCGGATCGATCACGTCCTTGGATTCTATCGAATCTACGCGTTTCCCTGGCGACCGACCCGCAATCAGGAATTCCAACCGTTGAGCTGGGAAGAAATGTGTGCACGAACCGGCGGAAGGACTCCGCATTTTGCTCCTCGTGACGATTCAAACTGGGAAAACTGCGAGGCGAATCGTCGGGAGGGCGAGGAATATCTGCATGTGGTGCTGGAAGAAGCGGGCGATACGCGGGTAGTCGGTGAAGATCTCGGGACAGTCCCGTATTACGTTCGCCCAAATTTGAGCGCGTTAGGCATGCCTGGGTTCAAGATTCCACATTGGGAAAGCCATGATAACGGTCGAGTCGTTTCTGGGAATGATTATCAGCATTTGTCGGTGACGACATACGCAACGCACGATCACAAACCGTTGCGGGCGCTCTGGCGGGATGCGTTTGAGAAACAGAGTCCGGTGAGCGCCCAGGCCCGGCACGATCTGACCAGGATCGCCGAGTTCGCGGGGTTACCACCGCCTGACGAACAAATGAATTTCGAAAGAGATTTTTGCCCCCAGGTTTTGAAGGCGCTTTTTAAAAGCCAGGCCTGGCTGGCGGTTCTGATGATCACCGATCTGCTGGGCCGGAAGGACCGATTCAACGCCCCTGGCGTGACTGCAACTTCAAACTGGACCAGGCGGTTGCCGTGCACGGTCAAGGAACTTTTCGAGCGTCCAGCGATCAGGCGTCGCGCGCGCATGATCCGTCAGTTGCTGGAAGAAACCGGGAGGCTTGTTCCCACCGCCCAACCGGCTATTCAAAATAACGTGACTGATGGAACGCATCAGTCAGGCCCAAAAGATTCTGCCTTTCATCTGTGCTAATCTGTGACAGGAACCAATCATGAATTCTCCAATTAAGATCGCCGTTACGGGTGCGGCTGGCCAGATTGGCTACGCTCTTCTCTTTCGTATTGCTTCAGGTGCCATGTTCGGCCCCGACCAGCCGGTTGCACTTCATCTGATCGAAATCCCGAATGCGATTGGCGCGTTGGAGGGTGTGGTCATGGAACTACAGGACTGTGCCTTTCCATTGCTCAAGAACGTTATTCCGACAGCGGATCTTGACGAAGGCTTCCGGGATGTGAACTGGGCCCTGTTGGTCGGCAGCATTCCTCGCAAAGCAGGGATGGAACGCAAGGAATTGCTTGGGATCAATGGGAGGATCTTTGTCGGGCAGGGGAAAGCGCTTGAAAAGAATGCCGCTGCCGATGTGCGAGTTCTGGTGGTTGGCAATCCTTGTAACACGAATTGTTTCATTACCATGAACAATGCCAGAACAATTCCGCGAGATCGCTGGTTTGCCATGACGCGATTGGACGAGAATCGGGCCCGGGCCGCTCTTGCTCATAAGGGTGGCGTTGACATTACCGCGGTGACGAACATGACGATCTGGGGAAACCATTCGGCGACGCAGTACCCGGATTTTTACAATGCCAGGATCAACGGAAAATCGGCTGCCGATGTCATTGGAGACGAAAAATGGCTCAAGGACGTATTTATTTCGACGGTCCAACAGCGGGGCGCCGCCATCATCAAAGCCCGTGGCCTTTCTTCGGCTGCCTCGGCGGCAAACGCGGTCGTCGATACGGTCGTTTCGTTAACAACGGATACGCCGAGCAATGATTGGCACAGTGTCGCGGTTTGTTCCGATGGTAGCTACGGGACCGAAAAGGATTTGATCTCGTCTTTCCCAATCCGGAGTCGCATGGGCAAGTACGAGATTGTTCAGGGTGTTCCAGTGAACGAGTTCAGTCGGGGAAAAATCGATGCCTCGGTGGCAGAGTTGAAAGAGGAACGCTCGATGGTGAATGAGCTCGTCGCTTAGGAGTACGAGCCAGGGTGATGGGTCGCTTGGGGCAGACCTATTCGAAATAATCGAAGCGAGGATGGAGGTTCTTTAGCGCTTTGGTCGCATAAAGTTGATCCTCTTCCGAGAGATATTCACGATAACCACCGATCTTGCCGCGCCGGACCTTGAAGGACTCCGGGTCTTTGACATCGCCGGGTCGCAGAATCTTTGAATCGAATGCTCCAGCAGCTTCCATCTTTCTCATGTTTTCGAACTCAGAGAACGCGAGCGCGTCTGAGAAAGCGTCCGGGTCGATTGGTCCCCTGCCGATTGTAGTCAGAAGGGAACGAAACCCTTCCTCCGGTCGTGCCCGAAGAGATTCATAACGAACCAGCGTGAAGCCGGCGCTGCTTGAAAATTCGGCCAGCCAGCAATTCATGGTCTCGACAATCGCGTTAATTCCAAAAGCGCGATCCCGTAGAAGCTCGCTAATACTTTTTTTCTTTAGTTCGTTAGGCGTCTCTTGTGATCGCCGCGCCAGTTGGACATAGTGTGACACAAACGCGTCTCTCGGATCGCGTGCCAGCAGAATGATCCGCGCCCGCCGGATCGCAGCCGCTGGAATCAGATATTTGCCTCGAATGCGGTCCCAGATGTCTCCCTTGGTTCGTTCCTCGAACAGATCGTGCGAATAAATGACGTTTGGGATCCGATCATCATGATATTGGCGTGGATTGAGAGTAAAAGGATGTCCGTAACGCTGGCAAAAATAGGCGCAGATAAATGCTCTGACCCAGGTCCGTCCACTTTTTGGAATAGAAACAACGATCACATCGCCGCCCGAAAGCTCGCGCGCACGACTGCTGAAATTAAACCGAAGACGGGACACGCTTGTTAGGGTGACGCAATTTCAGGGTATCACGATACGAATACAGACGTGATTTGAGGTATTCGCGCGGGGTCTCGCCGCGAATCGGTTGCATCCAGTGTCGCAATCGTCGCCGGCCGAGGCGCGGTTCATACCCAAAAAAAGGCATCAGGTCCCGGCAATGCCATTCCACCCAGCCGATCTCGTCTTCCGATAAATCGGTTTCCCAACGGGTCAATGGTTCGCGACTGATCTGGGAAAAGCTCGTTTCCATGGCCGAGTTGCCCTGCCAAAACTTGCCCACCTTGGTTGGGGTGAGAACGATTTCGGGATTAAAACTGACTCCCAGGAAAGAGCAGACCTTCGCCATGAGGGTTTCAGTCTCAAGCACCAGTTTTTCATATGGGATGACCATCGACGTCGCATCGCCCTCTTGAAGCGCGCGCAAAGCGAGAACGGCGCTCTCACGCCAATGACTAATACAATAGTAAATCGAAAAACGCCTGAGCTGGCGCGTTTGTTCCAAGGCGATCTGGGCGGCCAGTATCGCGCGCGGATCGCGCATGGTGAGAAGGATCCGCGCGTCTGGAAATCGGGCTCGAATCTCGGGCAGGTAGCGCCGGTTGGCTGGCGTTTTTTCCACCCAACGTCTTACCGATTCGACCGACCGCCCGATGGTAGTCGCATAGGCTTCCAGCATCAGAATGAGGAGGTCACGTTTCGCGTTGGCCGGATCGAAGGCCAGCTTTTCAAACAAGTCGTAAAATTTTTTCGTCGGGAAATAGGAGTAATCCCGTTTTCCCCATTTGCAGGGACCACCAAAAACAACATTGGAGAGAGAATCTTTGGTGAGATAATCGAACTGTTCCCGGCGTGACCGTTTCCCGTATTTCGTCAGAACAGTCGGGAAATAGGCCGTTTCCTCGGGCAGGACCAGCAATTCGGGATGATTATCCAGCAACGCAACCAGCAGGGTTGTACCCGATTTTGCCTGACCGGCAACGAAACAGGCGCGCTGATCAAACGCCAGTGATGGCGTCGATTCTGTCTTTTGCCCTTTTGGGTCGTCCGGCATTGAAACAAAGTCGTCCGGCACCGGCTATCACTGCGCAAGAATTTTTTGCGGCGGCAACACCTGGTTTGTTTGGCGGGCGCTTCTCGTGCGGCGATTATTAGCCGGGCTGCCCACTCGTCTCGGCAACTGAGACGAGACCTTGGGTTGATTGCAACCGACAACCGCCGGGTTGCGTGTGCGCCTTGCTGCAGTATCTTTTTTGTCTCCTAAAATGGGGGCGTACTGGTTTCGACTTGTTGTTTGAAGCACAGACGGCATGTCGAGGATGGTTCGTTGGCCTCGTAAAAAACCGGACCAAAACAAATAAACGCAGATCACGAAGATCTCGCTCTCGCGGCTTAATTGACCGTGACGTTTCCGATGTGACGCCTGCTGGCGTCGGGAACGTGGACAGCAGGCTGGCTGGTGAGCGGAGCGACCGCGCTCACTGGTGAATCGATTTCGTGGATGCTCGGGAGCCGGCAGTGTGCCGGTGCAACGTTCGGCTCTCTAAAACTCACCACCGGATAAACATGTAGATGTTTGTGTGGATGGCGACGAGGACAGGGGTTCAACTCCCCTCGCCTCCAATTAACTTGTAATAAGCAGGTTATATTCTTAATATTAGGTTTGTGACAACAATAATAACAACAAGGTGTCCGGTGTCCCTGACGTCTCTGGAGGTTTAGCTGAAAGGAAGAGCCCTTATCTTAGCCACAAAGGGATGTGCTGGCAGCGAAGAAATCCGAAGACTTCGCCGGCGAGCATCCGCAACCTGAGACGCGGCAATTTCATGGCTTGTTCGTTATGGAGGCGTCTGCCATGCTTAACGCCCTCAAGTCGAAGCCTACTAACCTAACGTGAATGGCGAAAAAGCAATTTCGTGGCCGCGTGATACCGGTGTAATTATTTCGGCAGATGTAACATCGCTTGAGGCTCTTGTCGCAATCATTGCCCTCGCTGGCACTTCGGCCAAAGTTGTTGCGATCAAAGTCGGATTTACGCTCGTGTTACGATTTGGCCTTAGACGGGTTGTTAAGGAGATTAAGACTAGATCGAGCTTGCCCGTGATTTACGATCATCAAAAAGGGGGAACTGATATTCCCGAAATGGGTTTACCCTTTGCGTCTGCGTGTGGGGACAGTGGTGTGGATGGTGTGATATTCTTCCCCCAGTCAGGGCCTCGGACGTTGGAAGCGTTCGTTAGAACGGCAATTCAAGAAGGATTGCTTCCAATTGTAGGGCTCGTGATGACTCACAGCGGCTATCTCGTATCGGAAGGAGGTTATATCGCGGACTCAGCTGCCGATGATATTTACCGCATCGCGACTAATCTTGGGGTTTCGACGTTTGTCCTTCCGGGTACAAAGCCGGAACTGGTCCGCACGTTTGCCGCGAAGCTAGCGCAAGATGTCCCCGATGCAACGATCATGATGCCAGGCATCGGGTCGCAGGGTGGTGACGTTTCAACCTCGTTTGAAGCCGCCCGTCCAGTACGTCATTTTGCCATTATCGGATCTTCTATTTACGCTGCAACAGACCCGCGTCAGGCTCTAACAAAGCTTCTTCAGGACGTGCAATGAATCGACATTCTTCCGCGGAAACAGAACGCGAGATCCGTCGCATAGTTGCCCTCCAGCTATGGGCGTATGAAGCAGTTAAGATCAGTTTACGGACACCGTTTCGTTTGGTATCGGGCAATTATAGTCCAATTTACATAAATTGTCGGAAACTGATTTCATTTCCTGCCTTCATCGAGCTTTTCCGCGCAGCCGCGCGTGAAATAATACGCAATAATGGTATCGACATCGACGGTATCGCGGGAGGTGAAACAGCAGGAATACCATTTGCGGCGTTCCTTGCAGTGTCTTTAAATAAGCCCCTCGTTTATGTCCGTAAAAAGGCAAAGGAGCACGGTATAGCCAATCGAATTGAAGGCACCGCTGTTCGCGATTGGCAGATGCTACTTGTCGAGGACTTGATCACTGACGCGGGAAGTAAACTTGATTTTATTGAGGCGCTCACGATGGCCGGCGCATCTGTAAGAGACGTTTTAGTCATATTCGATCGCCTTCAAGGTGGAGGGGCGGCGCTGAAGAAAAGAGGCGTTAGATTGCACGCGATTACTGATATGAAAATGGTGCTTTCGGTCGCGGAAGATACAAACCTCATCAAAACTGCAGCACTGCGTTCCGTCCGCAATTACATTGCTTCACCGGCACGATGGCACGCAATACACGGATTGCCATACTCACGAAAATAAGGTTCCAACCTCCTTTCCCTGATGAAGTTTCCCGATTACGTCGAGGGTAAGCGCGAACTTACCAAAGCTGTCGAACGGATAGCGAAAGCGTTAGTTGAGCGCCGCTGCGAATTCCTTTTTGGAGCCGGGATGTCGGCGATTTCGCCGACGGACCTGCCGTCGGGGAAGAGGCTTGCTCAAAAGTTGCTGGAGCGGTTTTTTCCCGACGGAACACCAGCATCAGTCCTAACTGCGCTTGTGGACAGCACCCCCTTTGAATGCGTCGCTCAAGCGGTGGAGGAACTCCCAGGAAAGAAAAGGCGAGATTTGACGCAATTTCTTCGAGAACTCCTTATTAATTCCAATCCGCCGACGAATCCCGCGCACGACAATTTCCTTTCTGTGCTTGATTGGGATGGGCAACGCCGTCTGCGCCGAATTTACACTTCTAACTTCGATATGCTCTTGGAGAAGGCATTATCGGGTCGGGGCGAAACGGTGACCGAACAGAATGCTCATGATATTGATGATATCGAGGACGAAAAAGTTCCAATATTACACCTTCACGGCACCCTGGACGGTGAGTATCAAATAACTGAATCAGATGTCTTTTCTGACCGGTTCCGGAAACTAGAGAAACGTTTCGAGATTGCTTTGCGCGAGACCGACGCATTCGTGTTTGTTGGTTACTCGATGAGTGATCCGGACTTCAGGTTGATATACATGCGGTACCAGGGAGACATACGCGCGCGGAAAGAAGACAAGAAAGATTCGTACGTCGTCTCACCGCCACAGAGTCAATATCAATATGAACTTGCTAATGCCGTTTGGAAAAGTCGTCAGGCGCTGTGGATACCTCTTGGTGCCGAAGAATTTTTTGCTGCGATTAGCGCAACTCTGAGGTCGAAGACGACTAAAGAGATTGAAGAAAAAATAATGAAAAAATATCATCTTGCTGATCAGGATTCGTATCGACAAAAGATTGAGCAGACGATGAAGATACTTGAAATCGGAGAGTCCGACGCGGTTGAATTTCTCGCGCAAACGCGGCCTAAGACCGGATAAACAGAATGAGCAGCACGGCAATTTGGGGTGTTCCATCAATATGCCCCGCAGAGTCAAATGAATGGAGTTGGTATCGGGAAGATGAGGATCGGACTTATCGCGAGTTACGAGGATTTCTGCAGCGAGAAATCGACCACTGGGATCCCGACTTCGTAGTAGTTTACGAACGCAAGGGCACTGCAATCTTTCGGTGCCTTATCGAATCGAAAAGAAATCCGCTTCGCTGGCCGTGGAACAAGGTTGTTTCGTCCAGTGCACTTAAGGAGCTACCAGCCGAGGTGCTCCGAAACAGTCGACTACTTGTTTTCGATGACATGGTTCGGACGGGTAAACATCTAAAAAGGGTAGCTAGGCTTCTCTTGGACAACGGTGCTGACTCAGCACTGCAGAATGTTCGTTTTGTCGCATTCGCCGCTCACGAAGATGCTTCGTGTCAGAATATTTCCGGCCGATCTTTGGACGCTTGGTTTTACCGTGCGCTAACCTCCCAAAGCTACGCTCAGGTCCGCGAAAGGATCGTTCGGCTTCTGCAGACGGAGGGTTCGCTAATGTTAGATACTGAGCACCTCGAAGTTCGCATAACTTTAAAGCACGGTTTCAATCGTTTAATGAACGCTCTCCGACGGAAAGCAACTCCTATCGAGTTTCGGTCAGGCGGTGATCGCACCAACATTACGATCTATTATGGGGATAATCCCTCTCACTGTCTCCCAGAAGATTGGTTTCCAATTGGCACGGGATTTTCAGATATTGTCAAAAAATCTCGAATGGTGCAACGAGACGACCCGGATGAATTCGCAATCATTCCCATTTGCCTTCCAGCAGTGCCAATCGGCGGCCCTTGGCCTGATCGCACTGAAGATGTCAAGATCTTGGGAAACATAATATCTCGCGAAACACCCAACCCCGCGCGATTCTACGCCGCGGCGTTACTCGGATCACTCCAATCGCTAGAATGGATTTTAAAGGATCTCTACGTCGCGGATCCCGGCGGATTTGGAATTCGCTACCCTTGCTACTCTAATGACTTTACAGGCAAAAATAGCTATTCTCTGAATCACTTGCGGGTTATGTACCCAACGCTGAACGTCGACGCACTCGTCGAGCGAATTATTCGTGTAGGGAAAGAAGCTGAGCGGTTCGGACATAAGTGTGCTCAAAAGCAAGCTCGCGTCGATTCTCCGAAAGCCGTCATCTCGAACGCTGAGCTCCATGAGAAGGCAATGCAGTTACTGCAGGTTATTCGTTATACTCTGGATCAACGCCGCGCAGAGATGAGCGTTCAAGATATCGATCCTTTGGTGCCAAATCCCGGATTACGTGCTAAGGAGGTATTTGATTTAGCAAAGCGTCTTGATTGGGGGTCACGAAACCAGCAAGAGTGGCTTCCTGCAGCAATAAGTACTTTGTTCGACATACTGATCGACGACGCGAAACTAGTTACGCGCGTCGAATATTTCCCCGACGAGGCGGGGCGACTGCGCTGGACGCGTACGTTTAAGCCGGATGGTGAGGTCGTGAGCGAGTTGGTTCGCGATTACAACGCGCAATGGGGACTTCCTCGTGGCTTTTGAACCGTTTTCACTTTTAAGAAGCAAGCGTCAAGGAGTACAGTGCGAGCGGTCGCTCCGCGCGATATATATTTTACTTAGTCGCTGGTACCGGTTTTCTGGCGAACGTCTGGTAATGCGTGACGGTCAAGGTTCTAAGGAGCGCGCCACGCTCATGACGGCTATCCCATTCGACAAGCTTGTTATGATATTCAGCCGCATTTGGGACGAGCTCTTTCTTGAGACGGGAGCGGGGCTTAAGAACAAAAACCCTGAAATGATTTCTGCTGTGGAGGCGGACTCAGTCGTCAGCTTTCCGGTTCCGTTCCCCGAACTTCCAGGCAAACATGGCCCCGGTCGCGCCGTTCGCCGAAAGAGCGGTGCGCCCCAATTCTTGATATCAGTTATATATGATTTGACCCAGGAGGAGATTCTGAACTATTTCGACGTTCGACCGCCTGCAGCGGCCCCAAAAACGCCGAATGACCCTCGGACGACTATTGAGCCAGCTATGGCCGCCGCAGCTGACGCGCTTCTGCTAAGCGACTTTTCAAAAACGGAGCGCGAGATCCTAGAGAATCTTGCAACAGGATTGATGCACCTTGGTTTAGAAGAAATTCGGGCGCTTGGTACGCATAGGTCACTCGCTAAAACGAATGACGATGTGAGGCGAGAGTTTAGGTATATGAATTCTCATCTCGACAAGATTGAAGAATGCGTAAATAAGGGCTGCGCTTTTGCTCAATCCGCTGCTGAAGTCTACGAATTTGCTGAGGAGGCTTTTCGGAAATCAACGTCGAATCGAAGCGTGTACGCATTCGCGCGTAATGCGCTATTAGCGGAAATAACGAACACACTGTTGAGAAAAGCTTTCTTGCAATGTCAGGACTCACCTGAAATGATTTGGGATAACAACGTGATGGCAGAGCTTTCAAGGCGGGCACGCCACACTCGGCTACGCGCAGAATATCTTAAGAGGATTGGTGAGTGGTCCGCGAATCCTGCTGGGTCTTCGCGGGAAGATGCGAGCGCGTTATGTGGACAATTGAAGTCGTTTGGGGATTGCGGATTGCCGGCTAGCTGCTCGACGATTTTTCTGCCCGGTAAGCCTGAGGTAGTGAATAATGTTCGATCGAAAATAATCGATCTGATTAGTCAAATGAGGTCATCATAAATCGATGCCGAGCGAACGCTCTCTGTACCGTAAGATTCAAATTGTTCTCGACGTCACAAAAGCAGTGGCGGTGAGCAACCTTATGGAATTGCGGCAACAAGTCGCCGCACAAGAGCTGCCTTCTTTTATGTCCGAACACTATGACGAAGAACAAGATCGATTCGTCATTGGGAGCTCGCAGCGAATTGTAAGAAAGACTTTGGGAACATGCCGACTTCTTGGATTGATCGGTGATGATGGCAAACTTACTACTCTCGGCCGTGAGGCGTCGCGTCGAAGTAGATTCGATACTGTCGTCGCGGGTCAAGCGCGTTCTTACTTGGGAACCCATGGCGTCAATTTTGATAGTCTGAATAAAGCGATTCGAAGACGGCTTCAGGCAGCCCCTCCAGTTCTGCCTACGTCAGAGGAGCTTTGGCGGGAAAGTCATGCAGATGTCGGACGTGGAACATTCGCGCGAATGCTAACGCTTCTCTCACACTGTGGAGCCGCTGAAAGCTATCAAAAGCGCATATATATTCACTTCGAATCACCCTAAAGCGGACAAGACCCGTCTGGCTTCGATTTACGCCGTTTCAAATTTTTTTCGCCGTGCCGTTTGTCGCCAAAGCGTCAATCTACCAGCGGCATAAAGGGTCACTCGCCGACAGCGCAATTACGGGCCGAGGCGTAAATCCTTGTAGCTGTCCATTGCTCCCATTTCTATAATCAAAAAAATATGACTATAGGACCGCAAATGTCCTACCCTAGGGATATCTTGATGGCACGGAAACAGATTCTTCATTGGATAGAACGCCATACCGTGGTTGGACTCTAAGCACTGCGAATACGCTTGATCGTCGGATGCACGTCGCGTTATCAAGACTGAAAGGCGGGAACGTCCTTATGATGCGCCATATACGCCTTGGTCGACATTGTCTGCCTACCCCTACAGTTTGGTTGGGCCATGATATAAAAAATCCCTTCCTGGTCTGGGAAACCGTTCTCGGAATACCGGGCGTAATCTTGAGCGCAAATCAAGTCTTTGAACGTCGTTGGTTTCGCGAGGCTGCGACGACGATTGGCGTGCACCGGGTCCTTGGATTCGATGGACCAATATTTCTCGACTCTGGAGGGTTTCAATTGCAGCGTCAACCTCAGAAAAAGGTTTCGCCGGCAACCGTGCTCGAATTGAATGCCACGATTCAATCCGATATAGGTGCAGTGTTGGATTATCCGCTCGATCCCATTGGGACGGCACGCGAGAATAGATCGCGCTGGTTGAAAACCGTTCGATCGGGAGACGTCATGCTCCGTCACTCAAACGGGACTACGCTGGCGCCAGTCCTTCATGCGTATTCCTGCCGATCTGTCGTGAGCCGCCTGAAACGTCTTCAGCAGAGCTTTCACAATCCACCCATTTGGTGTTTAGGCAGTCTCGTGCCGCTTTTCCAAGGCAGTCACATAGGCTCCCAATTTGCGAATGGCGGTAGGTTCTTCACACGGCTAGAAGCTCGATGGCGGCTGATCACTCAACTTATTCGGCTAGCACGCGCGACCATCAACGATGACGGCGTGCTTCACGTTTTTGGTGCTGGAAGTATCTCAACGATTTTTCTTCTATTTCTGGCAGGTGCTGACTCTGTCGATTCGGCAGCCTGGCGGATCAAAGCAAGCTACGGTGCAATTCAATTACCGGGGCTTGCCGACCGTTTTCTTGAGACAAGACCCGGTCGATCCCGTCCAAGAAAAGTATTAACAGATAAGTGTCAGGAGATCTTGAGCCAATGCAGTTGCCCGGTATGTGCTGGCCTAACGATAAAACAGAGGATTCACCGATTACGCATGAAATTCGAAGCTCGCGCGACACACAATGCGCATGTGTTGGTTTCTGAAGTTAACGCGTTACGAGAGGCGAAAGCAGCAGGAAATCTCGCGGACTTTGTAATTGCTCGATTGTTGCACTTATCACCTTATCGCGACGTAGCGACAAGAATAATATTGCCTATCTTAAATGGTAGTTCTACTTCCGTAAGTTATGCCAGACGTTAAAGAGGAAGCCTTGAAGTTCGTCGGTGCCATTGGGCCGATGCTTGGCGCTGGCATCCAGTTGGGAACTGGGCTCCTGAAGAATTTGCAGCGGATAGGTAAGGCGCAGAGGGAAATTGGTTCACCAGGCTATTGGTTTTTTTTAATCGCTCGTCTCCCTCTGATCGTCGCAAATTGGATTCTTTCAATCGTTATCTTGCTCGCACTTTTAGCTTTATTCGGAGGAATAAATAGATACTACGCTTGGGACACATCGCGTTTTTCGCACTTCTGCGAAACCCTTTTTAATTACAGCCTGTGGCTTTCACTTGGCTATTTTATCTTAGCACTATTGGTTTATTTCCGAGTTCTACCTCGCGCGTTGCGTCTACTCGCAAGGGGGTGCGCTTGGATTCGCCCGGAGATGAAACACGATCCTGGCCTTATCAACTCCGACTGGGAACTTCGAAACGCGGACGATGCGCACTTTGTAAACGTTGCCTCGACTGGCTGTGAAGTCACCGCGAGCTTCTTGCTCCAGATCCCTCGCGACAAGTGGGGTACTGACTTTGCTGGATCGTGCTGTTCGAATCCGAGTTGGACGGTCGGTAGCCGAGCAAATGCTCTTCTGATTGGCTGTTGCATTGAGGGCATAGTGCACGGACTCCCAGAGGGAAATCCGTGCAAGACGATTCCATTCTCCATCTTGTACAAGGCATTAGAAGATGCGGGTGAAAGGATCTGGCAGTCACAAAACATCCTAAACCAGAATGCTTCCGCGAACATTCTCAATTCGCTTCGCGTCGCAAACGGTGACCTTGCCTGCTTGGCAGACGAACCGGCTGTCGTGGGCGTCGTAAAGGCGACTACTCAGCGACTTCGCGACAAATTTCAAGGCGACGGCAGCAAGTTGGCTCGGGCAAAATTGTCGGGGCGAGTTTCGTTACGCCTTGCGCGGAAGAGGCTCAGGAAGTTTCCTAAGATGGCCGAGGCCGATAGCAATCCCATGGATGCTCAATTCTTGAAGCTTGCCTATTCGGCCAATGTTTGGAACTTCGATGACGGCCGTTTCATTTTTCCGTTTAGCCGAGGGGTCGCCTTGCTAATGATGAACTCGGGCTGCTTAATTACGACCCAGGACGTCGACACCATCGCGATCGATAATAGCATGCGCTGGTTAACAGCGTTTGCCGAGCAAAAGATTGTCGACTTCGTAACTACCCTGTTGAAGAATGATCCACATTTGATAACGAAAAGCGGGTTACCAAATACACAGGATATCTGGGAAATAAACCGCATGATCGATTATCGCCTTTGGTGGCTTAGCAGACAGCCCAACGGCTGGAAACTGTACCTTGCAGCACTGGATGAGGTTGCAACGGAAGAAGACGGGGCGGCCTGGAAGTTATCAGGAAATACATTTGTCCGTAGTGGATAGCCCAATGACACGAAAGTCTGCTACGCGCGACTGCTTTGACTTCGCGAAACTTCGGTCAGATTGGTATCGGGCGAATCAAGCTCTTCCGCGCGCCATAAGGCAGGCAGTAAATGGGGAACGGAATACAACGTTTTATGGGTTTCCCCGCTATTGGATTCCGCTATTCGAGTGGTTTGGTGTTACTTGGCGAGCGACGATCGAACCAAGGGAATACGTTCCCTTCTTTTCAGAAGTAGATGAACAGTCTATTAAGAGACTCATCCGTAGAGCTGCGAGTGAGGGAATGCTGCGGACAACCTTAGAGGCGACTGCGACGTTAGATCCCATTATGAGCGACTGCCTGTATATATTGGATCACACCGTCAAGACGCAGTCGCCTGCAATGCTAGAGGAGTGTGGTCGTCCGGAATCAAAACGGAAAACATTGCTGCTTACCGGATGGCATTCGTACGGCCGTCCATCCGTGTTGAAACTGGAGCAGACATCCGCAAGCGTTTGCATGTTTGGCCAAGCCGCTTTGGTGCTGCCATGCTCGATCAAACGTCCTTACAATCGCTCTCCAACTCATCAAAGAATATATTCGTGTTTGGCGCAGAGAGGTTACTGCATAAGTGCAATGCACAAGATAGTTATTACCTCCTTGGGTGTTATCCCAGAGGAATTATGGAACTCTGCCGCCGTTCTGCGCTATGATGCCGGAGCTCCGGACTTATATAGACTATTGCGTCTCATTCGTAACTTTTTTTCCACGAAGCCGTACGCATACGTCTTGGATTGCTCGGAATTCCCACCTTTTTCTGACCTACTTCAAATAGCACATCGCGAAGGCCTGATTAAGGACTTGCAGCACCTCTCGCTTCGACGAAGTCGCGCATTTCACATTCAGGGCACTTACAAGTTAGGGTTGAAACGTAAGAATGCGCAAACCACCAGCTCTTCTTTTGTGGGGCAATTCTCCGAGAGGATTCCGATCTGATCGGAAGGCTAGAAAGTAAAGCAGGAATCAAGTCTCTTGAGATGACTGTTTGCGCAAGTCCGAATAACGCAGGAACGCGAGAGTTGTTGTTACAAAGGTTGCTACTCGGCCGGGGCCGTGATTGTAAGTCACTCAAAATTGTTGTAAGGAACCTGCACTTTGATTCGCCAGATGCTCAGAAGCGATTGTGCCCGAGGGGTTGTATGGAATCAAGAAACCTCCCGTCGCCGCGAATGCTGCGAGTGACGTGGCTGTTTTGAGCATCGGATTAGTATGATCTGGCACGAAGCGATCATCTTCTGCAGGGCAGTGGACAATGTAGGTGACGCAGTATCACCTACTTCTTGTCCGTCCCGGAGAGTAAACCCAAACCCTAGCGGCACGGCCTGAAATAGGTGATCTGCGCCCTGCCATTCGTTCACCTTGGCTACTACAAGCAAAGAGGCAAAATCACTCGCAATCAGCTGGGAGTTTGAGCTTCTTGCAATCAATCTAACGTGAGCCTGCATCAATTTCTGCAACGCATCTTGATTCCAACAAATCTCGCGCTCCCTAACGTTGCAAAATATGTCTGGAACTGACCGCTGGCCCGCCGATCCAGCGTGCGGTTGGGGACTGTCTTTCGATGTTTCAGTATACTAGCTTGCAGGAGATGACTTGGGCAGGAACCGTATGTCGCCTGAAACAGCCGTGGCGGTAATGTTGCTGCCGGGTACAAGATTATCTCCCAAAATATCCCTTGAGAGGGGCTTGGTTAGAAGCGTGTCAATTGTCCGCTCCATCTCGCGCGCGCCATAAGTCTTACTGAAGCCCGCCGTCAAAAGGTAATTGTATGCGGATTCATCGAGACTAATCGTGACATCGTGTTTTGCTAGCCGGAAATTGAGTTTCTCAATAAGTTTGTCGATTATCTCTCGGACCGCCGCATTGTTTAACGGCTGAAATACGATGATTTGAGATAGACGATTCAGAAACTCTGGTCGAAGTGAAGCTTTTATTGCTTTGAGGACAGGGGTTGCGCTCGATTCTTCGACGTCGTTTCCTTCGAAGAATCCGATTTTCGGGATAGACGAATCGCCTGCGCCCAAATTTGAAGTAATGAAAATAATTGTTTCTCTAAAATCACATTTTCTACCATGCGAGTCTGTAAGAATTCCTTCATCGAAAACTTGCAGAAAAATGTCGAGAATTCTTGGATGTGCTTTTTCAATCTCGTCTAAGAGCAAGACAGTACTTGGGTGGCTTCGGATCTTTTCTGTGAGTTGGCCGCCTTCTTCGTAGCCAAGGTAGCCGGGCGGGGAGCCAATTAGCTTCGAAACGGAGTGTTTTTCCATAAATTCAGACATATCCAGTCTGATCATGCGACTCTCATCTCCGAAGAGGAATTCTGCGACGGACTTAGCAAGTTCCGTTTTCCCCGAACCAGTAGGCCCTGCAAGTAGAAATATGCCTATCGGCTTTGAGGCATTGAGGAGTCCGGATTTCGCCATGCGCACGGTTTCCGAGATCGAAGCCAAGGCGTGATCCTGACCTTTTACGCGTTTGCGGAGATGCTCTTCCATATGCAATAGCCGATCCTTCTCTGCGAGCTCAATCTTATTGAGTGGTACGCCGCAATTCCTGGAAATTACACTTGCTATGCTCGACGCATCAACCCGGACATTTGTAGGATTCCGTATCGACGTGAGTGATTGCAATCTCGATTGCGCACATGCTTGGTCGACTAAGTCTATGGCCTTGTCCGGTAACCTGCGGTCAGGAATGTAGCGAATCGAAAGCTCCACAGCTGCTACGAGAGCCTCCTGTGTGATCGTCGCACTATGATGAGCTTCGAGCCGACTATGTAGTCCCTCCAAAATCGTGAGCGCTTCGCTTTCGGTTGGCTCCCGTATGTCGAGAGTCTGAAAACGCCGTTCTAGTGCTGGATCTTTTTCAATGAAGCGTCTGTACTCTGCTGTTGTGGTCGCACCAATGAGACGGATTTCCCCGCGCGCCAACGCGGGTTTCAGAATATTCGCCGCATCCATCACGCTGCCGCTACTCTCTCCAGCTCCCATGAGAAGATGGATCTCATCGATGAAGAGAACGATGTTTGGCTTCGCTGCCTCCTTGACGATTGCCTCCAGCCGAGCCTCAAAGTCCCCTCGAAAGGTAGTGCCAGCGACGATGGACGCGATCGAAATCTCCACGATACGGATCGGTTTGAATTCTTCAGAAACGCCTCCCGAAGCAATCCTTTGCGCTAAGCCTTCAACAATTCCTGTTTTTCCCACGCCCGCCTCCCCAGTCAGAATAATATTGTTCTTGCGACTCTGTAAGAGGACTTGGGCAAGTGCGCGAATCTCGTCTTTGCGTCCGATGATCGGATCCAGTTTGTCAGCTTTTGCTAGCGCCGTTAGGTCTCTCCCAAAGTGGTCTAGGAAAGTCCTATTCGTTTTCGGCCTTTCCGTCTGTTGTACCGGAATTGCTGGAGACGGAGTGACACACGAAGCTTTCGCAGCAAGGGCTAACTTCTCCGCGTCAACAGCCGATTCGACGAGTATTTGATCGAGCTCAGCAAGCTTAGCCTCAATGAGTCCTAGTAAGAGATGACAAGGGCGCACGACGTCGCTGCCCATTGATTCTGCTTGTTTGAAAGCATCACGTGCCTTAGAGCTTCTCCGCGAGGCTTCCTTTGTGTCATTTGCACCTTTGCCCAGCTTGTGGCGCAATCTACGGCGTAGAGATGTCGTTTCAATGAACGAAGCACTGAAGGCCTTGCGAAGTGAAGATATGTCGGCCACAACCTGTTCGACAGAGTCTCGTCCTTCGCTCCTCCAATTTTCGGCGAGACGCGCCACGTCGAGGTCAACCACTTTTAAAAGACCCAAAAAGAAGTGTATAGGCTCGATTTCATAGCTCTGCGAATGTCGTGCCTCTAGCTCGGCAAGCCTCCAAACCAGAATCAGCGAATCGGCGTGTCTCATCTCCGTGCGGCTAATACGTTTGCAACATCTCCTCAAGTTGTGCGTTAGCCGCAGCCCTCCGCTTCTCTAGCTCTTCGATTGCGGTGTAGATTTTGCGGTCGTTCTCTGAGAAGAGTTTTTTGCCAGATAGCGTAGATTGCTGTCGAAATTGGATCTCGTTATACTTGCGAACCCAATAACCGTTGGAAATGCGCGCTTTAAGCGACTCAATTTCGGAGATTTTTGAGCGAATTGTTGCAGCTTTGTTGAAGGGGACGTTGTACGTTTTGTCTTGCCAATAGACAACCGTGGTTTCCACCGGTTCCTGTGGAGTTGTTTTGGGTTCTTCCGTTGTCTCCGCGAACAAGTGCTCGGCACTAACCCAACCACGGACACCATTGATTGATATCTCGTCCCACGTAGTCGTCCCGTTAACGAACTGGCCGGTGCCAATACGAAGTCCAGTCGTCTTGGGTGGAATCCGCTGGACGACAGGGTAATTAGCTCCAGGGCCCCCGCGAACAAAGAGATAATCGCCCTCCTTGACACCAATCACACGATAAGTTGTTGGGATAGGTGAAGGCGTCGCTGCGACGCCAGATTCTGCAGTGAAATCAGGAGTGGTCAAAAGACTTGTCTGTTGGCTAGGACTGCCAGTCTCCGGCGTCTCAGACTTCGTTCTCGTATCGGGTGGGCGCTGTTCATCTAGAGGTTTTGTTTGTGGGTGGACGGTGGAATTGGCGAAATTTGGAGCGACTGGAGGCGTCGACATGTCGTAAGATTGTGAATTAACGTCAGTATTAGCTGAGAGACTTGGCTGGGGCGTAGGATTGCTATCCGCTCCCGTCACAGGCTTTATTCCCAAGCTAAAGGCGAGCTCTTTTAGATAGACTCGGTTTGTATAAGCGAAAACAAACACCAAATATAGAAGGAAAAGAGAAAGTAATTTGATAAGATCGCGATTCCGCCGAGTTACTTCAGTACCGTTTCCGGAAGACGAAAGTGATCGTTGAATGTCACTTGGTTGCGGCGAGGGTGGGGGAGGTGCCTCCGGTCGGGGATCTGGCGGAATCGATGCAACTGGAATTGATTCCCGAGTCTCGGCCGGAGACTCATCCCTTTCCACTAGCGGAATTGTTTGCGGCGGCGAACTGCGTCTTTCAGGTATGCGAGGCGGCAATTCAAACTTCATCTGAAGGCCTCCCGCGTGATGATAACAACAACGCTAATGACTGCAGCGCTCCAGAGTGCCAATAGCACAACGAAAATCTGTTGCTGCCGCCTGAACTTGATTTCGGCGTAATTTTGAAGGCTCGCGATGCATCTGTGCGCACGAGACATATGTTTCGGAATAGTGGCGCCCGTTCGCCACAGCTCAAGAGCATCCCGATACCTTCCTTCGCGGATCCGGATGCGTGCAAGAAGATCTAAGTCTTCCCAGCTACTTGGGGTACGCTCTTCTGACACCAGAAGGGACTCGGCCTCTAGCAGTCGATCGGAGAGTGCCAACTCCGATGCTCGGGCGAGTCGGATTCTTCGGTTGTAGCGAACCACTACCTCGAGTAAGCCGTCTGCATCCTTCCCACTCATTGCTAGCGAACTAGCCCAGCTCCGAAGCCACGTTGCACTTCTTCGACGACCTGTTTCGGAAGCAGCGCCCATAGTTTAAAGACTACATTCTTGAGGCCATCAACATTGTTCTGTTGGAGATAGTTTTGTCCCATATCAATGAGACGCTCGGCATCGTTTTGATCGGTAAAACTTTCGCCTTGCAGTCGCTGAAACTGGTTGACCCAATATCCAGGAATTGTGAAAAGAACCTGGAAATAAAACTTCTCCACCTGTTTCTGTCGCCGTGGCAATCGCTCGACCTGCTTTGCTGTAATTATCTCTTCAACCTCGGCTTCTAGTTCATGGGAGCGTTGTTGCTGTTGACTGTTACCGTGTTGTTTGACAAGCTTATCTAGGTCATCCAGCCATTCTCTGACCTTCGCAACCATAGCCGGCCACTCGATCTTGCGTTCCGCTTCATCGAGGCGGAGCTTCAGTTCGAGTAGCCGCTTGTCGGCTTTCTCAGCCGCGTCCGGGTCGCCCTTTGCCGCTGAGATGGCTTTGTTAACTTCAACGAACAGTTCAGAATCTTGAAGCTTTTGGAGGAATGCCGTAGCTGCGAGATCATTGGCCTGCTCCGCTTTAGCGACGAGAGACCGAAGGCGCTTGATCTCAACCTCAAGCTCGGACTGAAGGTTTTCCGGATCAACATTGGTTTTGTTGAGGTCGAGGTGCTTCTCGAACTCCTCATCTAGAATCGGAATATATGCGTTCACTGTAATGCTCCTCGATTGATCTATCTTGAGCGTAATTTCGACCTCGCTGCCGACGGCCAGATCTCTCTTGATCATCGCTGACGTAATGTCGAGAGATCCGACAAGTCGATTGCGATCCGCAGCTTCATTTTCGCCTTCTACGACCGGCGCTCTTATTACCATTCCGTCTTCGCCAGCCTTAACCGCCCTGACCGTGAGGAGCGATTTCTCCAATTTCTTCTTCTGTGGCAATCCACTCCCTTTCTTAAAGAACCATGCGACCTCGTTAGTCGCTAGAGCCACACCCATCGAGTTAATCAGAGGTTGCTCCTCAACAACTGCGCCCACCGTATACACTATTTGGTCCGGCACCGTCTTCTGCATCGTTCCAGTGGTATCACGAAGTTCTATATTGAATGAATTGCGCTCGCCCTTTTCGGCCAAAAGATTGATTAAGAATGCGCCATCGGCGCTGAGAGTGACTTTTCCGCTGCGCCACTGCGTCTTAAAATTAACAAGCTCGATTGTAAAGCCTTCGACTCTTCCACCATCGGGGTTTGACACCTTTCCACCCACGAAAGGATCTATTTCGTGTCCAACGCTCTTATTAGATTTGAGCATCTCGATCTTGTACTCGCCGATCTTGGCTTGACGTAGTAATTGGGGGTCGAGCTTTTGGGTGCCGGCGAAAACTGCAGCGCCTTTGGCCACAACCGTCAGCGGATCCATACTAAAGTCGACGGGAATTCCCAGTGCACTTTTTATCAAGTCACGAAAATACGGAGCCTTGGTAGGACCGCCGACGAGGATCACCTTCTGAACGGCAGAGGCTGAGAGATGTTTTTCCTTGAGGACTACCCTGCATATGTCAGTTGATCGTCGAATGATTGGTTCAGCTGCCGCGATGACATCAGCCCGCGAAAGAGTCACCTCTTCACAATCCACCTCGTTGCCAGAGGCATCTTCGAAGACACAGTCGGTTAGAGTCGTTGTTTCCTTAGTGGTTAGATCGATTTTCGCAAATTCAACCGACCGCTTAAGCTTCAAGAGGGCTCGCTGCCATCGATTATTCCCTCGCATAAAGTCCGGTAAATCATGGTTCCGAGCGAGTTGCGGCAGAACAATGGTCTCGAGAAGTGCCCAGTCGATGTCAGTCCCGCCGAGAAAATTATCGCCGCCGTGATGAACGACATTGATCACTCCTTCTTCCGCTTTGATTAACGCGGCATCGAACGTACCCCCGCCAAAGTCATACACCAGCCAGTACGCTTTCTCTTCGTCCACTTGAAAACCGTAAGCGAGTGCTGCGGCCACCGGCTCTTGCAATAGTGGACTTCCCTTGAATCCAGCCAACTCGGCAGCTCTGCGGGTCGCGTCACATTGGTGAAGTTCGAAAGCGGCGGGAACGGTAATGACGGCCGCTTGGATGTCCTCGGCTAAGGCGGAGCGAGCGACATCCGCTCGCAAAGATTTGAGGACCTCTGCCGAGAGCTCTTCTGGTTTCTTAACTAGGCCGCTAGCTTTGAATTTATAGATGTTATTTGTCCCCATGCGTCGCTTGAACTCGGCGTAAGCGTCTTCTGGCTTGTCTATAATGCTGTTCTTAGCCCGTGTGCCTACGAAGAGCTGTCCGGTCTTGCCATAACTCACGGCGGAGGGGGTGACATCCTGATCGTCATTATTTTTTATGATCTCAGCACGGACATCCTTGAGCACCGCAATAGCGCTGTTTGTGGTGCCGAGATCTATTCCAAAGTCGATTGTGGTCCGATTCATATTTCCGTTTTCTGCGACGTTTCCGAAGGAGTACCGATTACTACTTCCCCAGGCCGCGCGATCTGCATGTTCCAATAAATGGTCGGTCGAATCGTCTCGATGATTATTTCCCGCGTAAGTCCTGGTTGGGGTTGGGCGCTGACGACTTTCTCTGGCAAGCCATAATCGAACGCGTCGCCCGTGCGGTCCTTCACTTCAATGCCGACAGCTCTAAGAGATTCAAACATCGCGTCGCAATACCTGTTGATTTTTTTCACTTCATCTTTTCCAATCTCCTCGCGCTGCTCGCGGTTGGAGTCGATGAGCTTGACTCTGATTCGCCACGCGTTCATCGCCAACGCGATCAAGGTCTCCGCGACATTTTGCGCGAGTCTTTCGACCACTTGAATGCTAGAGGTCCCGCCTTTCGAGGCAGCAGCGCTATTAAGGTCGGCGATCTCGCGTGCCAACTCGGATTCGTCGGGCCATTCCGGTGGGTCAATTCTTAAGTCTTTTGGGATCTTCATAGATTTTGTAACTTACGCGAGGAGAACTTTGGTAATTGTTTCAAAGATCACGGCATTCCAGGTGTCGCGGACGCTGAACGAAGCGTTGTAGCCCTTAGAGGCCGAGCTGATGTTCAAATATCCAGCATTAAAACCATACCGAATATCGGCCCATGGAATCAGGTGGTTGGTCTTTTTGAAAAATCCGGTCTGAAAGTAGATACCATCTTTGTTAATACGGTGTCCGCCGATCGAAAAAGAGTCCGCCTTGATGCGGTTCGCGATTTGTGTCGCTAGCTTTGGGATAACGTTCCCGTACAGTCCCTCAAGAATCTTGGAGTAATCGATCTTCGCCTGCTCTTCACTCCGCAACCAGCGCTTGCACTCGATCTCGACATTCACTCCCGTAGTGCCACAAATGCCGACAAGATAGGAAACCGAGCTTGGAACGCCGTTGGTGTAGCGCTGTAACCCGCCCCAGCGCACTCCTGTTACGTCCGCAACTCGTATCTGTCGGCCATTGTGTGTGATGATCTCGCGAGTGATTGAGACCTTTTCTCCACGCATGTCGAGATGGACCTGAGTCTTTTGAAAATCTGAAAAGTGTTTCTCGACAACGACGAGATCCTCCTGACATCGTTTTCTTAGATCGGACGATTTGGCAAGACGTACTGCCAATCTGGTTGCTTCCGCAGCCGTTTCGAAATCGTCTTCGTTATTATGCGCATCAATTGAGATCCCGCGTAATGTGTTGGCCAATGCATCTGAAAAATCATTGATTAGCATGGAATCAGTGCCTGGCGATTCAGCTAACGAGGCAAGCTCTGGCATCATCCGCCGTTTAATCTCACCAAGACGGGCTTTGCCGCTTTCCTTACTTTCGGCGATTTTCTTGAGCCAGGCATAAAGGGGCCGAAGCGCTTCCCCACGAATGTTACTTTCGCCAATGACTAGATTCTGCTGGATACGTTCCCGAAGCTCCGAGTTGGTTGCCAAAGGGATAGTGGCTCGGAGTACTTCGACAAACAATCGGTTGTCGTCTGTGGAATTTTGATAGTCGACTACGCAATCTATGCTTGCGGCAGCAACCTCGTCGAAGAGTTCGGTCTTCTGATGAGCGTCTTTGGAATGAAAAAGTTCGTAGAGGAAGCGGAGTCGATCACACTCTTCAACGAGGAGCTTTGCAGCTTCTCCACCTTTCTTTGGGTCTTCCTTGGTCGTTTGACGCGCCGTTTTGATATGCTGATCTATTCGCTTCCGTAACGGCGCAAGTACCATCTCTGCGGTGCTCGTTACGTCATCCAGACCGTGGTGCGTTTCGTGCATGAACTGCACATGAATGCGCGCCCAATCGAGGCGTCCTTGCTCGGCAAATTTCAACGCGGTCTCGGCATTAATCTTATCAAGAGCTATAGGTAGCGTGTTTGCAAATCGATGTCCGAACCGAGTCGTAAGCCGTGGATCCTTGATCGTTTCGATCCGTATTCTTAGCGCATCCCATAAACGATCATCGGAGGGAATCTTTTCCCATCGCTTGAAAGAATCTTTCCAATAGCTGCGAATCATATCTTCTTTCGCTGGATCTACCTCGGCGTTGATATGATAGAGCGTCCAGTCCAGCGCGATCATGTGGAGAACGACCGCGATATTATGGTTAGCGATATAGCCTGTTGCAGGCGTGTCTTCCTCGTTCTCCCAAATTTGATAGGCGGTTGCAATGTCGCCGGCGCAAAGGGCTTGGATGGCTGGATCTTTAGCACTCTCTCCAAACGTCCTCGGCCAGAACCAAAAGAATTCGTCGATTAATCGTCGCTCCGGTTCTTTCAACCGTTGCATCGCCCCACGAATTTGATCAATGGTTGGTGGAGGATCTAATGCAAAAGCACCCGTATTAGCTTTTTCCCCATATCCGAGCTCTTCCATTTGCTTAAGCTTGTCGGCGTGGCGCGCGATTTCCTTTGGTGTTGCGTCAACAGGCAGTCCAGTGATGCGGAAGGGGTTTTCGCGGTAAATATTGAGGTGAGCTGCTTCTAAGAGTGGAAGACACTCCATCGATGTTGGTCTGGCCAGCACATCACTGCTCGATTCAGCGGAGGTGACGTCGAGATTAAATTTCATAGCTGGCAGAGTATTAGGAACGATATCTGTTCACATACTGATACCGCGTCTCCACAGCTCAACTTGGTGCGCGTATCGATCTCGCAGACCGGGTGATTTGTTAAATGCCTCTTCCATAAGATCAGCGGCATCAGAAAGCTTGCCTTCCCGTTTTAGATCTATCGCCCGTCTTGCCAGTCCCTCCGCCTCTTGCTGATCGGGCGAAGAATGTGCGACTCCTAGTGCCGTTTTTGGCACCTGACTTGAATGCGATTCTGGCCGAACGCGCTTGCTTTGTGGCTGCCATTGCTCAAGGGCATCCAGCAATTCAATCGCATTTTGAAATCGGCCGCTCGGTTGCAAATCAAGCGATTTATCGATCAACCTCTCTAACGATTTGTCTACGTCGGGGTTAATATCAGAGGCAGGTCTAATCGGGTCTTTGAAAAGATCTTTAGCCCCCCAGCCTAAGTTCGACGGAAACTTGAAGGGAAATTGATCGGTCAGGAGTAGGTACACGGTTGTGCCTATTGCCCATACATCAGCCGAGCAAGAATCGCCCTTCGTGTCGGAAAACGCCTCTGGTGGCTTGAAGTGCGGAGTTCCTGCCGCTGTTGCGAGTAGGGTCAGCGGGTTAACTTTTTTCGCTAAACCGAAGTCACTAACGCGTGCTCGCAAACCCTCCGCCTCGTAACCAACCAAAATGTTTTGTGGTTTGATATCGCGATGGATGACTGGTGGATTCTGTCGATGGGCGATCGAGAGCCCGCGACAGACTTGTTTCATCAGATCAACCGTTGTCGCGACCGGAACAAATTGGTTGCCATGCGAATGCCAGAATTTTTCGAGACTTCCGCCTGGCACATTTTCCATGGTGAAGTACCCGCACAGGCCCTTAGGCGTCTCGAGCACATTCGCGTCAAAAACACGAACGATGTTCGGATGACCGATGCGTGAGAGCATGATAGCTTCGCCGAGCATCTCCTCTATTTGCTCAGTAGTCATGCCCACCCGCTTGAAGACTTTCATGGCGTGTCTGCCAAGAAATCGATGCTTAACCCGATAAACTTCGGCGAACGCACCTTCTCCAAGATAACGTTCAACCTCGTAGGTATCACGAATCACTTGTCCTTCTTCTAAGAGCTGCATGCGATCAGCGGGTGGGCGTTCCAACTCGAGCAAGATCCGCGTTGAAGGCATCAATACGGCTATTAAAGACTTCTATCCTCCGCGTTAGCTCTAATTTCTTCGCATTGAAGGCGTCGACTTTCTCGTTGAAATCGTCGATTTGGGTTTGGCTCGCCCGGTCGAGATAGGCGCGCTCGGCCTCAACTTCCTGTCTCTTTGCGTCCAAGCCCGCTTGAAGGGTCGATAGCGCGGTATCCTCCTGCTCTAACGCAGCCTTCTCCCTCGACAGACGAAAAGACTCACTGTGGGGAACCATATAAGTGCGGCCCTGTGAGCTTGTATAGGGGACTTGGGTGGAATTCGAAGGAGGGACTCTTGTATTTGAGAGTGCAGACGAAGCGTATGTGGAAGAAGGGGGCGCGCCGGGGCCGAACCACCACATGAGGAATGACACGCCAAGTGTACCACCACCTACCAATAGCCATTTCAGAAGGCCACCGTTTGGCTTGGCACCGACAGGTTGTCTTTGCTGGGCAGGCGATTCCGAAGGTTCAGCCTTGAGTTTTACGCAATGAGTCTTCCATTCGTTAGAGCCTTCGAGGCATATTTGAATGTCTTGGGAATAGTGCCCACTCAGCATGAAGGCTTCAATCATGTCGAGATCGAAGGGCCCTTTCACTTCGCCGTTGTAAGAAACAAAATAGCGCAAAGTTGAGGTAGAATCAGACATATAGGCTATTCACGCTCTGTTTGGTCGAGGGGATTATCAGCCCTCAATTCGGCACTACGGATTTCGCTAAAAATCGTCAACCTGACCTCCGGCGTGGTCCCTTCGAGCTGCTCTTCAACAGCCCCTTTGAGTCAGTGCCCCGGTATCCCACTAATTCCAGTTTTTTACGGAGTTTTTCGAGTGCAGGTGTGCAGATTTTGTGCACTGCTTGCTTGCTGATATCCAAGGCTTTCCCAATTTCGGAGAGGCTCTTCCCAAAGCGTAATCCCTCAACGACGATCCGTTCTCTGGGAGAAAGCACGTTCATGACTTCTTCTAGAATTGAAATACTCTCTCGCCTTCGGACGTCGCGAATCACGTCCTCCCCCGGATCTGCAAATTTGCCACGGAAGGTCGCCCCTCCTGAGTCTGTTTCTCCGGAGCCATTCAAGTCCGCTGGCTCGTCCAAAGAACGTGGAAAGATCCGCGCTAGGCGAAGTTGCTTGGCATAGAGCGAGTTTAGCGCGTTTCTGACCGCTCTAGCGGCGTAAGGAGCAAATTTTCCCTTTGTAGAATCAAACGTTCGGGAAGCCCGCAAGAGAGCCTGTCGGGCTTCGGAAAAAGCCTCATCTCGGGTGACTCCCCGGATGTTCATATACTCTAAAGCAATCGCCTCAGCGAGACTGCGATTTTCCCTGAACAAGGCGTCCGATATCACCTGGATCTTCTAACAAAAAAGTACTGAATTTGGCCAGTACCTTGATGCCCTGCGCTTGGCCTTTATTAGCCGACTAGTTGACCGCTCCGTCCTACTTGCAGACCGATCTGTCGAGTCGGCCCGCCAAGTCCGACGGCGGAAGCGAGTTTTCCGGCTACCAGACCGATTTCCTTACCGACACTATTGATTACTGGCAGTGCTGTTTGCTTCATAAACGAATTGATTGTCTTCCCTCCTTCCAAAAGAAAAAAAGGGGCCGAATTGCAAGAAAGCGCACAGGGTCGACGATTCTCGCACGGTTACGTTCTCTCGCGATCGGCAGCGCGAGGATTGTTGTCACAGTGGTTGCTACTGTGACAAGAAATTGATCGTAACATGCTTGAGATAAGCAAATTGTATTTAGTGGGAGTTGAACTCAACGTGAAACTCCCACGCCACCGGCGTGAAATTCGCACACGAGATAGCTGTCGCCCTCAAAAAAGGCGGAATGCACTATTTCTTGACAGTACAAGAGCGGATCTGCTTCGTAAGTACCTTAATTTCGGGATATTGAGTCGTATTTCGGCTTATTTCGGGGTATTTGCCGAAGCACTTAGTAAGTGCCGTATATCTAAGCTTAAACACACTTAAACAGGGATAAAGAGGGATATTTGCGAAAATGGGCTGACTACCGGGTTACCGTCAAAAAAGTTGGTTTGGGATTGACTTCCTTAGCGGTTTTGCCTAACACGCTCAGCCATGAAACTCTTTGGTACGCTTGGACTTGCGATCATAATCTTGGCTCCTATCCGCACTAGTGCCGTTAGTGGTTGGGCCCAATATCAACATGATGCTGCCCATACGGGTCGAACGAACGCGTCAATTGATTCACAAGCCCTGAGTCTCCTTCGGACCATCCCGAATTACACTGCACCGCTGGTTGTCGGAGATACCCTTTACGGCACTAGTCCTTTTGGCAATTCGACTACTGTGACTGCGTTTTCCCTGAGCACCGGAGAGACAAAATGGAGCTACACTGGGGACAACCTGTACATTGCACACCCGGCGATAGGCGGTGACATCGTTGCGATACTGGGTTGGGATTTTGATGTCAATTCCAACGCCTTAACGATCCTTGATGCCGCCACGGGAACTCTTCGCTATACGCTTAATGTCGGTGGCCAATTTGCTTTCATAGCTCCGACCTTATTCCGGGACCCGGTTGCCGGATCCGTAATTGCATATTGCGCGGGTTCCGATGTTGTAAGTGCCGTTCAGCTTGGAAAAACCAGAGGCAGAATCTTGTGGTCGCAGTCGGGTGAATTTGGCGGTGATTCTTTTCCCACGGTGGTGGGAGATTCAATTATCTTGGCTGGGCCTGGTCAGTATTATGCCTTCGAGCGAGCAACCGGTTCCCCGAACCATTTCCATCAGGGAGATATCCAGGGTGGTGGCGGCGTGGCGGTGGCCTTTGACGCTAACCGGAGCCAATTCTACGTGCAGGAAGCATATGACGGAGAATCGTTTGGGACTCTCACTGCGTATCACTACACCGATAACCAAAACATCGAACTGGTTTGGCAGAAGCATGGAAACATTTTCCTTTTGGAGGCGGGTTCGGTTGCCATTGGGCCCACAGGAAATGTGTACAGTGTGACCCCGAATGAGATTGTAGAAATTGATCCGGATACGGGCGCGACGCTTCGGAGGCTTTACGGTTCATTCGCAACCAATGTCACGCCAGCGGTGACGCGTGGTCTCCTTTGGTTGTTTTCTCAAACTCAAACTTTGAGCTACGACTTGAACACGTTCCGCCTAACGCGAGCCTTCGAGGGAAGCCGGGGGGATGCCAACACTCCTTACTCGAGCCCCGGCGCTTTCGAGGAAGGATTTTTCGTGTTAGACCGAGGAGACAAACTGGACATCTATCAAGAAAGCCCATAGCTCAGTTCCTGCGTTCCTGGCATACTTGCCAGGTGTTAAACGTCCCAGGCTTCGGCGACGATGCGCATACCTTGGGTACATTAATCTGACCGTTTGCTTTGGCGTTAGAATTCATCATCAGGAGACAAACCTCAGTCCCCGCCGGGCTTCAGCAATTTAGAATAACCAGTTCCTTTCCAGAACTCTGGAGGGATTCTCAGATCTGGTTTACCCATCCACCCACGCTCGACTTCGATATAGTACGCGTCCCGGTTGGGGCTCGGTTGGTAGTATACGCCCAGAACTACGCCCTGATCCCACTCGCCCAAAAACTTGAGATCTCTCAACGAGTCCGGGTACTTCCCATATCTCAACTTGTGAAGTTCAATCAGAGCGACGGCCGTTTTCAACGACTGATCTCCGAACTTGTTGTCGACACTTCGAGTGATCCCTGAGGTGATTATAGAGCGAAACGCTACGATGCAGCTGAGGGAGAGGATCACCACGACGGCAACGATCAAGAGGAATGTGCGGTTCTTTCTGCGGGCGCTGTCTTCGGGGAGGGGAGGTACCGCTATCGTAGCCATGAATGTGAAGGAGACTTGTAAGTGGGAAAATCCTCGAATCCAAGTTCAGAAGTCGAGCAAAATGGGGAATGCGAAAAATTTTCGCTGGACGATTAGATCACTCGCGTTCTCTTTGGACCCCCTCGCGCAAAATAATACCGGCCCAGCTGAGCCCGGCTACTGTTGGAGCAAATTATAGACTTCGACCAAGGCAACGCCGGTGCTATTTCCGGTACCGCGGACGATGACTGTGTAGCTGCCAGTAGCCAATCTAATCAAAATCGCAGATTCGCGAGGATCGGTCGGAGCGAGACCTGTCGTCGAGATTTGCGCAGCCTGAGTATCTTGCCAATTGTCATTTGATGCGACGAGAGCACCGCTCGAGTCGTGAAGCTCGAGGACCGGGTCTTGCAATGGGTTTGCAATGCCTGCGTCGGAAAGAGACGGGCCAATCGCGCGCGCGACAACGGCATTCGTGAATAGCGCATTACCGCCAACGATAAAACCACCAATCAAGACATTTTCTCCCGTCAGAACAAGCGCCCGCGTACTAATGTTCCGCAGCTTCTGAACTGCTGGCTGGAAGGCGATAAACGTCGGACCGCTCAAATCAGTGAAGAAAACGCTCTTGGTTCCATTCGGGGCAAACGAATAGATCGTGGCTGTGCCATTGTCGACTTCGAAGAGATTACCCACGTTATCAAATGCAAGACCAAGTGGGACACTAAGACCGGACGCGAAGATACTCTTGGCTCCAGAAGCGGTGAACTTGTCGATCACACCATAGTGGTTTGTGATAGCTTCCGAAACGAACAAATTGCCCGCGGCATCAAATGCCAACCCGGCCGGACCTAACAAACCCGAGGCGAATATGCTCCATGCTCCAGCGGGAGTGAATTTGAAGATCACCCCACTTCCAAAGTCTGCCTCAAAAAGATTGCCCGACCGGTCAAAGGCAAGACCGGCGGGTGAGTTTAGGCCCGTCGCAAAAGTGGTCCTGGTTCCCGATGGCGAATACTTGTAAATTTCATTGCTATCAAAATCAGATACAAAAATATTTCCTGCGTTATCGAGAGCAATGCCCGCGCAGAAACCCAAGCCCGACGCAAAAACGACGACTTGAGATCCATCCGGCGAACATTTATAAACCGCGCCGTTCCCAGGTGTTCCAGCGCCCGCAATGAAAAGATTGCCATTGGTATCAAAGGCTATTCCTTGAGGAGATCCTACTCCGGACACAAATTCATACCAGTTGGTCCCACTTGGAAAAAGTTCTGTTACTTGGCTATAATCTTGGTTCGCTTGGTAAAGATAACCAGGCTCGGCATGGAGACCGACAGGAGATAAAATTCCGAACAAGAAGGTGAGATACAAGCCGGCTGTCGTTCCCCTGATAGCAGTTCCCAAATGAAACATCTTACTTGATCCCATAAAGTTCGACGAGCGCGACACCGGTCGTTCCGCCGACCCCGCGAACAATGGCAGTGTAGTTTCCTGCCCGTAGTGTAGTCACTATCGCGGACTCGCGTGAATCTGTTGGTGCGAGACCCGTCGCAAGGATCGCGGTTTTTTGAGTGTCTTGCCAATTGTTGTTGTAGGCGATCATGGCACCGGTAGCATCATGCAGTTCAAGGGTTGGATCCTGCAATGCGGTAGTAACGCCGGCCTTTGAGAGCGAGGGTCCAATTGCCCGAGCAACCACTAGATTCTTTACCACCTGAGTTCCGCCGACGATGAATCCGCCGATCATCACATTCTGTCCGTTTTGAACGAATGCGCGAGTGCTGATGTTCTGAACGTTTTGCGTTATTGGTTCAAAGGCAAGGAATGTCGGAAGGTTAAGATTGGACGCGAAAACGCTCTTTGTCCCATTAGGTTGGAACTTATTGATAGTATTACTTCCAAAATCTGCTTCAAAAAGATTTCCCTGAGTGTCAAAAGCTAAGCCGACGGGCCCATTCAGTCCTGACGCAAATGTGCTTTTCGTGCCGTTGGGAGTAAACATAACGATTGCTCCTGACGCATTTTCCGAAACAAAGAGGTTACCTTGGCGGTCGAAAGCCAAACCTGCAGGACTGCCCAATCCCGACGCGAAAGAAGTCTTAACAGCGGTCGGAGTAACCTTGAAAATGGTTCCGCTTCCAAAATCCGATTCAAACAGATTCCCGTCCCGGTCGAAGGCCAACGCAACAGGGGAGTCAAAGCCCTCAAGAAAGACGTTCCGATACCCTTGGTCTCCCAAGACATTAAAGTACAAAATGCTGTTAGTCGCATCGCAAGCAAACAGTTTGCCGGTGCCGTCAAAGGCCAATCCGGGGGGAAAAAAGACTCCATAACACCACGTAATCACATTTCCCGCTGGATCGATCTTGTCGATTGCGCCGAAGGGACTCGCAAAATCTCCAACAAAGAGATTGCCGGCAGGGTCAAAGGCCAGGCCCTCCGGAGCGTTAAACCCAGATGCAAAATTCGTGCGGACTCCGGAGGGAGTAAATTTGACAATCGTGCCTGTGCCTTGGTCAGCCTCGTAGAGGTCACCTGGAGCGGATCGGGCCTCCGCGGGAAGCAAGGTTCCGATGCAACAGATCGAAAAAAGCAGGACCGTTCTCATGTGGACCGGAAGTTTCTTTAACCATATCCGGCGAAGTCTCGGAGCATGGCAAAATCAGAACGACGAAGGCAATTGCAAAATGACAGTCTCGAACAAAGAGTCCGGAACTGACCGTCCAGGGGGGCATTTGGCTCAAGCGTCGCGATGAACACCGGCACGCAGGGCGGGGCGCACGCGAATTATGCGCTGACTGATTGACTCAACTCAAAGGATTGGCCCGCATTCGCAGTTTCCATTCCTGGCTCGAACGGACGGAGTTTATCAACTCTGCATCCCATCGTAATGCGTACTAGAGATTGAGATGAGTCCAAAGGAGAACAGCAGCGAGTCCTGCTAATTGAGACTGCTTGGCTATGCGGTGTGGCTGGCAAATTCGCTCGATCAATTAATTCGATTGCACCTCCTACTGTCTACGGATCTTACCTATAAAGCTGTGCCGGCTGTTAAACATGTCTACATAATCACCGCAGACCAAATCATGGTTGTTGATCCCGCCAATAATCGTGCGAGTCGCACCGGGATACGTGAACGATGCGAAAGTGTTCGGCGGCCTAAACAAAAAGCCATGATCTTTCGAATTCTGATCGAAGTAGCTCCCGACAATCAAACCATGATCATTGATCCCGCGCATGATCGTTCCGGTTGAACCGGGGAAATCGATTGGGTACGTGAGATTACCTTGTGAATCACGGATAAAACCGCGATCAGTCGAATCGGTTACGAGAGTATAAAGACCAACGGCCACGTCCACATTATTGATGGCGGTGGTATTAATGAAGGATGATCCTGGAATTGTCACCACGGTGACAAGACCGCCAATATCGACGTAAGCTTCGGTAGTTACAGAATCTGGATTGTAGTTGCCGACAAAGTCGCCAGCTCCATTAATCCCAGATATGACCGTCGAAATGGCGCCGCTGATATCAAAAGGCGTGAAGATCCCCTGTGACAAGAAAAAACCGTGCAGGTTGAAGTTCGAATCAGCGTAAATGCCACCAACAGTGGTCAAATTGAGATCATTCGCTTGGCTAAGAATTCCGACATCGTTCGGATCAACGATTGACTGACTAAAATTACCGTTGCGAAAGCGAATGAATCCACGAGTTCCGCCCCTTACGTCGGCATAAGAGCCCGCGACATCACCCCTGTCGTTAATACCAGTGGAGCTCGTGAAGCCGTCCGCGGCAGGATGATCAAATGTCGTAATGATTTCGATCGGACTATCTGGGATATCCTGGGCGAATGCCCCGGCAAACGGCAATGCCATGAAAACAATTCGGGATGCAAGATGCTTAATGCTCATAACTTCTCTTCTTAAGTTCGACGGGTTTAGCGACTTGTGTCCGAAAAGTCAAGTCTCAAAGAACGTTAACATTTCATTAATCCATTGGAATCATGGTCGGTTTTCACGCGGCTAGACCCAGGTGCGTTCACAAAGCTCCGTCTGAATCCTGCACGATAGAATCTTTTTCGGTTATGCATTTACTTCCACGAATCCTGTACGTGAAAATGCGGGATTACTGGCAGCTATCGGTAAGTGTTTAAAATTAGCCGAGGCAGAGAATTTTGTGATTGACAGTCGTCTTCAAGATTGAAACTCTGTCGCCCGCGCTAAGTTCGTTAGGCGACTCTAGCCAAGCCACCTGACTCTCTTCCCGCACGGGAAATCGCGAACGTTCAGGGTTCGCTCGCACAAGTTGAGATCGTGTTGCAGCAGCCCCTAATTATATGAACCAATTCACACTTAAGCGTTGGTATAGAGATCGGCGCGTTACCGCTTTCCTCGCGTGCATAGTTGCTTTTCTTGGCTACGCCCATGCCATTCCTTCCCTGAGGGCACAAGAAGAAGACCCTCCGCCGGTTCCACCTCTTGTCACTTCCTCGGTAACTATAGATTACGGATCGGAAACAATTCAGCCGATCAAGCATGATTCGACCTTTGCTAATATTCCCCTAAATCCTGGCCAGGCTGTCACCATCACGGTGCAATTCGATTTGGCTTTAAGTGGCCAAACCGTCGTTGCCGACTCCCTGGACGGCGGCCAATTGACCGTGGGTGAACAGGGTCTGGTGATCGATCAAAACGGAATTCTCACATTCCAGTACCAAGCTGATACGAATCCCGGTTTGTGTCGTATTCTTCTCCATCAGCTCGGCGATGGAGATACAATCCAATTCTGGGTGATCGATACAGCGCACCCAGGCGACAATCCGCCCGATCTGGACGGCAATTAAGCAAGAAGACTTTGCCCATGAAAAACAATACTTCTTGCCGTTTCGCGCTCTTAACCGTTGCTGGGACATCGCTTCTGGTGACTCAGTTTAGTCGTGCCCAAGGCAACAATAATCCCACTGGTATTGCCGGTATCTTCAATGGCAACAGCACGGTCGGTTGCTCCTACGATCCATACACAGCAAACGCAACGCGAACCGTTCCCGACATTACAGTTGCCGGAGCCGTCGGTGCGTATCCTCTTGTCTGGGCCCGAACGATGAACAGTCGCAGTCCCGGCGGACCTGCATCTCTGTTTGGACAAGGCGGTGCTTGGCGTCACAGCTATGCTTGGTCGATAGACCCAAGTCCGGAATTTCCAACGCAGATGCCAGGGCCTCCGACCTACTATGCCGTGAACTTTCCGGATGGCCGAAGAATTACCTTTAATCCCGGTAGCCCGGATCCGTGTTTTCGAGGGCCCTTAGGTATTCGTGAGCGTTTCCAGCCAATTAATGGGAGTTCGCTTGCCTATCTTCTACTGCCCGATGGCGGACAGGTAGAATTTTTGGCTGTTCCGCATACGGACCATGACCCGGATGGCTATTCATCCTACTGGACGTATCAAGCCCAAGCTATTATTGATCCGAACGGTCTTCGAACGACGTTTACTTACAACGCTGATGGAACTCTTGCCAAGGTGACCGAACCAGCTGGGCGTTGGCTTAAGATGTTCTATTCTAATGGTAGAATCTGGTACGTCCAGTCTGGGTATACTATTGGATCGACAGACACTGGCACCCAGGTCGTGACCTACGTGTATTCGACATTTAGCGGCTATACTGTTTTGCAACGGGCAGATTACAGTGAGGGAGGGTCCGCCATTTACTATTATCAGACGTCAAATACTGGCTCAGGATATCCTTTGATCAAGGATTGCATTGACCCCCGTTTCCCAGGGCCGATGAAGCAAATAGGCTATTATTTTGTTCCGGCGGCGCAGGGTGGGTTTTACGGCCAGATCGCTTCGGAAGCCTCCTGGAATCCCGGTGGCGCGACAGTCGTAAGTTATGATTTAGCTTCACATACCGAAATTCGCGGAGACGGACCTTCCCGAACGTTTTATTACGGGGCGGCTGGCGCAGGTTTACCGAGTGGATTTTCGATTCCGGCCAACGCGCCATATCTAATGGCGTATTGCACAGATTTCCAGAGCCCGAACCACAAGACGTACTACGGGTACGACACCAACGGCTATCTGAATAAGATGCGGGATGCAAATCTCAATGTGACATCATATACACGGTGCACTCGGACTGGAAATCTTCTTACTCTGACGCATCCATCCGTTAACGGAGCATCTTCAATCACATACCACTACACCGACCAGTACACCGGCTATCACATGGATTACACAAGTGATGAGTTGGGGCACCCGACCACGTACAGTTTTACTGGGCCAAGTATGACCGTCTCTCAGATCACTTACGCGGATGGTTCAATTGAAAAGTATTGGTACAATGGATTCAATCAGGTCACAGACCATCAAATGTTGCCGACCGCCGACGGCGTCTATGGCACTGAACATTTTACCTATGATCCGCGGGGCCGATTGACGAACTATACGCCGGCCAATACACCAAGTGACCAGCATCCGGAAAATCATACGACGCAATACAGTTACGACGCAAACGACCACCTTGATACGTCAACTGATCCATTCGGAAATGTTACGCACTATGATTACGATCAGAGAGGCAATTTGACCATCGTACAACACCCGAACGGCAGCATGAAAGGATGGCAGTATAACGACGATAGCACCGTTCAGTATTTTAACGATGAGAATGGTCATCGAACCGATTATACGTATGATGGTTACAAGCGGTTGCTTAGCGTGACAACCCCTCAGCGTTATACTGGAGATACAACGCCGCGTACCACCTATACGTGGTATCATAGCACAGGCGGGGCTGCCCCCGATTTGACGCACACGGATTCAAACGTCACGCGCCTGGTGCTTCCTAGTGGCAAGGTGACAGTAACGTTATACGACGAAAACTTGCGAAAAGAGACGGTAACTCAAGGCGCTGGCACAGGCGACGCGGCAACTACGGGATACACGTACGACGACGTTGGCAATCTGAAAACACTGACTGAACCAAAGTACTACCCAGGAGGGGCTCACTGGAGTTATGGTTACGACGCGCGCAATCGCTTGGTCGCGGTCGATGATCCGGTCGGCAATACAAATAGCCTCGGCCATACGGTTAATTACGCCTACGATCAGGCCAGTAATAAATCGTCGGTTCGAAGAGCGCATGATCCAACGGATCAAATAATCACCTACGATAGTTACGATCTAAGGAACCGATTGCTTCAGCAGACCGAGTCTCAGTCGCCTAGCCCGGCTGCAGTCACGGCATACACGTACTTTCCCTCGGGATCGGTCCACACGATGGTAGATCCGAATCTGAATACGTACAGCTACGCTTACGACCAACGGAATCGACTGACATGGAAAATATATCCAGGTGGCACGACTGAAACGTTCACTTACGACGTAGCGGGTAATCTATTGATATACAAAAATCGGTCGGGTTATCATCAGACATTTGAGTACGACGAACAAAATAGAGAGACGCGGTACAGTTGGGATGATGGCTTAACAATGGGCCGATCGATTACGTACGATAATGCCTCGAACATGACATACTGTAGCAGCTTGTCGTCTGGTGGATCTGCGGTGACGCCGATAAATTTTACATATTACAACGATAACAAGCTGCACACACAAGACGAGTGGACAAGTGTTTGGGGAGACGGCGCCCACCGAATGATGATCTATAGCTATGATGCCGATGGCAACCGTGCTAGTGCCGGTTTGAGCGGCGTCTGGACCACGGCTTATAGTTACACAAATCGGAATCAGCTCTTGTCGGTTATGGATGGAAGTCAGACGTATCATTACGGTACGTACGCATACGATCTGAGCGGAAACGTACAGACACGAACGTTATATAATGGCACCAGCAGCAGCTTTACATTGGATGAGCTCAACCGTGTTACACATATTACGCATCAGTTCGTAGGCGCATCGCGAACTTTTGATTACGCCTATGACAAGGCGAGCAATCAAAAATACGTCCAGCGCGATAGCGATCCGAATGACATTGATGGTTTTACGTATGATCTCAATGATCAAGTAAATGGCTTTCAACAGAGCGGACATTTCAATGGAGGCGGAACGGTTGCGAGCAATTCTTGGACGGGGTTGACTTTTGATGCCAACGGTAACCGAGCGAGCCGGACCGGCAATCTTGGGACTGCGGGAAGCTACGCGGTGAATTCCCTGAACCAATACAGTGCGACACCGGACGATTCCGGACCGACATATGACCTGAATGGCAACATTAAAACGTACAATGGTAAGACGTACACCTATGACGCGATGAATCACTTAACGGGGATTACCGGCGCTGGGGGGTTGGGTGTGTACTTTTGGTACGATGGACTCAATCGGCAGATCGTGAGGCAAATTGGTCTGAATGGTAATGTCAATATTGAGGTTGAGGTATGGGATGGTTGGAATTTATTCGCTGAATACAAGCTAGGTAATCAACACGAATATCTGCCGATTTACGGAGTCGGGCGTGACTTGCTAGTGAGGAGTGATTGGGTTTCGGTAAATTACTATTATGCAGATGCACTCGGGAGCACGTCTCACATAGCAGACGGTGCTGGAACTTTGCTCGAAAGCTATACGTATGACCTCTACGGGACGCCGACCGTGCATGGTCCAGGCACCTATAACAGCAGCTATCTCTTTACGGGCCAAAGGTGGATAAAAGAGGCAGGTGTGTACGATTATCGGAATCGATTCATGCACCCCGAGCTTGGGAGGTTTCTACAGCCGGATCCTATTGGATTTCAGGGCGATCCGAATCATCTGTATCGCTATTGCGCGAATAATCCGGTAGGTGCCGTGGATCCCATGGGTTTGGATCTAGAGCAGATAATCCATCCACAGTACGTTGGACACTGCAGTTGGGGCGTTACGGATCCTGCCTCAGGAGGAATGCGGTGGTATGATTTTGGCCCTACCAATGGTTGGCCGCGTGGCGCTTATGACGTCGATGGCCACTGGTCAGCAAGTCTCAAAACAGACTGGGGAATAAGCTTCTGGCCGCTAGGTTATGAATATTTGACACCCGAGCAAGACCTTGTTCTTCGGGCTGCGTTCGACGATGCGGTTGGCACGCCTGGGTGGAAATACAACGCCTCCAATTTCAATTGCTATGACGGCGGCTTTGAAATTGTTGAAGATAACCTTACGCGGAACGGAGAATACATTAATCCAGTCGAGCCTTACACCGGAAACATCTATAGCGCTAACGGTACTTATGTAGGCTGGGAAGATCCAAATACTGGTGATATTTACGATGTGGATGGAAAATGGGCGGGACGGAATTCAAACTATGCTAACGGAGCCAGAGGGGGTGGAGGTTTTGGCGGCGTTGCAGTACCCGGCGGATCGTCCTTCGGAGGTATCTTCGGATTTCAAAGTGCATCTGGCTTTGGTGGCCCCGGTGGCTTGGGGCCCCCCGGAGGAGGATTGGAAGCGGCATGCTGGAGACTGATGCACGGGGAGAAGAAGACTAAATGACTGAGAACCGACCCAAGTGTTGACGAGACAAAGACTCATTAGAAGCCTTCGCGCTTAGCACTCAATGGACGAAGAAGTCCGCCTGAAAAGAAGGAGTAAGGTGCCGAAATTGCTGCGCACCTTAGTGGTCGTCTCGATTTTGATTTTAGCCGGGGGTTTGTGGTGTCGAGAGTGGGGAAAGAGCCATGGAGCGTTTTCCGACGGCAAATTGGATATTCCATTAAGTATAAAAGCAGGATCGCAGACCGATCTTGTATTTTCGGTTTCGGAGAAAGGGACGCACTATATTGAAATCCGTTATCCCCAAGATCGGTCCTATGACGTTCCAAAGGCGCTAAATGCTCTAACGGGGACGTGTGTGCTACGAACGGAGGATCGAATTCTCGCGAGCACTGACCTGCCCACTCAACATATCGTAGGCGGTAACGAGTCTGCGGGCACCGTTATTGCGACCTTTAAAGGTAGTCCAAGCGTCAAGTACACCTTGATACTTAATATTAATTCGCTCCCTACTCAGTTTCAGCGCGTGGCTCCTACATTAAGAATCGAGCTTGACCCTAACTACTATAAAATTTTACCTATCTCCGTTTGGTTAGGTCTTTGGCTAACTGTGATTGGGTCGTTTTTAGCGATCATAACGATCGGTTTGACTATGATTAGATGGCTTAGATCGTAAATTGAAAAAGAGGCGACCATTATATCGTAACTCTTGCGGTGCGCGAGAAGTAATTTAGGGGCGAGTGGCGTGTTGTTGATCGTGGGGCAGACAGTGGCGGTGCCATCGTACCGCAAAGGGAGGCCGAGCGACCAGGGCGCGAAATAGGTAGCCTATGACCGAATTTTGTTAGTTACAGCCGCAGATCTCAGGCCAACGGTTGCATGCTGTAATAGAGCATTCAATGTGTCGTTTTGTTTGATGTCGAATTCGGCGATCAGGATTCACCAAAAGGGTGCAACGATGCCTGGAATAACAACGGTCCAGACTCGCGGACTGCGGACGATGGTTCGTTGAAGTCCATTCTGCCTTAGAAAGAAACGGTCCGATCACGGGCGCGACAAGAGCATCATTGAAAAGAGCACTACCGCCGACGATGAAACCAACAGTGCTTTCGGAGTTCGCTTGATTTCGCTGCATTTCTTGGTAAGCGCGTTAGGCTTGTGTCGCCGCATCGCTTCGTTGCACGATCGCGGCTAGAAGAACCACGCGATGAGAATGGATAGCTTAAAGCTTGTAGAAAATGAGTGGAATTTTGAAAAATCCCGCATCCCAGAGAGTGAGATTGTTGCGTGTTGCTATTGGGAATACGCGCGCGAATCAGTTTTTATCCGTGATGTGCGAGAGCGAAGCCTCAAGCATTGGATGCCGCTCTATGAAAAAGGCGAATGGATAGACTCGCCAAGAAACGAAGATCTTTATGGCGACTTGGATAAACTACAAAGCATCGGATTCCCTTCGGAAATTTTTGTGCGGGGAATTTCCTGCCCACCCGACGACGTACTCCCGGATGCGGTGCCCCTTAAGCCAGGTCAGGACCACACCGTCACAGGCAGTTTTCCTAAACCGTGGCAAAGCCTAACAACAACAGAGCGACGTTATCGCTCCCATATCGACCGATATGAAACTCGACTTGCACTTGTGCCCTTCAAGCGAGGAATCTCATTAGATGCGAAACGTATCCTACAGTCAGTGCGAAAACGTCGATCCGAAATTGAAGCGGAGAACCAAGCTGTTCGCCGAGCAAACCCCGACAAAACCGAAGAGCTGCTGTGTCGGGAGGGAAAGCTAAAATTTCCCACAGTTTTGCCCTCAATCTACTGGGAGGCGGGCACGGAAGTAACACTGGTTCACATTCGCTGGGGTAACTTCACCGATGACGAAATCGCCAATTTTCTCAGAAAATGGATAAAGGCGAATCGGCCTCCTCGATTCCCGGCGCCAAACGACAAAGGGAAAAAACTGAGAGACTGGCGAGTTGCTTTGCAACGTCTTGGCGTGATGCGCACATTGCATGTTTTTAGTTTTGCTGACAAACGGTTTCCACAAGTTTTCAAAGATCGCGGGGAAAAATATTGCTATGCAGCGCGCAGAGCTGCCCTTCTAAAGTTTCATAGTTTGTTTCCGTTTCTATCTCCCGACGAAAGACCATTGAGTTGGAAGACGCGCGCGAAAGCATCGAAGTAGCGGGAAATACCTCTGTAATTTATGGGGACTAATTAAATTGCCGCGGAATTTAGTAGGGTTCCGCGATAGTCAATTCTCTGTTTGGGTTGCGGCATGTCACTCAATCGACTCAATGTCAGCGATGTTGCCGCTGACGCATGGAGCAAAGCAACAACCCGAGATCGCGCGACCGCAAATAAGCTAAGATCTAGGAAATCGACAACCGAGTTGGGCGGCTACCCAGATCGTTGGATCAAAGCGCCAGTGCGAGGGTATTGCTCAGAGACTGGACTCACGCGCGCGGCGTTGTATCAGCTGGCTACGGCTGGCAAGATCAAAACGGCGTGCATCAAAAAGCCGGGGGCTATTCGCGGCAACCGACTTTTCCATCTGGGCAGCATTCTAGCGCTTCTTGATGCAATTGCGGAGCGAACGGCTGCATCTGAAACGAAAAAGTAAGAGCACCGGGGCGACATCGGTGAAGAATCGCGACGTCTACGGCGCGGATGGGCACGCGGGTTTAGACGGCTTTGCTTTCAATCCAAAACGGCGCAAGGCGCACGGCATTTGGACTCGCGAGCAGTGGCAGCAGCTCGCATTTCATTTACACAATAACAATGACGACCGCCGCTTTGTTATTGGATTCAACGGGAAAAGAGACTCGCCCTATGTGCGCAACAAATCAAAGCGAGTGGACCAGGTAGTCTCATGGGCGTGGGATACGATCACAGGGCGCGCGAAATCGCCTGTGGCGTTCGTGCCTTACTCCCAAAATCATCGCGGGGAATCGCGCTGGGGCGCGATTGATTTCGACGCACACAACGGTGAGCCCACGCGTGCCGAAGAGTTTGCCCGCGCTGCGTTTCGTGTGTTGTTGAATCACGATGGAATTTTTCTGATTCTTGAAACAACCGGCAGTAGCGGCGGCTGGCATCTGTGGGCAATTGCGCCCGAGTTGCGCCCTGTTGAAAAATGGACGCTCTTACTCTGTGGAGTGTGCGAACAAATCGGTGTACAACCGTGTTGCGGTATCTGCGAGATTTACCCGCCCGCCGGCGAGCGGAGCGAATATGGACGCGCGGTGCGTGCGCCTGGTTCCTGGCATCCAAAGGGTGGGTTTTCGGAAATCGTTTTTCAGAATGCCTCGCCGTTATTGAACGCACTCGCCGAATGCACTACAAAGGGCGCACACGGCCCTCTCGGGAAACCGCCGCCTAGTGCCCTATGGGGAAACTCCTTGAGGAACAGCGATTTAGAGTTTCCCGAAAAGAGAAAGAAGCTTCCTTTTTCCTCCCCTTCTCCACTTCAAGATCCTGAATGGACGCGCCAGCAAGCAATCGTGCCGCTTTATCACTTGTGGATCCGAAAATGGTGCAATGATTTTGCAATCGCCTTGCAGGGCACACGCAATGCGCAGGTTGGACGATTAACTGGCACAATCTTTTATCAAGTCGGCCGCGAAATGGCTGAGCGGATCGCAATCGAGCAATTCCACGCGAAGCTAGTGTCGACCAAAGCGAGCTTGAGCGAACACCTGGCAGATTTCTCGAACTACTGGCGAGGTCTGGAAAGAAGATGGCGCGCGAGATTATCGGTCGCTGAGCAGGACTTGCTCGACGCGCTTCCGACAGAAATCAACCGGGATGCTTTCCGAATCGTGAAAAATTATTCGCGACTCGCTGTGGCAGAATCACGCAAAGATTTTCCAATTGTTCGCAATGATCTCGCCGCACGCCTCGGAATAACGGGGGCAGGGGCAGGCAAGATGCGCCTACGGTTTTGCAGAATGGGAATTATTCGACACGTGAAGGATTATCAGCCGAATAGGACGGCTGCGCGTTACATCTGGACTGCAAACGGGTGAACCTGAGCCGAACAAACTCTTTTCACTTAGGGTTTCTGCTTTCGCTATCAGTTTGGCTGTGTGATGTCCGGCAATTTTGCGAGTGCGTCGCGCTTCGCCGCTTCGTCAATATGAGTGTAGTGCGCGGAAACGGCTGCACTGTCGTGCCCAATAATGTCCTGAACGATGGCAGAAGAGATGCCCGCATTTTTCAAAAGGCTCGTCGCAGTGTGCCGTAGCGCATGAAATGAGATTTCGGAAACATTCCGCCGCCCGCTGCGGCCCGGTGCGTCCTCCTTCGCACGGTGTGCCTTGGCTCTTACCAGACCGGCATTAGCCATTAGTTCGTGGAATTGCCTCGACAGGGTTCCTACCTTTCCGGACTTGGACACGCTTGCAAACGCGCGAGGGTGGAGTGGTTGCTTCGGGTCGTCGCCGGCGGGTAAGCCCTCGACGTGCCTACGGAGCGTCTGTGCCATCCAGATAATTTGCTGTCGGCCAGTCTTGCTCGTTACAAAGCGAATTTCACTCCGATCCAAATCAATGTTCTGCCATGTGAAACGAGAAAGATCTCCAAGCCGCTGGCCAGTGTAGAGACCAAAAAGAATTAAGCTTCGCCATTCTAAATCGGCAACAGAAAGCAGGGCTCGCAACTCAGGAACCGTAAACGCTCGCCGACCTGTCGTGTGAGCGCGTTTCAATGTCTTAACAGTTTCGGCTGGGTTTTCTGCAAGCAGGCCATCCCGCTTGGCCTGCTGAAACACCATACGGAGAAATTTGATTTCGTGATTTACGGTTGCAGCGCTAACCCGCTGTGATTCCGAAGTGCGGAAAGCAAGAATATCGTTAGGCACTAAGCGAGCCAGTTCAATGTCGCCTCTGTCGCCCAGCCATTCCAAAAAACGTCTCGCTTTCGCCGCATAGTAGATCGCTGTCGTGTCGCTCGTTTCTCCCTTCTTTTGTTCGAGCCACGAATTGAAATACGCTTTCACCGACGACGCCGGCAACGACTCTCCAACAATGTCGCGATAAAGCTCCGCAACGACCTTTTGCATTTGCTGAGCACTGCGAGCACGCCGCGCGGCGCTCTCCCATGTTTCAGCGATTTTAAGCGCTCGGCGGCGATCAGTTTCCTTCGTGCTTCGCTGCCTGCGTTTGCCATTCGGAAGATCGAAACATGCCCACCAATACTTTGAAGTTGGTTTCCGTCGAAGTGACGCCATGCGAATTGGATGACACTTGTAGTGACAACATTCGCTTATGTAAACTACATTTTTCTGCGTCGTCTATGCTTGGAGATACGGAGCTTACCTAGTGATGAGTGTCAACAGGGGTTCAACTCCCCTCGCCTCCAATGTCTAGTCGAGCCTTCAACAAGAGACGTTCTCTTGCCCCGCGCACTCGGTCGAAGACCCCTTGGAGGCGATGTGGTTACTCATTGCCAAGCATAGGCGTTTCAGACTTAGATCTGCCTTCCGTAAAGCGCAGCGTTGAGGTCCCTAATCCAGACGAAGCACAACCTAAATGGCTAAATGAGAAGACACGTCTCTTCGTTCTTTGGCATTGTTGCGTTCTGCTGTATCGCTCTGTGGATTTATTTATACCATTCCATCTCCGCGCGCGCGCCCATACATCCGGACCCAAGTCATGGAAGCATTTATCCAACAGGGGTGAACGGAGAGATCGTTTTTCTCACCCTCGGTCAAGAAGCCGCCATGACAATTGTCATATGCGTTGGTTTTGTCTGCATATGCACCATCGGTTACCTAGGCGCCAAAGAGGGCCTGATGGCAAGACGACAGAGAACCAACAAGAAACATACCACCGCCTTGTGAAGCGTAGCCATGGGACGCAACTTTACTCCGGCTCCCAGTGATAGGCGTACTCGCCCCACGCGATATTGGCCCAAATCCTGACGGGCTTTTGGTCTTTAGGAGCGGCAGACTCTGGTTGCGAATGGACCCGGAGAGAGAAATCTCATCGACAGTGAAGGCGGGACGTTCATAGCCTGAGCCGATATGCCGATCCGTGTGTTCTTTACGGTCCTCGCGATCGCAGCCGCGTCTTCAAACGCATTAGCCGAAGATCCATTTATCCAAGCACGCCAGGCGTACCAGCACGGTGCCTACGACCAGTGCATTTCTCTTTGTAACAACGTGATCCTCACTAAACCAAAAAATGCAGCTGAGGTGCATGCACTCCGCGGATCCGCTTATCAAAAAAAGCGTAGCTTCGAGCAAGCTGTGCAAGATTTTAATCAAGCAGTACAGATCGATCCAAACCTGTGGATACCTTATTGGTCCCGCGCCAATCTTGCGTATGACACGGGCGATTTAGAAAAGGCAATTCAAGACTACGGTGAGGTCATTCGGTTAAGACCGAACTACGCTGATGCGTATGGAAATCGAGGGAATGCATACTCCCGTTGCCGTCAGTTTTCCAAAGCGTTATCTGACCACACTGAAGCGATACGCCTCAGCCCAAATGATCCGGACGCGTACTTGAACCGCAGCAGTGACTACGTGGACATGGGGGATCTCGATCATGCAATCGGTGACTATACCCGGGCTATTCAACTAAATCCGGACTATCTGCCTGGATATTGGGGTCGTGGCCAGGCCTACCGAGACAAGGGCGATCTTGACCACGCCTTGTCGGACGCGCAAAGGACAATTGGCCTGATCGTTTATGATGGGACTGATCTTGCCTCGCGAGGGTCAGCCTATGAGTTCTTGGGAGACTACAAGCTTGCATTACAAGATTTCCAAGCGGCACTCCAACACTTTGCTCCAGATGAAGCAATTTTAAGCAACTTCGCCTGGCTCCTGGCAACATGTCCTGATGACTCTATCAGAGATGGGAAAAAGGCCCTCGCTCTGGCGCAGAAGGCCTGCGAACTGACCAAATGGAGAGACTGGCAGAAGCTCGATGCGCTCGCTGCCGCCGCGGCTGAGACAGGGGATTTTAACAAAGCGATTGACTATCAGAAGCGTGCGTTGGCGATGAATGAAGGAACGCCTAAAGCGCGGCAAGAAATGAAAGAGCGTCTGTCTCTCTACGAGCAACACAAGCCTTTTCGTGAAAAGGCCCGGACTCTCTAAGACGACTCAAGTTAACGATCGTCTGTCAGCGCTAAGATCGGGCTCTGATGTTCAACCTCGTGCCGGGGAACAAGCTGGCGAAAGCAGGCTCATTCTCCATGGACGATGTGAAAGGAACAATCCATATCCAGTCGATGGTGGGGTAATTTCCCAGCAACATCTGAGGGAAGAGAAGGCAACCGGGTTGATTGAACCGAGGCGAGGGCAATCTTACCCAGTAAGTTATTGCCTGAGTTCGAACGAAGTTTGAGTTGGTCCGCGTGTCCGCTGGCGTTGACAACAAAGGAGACCCGGACAGTGCCAGGGACCAGATTGCTCCGATTTTTCTCAACAAGGTTGTCCCACGTCGATCCGATCCGTGAAAATGCCATATGTTCGTAATTTCGTATCGATGACGATTTGGATGATCGGGCGGGGGAGTTATCGTCGACATGTGCGATCGGAGTGTGTCCCGACTGCGTCGTAACCGACGAGCAACTCAGCAAAAAACAGCAGGCAAGAATGTTGGCGCAACACAGGCCTTTCATGCGAATTTTTCAGCGAGTTTGAGGGATCGGGAAAGGAATTGTCAATCACGCGAATCCGAGGTTGCATCATTCAGGTTGAGCTTATGGCGTGGATTGCGACTGCCTTAACCGGATGTGGCGTGGGGCAGTGTGACTCTTTCGTCTGGTAACATTTATTCCCAACATCCAAGTGAATCGTTCGAGGTTTGGGACTATGGATCTGCGTGAACGGTTTTGATCAATTTCGAACCGAGGTTCTTCGACCGCGACTGGAGCAACTGAAAAGCGCGATGGAAGAACGCGGTTGGAAGTGCGCCATCAGGGACGAAAAAACGGTTCGTTCGCACACCGTGTTTATTTCACTCGTAGTCCACCCGGTCGCTGATCAAGACATGCATTTGGTGTTGCGATTCGAGCCCCTGGAAGATGGTCCGGCGTGCGTCAGATACGTCGAGGTTTCGCCGACGGAAAGCGGCCGCAAAATGACTAACCTTGCCGGGCCGTATGTTGTTTCGGCATTTGCGCCGACGGCTGCGGATTATCATTTTGAAAAATTTGAGCAAATCGTGGCGACTCGGGGAGAGCAGTTCGGGGAAGGGAAATCGAGCTGATATTCCCAGGCTCCAAGATCCTGACTTCGATTCAATTATCGAAACCTCCCCGTGGAGGACTGTCGTCGGAACCACTGAGAGCGAGCCACTAACGACCGAAGGTTAGGTATCAAAGAGAAACAAGGAGTTCAGTTTCCTTTACGGGGATCTCGCCAGAAAACAAGACTGGTCCCGTAAACATGACGCAGACCTAGTTTTTGGGTTGCTTCAATCTCATCTAAAGCGCGGGTGACTTCCTCCCAAACTCCATAATCATGCCAGACCACGAGTCCGCCAGGGGCAATCAAATCGAGCGCGACTTGAGAATCACTCTGAACATTTTCGTAAGTGTGCGATCCATCAACGAAGACCAGCCCGGCCTTACCGTGGTACGGTGACCAATCGAAGGTCGCGGAGTCCCCCAACAGCTGAACAATCCGGGAAACGTCCCTGGACCATATTGCCTGGCAGTTTCGGTAGCGCGCGCCGGAGATTGGCTTATTGGCGAGTTTGTATTCGCCGATATTCAGCGGAAATTTCGGGACCTGATCCCTGGGCAGATCGAGAGTGATGATTCGAACCGGAGGCACTGAGTTGATCGCCAGGTTGAGCGTGGTTCTTCCATCAAATGTCCCGATTTCGATGATTTCATTCCCGGGCGCGACCGCCGCGGCTGCTTTTGCCAGAATGGCGAGTTCGCTCAGTCGGACATTACCCTTAAGTTTTCTCGTTTCGACCAATTGGATCGCGTGAGAAGGAAGAAAAGTGCGCCAGGACGATTCGGTCAACCGCGTTTCCTGGTGATGGGGATTTTGAACTCCGCGAAGGGTGCGAATTTTCGCTCGAATAGCCCCGGCGACAAAGGAATACGGCAAGTAGATCCAAAGGGCAAAGCTGGCACCCCATTTTGCCTTCAATTTTGTTCCAAATGACCGGTCGAACACCAGTAGATCTTTCCTCCCGCGGAGCAAGTTGCAAGAAAAGCCGACGATTTGCCTTATGCGACCGAAATCATCAGGGCCTGTTTGATTTGCAAGGGACTTGGGCGACAAGTTTTCCAGGCAAAGGATGGGGGGAGACCTGTTCCTTTGCCCCGGGGGCGACATCAATCGTGGAAAAATAGCCTTCTAATGAAACTGAGTTGGTGTTATAACAGTCACGAACGCCGTAATTATTTATATTATTATCCACGGTTGTTCGAAACAATGTTGAGCGATTTCTTTCCCAGAACTGGGCGTTATCTCGTTGTCGTTCTTTCTGTTTTGGCCTTAAGCGGCTGCCAACAACGCGTTCTTCTCGTTCCAGGCGAAAATGACCTGGTCGTCCTCAATGGCTGTGTCATCTCGGCGTGTAACTATCTCGCCGTCGTAGAAACTCAGCACCGTCTGGAACCAAATTTCTGGGCCAAAGTGCTTCTTGTTCGATTCAATAACCATCCGGCCGGGCATGCTTACTGCGTTTGGGAAACTGACGGAACAATTTACGGTTACGATCGTAATGCCGGGGGATTTCCCATTCCAGTCTACACGCGGGACGCACGGGCCATTGCGATTGTGCTAGCGATGGGACTCTCCAAGATCATGAAAGAGTCGCTTTCGGTCCAAAGTGCAGAATTTGTGGAGTCGCGGAATGCGGAATTGTATAAGTTCTCGCAGGCAAGCCAACCGGCGCCTGCGGCCAAAGTCCTGGCTGGGATTTCTGCCATTGATTCGCGAGCACTTTCTATCGTTGGATCGGATTGAGCAGGCAGATTTCGCGTAGTGGTGCTTGAGAAGGCTTCCAGCATCGGTCTACCGTTTGCTTTGGATGACCGAACTTTCTTTGGCAGGAAACAGAGTGGAGGTAGTCCCGCATGACTATTTGGTGCCTCTCGATCTCGAGTTGATCTTCGGACGCATTGCTCCTTTGGAAGTCGATCTTGGTTGTGGTGATGGCTTGTTTCTGGCCTCGCTCGCTGCGCTAATGACGGAGCGGAATTTTCTCGGGATTGAGCGACTTCTGAATCGCGTGCGGAGTACTTGTCGAAGGATAGAACGCGAGCGAATCGAGAACGCCCGTGTCTTGCGAGTAGAAAATTCACATGCCGTTCGATATTTGTTTCGGACCGGCAGCGTTGCAGTTTTTCATTTGAACTTTCCCGATCCCTGGCCGAAGCGGCGCCACCACCGGCGGCGACTCATTACTGAAGATTTTTTCGACGCCGTTCAGTCAGCCCTCAAGGTCGGAGGAATAATCCGAGTCACAACGGACCACCTGGATTATTTCCAGCAAATCAAACAAATCTCGGGGCAAATTCATGGCTTCGTGGTGGAACCCGCTGTTACGGACCTGCCTGCGACAACATTCGAAAAGCGGTTTCGCGATATCGGACAGGATATTTATCGTCTTGTTCTTCGGAAAATCTCCGACGTGAGGTAAGCGGTTGCTTCCCATCCCGTCTGCAGAAACCTGATTTGAACCGCGCCGGTTTGATCCTGTCGGAATAGCTTGATCCCGCGTTGTTGCAGAGTTGCCATCCACTCGTCGGTGATTCGTTCGCTGTTGGGAAAGTCCCGGGAAGTCGCGACGATCAATTGCGGCTGAACGCGATCGAGAAAAACAGGTGAACCGGAAATTCCGGAGCAATGCTGGCCTTTGATGATAATATCGCTGCGCAAATCCAGGTCGTTCTTCAGAAGAGCGCGTTCCGTTGCTTCGCCACTGTCTGACATGAAGAGAGCACGCGACCTGCCTTCAACGAATAGCTGAACGACGAACGTTTGGTCGTCTGCGACCCTTTGCCTGGAATCGCCGGGCGGGAACAGAATGCGAGCTCTGATGGATGGCGATAGTGCCAGGTCATCGCCCGATTTGCCCAATGTCGGGACGATCTTTTTCCTGGCCAGTTCATTGAGAAAACGACGATGAATCGGGGATCGGTCGCGAACGGTTCGTTCGACAAGCTGTTGTGGCCTAAATTCGTTCAGGATCCGGCTGGCTCCGCCAACGTGACTTGAATCACCATGAGTAAGAAGAAGGCCATCCAGCCAGTTGATGCCTCGGGAACGCAGGTATGGCTGAACAATGCGGGCAAAATCTCGCTCACGTCCCGTGTCAAAAAGCCAATCGCTGGTGCCGGCTCGTATGTGAATTGCGCTGCCGGTACCAAGATCAAGCACGGTGATCTCCGCCAGAGCATTTTTAGGCGAACCCGGGCGCGCCGTGTAAAAGTGGCCGCCAGGCAACTGGGACAGCAAATAGACGATGCCCAGGATAATCCTGGCCAGAGCCCAATTTGCGTTGTTGCAAACGATAGACAGCCAAGTTGAAAAGGGGGCTGCTATGATGGAAAGGAGCCCACCGGCCAAGATCAGGAATGCGATGGGAACAACGATGAGGTTCGCTAGCAGCGAGATTGGCGTAACGAGGTTGTAATACCAAAGCATTAAGGGAAGGGACCCGATCCATGCCGCGAACGAGACCGACGTTCCCCGACCAATCTCCCACAATAAATGAGCCGTGAATCGGCGGGATGGACTCAGAAGGTGTCGCGGCAAAAATGGATCCGGTTCGATGTATCGCCGAAAAAATGAAAAAGTCGGATCAGCGATCATGACGATTGCGGCGACGACACAAAAAGAAAGTTGAAAGCCGAGTGAAAAGAGTTCGTTAGTGTCCCAACAAAGAATTAGGACCGCAGCTCCGGCGAGATTATTCAGAGTAAAAACCTTGCGTTCGACCAGCAACCCGCCAAGCAGGATGGAGCTCATCAGAGCGGCCCGAACGCTGGACGTATGCAATTCGGTGATCGCTGCATAGAAGAGAAGCGCCGGCATAATCAAGAGCACTGCCACTTGCTGTCGGAGCCGCGCAACCGTTGCGACAATCCAGAGCAACCTGGCGATGATTCCAACATGCAATCCTGCTACTGCAAAAAGATGGAGAGTCCCGGTTTGCTGGAACGGTTCTTCGATGTCGTCCGGACCTTGATGTCGCAGGCCCAGTACCATTCCGGTGATTAGCCCACAGACCGCCGGCGAATCCTCGAGACTTCGTTCCAGAACCGTTTCCATCCACTTCTGTGTTGATTGGGCAGCGCGCAGGATCGGATTGCCGATGCGATACCGCAGGAGACGACTGTCTCCCGAGTAAGTGACGAGGATTTGGTGATAGATATCGTGCCGGGCAAGGAAAGAGCGCAGATCAAACTCTCCTGGATTACGCGGCGGAGATATGGGTGCTATTGAGCCAAACAATTCCAATTCATCGCCAAAGGTGGCATCTCCTTTAGATCGCACGAAAATCCTTGCCCGCGCCGCTCGCCGTTGACCGGCGAATTCGATCGTCGTCAGTTGCAAGACAAACGTGGCATAACCGGAGATTGAAACCGTTGGTTTGTTCATCACGAAACCCCGGGCAGCTACGTTTTGTTGTTGATCGCCGAGTTCTTGCGCCAGCTGGAGGCCTGCCGTATCCGCCTGCTGAAAGCCATGCAGCAGAAAAAAGGCGACTCCTATGAGCGCATAAGTCCAGATGCTTCCTGCTCCGAGAAGGGAAAGGAAAAGGAATAGCGCCAGTGCGGCGAGAACGAGCCAGGAAAATTGTGGACGGAGATCGGCGCAGATTATTCCCGAAGCCATGGCCAGAGCCAGACCGACAAATGGACGGCGAGGGTAATGCAGAATCTTTCTGGGGGGCTGATTCATAGCCAGCGAGGCCATCGGCCAGGCGGCTTAAGTCCTTCGCCCAATTGTCATCAGGTGCTGTCGCGCGCCCAGCCCGTGGCTCGCCTGGCCGAAAATGATGCTCTCCAGTCGGGAACTCAAGCCGTTTGGTTGTCTTGTCGAATATTGGTCCCGACGACGAGCCTTCGTTTCGCTTTCGTCAACCGGGAGATGGTCTCATGCCGGTGAAAGCCTTTGATTCGCCATCCCGGTCCATTATGGTTGCAAAACAGTGCCAATTCCTTTTTCGAAGAAAAGTCGACGGAACGTGGTGCGTCAGGGTTCGGAAAATGGCAGCCGAAGCAAGACCTCGACCCGGGTTGGTTTGCGTCCCGCTTCCGACTGGCATCGTCGAAATTATCTGACCAGCGTTCTGATTCCTTCGCTCTTCACGAAGCGATCAGGTGGTCGCCCGCGTCCCTTCTTTCCGAAGATTAGCAAAAATCAGGTCTGTATTACCTGGATTGGGCATGCCTCGTTTCTCATCCAAACCCGAGAGCTCAACATTCTGGTAGATCCAAACTGGTCGATGTGGCTGAAAGTGATCAAGCGACTGAAACAACCCGGGTTTGAGATTCATCACCTGCCTGCGATCGATCTTGTTCTTGTAACGCATGCGCACTTCGATCATCTCGATCGACGTACTCTCCGTCGAATTGCTGCGGATCAACCGATTGTTGTCCCGATTGGTGTTGGCAATCTCGTGCACGATCTTGGTTTTAAGATTGTCCATGAGTTGGACTATTGGCAGGGGATCAAATGCGGGTCGATCGAGGTTTCATTGACTCCCTGTTATCATTGGGGAGCGCGATTTCTGGCCGATCTTCATCGAGGGTTTGGTGGTTTCGTCATTGAAACCGAAGAGCGATCCATCTTTCATTGTGGCGACAGTGCCTATTTCCCTGGGTTCAGAGAAATAGGAGAACACTATGATATCGATATCGCGTTGCTTCCGATTGGTGCTTACGATGCTCCGACCGGCCGCGAGGTTCATATGAATCCAGAGGAAGCTGTTAAGGCTTTCGGTGAACTGGGGGCGAGAACCCTGGTCCCGATGCACTATGGAACTTTTCGTCTCGGTTTCGAACCTTTGAATGAGCCCCCCGAGCGACTACTGGCCTGTGCTCGGGCCCACGGAATCGAACAGAAAGTGCTGGTGATGACTGAAGGTCATCCGGTTGTCTTGTGACCGTGTGCCGAAGGCTTTCGGCGAGCCCACAATCAATAGACGTCGCGCTTGTACCGTTTCGATGCTTTCAATCCCTCAACGTATTCGTTAGCGGCATCGACGTTCTTGCCACCCTGTTCCTGGACAATTCGGCGTAGAACGGCATCAACATCCTTGGCCATGCGCAGAGCATCGCCGCAAACGTAAAAGTATGCTCCTTGCTCCAACCATTGCCAGAGCTCAGCGGCATTTTCCAGCATTCGATGCTGAACGTAAATCTTGTTCGCCTGGTCCCGCGAGAAAGCCGTATCCATTCGCGTCAACAACCCATCACGCTCGAATGCCTCGATTTCCTCACGATAGCAATAGTCGCTAGCCTGACGCTGGGCCCCAAAAAACAGCCAGTTTCGCCCCTTTGCTCCGGTGACCTGGCGTTCTTGTAAAAACGCACGGAAAGGTGCAACTCCTGTCCCAGGTCCAACCATGATAAGGGCACTATTCGGATCTTCCGGAAGGTGAAAGTGTTTTGCCACGGTGGGATACACCGGGACCGGGCAATTGTTGCAACGCTCCGCCAGAAAGGTGGAGGCTACACCTTTTCGGACGCGTCCATGACTCTCATAACTGATGACGTCGACAATGAAATGCGCCTGGTCAGGGTATTTCTTTAAGCTCGAGGCAATTGAATAGAGACGAGGCTGCAATTTGGGCAGCAATGCGACGAATTCCTCGGGCGAAAAGCGAGCCGATGGATGTTCGGTCAGGAAATCAATGACTTCCATGCCCCAGAGATAAGTGGCGAGATCATGCTTCCGGTCGGCTTGGAGCAATTCCTTGAGGAGCGGAGCGGCCGAAGCTCGTTCGGCAATCGCTCTAAGGAACTTCGGAGTTGGGGCCGTAATGCTGTAGTGGCGCAAGAGGGCTTCTCGCAAAATCGCGGTTTGGTTCTTCCCGGCTGGAACCAATTCCTGACCGGTCGCCGAGATGGCATGCAGAATTTCGTCGACCAAGGAGGAGTCATTGGTCGGGCAAACAGCCATTGAATCTCCGACCTCGTAGGTCAAACCCCATCCGGTGAGATCAATTTCAAAGTGCCGGGTGTGCTTTTCCGAGTCAGGTGCGTTCAACCGCCGGTTCACGGCGAGTTTCCCCGGAAAGGGGTTGGTCCGGGAAAAGGGTGGCGGCGCGAGTGTGGCGGAAGACATTGGGAATCAAGGTTGGGTGGAGATGGACAACAGACTTTAGTATTGCGAATCCTGTGGCGGCGACTCGGAAGTTAGCATAACACCCACAAATACGAGTATCGGCCAGATTTGAGTTAAGGATCCGTATTCCTGAACCACAGGCGCAACCTATCACTTCCCGCGCCAAATCGTCAAACGTGCTTGACCAACAGTTCAACAGAACCGCCAGCCTGCAAGAAAGATGGGTGGTCAACGGGACTCGAACCCGCAACAACCAGAACCACAATCTGGGGCTCTACCATTGAGCTATGACCACCAAACGGTCTAGATTCTAAATTTGACCTCGGTGATTGCAAAGGCAATCCACCTCGTGATTTGGCACAGCGTCCGCTTCCATAATCGATTGTGGCAAGAGGCGAGCGTTGCAAGCGGGGAGCCGTCGATTATCATCCGGTTCGCCGTTTCATGAACAAGATCGGGCTTATCCTGCTGACGAGTTCCTTCGTCCTGTCATTCGCACAGCCCATCACTGCCCAATCCGATGACCAGAGCGAGCTCTTCCTCAAAGCTTACATGACGGCACAACAAGGTGAAAAACTCGAACGGGAAAACAATTTTCGTGATGCTCTGGCCAAGTTTCGGTTAGCGGGCAATCTGTTGGAAGACTTGCGCAAGAGTCACTCAGATTGGCAGCCAGCGATTGTTGAGTATCGCAGCCGCAAGATTGGAGAAAGCATTTTGCGGGTCGAAAACAAGCTCGGCACTCAAAATGAACTCAATGCCACGATTTCAACGAACGGAAACGAGACTTCATCAACACAATCCGTCGCTGGGACAGGATCGGGTCCGAGTGTCGAGGTGTTGCCATCAGTAGCAGGTAATCAAGGTGCTGTGCCCTCGAACGATGTCGCAATTCAGGAAGCGACCACAAAGTTGCGGATGCGGGTAGGAGAATTGGAGACGCAGTTGCAGAAATCACGCGGTGATTTGAGCGCGGCACAAAAAGAGAAAGAGGCGGTGTTACAACAACTCCAGGACACCAGTAACAAGCTCGCAGTAGCACAAAAGGAAGTCGAGAAGGGTCGGGGGTCCGAGCGTGGCCTGCGTGATCAATTGGCGCGCGCCCAGGATACATTGACCAGGCTGCAAGCCGGTGGTGGCAAAGATGGAAACGCCCAGGCCGCCGTCCGGGACGAGATTACCCGGCTCAACAAAGCGCTGGCCTTAGCTGAGGCTGAAAAAGCGCAGGTCGAAAAGGAAAAAGATGAGGTCGCCGAAAAGCTGGATGCTACGAACAAACAACTGGCCGGCGCCAGACAGGAACGTGATACGGCAATCGCGCAGTTGAACGGTTCAAAAGAAGCTCAAGACCGTGTTCAGAAGCTCATTACCGAAAACGCCGACTTGAAGCAAAAATTGGCAGACGCTGAAAAAGCGGTTCGGCAAATTGGTGAGAACAAGCCCAAGGCGGAACAAGAGTTGGCCGATGTGAAGCGGCAGCTTGAGCAATTGCGGCTGCAATTGGCGGCAAGTGAAAAGCGGAACAAGGACTTCGAAGTCACCGTTGCCGATTTGCGCTCACAGTTGGACAGCACCACGGTCGAACTGGCTAATGCAAAGTTGAACGGCGGCAATGCCGAGGAGACAGCCCGGCTTGTGAAAGAGAACGATCTCTTGCGCGGTATCGTGTTGCGTGAGCAGGAAGGGGAAGCTCGCCGCGAAGGAGCCAAGAAGCTCATGCTGGCCGAATTCGACAAGCTAAAGATCAAGTCGGACACATTAGATCGTCAGCTTCAGTTGCTCGCCCAACCGGTGACGAAGCTCACAGCCGAAGAACTGGCGCTTTTTCGTCCACCCGTCGTAGCGATTTCGGATAGTAACCCCGGGACGATAAAGGCGAGCTTCGCCTTCGCCAAGCGCTCCGGTCCTTTGTCGCCCGCTCCGCCTAAACCTGATACAAAGGACGAAACTGAGGCGAATCAAGACGTGCTGGCCTCTCCCAACCCAAGTAATGCTTCCGGACCCGAAGTACAAACTACGTTCACACCCGATGTGCCTAAGGAGTGTGCCCGGTTGGCCCGTGACGCGAAGGAAAATTTTGATCGTGGAAAATATCGTGCGGCGGAAAAACAATACCGCGAGATTTTGGCCAAGTCGCCGGGCAACCTGTATTCGCTTTCCAACCTTGGTGTTGTCCTTTTCCGAAGCGGAAGATTGAAAGCGGCTGAGCTCACCCTGAAGAAGGCAATAGCAGTCGCGCCCAAGGATGAGTTTTCACGCACCACTCTCGGGATTGTTTTCTATCGGCAAAGCAAATACGACGATGCCTTGAACGAGCTGACCAAGGCGCTTGCGATCAATCCGAAAAGCGCAACCGCGCACAATTATCTTGGAATTACCGCGAGCCAAAAGGGCTGGCAGGAAGCTGCAGAAAAGGAAATGCTGGACGCAATTGCGGCCAACCCCAATTACGCGGAGGCTCATTTCAATCTCGCGGTCATTTATGCTACCTCGGATCCGCCAGCCAAGGAGTTAGCCAGACGGCATTATGCCAAGGCAACTTCGCTCGGGGCCGATCCCGATCCAGCACTGGAAAAATTGCTGCGCTAAAGCTGTGTCGTTGCCGTTGCCGCTGTGCTGAAACCGTTTCTAACGGCGAATTGGCGCTACCTAACCATATTGAGTTTTGTGGTCGAGCCCCAACTCCTGGAGCCTCATCTACCGCGTGGGACCGAGCTGGATTTCCACCACGGCAAAGCTTTCCTTTCAATCGTTGGCTTCCTTTTTCTTGATACGCGGCTGATGGGATTGCCAATCCCGCGGCATCGCGATTTCGAAGAAGTGAACCTGCGGTTTTATGTCAGGCGCAAGAACCTTGATGGCTGGCGGCGCGGCGTTGTTTTTATCCGTGAGTTTGTTCCGCGAAGTGCCATCGCGATTGTGGCGCGAGTATTTTATGGCGAACCCTATCGGGCCCTGCCAATGCGGCACGATTTTGTTCCGGATGGCGACCGGTTTTCAGTCACGTATCAGTGGCGGCGTGGATCCAAATGGGAAACTCTGGCCATGTCTGGTGTCGGCGAACCAAAAAATCTGGTTCCCGGTTCGCAGGAAGAATTCATCGCGGAGCATTACTGGGGTTATACCGCGGATCGCGCGCGCCTGAGCGAATACCGGGTCGAACACGCGCGTTGGAGGTATTGGCCAGCCCAGACTTGGAAACTTGAAGCGGATGTTTCCGCTCTTTATGGACCTCAATTCGTAGAGACATTTTCTCTTCCGCCAGTTTCAGCATTCATTGCTGAAGGATCAGCTGTTGAGGTTCGACGACGGACGCGTGAACTCGCGGACCAGCAGTCGGATAATAGCCCTTCTTAGTTGCGCCTCAGCAACTCGCGAAGCACAAAGGGAAGAATTCCGCCGTGCCGGTAGTAGTCGATCTCGATCGGTGTATCGATCCGGAGTTTTACCGGGACAGATTTTCGTTCTCCATTGGCGCGAGTAATCTCGAGAGTCAGATTTTGGCCTGGTTCAATTGAATCGGACAGACCGGTTAGGCTGAACAATTCCGAGCCGTCGAGCCCAAGAGATTGAGCATTCATTCCGTCGATGAACTGCAGCGGAAGTACACCCATTCCGACGAGATTTGACCGGTGAATCCGCTCATAGCTCGCTGCGACGACCGCTTTCACGCCGAGCAGTCGGGTTCCTTTCGCGGCCCAGTCGCGGGACGACCCCGTTCCGTATTCGTGACCAGCCAAAATAATCAACGGTGTCTTCGTCTCCGCATACTTCATCGCGGCGTCAAAGATTGGCATTTCCTCGCCCGTTGCCTTTTTGTCGCCAGTTGTGGACCAGTATTTCGTGACGCCACCTTCAGTTCCGGGAACCATCAGATTCTTGATTCTGACGTTTGCAAAAGTGCCACGTGTCATCACCAGATCATTCCCACGCCGACTGCCATAGCTGTTAAAATCTTCCGGCTGAATTCCTCTCGAGACTAAATATTTTCCCGCCGGTGAGGTGGACTTGATTGCACCAGCTGGAGAGATGTGGTCCGTCGTTACCGAATCCCCGAAAATGCCAAGGGCGCGAGCGTTGGCGATGTCTGCGATATGACCGACGGTCATCGTAAAATCAGCGAAGAATGGTGGCTCGTGGATGTAGTCGCTTTTCGGGTCCCATTGGTAAGCCTCGCCGGTGCTCGAAGGGATCTCGTTCCATTTCGGGTTTTGATCGGCAAAATCACGATACAGCTTGCGAAATACTTCCGGTGTCAATGCGGACTCCATGGCTTCCCGAATTTCCTTCAACGACGGCCAAAGCTCACGAAGGTAGGTATCTTTACCGTTCTTGTCCTTGCCCAGTGGTTCCGTGGTCAGATCGATATCCACCCGCCCAGCTAGCGCGAAGGCGACGACCAATGGAGGCGACATGAGAAAGTTGGCCTTGATATTTTGGTGGACCCGCGCTTCGAAATTCCGGTTTCCTGAAAGGACTGATGCAGCGATCAAATCGAACTCATTGATTGCTTTCTCAATCTTCGGGTGCAGTGGTCCCGAATTCCCGATACAAGTCGTACAACCATAGCCGACCAGGTTGAAACCAAGCTGATCAAGATACTGTTGCAGTCCAGTCTTGGCCAGGTAATCGCTAACTACGCGAGAACCAGGTGCCAGCGAGGTCTTGACGGCTGGATCAATTCTCAACCCACGCTCAACCGCTTTCTTGGCTAGCAACCCAGCCGCGAGCATGACGCTTGGGTTGCTAGTGTTCGTGCAGCTGGTGATCGCTGCGATCAGAACGCTGCCGTGGCCGATTCGACTTTGGCCATGGTGAAATGGATCGCCGTCTTTCAAATCTTTCGCCGGATCCGGTGTCGGCCGATTCGAAATCATTTCGAGCTTGTTACGCTCGTCGCCCGGTTCGATGCCCTGGTTGTTTTTATCAGTCGAAGCCATTTCCGTATCTGTGGGAGCGCTTCCGTTCAGTTGAACCACGTGGGTTTTTCCTAGATCGGCTGTCTCTTTGCCGTACCCGCCGTCCTTGACTGACTTTTGGAGAAGGGCCCGAAACGTGTTGCCAAGTTGGGGCAAATCAATTCGGTCCTGCGGTCGCTTTGGCCCAGCCACTCCGGGTTGGATGTCACCCAGGTCTAGTTCGAGATCGACACTGTAATCGATTTCCCCCCGGCGTGGCATTCCAAACATCTTTTGGGCCCTGAAATAATTTTCGAATGCGGCACATTGCTCATCACTTCGCCCAGTGGCGCGCAGATATTTCACCGATTCCTGATCAATCGGAAAAAATCCCATTGTCGCTCCATACTCGGGTGACATGTTGCCGATGGTCGCTCGATCTGGCACTGGCAATGACGCAGCGCCTTCGCCGCAAAACTCCACGAACTTTCCGACAACTTTTTGGGCGCGAAGCATTTGGGTGATATGCAGGACCAAATCAGTCGCGGTTACTCCTTCTCGCAGTTTGCCGGTCACGTGAACCCCAACGACTTCCGGAGTGAGAAAATAGACCGGTTGACCCAGCATTCCTGCTTCGGCTTCAATGCCACCGACGCCCCAGCCAACTACGCCGAGTCCATTAATCATGGTGGTGTGCGAGTCGGTTCCGACCAGAGTGTCCGGGTAAAAAACATCATGAATGCCACCACTCGGATTACCGTCACCGGCACCGGCCGTATGCACGACGCCCTTGGCCAGATATTCCAGATTGACCTGATGAACAATACCGATGCCGGGCGGGACCAGGCCAAAAGTCTTGAAGGCTTGCTGTCCCCATTTCAGAAATTGATAGCGCTCTCGATTGCGCTTGAATTCCATCTCCAGATTCAGTCGAAGCGCTTGCGCGGATCCAAAAAAGTCCACCTGGACCGAGTGATCGACCACCAGATCGACCGGCACGAGCGGTTCGATGATTTTCGGATTACCTCCGAGCTTTTTCACCGCGCTCCGCATTGCGGCGAGATCCACAATCAAGGGCACACCGGTAAAGTCCTGCAGGACAATCCGCGCAACCACGAAAGGAATTTCCATGTTAGCGGGATTTTTGGCGTTCCATTTCGCCAACGTCTCGACATCCTTGCGGCGGACTTTTTTTCCATCGCAGTTGCGGAGAACGGATTCGAGGACAATCCGAATGCTGATTGGGAGACGGGAGATTGGACCCAGTCCTTGTTCTTCAAGCGCGGGTAACGAATAGAAATAGCCTGCGCGACCGTGACCGGCGTCGAATTTGGTTAACGTCTTGAATTCGTCCTTCATTTGAGATCGGCCAACTTCGCCTTGATCTTGTGAAAATCCGGCAACTCCCGTGCGTCTTCCCTGACCTCGGCGTACTGAATCACGCCGTTTCGATCGATCACGAAGGCCGATCGCTTGGCGACGCCCGCCATGCCCAGGTTCGATTGCGGCAGAAATGAATCGTAGGCAACTCCATATGCCTTGGCGACCTTGTGCTCGTAATCGCTCAAAAGGGGCACCGTGATTTTCTCCTTCTTTGCCCAAGCTTCTTGCGCGAATGGATTATCGCCGCTGATTCCGTAAACGGTAGCGTTAATGTCTGAATAAGCCTGAAGACCATTACTCACGTCGCACATTTCTGTCGTGCAAGTCCCCGTGAAGGCCATGGGAAAAAACAGGAGCAGGGTATTTTTCTTGCCGAATTGATCGCTCAGCTTGATTTGCCTGGGACCGTCGGCTGTTTTGGTTGAGAGAGTGAAATCTGGCGCTTTAGTTCCAACAGCAAGTGACATTGATGATCTCCGGTTTGTATTAGTGCGGCGATCACTATAGAAACGCCATCGGCATGGTCAAAAGATTTGCATGACAACGCCCATGGTGATTGCGGAGTCTGCTGAAAGATTTTACGCGGTGATTGGCACCTCCAGGTAGAGCACATCCATGGAACTCTTTTGGTGGCTGACCGTGATTGTGCTGATGGCGATCGGCCTGGTGGGCACAGTCCTTCCCTTTTTTCCTGGAACGACCGTGATTTTGGCTGCGGCTGTGATTCACCGCCTGATACTCGGTCCCGAACGGAGCCTGGGATGGACCAGCTTGGGTCTACTGGTCTTGCTCACCCTTATCTCCTATGCACTCGACTTTGCCGCCAGTTACGTAGGAGCAAAACGATTCGGAGCCACTCGTTGGGGAATGCTCGGTGCCGCGGTTGGCGCGTTGATTGGAATGTTTTTTGGAATCGTTGGATTATGCGTGGGCCCGGTGATCGGCGCGATCCTCGGCGAGATTATTGGCGGAAAACATCTGACCAAGGCGAGCCGCGCCGGTTGGGGAGCACTACTTGGGAATCTTGCGGGTATGTTGGCGAAGCTGATCATCGCGTTCGCCATGGTCATCATTTTTCTCCTGACTGCGCCCTCGCCAGTCTGACCTCAGGCGGTGAATCAGCAGAGAGCGCAACTTTCCGAAGCGCGCTACCGACAGGTGGCCACTAACGATTAATGGGAAGTCGGCGACAGGTTCTTGATAACCACGCCGTCCTTCATCACAAAGGTCACCTTTTCCACCGCGTTGATATCGCGAATTGGATCGCCATCGATCGCGATGATGTCAGCGAATTTTCCCGGCTCAATGGTCCCGATTTGATCAGACCAATTGAGCAATTCAGCCCCACGGATGGTCGCCGCCTGCAAGGCTTCCTTGGTTGTCATTCCGCCACGGACGAGAGCTTCAACTTCCTTCGGTAGAAAATCTGGATCGTCATCCAGACCGAGCGCGATTTTCAAGTGCGCCTTCAGGGCGCGACTGAACGCCGGCTGTTGATATTTTAAGATCTCGTTTGATTTCTCCTGACTGATCGGATCCATTCCCAGACTTTTCCCCGCTTCGACTCCGTGTTGAAAAGTGTAAAGCGTCGGAACAAGCCAGATGGCTTTCTTTTGCATGAGAGCGGCGCCTTCATCATCCAGCATCGTGCCATGTTCGATCGAATCGACGCCCGCGCGGGCCGCGGCCTTGATTCCTTCCGTTCCTTCGGCATGGACCATGACCCGTTTTCCAGCCCGGTGCGCGACTTCCACCGCCTTCTTCATTTGCTCTTCGCTTAGTTCCTGGGTCTTGAAGTCGCTCATCAGGTCCATCACGCCACCCGTACCCATGAGCTTGATCCAATCGGCCCCGTACTTGATATCACGTCGGACCGCGACCGCGACCTGATCAACTGTGTCCGCGATATTCTCGCCTCGGGGCAATCCCTTGTCCGGGGCAAGAAAATCACCGTCGCCGTGACCACCGCTCAGTGAGATAAACATTCCAGCTGATTGGATGCGCGGTCCCTGGATCAGGCCTTCCTTGATCGAATCCCGCAATGCGAGTTGTCCGTAGCCGTTTTCCACTTCCTCGCCAGCATCGCGGAGAGTCGTGAACCCGTGGTCTAACCAGACATGGAGATTTCTGGCTCCCCAAAGCGCTGCTTTCGGGGCCGACATCCGTATCGATGCAGCCGGCGACAGGTCCTTATGGTTCCCGAGAATGTGTGCATGGCAATCAATCATCCCGGGCATAACCGTTCGGTTGGAGAGGTCGATTACGGAAACTCCTCCTGGAGGTGTGTCGTCGAGTCTGGTGATCTTATTGTTCTCGATTGAAATATAAATGTTTGGCGAGCTGCTGCCGGTTCGGACATCGAGCAATTGCCCGGCTTTGATTGCAACTCGGGTTGGAGTTGAAGCAGGGGAAGGCGACGGTTCCTGCCCTTGTGCGAAAGATGCAGATGCGATAAGCCCAAACAGTATGAGCAGTGAAGGGGTGATAATGATCTTCATGAAGTTATCCCGGTCAGAATTTTCGGAATAGTAAGGAACCGGCGGAAACCTGCCAGTCTCAATTCCACATTCGCCGACAACGGCTCGAATCAACGTTGCCGGCAATCAGGACCTGGCGTATTTTGTCGCTGATGGCAGATGATCGCTGGCGAGCCGAAACGCTTGCTGGAGGAAAGTCCGAACACCATACGGCGGCATGCCGCGTAAAACACGCGGGCATCGCAGTTGAAAAATTGCGGTGACGGAAAGTGTCACAGAAAAAACACCGCCTGTTCTTTGGCATATGAGAACTGCAGGGGAACCTGTCAGGTTCCAGCCTTGAATTCGGTAAGGTTGAAAAGGCGAGGTAAGAGCTCACCGCTCGCGGAGTAATTCGCGAGGCAGGAAAAACCCCATGTGGTGCAAGACAAAACAGAGGGAGGACAGCCGGTCCGTTGATCCTCGGGTATCGTCGCATCACAGCGGGTCATCGTTGCGATCTCTGATCGCTCCGAATGACTCGTTGGGCGTTCGCTACGGCGGATGAGATAAATGATCGTCCCGGCTAAGAAATTAGACCGACAGAATTCGGCTTATCGCCATCACATATGAAGGGCGCTTTCGGAAACGAGGGCGCCCTTCTCTTTTGCCTGGCTACGACTTCTAATATCAGGGCAAACTGTCAGAGGCAGTCATCCAAACAGGCAACCAAATGTGAAATCGTCTCCACTGTCTCATCCCCCATGTTGGAGAGGCGAAATGTCTGCCCTCTGAGTTTGCCATAACCTGGATCGATGATGAGGTGATGCTTCTCGCGCAAAGCGGCGGCAAACTTCAGAACATCGATTCCGCGGTTGTTCTTTACACAGGTCAAGGTCTTGGAGCGGTAACCCTCTTCAGCAAAGAAATCGAAACCGGCCCGGCGAACCCACTCGTGGACTTGTGCATTGGTCCTCGCGTGTCGATCGAATCGAGCTTCGAGTCCTTCTTCGAAAATCTCGCCGAGCTTGGATTGCAACGCATGAATGTGCCCGATACTCGGAGTGCTCGGCGTTACCCAATCAAGCTGCTGCTTCTGGAATTCAAGAAAATCGAAGTAGAAGCCGCGATTCAGAACTTTCTCAGCCCGTTCGAAAGCCTTCCTGGAAACAGCGAAGAGCGAGAAACCCGCTGGTAGGGCCAATGCTTTTTGTGCTCCCGTTAGCATGACGTCGATCCCGAGAGCATCCATGTCAATCCTTACGCCTGAGAAGGAAGATACCGTATCGACGATGAGAACGACCTCCGGGTATTTGGCGAGGACACAGCAAATCTCGCCAAGCGGATTCATCAGGCCCGTCGAGGTTTCATTGTGAATCAAGGTCACGGCGTCGAACTTTCCAGTCGCCAGCTGTTGATCGACTGCCTCAGGCCTGATGTGTTTTCCCCATTCGACCGACACGGGCACGGCTTCTTTCCCACAGCGCTTGGCCACATCGCACCATTTGTCGGAAAATGCCCCGCACATGCAGGTAAGCACGCCGCGACCAACCAAATTGCGGATTGATGCTTCCATCACGCCCCAAGCCGAGGAGGTGGAAAGAAAGACAGGCTGTCTTGTTCCAAACAGCATCTGGAGCCTGGGATGGATATCGCGGTAGAGATTCTTAAAATCGTCCCCACGATGTCCGATCATTGGCCTCGCGAACGCTGCCAGCGTCTTGGACGAAACCTCAACCGGTCCCGGAATGAAAAGTTTATTGTGGGGTTGCACGAGTCAATTCTTTCAGATTCCAAAGAATTAGAGCAGTCTTTTCCATCTAGGTGGTAATGAAACTAACATCCCCACTCCGTTCCACCTGCGCCTTTTGAATAGTTGAGATTTTTTCGCTATGACTACTCAGTCGCATGTCCTCCTCCACATCATGAGTTGAAATGTGATTCCGACGCATGGTGTCCCAGACGTAATTCCCGTTCTCAATAATCACGTCCGGGCTGCCTTTGATCAGTTTGCCAAACCAATGGGATTGGTAGGCGAAGAGGGCAAGCAACCGGTGAAGAAGAACGAGAACAAAACCACCCCCGATGGTAGCGAAGAAATCGGCGTTCCCGTTGACTGCTCGAGACAAAACCGAAGCGAGAATGACGATGAGGACGGCATCGAAGGCTGTCTTGCGCGCCAGTGAACGCTTATGTCCGACCCGGATCATCACCAGTGTCGCGAGTAGCACAAGGATCCCGCGCAGGGAAATCTGAATAAAGGTCAGGTGGCTTGCATCGACTCCCAGACCGAGAGTGGATGCGAAGGAATTCGAAAATGCATTCATGTCCATGACTGTATCGTTGGGTGGAAAGATGATCCAACCTGGGTTCTCGCGCTTGCGTGGACAACCTTAGCGTGGCATAAGAGCGAACTCACGCTCTTGTTAGGAGCGCCACGCCCCATTGAGCTTTATGCCGACTGTGACAACGCCTACCCGGGATACCGCCCTGGATGTCAGCACGTTCTGGTTCCGCTATCGAAATGAACTGCTGGCCGGACTGATCGTCATCCTGGTCGCTGTGGCCGGGTTTGGTGGTTATCGGCTCTATCAGCAACGGCGGGATAGTGCCGCTGCTGAGATGCTTGCGACAGCGAAAACAATCCCGGAGTATCAACGGGTCATCGCCGAGTATTCCGGGAGCCAGGCCAGTGCTTCAGCGTGCCTGTTATTGGCCGCAGCCCAACGCAACGAAAAGAAGTTCACGGAAGCAAACGCAACTCTGCAGAGTTTCATCGACAAATTTCCGCGACACGAATTGATCAGCACGGCCCATCTTGGGATGGCAACGAATTTGGAGGCAATGGGCAAGCCCGATGAGGCGCTCTCCATCCTGCAACGATTGGTGGCGAATTATCCCGGCAGCTTTGATGCGCCTGTAGCTATGCTCGAGGAAGTGCGCTTGCTGAGAGCAAAGAATCAAATCGAAGAAGCGCGCCGGATCTGTGAGAATGTTCTGACCCAGTATCGAGATAGTTACCTGGCGGGCGAGGCTACCCGGCAACTTCGTTTGATGCGGCCGACTGGCCCCGCAACCATTCCATCGCCGCCAGCAGTGGCTCCGCCCGCCCCCGCATCTCCAGCTGAGACTCTTCCCTCTAATCCGCCACCGCCAAAGCCAAATCCTTGATTGGGCGGCCGGGTGACCGAGATCGCATTCTTGTCGGCCTTTGAACTGAGACCGGCGTTGCCGTTCCGCATCGGTCCTGCAATCGAAGATTAGCGCTTTGAGAACTGGAACCGCTTGCGCGCGCCGGGTTGCCCGGATTTTTTCCGTTCTTTCATCCGCTGATCGCGGCGGAGCAATCCTTCGGATTTGAGCGGCCCTCGAAGGTTGGCATCAACCTGCAGGAGAGCGCGTGCAACAGCGAGACGAATCGCGCCGGCTTGACCGGTAGGTCCGCCGCCACTTGCATTGATCGAGAGATCATAGGCAGTGGCGAGCTTAACGGTCTGCAGCGGTTGCAAAACTGTGCTCTGTAACGGCACTGTTGGAAAATAGTCTTCGAAACTTCTTCCGTTGATATCAATCTTCCCGTTACCCGGCGTCATCCGGATGCGAGCGACGGAGGTTTTGCGACGACCTGTTGCGATAAATTCAATCTGCGCCATGAAAATCAGTAGTTGAAACTATGGCAGCGTAACCGGCGCCGGCTGCTGAGCAGCATGCGGGTGCTCGTTGCCCCGATAAACTTTCAGCTTCCGGTAGACTGCGCGTCCAAGACGATTGTGTGGAATCATTCCGCGGACCGCCTTTTCCACTAGCAATTCGGGGTGTCGCGCCCGCCGCGCCCGGACATTCTCCGATTTGTGGCCACCGACGAACCCGGAAAAACTCATATAACTTTTCTGTTCTTCCTTCTTGCCGGTCAATCGCACTTTGTCGGCGTTAATGACCACGACAAAATCTCCGGTATCAGTGTTAGGTGTAAAGATAGCCTTTTCCTTTCCTCGCAAAAGATTCGCGGCCTTGATCGCAACGCGTCCAAGGATCTGATCTTTGGCGTCGATAACCCACCACTTACGGGGGACTTGACTGGTTTTGGCAGAAAATGTCTTCACTGGCCGGGAAAAGGCACCGAAACTACGGGAACCTCACCAGAGTGTCAAATCGTTGTTAGCTAAAGCGAGCCCATGAGCTCCACCGCTCGCCTGCTGAAACGAATCGAGTAACGTCGACAACCTGCCCCATATCTGATCAGGCTTTCGCCTTCCTCGAAACAAGTCTGTTCACCAGCGAATTGGTGGTTTTTTCCAGACAAATGCCCCACGCGCTCAGCACCGTGATCACTGCCACGGCAATGAGAAGAAACATCCAGACTGGTTGTTCACGAACACGAAAGCCGAGCCAGATGACATAAGGCTGATGAATCAAGTATAGTCCATAGGAAAACGCTCCGACCAAGGCGAACAAGGCGGCTGGTCCGCGAAAGATTGCGATAATCCCGGCAATGCCAACGATCTCGAGAAAACAGCATGCTCCGGTCGCGAAATCGACAAAAACATAAGTAAACCCATTGTGGTAGAGCCACAGCGCGCCCGGGTAAAGTATCAACCCGATGAGGAGGCCGGCTCCACGAAGAAAGAACTTTTCTGCCCGAGCGGTTGACCGGCTATGCCAGATTCCCAGGGCCATTCCCAAAGCAAATTCAGGTAAACGGCAGATGGCAAAGCCACCGAGAATCCACAAGCCGTTTTGTGGGTAGACAACGAGCATCAGATAGCGCACAAAAAACCCAACTGCGCAGGCGATTGCCAAATAATTCCAGGGTCCAAGGCGCTCGGCCATCCTAAACAGGATGGGGAAAATCAGGTAAAACTGGATCAACATCGAGAAGTACCACCAGGCAGCATTGAGGTACATCAAGTTCATGGTGATATCGATGAACCGCAGACCGAGCAGGCTCAGGATAATGCGCCAGTCGACGGGCTCGAGTCGCGCGACGAACGGCGAAACCAGGTAAACCAAATGCGCGACCCAATACATTGGGTAGAGACGAAGAAAACGGGCCTTATACCAGGCTCCCCACTTTATCGGTCCCGCGGCCGCGCGATGAGCGGTTGATTCCATCAGCGCCCAGCCACTCAGGATGATGAACACGCCTACGGCATGGAATCCAATTTCGGACATTTTCAGCCATGTTACTCTCAGGCAGGTCAACGCTCCGGCCGCGAGAGTACTCCAGTCGTTAGGGGAAAGACTGCGATGTTCAAAATAGGTGCTGAAGAAATGAAAATAAACGACCCAGCAAATCGCGAGCGCTTTCGAAATATCGAGCCAAAGCAGCCGTTTCACTCGCATCCGCTTAACAGGGGGCAAGCAGGTCGGTCAAGGCGCAGGCCACGATCTGCTCGAAATCGGTTTGAATGTTTGAATTTTTGCTGGCAGGGATTGGCAAATCCTGTCTCCGCGATAATAAGACATGAACAATGGCTACTGAACGCGATTATGTGCTGGGAACCCATGACGAGGAGCTTGTCCGGCTCGGTCTGCAACATGACGTCTGGCGTCCGACAGCTTTAGAGCTGTGGCAGGCAGCCGGGATCAGCGCTGGCAGCCGTGTTCTCGACATCGGAGCCGGTCCAGGGTACGCCGCGATCGACCTCGCGGAAATTGTCGGCCCCTCTGGCGAAGTGGTTGCCTGCGAACGTTCGGCCAAGTTTGCCAGAGCAATGAAGCAGGCGTGTGAGGCACGCCACCTAACGAATATCCGGATCCATGAATTGGATCTGATGACCGACGAATGGCCTAGGGGTGAATATGATTTCAGTTGGTGCCGATGGGTTGCGACTTTCGTTAGCGATCCGGACCTGCTGGTAAAGAAACTGGCCGATGTCATGCCAAAAGGGGCCCGGGCAATCTTCCAGGAATACGGGCATTACGTGACATGGCGTTTTTCGCCGCGGTTGCCAAATCAGGAAGAGTTCGCCAGACGAGTTGAACAAAGCTGGCGAGACACCGGGGGCGAGGCCGATATTGCTTTGCAATTGCCTCCATTGCTCCTAGCCCATGGCTTTGTCAGTTATTCAATCGAGCCCCGGATCTTCTGTCTCCGCCCAGCAGACCGGATGTGGCAGTGGCCCTCTACTTTTGTGGGGATTGGTCTGGCCCGTTTACGAGAACTGGGCCGGATCGATCAGGCATTTGCCGACAAGGTTCAGGCTGAGTTCGACAGGGCGGAACGCAATCCTTATGCGCTGATGGTTACGCCACTGGTCCTGGAAATTATTGCGGAGAAACAGTAACGTTAATCGGCCTCGATTCGGCGCTCTATCCGGCGATCAGGGATGAGCCAAATGACAGCGACGGCAACGTAGAGAGCGCAAGCCAGCCATGTCCTGACAAACGCCAGTGGGATCGCGACTGCATAAATCAAGGCCGATATCTTGCCCTTGAAATCGCGGCCCATGGCCGCAGCGAGATTAGGATTTTTCCCGTCGCGCGTCAAAAGGGACCAGACCAGAATAAGATAGGCGCAGGCGGAACAAATTAACACCATGCCATAAACCGCTACCGGCCAGGCGGCGAAATCGTTTTCGCCCATCCATCCAGTCACGAACGGAATGAGAGAGAGCCAGAACAACAGATGAAGATTGGCCCAGAGATTCCCGCCTCCGATGCGATCCACCGCCTGCATCAGGTGGTGATGGTTGTTCCAGTAAATCCCGAGGTAGACGAAACTCATGATGTAACTGAGAAAAATCGGCAACACTGGACGCAGAGCTTTGAGATCGGTCCCGTGAGGTACCTTCATCTCGAGGACCATGATGGTGATGATGACGGCGAACACACCATCACTAAATGCTTCGAGTCGGGTCGACTTCATCGTGAAAGACGTGAGGTGAAGTTCAAACTACCCTGAGATAAAATGGCGGCCGGTCACACCGTCCCGTTTCAGAACTCTCTGTGCATGACGACCGATCCTTCACCACTCTCTACCACCCGAAATCCAAAGCGTTCGTAAAGACGGACAGCTGGATTGTTGGCTGAGGCCCGGATGGCAATGGTCGAGTGTTTTGGATTTGCTTTTACAAACTGAGTCAACATTGCGGCGCCAATGCCATGTTTCCGATGAAGCGGCTTAACGACAAAGGCGAGCTCGGGTGTCCCTTCCTGTTTTGTTTGTTTGTTCCCAGGAACACGACACCAAACCGCCCCCAATAACTCGTTCTGTGCTGGGTCATAGGCGACAAAACCAGTATCGCCCTCGCGCCCCCAATCTTCGACGTAACGAGCGAATTCGGGACGCTGCACCACCTCCGAGGATGGCGCCGGCTCCCCTTCGGTCGTGCGCAGGGCCTGACGCACCATCTCCCATAGCACCGGCTCATCCGCAGCCGTAAGCGGGCGAATCACATAATTCATAAGTGTGAACAGACGCAGTTCGCCATCACTATGGTTGATAACCTAACTACATACCAGACCCAATGACTTTGTCTTAAATCGGATCAATTTCAGCCAGCCAGAGTGTGATTGCGTCATCTGTTCGCACTCGATATGGTCGCCCGATGTCCTCGCGAGGAAAATCCAACCCTGATCGAAAGACAGGGTCGGGCATTCTCGCTTTTTTGTGGACGGAATTTTCGCTCTTCATCGGGTTGGGGACGGCAGCCGTCTTTTGGGCAACAGGAGACCAGCTGATCGAAAATCTCAAACCGCCATTCGGATTGGCCGGTGTTCTCCTTTGGTTGTTTGTTGCGGTCCTCTGGTCTGCTTTTTCAGTGGCTCGGCACGCGGACTTTTTGGCCATCAAGTGTGGGGAACCTTACGGAACGCTGATCCTGACTCTGTCGGCGATCAGCATCGAAGTCGTCATGATTTCGGCAGCGGTGCTTCATGGTAAGAACAATCCAACGTTCGCTCGGGACATGATGGTGGCCGTCATCATGATTGCGCTCAACGGTCTGGTTGGTCTTTGTTTGTTGCTCGGTGGCCTGCGTCATCACGAACAGCAATACAATCTTCAGGGAGCCACGGCCTATCTCAACGCCATCATGACTCTGGCGGTTATCGGCTTGATCCTGCCGGATTTTACCCTGTCTGAAGCGGGACCACGGCTCTCAATTTCGCAGGAAATTTTTCTCGTTGTCACCTCGCTGGCTCTGTACGGGATCTTTCTCTTCATCCAGACCATGCGGCACAGTCAACATTTCACCGATACTTCTGCGTCGGACGATCCGGAGCATCATTCTTCCCAAATTGGCTCTGCTGCTTATCACGCCATCATGCTGTTTCTTTATTTAATTGCCGTGATCCTGTTGGCGGAGAAATTTGCCATTCCGCTGGACAGTTGTGTTGAAGAATTCGGGATGCCTCAGGCGCTGGCTGGGGCGATTGTGGCTGGCCTGGTTCTGGCGCCAGAGGCGTTGGCCGCGATCCAGTCCACCTTGAAGAACCAGCTGCAACGTTCAGTCAATATTCTGCATGGTTCGGTCCTGGCCTCTATTGGGTTGACCATTCCGGCCATCCTGACCATTGGCATCATTACGGATCGACCAGTTCTTCTGGGGGTTCAGGGGGGATATTTTCCCCTCCTAGTCCTGACGCTCGGCGTCAGCGTTGTGACCTTTGCCAGTGGCAAGACCAATATTCTTCAGGGCTGTATTCACCTCCTCCTGTTCGCGGTTTTCATCCTGCTGATATTCAGTCCTTGAACTCAATTCGATGTCATAGGTGCTCGAATCTGGGAACTAGGTTCTGGGTTCGTGCCATTTATTTCTGCAGTTACCGGATAACAAAGACGGCCACGTCCAATTTGGGTTAGAAAGTGGCCGAGCGACTATGCGGATACTTTTTATTTTGATTCTCGCGCTCAGTTTGTTTTCGGGATGCGCGAAAAAGAGCGGTCACGCGGTGGTTCTTGATAAAGAACATATCGCTGCAATGAAAATGGACGCGGTCGCTCCAAGTGAATCGCAGAAAGGCCGCGCGGATTCAACCAGCCCTGCATCGCCAGGCAACAATCGAGGTACTGGGCAGCCTGAAAACGAAATTGTAATTGATCATTACGTCATGAACGCGAATGACCGTGGAACAAGCCGGGATCCCAGGGCCATTAGTCACGAACAATGGATTGTGAAGGTCCGACTGATCGAAGGCGGACGTCAGTTCAATGTCCAGACTGATTCGACACAATGGGAAAAACTAAAGGTGGGCGACCAGGTGCGTGTCGCCTACAAGGAAGGGAAATATACTGGAACAGTTTGGGACGCAGTGATCCGCTGAGTTATTACTCTTTGGATCAAGTTGAGTGCGCGCCCGCGATTCCGAGCCGATCGGCATCAGCTTTCAACTTTCCAGCACAGTGGGATCCGAAGCTTGGAATTCACGTGACTTGAAGTCGCGGC
>JADMIO011485800.1_pt1 | contig 125591 bp, 101 predicted proteins | sample 8958161 | NCBI WGS metagenome assembly JADMIO01 (sample SAMN16585339, study PRJNA669376) | soil metagenome | isolation source: Crop rotation soil | place: USA: Cullars Rotation, Alabama | collected 2011
CGCGACAACTTGTCCACGTGGAATTCTAAGCTTAGGATCCCAATGTGCTGGAAAGGAATCGCTAGTAATCGTAGATCAGCAACGCTACGGTGAATACGTTCCCGGACCTTGCACACACCGCCCGTCAAGCCATGGGAGCCGGGTGTACCTAAAGTCGGTAACCGCAAGGAGCTGCCTAGGGTAAAATCGGTGACTGGGGCTAAGTCGTAACAAGGTAGCCGTACCGGAAGGTGCGGCTGGAATACCTCCTTTTTAGAGCATGCTTTACCTTAAAGCTGTTACTTTCATCTTTTTCATTGATTCTTTAAAGATCTTTTATTTTAAGTTTTCCCGATGCAGATTCAGACCCGTAGCTCAGTTGGTTAGAGCGCTACACTGATAATGTAGAGGTCACCAGTTCAACTCTGGTCGGGTCTACCAAAAAGCCAGTCAATAAAGTCAGAAAAGTCAGTAAGTCAGTAAATTTTCTTTCAGACTTTCCGTCTTCCGGACTTTCGGACTTAAGTTCCGGGGGATTAGCTCAGCTGGCTAGAGCACTAGCTTTGCAAGCTAGGGGTCATCGGTTCGAATCCGATATCCTCCACTAACAATTTAAGATCTACGATTGTAGATTTTAGATTGAAACAGTTCTTAAAATAACAGATGTGGCATTAAGGCCTAAAGATTCATAATCTAAACATCAGCATTAATCGCAAATCGGCAATCGCCGATCTGCAATTGAGAGTTCTTTGACATATTGGGAAAGCAATCTCACAAAAGAGAATAATACAAATCAATAGTGGTGGTAACATCACTACAATTTCAAATTTTTTAAAGCTAATAAGGGCACATGGTGAATGCCTTGGGTCTGAGAGGCGATGAAGGACGTGGTAAGCTGCGATAAGCTAAGGGGAGCTGCACACAAGCGTTAAATCCTTAGATTTCCGAATGGGACAACCTGGTATACTGAAGGTATATCATTTCCGGTGAAAGCCGGGAAAGCCAACCTCCTGAACTGAAACATCTAAGTAGGGAGAGGAAAAGAAAATAAACTAATGATTCCCCAAGTAGTGGCGAGCGAACAGGGAAGAGCCTAAACTTTAATAGCGTGCTATTAAAGGGTTGTAGGACTGCATTTAGAAATCATCATCAAGCTGAATTTTCTGGAAAGTTAAGCCAAAGAGCGTGACAGCCGCGTAGGCGTAAATTGATGAAGACGAGCAGTATCCTGAGTAGTGCGGAACCGGAGAAATTCTGCATGAATCTGCCAGCACCATCTGGTAAGGCTAAATACTCCTCAGACACCGATAGTGAACCAGTACCGTAAGGGAAAGGTGAAAAGCACCCTAAATAAGGGAGTGAAATAGTACCTGAAACCGTGTGCCTACAAGCGGTCGGAGTCCTGCAGCAATGTATGGATGACGGCGTGCCTTTTGCATAATGAACCTACGAGTTGCTCCTCACTGGCAAGGTTAAGTTCTTAATTAACGGAGCCGTAGCGAAAGCGAGTCCAAACAGGGCGCTTAGTCAGTGGGGGCAGACGCGAAACTTTGTGATCTATCCATGGGCAGGTTGAAGGCGGGGTAACACCCACTGGAGGACCGAACCCGTTAACGTTGAAAAGTTCTGGGATGACCTGTGGATAGGGGTGAAAGGCCAATCAAACTGAGAGATAGCTCGTTCTCCCCGAAATGTTTTTAGGAACAGCCTCGGATAATCCGATTTATCGGATTTAGAAGTATGATAGAGGTAGAGCTACTGATTGGGCTAGGGGGCTTCACCGCCTACCAAACCCTGACAAACTCCGAATACTATCATATATCTCCGGGAGTGAGGCTGCGGGCGCTAAGGTCCGTGGCCGAGAGGGAAATAACCCAGATTAGCAACTAAGGTCCCTAATACGTAGTTAAGTTGATCAAACGAGGTGAGACTTCTATAACAGCCAGGATGTTTGCTTGGAAGCAGCAATTCATTTAAAGAGTGCGTAACAGCTCACTGGTCGAGAGGTCTTGCACGGAAAATGATCGGGCATCAAACTACGAACCGAAGTTCTAAGATCCGCCTTGGCGGATCGGTAGGGGAGCATTGAAATCTGCATTGAAGGCGTATGGCGATGTATGCTGGAGCGATTTCAAAAGAAAATGTAGGTATAAGTAACGATAAATGGAGTGAAAAACTCCATCGCCGAAAGTCTAAGGGTTCCTGATCAACGTTAATCGGATCAGGGTTAGTCTGGTCCTTAGGAAAACCCGAAAGGGGCATCTGATGGAAAACTGGTTAATATTCCAGTACCTGCTATACATTAAAAGTGACGGAGAATGCTAGCCACATAAGCTGACGGAATAGCTGAGCGGATCCTTCGGGTGAGGCGTAGTGGTGAAAGTTCTTCCAAGAAAAGCGAGTATAGCGGCCAGTACCGCAAACCGACACAGGTAGACGGGATGAGTATTCTAAGGCGCTCGGGTGAGCCGTGGAGAAGGAACTAGGCAAATTGACGCTGTAACTTCGGGATAAAGCGTACCGCAGCGATGCGGTCTCAGTAAACTGGTTCAACCAACTGTTTAACAAAAACACAGGGCCCTGCAAAATCGAAAGATGACGTATAGAGCCTGAAACCTGCCCGGTGCCGGAAGGTTAAGGAAGGGTGTTCGGACGCAAGTCCAAAGCTCCTGACTGAAGCCCCGGTAAACGGCGGCCGTAACTATAACGGTCCTAAGGTAGCGAAATTCCTTGTCGGGTAAGTTCCGACCTGCACGAATGGTCTAATGAGTTGAACTCTGTCTCCTCCACGAGCCCGGTGAAATTGTAGTATCGGTGAAGATGCCGGTTACCCGCCACGGGACGGAAAGACCCCGTGAACCTTCACTACAACTTTGCATTGATTTTGAGCAACCGATGTGTAGGATAGTTGGGAGACTTCGAAGCAGTGTCGCTAGGCATTGTGGAGTCAACGTTGAAATACCAACCTTCGTTTGCTTAGAACCTAACCCATTTTTGGGAACAGTGCATGGTGGGTAGTTTGACTGGGGTGGTCGCCTCCTAAAAAGTAACGGAGGCTTGCAAAGGTACCCTCAGTACGGTTGGTAATCGTACATAGAGCGCATTAGTATAAGGGTGCTTGACTGTGAGGCATACAGGCCGAGCAGGTGCGAAAGCAGGCTAAAGTGATCCGGTGGTTCTGCATGGAAGGGCCATCGCTCAAAGGATAAAAGGTACTCCGGGGATAACAGGCTGATCTTACCCAAGAGCTCATATCGACGGTAAGGTTTGGCACCTCGATGTCGGTTCGTCACATCCTGGGGCTGGAGAAGGTCCCAAGGGTTCGGCTGTTCGCCGATTAAAGTGGCACGTGAACTGGGTTCAGAACGTCGCAAGACAGTTCGGTCCCTATCTGTGGTGGGCGCTAGTAAATTGAGAGGACGTGACCTTAGTACGAGAGGACCGGGTCGCATGTACCGCTGGTGTATCTGTTGTGCCGCCAGGTGCAATGCAGAGTAGCTATGTACAGCCAGGATAAACGCTGAAAGCATCTAAGCGTGAAACCTTCCTCAAGATGAGTTTACTTTTAAGGGTCGTAAGAGACTATTACGTTGATAGGCTACAGGTGTACAGTTAGCAATAACAAAGCCGAGTAGTACTAATTGCCCGTAAGCTTTAATTTTATTTTTACCCCCATCCCCTAAAGGGGTGGTTAAAGTAAAAGATAACTCTCTTCGTGCTGAAAGCTTTTCCAATATGACATTATTTAAGGTGTACGGTATAAGCGCAGAAAGGTATAGGCATAAACGCCTTCTTTACCTCTAACCTTTTACCATAATCCTTTTATCTTTTTATGGTGGTTTTGCCGAGGGTGTTCACCTCTTCCCATACCGAACAGAGAAGTTAAGCCCCTCATGGCCGATGGTACTGCAAAGAAATGCGGGAGAGTAGGTAGCTGCCGTATTTATTAAAAGCCTTTCCAATTTTTTGGAGAGGCTTTTTTGTTTTCTATCCTGAACACGCTGTACCTGTCAGCTTACACACCGCTTCTGCCGCATTACATCATGCATCCGCCGGCTTAGATCGTGTATCTGGCAACTTACAGTATGTATTTGTCAGCTTACATCATGTATTTATCATCTTACATATTGTTTTTACTTTCTTACACTGAGCTTCTGTCAGTTTGCAGGCCGCTTTTGCCAACTTACAGCCCGATTTTATAATCTTACATGCTGTTTATGCTTTCCTGCATAGTATTTTTTAAAATCTTCCGAACAATTTTTATTGCAATTAATTAAAATTGCTATTTTAGGTTACTGAATTAATTTTTTAACCTTAAATCTTCTTGTCATGACTCAAAGACAAATTAACTCGCTTAACATGTTCCAGGCTGTTTTACAGTACCTGAATGATAACAAGGCAGAATGGAATACCAACACCCTTATTACAGCCAGCGTACAAAACTTTAGATCTTCGGCTGATGCCATAAAGCAACAGGCTGAGGCACAGCAAAGCAGCAACACTAAAGGATATACTGCTAAAAAAGAGCAGGATATGGAAAACCTGGTTGATCAGTGCTACAAGCTTGCGTTGCGTGTAAAAAATTATGGGGTTAACATACACGACCTGGTACTAAAGCAGGCAGTTGACTGGTCGCGCCGCGACCTGGAAGCCGGTAAAGAAATGGATATTGAAAACCGGTGTTTAACGATCATTGATAAAGCCGCCAGCGTTGCAGCTATTGCGCCTGCTGAATATAAAATTACACCTGAATTAGTTGCACAGGCAGGTACAGCAGCAGAGGCTTTGAGCCTGGCAGGGCTGAACGGGATGTTATAGGTGGCACACGCAGCAGCACCACCACGCAATTGAACGGGTTATTTACAACTGCCCGCAACCAGTTAGAAATATTAGATGATTTAATTGAAGGCGATGCCGATGATGACAGCGCTGCATTTGTGGGCGATTATTTTATTATGCGCAGAACGGTGGATAGAAGAGGTGGCAGAAAGAAAGATGATGATACAGAAAGCGATGAAGGCGGTACAGCGCCCGGTGTATGATACGTTGACCATGGTTACGGTTCGTTTGTTAACGAACCGTAATTTTTAAAGCCTATTCGGCATGGAAGAGGCTACCGGTTCACACCGGTATTCTCCACCTTGATATTCATTATTATTAGAATACTTATATTAAGATTATAAATTTCTTAGGTAAAACTATAATTCTATATTTCGGTTTATTCAAAAACTTTTTGGCAGTATATTTTTATTAATATGATCGACTAGAACTTTTTTACGCTTCAACATTGTCGCTTTTTTCGGCATCTTTAGCAATTGAACCCAATATTTTTCAGGAATATCATTTTTAACCAGTCGCTGTAATGATTTTTAAGCAGGTGATAAAGCAACGTATCATCGCTTTGTCAAGTTGTGAAGTTGATCAGGTGCAAATTGGAAAAAGAGCGAAGATGGGTTATTTGGAGCCACCTTCGAACATAAACAGAGTATTTGCTAATTACGATTCAAACTTTCTTCAAAATTGACATGGTAAATTTGCTCAAACAATGCCTAAAAGAATTATTTTATTATTTTCAATAGTTGCATTTACAATCTCAATTTCCTATGCCCAGGTTTCTGCCGTTACATTATCCGGTAGTGTGAAAGACAAAGCAGGTAACACTGCACTGCCTTTTGTAAATATTATTCTAAAGCAAGAAAAGGATGGCGCTTTTATGGCGGGAACAGTAAGCAATGAAGAAGGAAGATTTATTCTTTCAAATATCAAATCAGGAAACTATATCCTGGAATTATCGTATACTGGTTTTTCTACAAATTTGCAACAGGTTTTAGTTGGCTCTCTTAGTGCGTTCCTGGATATTGGAACGATAGAGTTGCAATCTGTTGCAAAGCAACTCCATGAAGTAGTAGTAACGTCAAAACTGGATGACATAAGCAATAAGATGGATAAAAAAAGTTATTCAGTTGCTGCAAACATCTCGCAAAGTGGAAGCTCTGTTTTACAGGCATTAAAAAATTTACCAGGCGTTACTGCCACCCAGGACGGGAAAATAGAATTAAGAGGCAGTGATAAAGTAACTATATTAATTGACGGCAGGCAAACTGCTTTAACCGGGTTTGACAGCCAGACGGGATTGGACAATATCCCGGCATCAGCAATTGAAAGAATTGAGATCATCAACAATCCTTCTGCGCGGTATGATGCCAACGGTAGTGCAGGCATCATCAATCTTATTTATAAGAAAAATCAACAAAAAGGTTTTAATGGAAAAGTTGGTTTAATAACTGGTTTAGGCGCATTATGGGAAAAGAAAGAAAATCTTCCAACTGTAAGTCCGCAATACCAGGCTACGCCAAAAATCAATCCTTCGCTTTCTTTAAATTATCAAAAAAACAAAGTGAATGCTTTTTTGCAAACCGATTGGTTATATACAGAAACGCTGAATAAAAATGAATTTGTAGTGCGAACTTATGATGACGGGACAATCATTAACCAGCAAACCAGGCGAAATCGAAACACACATTTTTTAACGAATAAGGCCGGTATTGATTGGAATCTGAACAGCCAGGATTTGATTACCATTTCCGGTTTGTTCGGTATTGAAAAAATAATTGACCATGGTGAAGAGGTGTTTTTTAATGCAGATTTTTCTAAGTGGGAACGCATGTGGAAATTTTTGGAAGATGAATTAAAAACAACGGTTATTGCATCAGCGGCATATCAACATAAATTTAAACAGGCAGGGCATTTATTAAATGCGGGTTTTAATTATACTTTTCACAGGGAGGATGAACAATACAATTTTGAAAATATCTTACCTACATACACTGGTCTGGATTCTTTTAAGTTACTCTCAGACGAACATGTCGCTGATTTCAATCTTGATTACATAAGACCTTTAAGACATGGCCGTGTTGAAGGCGGAATTAAATTCCGTTACCGGGATATACCTACCAACATGCAATTTAAACCAGGTTTAAATTCACCTTTAGACACCAATGCAGGCGGTGCGGCCACCTATACAGAAATTATTCCTGCCGTGTATGGCAACTATGTTTATGAAAGCAGGAAAATAGAAGCTGAGATTGGCTTAAGGGTTGAGTATGTGAACGTAGAATATAAAGTGAATCCTGACCATAATACTTATGAAAGTGATGGCTACAATTACACTCAGCCATTTCCGAATGTACGGTTGGCTTATAAAATCAATAACCAACATAAAATTTCCTTATTCTATAACAGGAGGGTTGACAGGCCAAGTGAAGTGGATATTCGTATTTTTCCGAAATACGACGATGCAGAAATTATTAAGGTGGGCAATCCTGCGCTTCGCCCTCAGTTTACAAACAGTTTTGAATTAGGTTACAAAGCCAGTCTCAACAAAGGATATTTCTATGCAGCATTATACCACCGTAGCGTTGATGGAACGATTACCAGGATTGCCACGCAGGTACCACCAAGCACTTTAATTTATACCGTATTTCAAAATGCAGGGCACAGCACCAATATGGGTATTGAAATGGTATTGCAGCAGGATTTTTCAAAAGTATTTTCATTTAATACCAACGTAAATGTTTACCAAAATATCATTGATTCCTTTACTGTAGAAAATAAATACCCGGTTCCTTCAATCTATAAAGCAGTCAAACAAAAATTTACTTCAGGCAATATAAAAGTGAATGGCATTTTTCATTTACCTAAACAAACAGATATCCAAATTATAGCTATTTATCTTGCACCAGATATCATCCCGCAAGGCAAAATAGGCGCCAGATTTTCAGTAGATATGGGAATCAAGAGGCAAATACAAAAAGGTAAAGGCGAACTATTTTGTAATGTAACAGATATTTTCAACACGCTGCGAGTTAAAAAAGAAATAACCGGCAATGGATTTAAATATTCCAGTACCGATTACTATGAAACTCAGGTTTTCAGATTGGGATATAGTTATAAATTTTGACAAGGTATCATAATTCTACCATAGCCAAAATACCTGCATAAATAATTTATAAGCCGATCGCTAATTATAATGTTCGAAACAGATGTGTTTGTGTTAATTGGATATGAAGTCTGCAAAGTCGATTTTATTATTTCACCACCAATACCTGGAAGGTTCCGGGTATCATTGGTGGCCGTGTTTCCCCAACGGCCGGCGTTCCAAATTCTGCAGTGGGCAAATAAACAATTCCTGTTTTTACATCAACACATAATGTTCTTGCGCCGCGCTTGGTTGAAAGGTTTTGTACAACCTCAAACTTATCTTTTGATACTTCTTTTATGATAGTTAAAGAACCCTCGCCGTTAGAAGAATAGATGGTATGGGTTGATGGGTCAAATGCCGTTCCATCGCAGCCATCACCAATAGGTAGTTTGTCAATTATCTTTCCATTGGTTGCATCAATCACCATCAATAAATTATTATCACAACCGGCAAAAAGACGTTTTGATTTTCTGTCAATAGATAAACCCGATGGTGCCTCACCCGGTGCAATTGGCCAGCTATGTATTAATTTCATTGTATTGATATCAACCACTTCTATCTCGCTTTCATCTTCATTGTTTATAAATATTTTCCCTGAATGATCGCTTACAGCTGTTTCCGGTTTCCCTTTTACATCAATTGTTGCAACTACTTTATTTGTTGCCGGATCGATCACTGTTAAATTTTTACTTCTGCCATTACAGGTAATAATTTTCTTTGAATAAGCATCATAAAAAACAGCATCAGGATTATCACCTGTTGGTATACTGTCTGTAACCTGCAATGTATTTATATCAAATACAAAAACATTATTGGCCCTGCCGTTGCTGGTAAAGCCTTTATTTAATTCATGCACCAGCGCAATGCCATGCACGCCATTTGCATTTGGAATAATACCAAGCGAATCGCCGTTGTTTTTATTGAGTACATTCACTTGAGTTCCGTGTGACACAAACAGTTTATTAGATGCGGTATCAGCAAAAATATAATCCCATCCACCACTGCTTTTTATATGAAAAGTATCGGCAACATGCAACGTTGATTGTGCGTGGCCAACAGTAAAAGAAAAGAAGAGCGCGGTTGCTACTAAAGTGGATTTAAACATAAATGGTTTTGTTTTGATAAACGTGGAATGAATAATAAGTTCTGAAAGTTTTTCGGAAAGTATTACTTCTGAATTTTTTAATTAAAAGCATAACTGTGTTCCCAAAAGAAATTTGCCTTTCCAGGTATAAGTGATGTTTTAGCGCTTCCCATTACCAATCACTAATTAATCTTCTTCCTCCTTTAAAAATTTCCCATCCATATCAAACAAAAGATCTTTCCCTTTCACTTCTGCCTCATACATTTTATTTGAGCCTTTTTCTATTATCGCTGCTTCTTTAATAGTTGCACCCTTATAATTCGACTTGATATAGCTTGCAACGGATGAAGGCAGTTCGCTTACCTGGATATCCGTTTCAGTTTCTTCCAGTACACCGGCAGCCGTAAAAGTGGCAGACATCGTTTTGCTGTCTTTGCTAAAGTTGGTTTCATAATTTCCATCTTCTTTATCCCATTTTTTTACTGTAATGCCGGGGAAAGATTTTTCAAATGCTGTTTTTACTTCGGCAGGAATTGTTTGGGCAGAGCAGCTGATCGTCAGCAATAAAATAATTGCCAAAAAATTTTTTTTCATTTTTTATTGATTTTTGAATGAAACACTAAGTTGAAAAGAGATTCTGGAGATATTTTGAAGACGACTTATATTATACTAAATTTCTTTAAGCATAATATTTTGGTGCAAGTTGCTTTTAGGTTATATAATAAACGGATATAAGATGCCGCTGATTAATATCCCACAGAGCCATTTTTCAAAATACGAAGCAGATAAAGTGAGATAGGAAGACCCACTGGCATTGGTACTAAAATAACAAAAACAAACGAAGCAAGAAAGAAACCACCACCCGATAATCCTCAAATAAAAGTGAGGTTTTGGGCCGCGTTAAAACCAACTAATTTTTTAGCTGCTGCATACAGCATCAGGGATAAAATCAGCAGTAATGCTATTGATCCAACCGTGTGCCCCATTTCATTTTTCAAATGGCTGAAAGCGTAAAGATAAATTCAATACTCTGCCATCAATTGGCGCCCACAAAGCATTAAATGAAGGGTTGGCAACAGGGCCTGTATATAAACTTTCATATCTGCTCTGGCGCTCATCCAAAAGGTTTTCGCAATTGAGCACTACGCTCCATCTGGCCCCGAATTTTTTTTCAGCCATGGCTGCCATAAATAAGTAACCCGGCGTTTTGCTATAGTCTTCGCGGCGCTGGTATCCTGTGTAAGACCCCTCAATACCAAAGCGCCATTGATGTTCTATTTCATACGCTACAACAAATGCCGCACGGTTGCGTGGTGTTATCAACATAAATTTATCCTGCTGCAAATATTTTCTTTCCGCATTAGTGTACGTATAACCAATATAAAGTTCCCAACTGTTTAATTCAGACTGTACGTAGGTATCAAAACCCTTTGTTACAATAGCTTTTGGTTCATTGGCAAAAGTTACTTTGCCAGTTATATCTTCTGTTGCAACAATCGGATCGTTCACCGTAGTTATAAAAAAAGCCTGGTTGATGAAAAAGCTCTTTCCTTCACCAAACTCTTTCTTGTAATTCAGTTCAACATTTGCGCCGGTTGATCTTTCTGCTATAACATCCGGGTCTATAGGTTGTATGTCGTAGATGTCATAATCTTTTATTTGTGGCGTAAGGGGGTTAGGTGTTTTGTAACCCATGCCAAAGCCAAGCCTTGCGCCCCATTCTTTATTAAAATGATGAAACAATGCAATGCGTGGTAACAGAAAATTTCCATAATTGAAGTGGTGATCCATTCTTAAACCGGCTTCCAGTTTTGTACTATTTGCAATGCGCCAGTTATCCTGCGCAAAGGCACCTATTGTAGCATTGGAGAATGAACCAACCGGCGCAGGTGTTTGTGCGGAAGGTTTAAATTCATCACCGGTTAAATTAATGCCGCCTGCAATTGTATGCCTGCCTGCAATTGCTGTTAAAGAAGCTTCTGTATAAAAGCTGGTTTGTTTTGCATTGAAGAAATAAGTGTTTGTAGTTTCATTTCTTGAAAATAAACTCATACTTGCTTTAACCGCAGCCGTTAGCTTATTGTTGAAGCGGTTTTCATACATCAGCGAAAAACTGTTCCTGGTTAATTTATTTTTTTCGAAATACGGATGTGCGCTATCCTGCTTGCCGCTAACAGCGATCATATCACCTCCTATGCGGTTTTCAAAACTTCCCGACCAACTTAATGAAATATAACTTTTCGAAGATGGATAAATAAAAAATGTGGGATGTATCAATGTGCTTTTTGTATCGGGCACATCGCTGAATCCATCCTTATTTACATCTACTTCTTTTTGCAGGTTTTGACCGGCAAAAAAAGTCAGTCCAGTGGTTTTCCATCGCTGCGCATAGTAGGCATTAGTATTCGTTTCTTTTAACGTTGTTTGATTAATAAGAAAAGATGCATCAGGCTTATAGGAGGGCTTTTTTGAAATAAGATTGATAAGCCCGCCAATAGCGCCACCACCATACAGGGTAGATGCAGCTCCTTTTATCAATTCAATTTGTTTAAGATCGAGCGGCGGAATAGTAAGAATGCCAAAGCCGCCGGAATAACCTTCATACAGCGGCATGCCGTCGCGCAATATTTGTGTGTATTTTCCATCAAGTCCCTGTATTCTTACGTTTGAGTTACCGGAAATAGCAGACGACTGCTGTATTTGTATGCCACTCATATCGCCCAGTATGCTCGCAATATTGCCTGGCTTAAGGGTGCTTTCTTCATTCATTTCTTCAAGTCCCAGCACTTCAACTTTGGTAGTGGCGCTTTCAACAGGATCATTGCTTCTTGTAGAAGAAACTACTGTAACATCGCTAAGTGTTGCTTCTTCAGGTATCATTAATATTGTATGTAAGGAAGTGTCGGGAATGTTTATTGTAGTTTCTATTTGCACATAGCCAACATAACTAAATACAATCATTGCAGGCCCAGCAGAAAGGTTATTCAATGTTGCCAGCCCTTCGGCATTCGTAATGGAGGCTTTGTCTTTATTTTCTTTTACAGTTACAGTAACTCCTTGCAATGGATTAAATGTCGTACTGTCTTTTACTACAACTTTAAAACCGGTTTGTGCCGATAATATTTGTAAGCAGCATAAAAATATCGCTGATAGGATAACTTTCTTCACACCAAATTTTTCACAAATAAAAAATGAGATTCTGGCAGAATTCTGAAGTTGCTAATAAACAAATATCAAAAGGAAAATACAGGATACCAAGGAAGTAAAGTTTAAAATCAGCGGCGGCAGGTTCTTTATGTCCTGAAAAAAAATAATTATGAAAGTTGACGATGCCTTCAACTAATCCCAGCTTATTATAAATGAATGCAAATTCGGATGCTGAAATTGATAGCGGCATATATAACCGGATGCTTCGCAAATTTGTTTTACGATAGACAAGCCTAACCCGTGCCAGCCGCTTTCCGGTTTTCCTTTATAAAACCTGTTGAATATCTGGTGTTCATCTAAAGGTAGTGTGTTGCCAGTGTTTGCTATTTTAAAATGATTTGGCTGTAATTGTATTGCAACTGAACCATTATCTATATTATGTCTTATAGAGTTGCTGAAAAGATTATTCAATAAAATATCAACCAACTGCTGATTGCCTTTTATAGTTGTTTTTATGATGTCTGTTATAACTTTTATATTCCTGCGTTCCAACTGTTCGGAAAACAGGTTTTGCCTGGAAATAATTACATCTATCAACTCTATGTTTGCCTTTTCTGCAAATTGATGATTTTCAATTTTTGCAAGTAATAATAAAGATTGATTAAGTTTATTCAAACCCTGTAATGCGCTGTATGCGCTTTGTATATTCCGGCTCTCTGCTTCTGAAAGTTTCTCGTTTTGAATGAGCATATCCAGTTTAGCCTGGATCACAGCGATCGGTGTTTGTAATTCATGTGAAGCATTTTCTGTAAACTCTTTTAATGTTTTATAATCCTGTTGTGCTTTACCTAATGCATCGCTTAGTATAGAATTTAGATAATTAAATTCATCAATTTTTGTATGGCCAAATTGCAAGGTTCGCATTTCACTTAAATTGAACTGTTGCATTTTTTCCAGTGTCTGATAAAAAGGTTGCCATAGCTTGCGCAAAACAATCCTGTTTATAAAAAAAGTTGCTATAAGAATTAATAAAATAAGTGTAATGGTAATACCAATAATTGTTTGAAGCAGTTCATCAGTGCCTTCCAGTGATTTGCTTACACTCACAAGATACCAGGTGTTGTTTACAGTAATATCAAAGTTAATTGTACGGCGAAGTTCTTTTTCATGCTCTCTATAATTATACGCTTCATGCGTGTAAATTTTATTACCTCTAAGCTGTGGTGCAGCAATTGCTTTATATGTAATGTATTGGTCATGTACTTCAATAATGCCGGGTAAATGACCATTCAGTTTTGCATAAGTAAATATTTCATTTTTTTCAATCTTCAGGTCTTCATCTATTTGATTGATCACCACATAGCGCAACAAAACAGAAAAAGCAACACATCCCAATAAAAAAATAATTATAGTAGATAGAAGATTAATGCGGTTATATTTTGCAAACAGCTTCATGTAATTTATTTTGACATGCTGAATTTATAACCCAGGCCATAAACAGATCTTATATAATCAGGCACACCTTGTTGCAACATTTTCCTGCGCAGATTTTTTATATGGGTATAGATAAAATCATAATTGTCGGCCAAGTCCATATCATCGCCCCATAAATGTTCAGCTATAGCAGATTTACTGATCACCCGGTTTTTATTGCTGATAAAATAAAGCAGCAGATCGTACTCTTTTTTTGTAAGGTCTAATGCTTTATCATTTACAAATACCTGCCTTGCATCAACGTTCAATTTTATTTCATCAAATGCAATTATATTCTTTCCGTCAAAAGATTTTCTTCTGATGATCGCAGCGACCCGTGCACCCAATTCAGGCAAATGAAATGGCTTGGTCAGATAATCATCTGCTCCTCCCTTCAGGCCAACTATCTTATCATCCAAAGAGTTTTTTGCAGAAATGATGATAACGCCGTCTGCTTTATTATTTGCCTTAAGTTCTTTTAAAATATTTAGTCCGCTTCCGTTTGGTAATGCAATATCAAGGATGATGCAGGCATAATCATACAATGAAATTTTTTCTATTGCCGTGTTAAATTCATAAGCTGTTTCCGTTATAAACTGTTCATTGATCAAATATTCGCAAATACTTGCTGATAACTCTCTTTCGTCTTCGATAACCAGGATTTTCATAATCTGACATCCAAAATCAAAGGTGCGAAGTAATTCTGAGGAATTTCTGAATTGACCCAAAAGCTGCGATTTTGCTGATGCCTTATTGTAAAGTTTTTGCAATTCTGAACCCAACATTATCCCTTCTTTGATTAGGATAATAATTTAATGCTCCTCTGTGGGCAGACCTCATCACATCTTTCCCATAGCTAAAAGAACCGCCTCTCCTTACCATAGCTACTGAATCTGTTATCAAAATATTTGTAGTCGGTTCATCAATAGTATTATCGCTTACATAAGGCTGTCTTCTTGAATCGCACCATTCCCATACATTTCCGTAAACATCAAATAGTCCATACATATTGGGTTTAAGTTGCCCTGCGGAATAAGTATGTTGTGGGTCATTGGGATCATTAGGATCGGATTTTTGCTGTGGTGGATTTTTGCTATACCATGCATATTCGGAAAGTACATCATTGCTTTCCCCATAAAAGCGGCTTGTTGTTGTTCCTGCTCTTGATGCATATTCCCATTCTGCTTCTGTGGGAAGGCGGTAACCCTTTCTTTTTAAGTAATCTTTCGAAATTTCCATTCCACTACTCATCATTTCGTCAGTCGGATAACACCATTCACTTTCTGGTATTCCATCAACTTTGCTGAGCCAATTGCAGTATTGTGCGGCTTCATACCAGGTAACATATATTTGGGGACAGTCACTTTCCGGGCTAAAAACTAAAAGTTTTTTGTTTTCAATGGAGGGAAATTTTGAAGAATCTTTCGCTGCAAACTGTTTAATTAAAGGGTTATCTTCAAGAAACTGCTGGAATTGAGTAACCGTTACCTCTTTTGTACTTACAGCAAAAGAACGGGGAATGGTTACCTGGTGCTGAACCTCGTCGTCTGTTCTGTATTTTTCTGTTGATGGTGAACCCATGATGAAAGTTACAGGGCCGTTAATTACTGACATTGTCTGCAATTGGGCTGTTACAAACCACTTAGCATTTTTTCCAGGCTTTTTTAGTGATTGCTTGTCAATTTTTTCCAGTTCCGGCGCTAAGTTCCAATCCATGGCTCCCGGTACTTCTCCTCTTTTCGAATGCCTGAATAAATAGTCAATCGCCGAATGTAGACCTGCATCCGGCTCATCCCTATACCATTTTAATAAATTTTTTTCAATTGATTTTCGATCTGGTGCTGAAATTTCATTCTCGCCGGTTTTTGACAACCGGAAAATGAATTCAACCCTGGAATCAACGCTCGTTGCGGCCAAAAGTTGACTTATTAAAGAGTCGCTGTTTTTTTGTGAAAAGGTGTTAAAAGAAAAAAACAATATGCTAACAGGTAAAAACAATTTGCACATGATTAAAATTTATCGACCAAGTATAACGAAAATTTTCGTAATTAAATATGCAAAGACAAATCACGACACATTTTCTATCATAACTTTCCAAAAATTGATTTTTTTACCCGGAGAGAAAATTATCAAATTTTTTGTTCATTAATTATTCCGTTCTTAAGCTCCTTACAGGGTTTGCAATAGCCGCTTTATATGTTTGTGATATGATGGTAAATAAGCCCACACCCAATAAAAAAAGAAAACACATCATTACATTAATAAAATTGAATTGAGTTCTCTCGCTAAAATTTTGAATAAACATTTTCGCTAAAAACCAACCAATTGGCATGGCAATAAAGCCTGCAATAAATAAGAGTTTGATAAAGCCCTTTGATAGAATTCTTATAAGTTGACCCTCGTTCGCACCAACTACTTTACGAATGCTTATTTCTTTACTTTTTACTTCAACAGTATAAACAACAAGCCCGAGTAAACCTAAAGTTGCAATAGCCAAAGCAATAAAACCAAGGAAGCCTAACAATGAAATAGTGGCTGTTTGTGAATTTGATTTATCAAGATCGTCGGCAAGCCAGGAAACTGTAACAGGTTGTGTTGCACCTAATTGTTTTAACAAATCCTTTATGCGATTTTCTATTGCTGTTTTGTCGTTTCCAATTGTTTCAACGTATAAATTGGTGTATGCATTTTGCTTGATTCTGAATGCCAATGGCTCTACAAATGAACCGGAATTTTCATATGTAAAATCTTTAAGCACACCTTTTATTTCCAGTTGAGTAGAATCGCTTAACCACAACTTTTCACCAATTGCGTTTGCTGCATTCGCAAAACCAAATGCATGCGCCGCTTTTTCATTTAATAAAATATATTGCTCTTTCTCATCATTGGTATGATCAGGAAAATTGTTGCCTGCATCAAATTCAAAATTCATGTTTGATATAAAGCTGGCATCAGCATAATAATAGTTTAAGTTAATTGCATTTTTTCTACTGCTTAACCAGGTTTCCGCATTCATGCCGCTAAAATGCTTTGTAAAATTTGCAGAAGAGGCTGCAACAAACTTTACACCGCTAACAGTATTGAGTTTTTGTGCTGCCAGTTGCTCATCTAAATTATTTAAAGGAACAACCATTACATTATCTCTTTTAAAGCCAGGGTCAGCATTTGCCATAAACGAAAATTGTTTGTAGAACACAAACAAGAAAATAATTACGACTAATGATAAACTATATTGAAAAACAATAAGCGTTTTTTGAAGACTTAGCTTGCCTAAAATTTTTGCTGTTGATAAGTTTTTTAATACACGTAATGGCTTGAATGCAGACAAAATCCATGCAGGTGCAGAACCCGCAAGCAGGCCTGCGAACAAAGCATATACAACAGACCACACCACAAATGATATGTTGTAATGAAAAGATGAAGGAATGAATTCATAATCGTCATTAAAAGGCGCATACTGAACAATAAAATAAAGTATAAACCAGGCAAATGCAAGTGAAAAAACAGACAATAATACAGATTCAAAAATATATTGAATAAAAACCTGAGACCGTTTTGCACCTGCAATTTTTCTTATACCGACTTCTTTTGCTCTTGTTAATGCTCTTGCAATAGTAAGGTTTGTATAATTGAAACAAGCCGCAAGTAGTATCAATAATGCAATGCCTGCTTCGATATAAATTTTCATCCAGGAAGTCCCGCCGGCATTATCATTGTCTAAATAAACACTCCCCGGGCTTATTTTATTTAATGGTTGTAAATGAAAAGCTGATACCCCCTCATTATTTATTTTATTTAAATTATTTGCGATCATATTTAGCTGAGATTGCAATGCACTAGTTTGCGCGTTTTTATTCAGCAAAACATAAGTATATCCTGCATTAAATGCAAACCAATCGAAGGATCTTTCTGCAAGTGTTTTATTTTTTTCAAGTTGTACAATGCTGCTATACGAAGCATATGCGTCATAATTAAGATGAGATTTACCGGGCAGTGTATTTAATATGCCGGTTATTATAAAGTTTGATCCATTATCGAATTGTATAACCTGGCCAATTGCATTTGTATTACCAAAAAATTTTTCTGCAGTTATTTTATTTATAACAATTGTGTTAGGCTCTTCTAAAACAGTTGTTGCATTACCAGCTAACAATGAAAAACCGAACATCGGAAAAAATGATGACTCAGTAAAAGCCCCATTGATATACATTTCTTTGCCGTTTACCATTGCCTTTCCATTTAAAGACGGATAGATATTCACTGCATTTTGTATAACATTATTGCTCTTATTTAAACCATTTAATAAAGGCAGCGGTGTACTCGCCATTTGCCATTTCTCACCCGTTTTTTTATTGTATCCTGAAGTGATGCGATAGGTAGTTTCAGGATTTGGATTGAATTTGTCATAACTAAAAGCGTCTTGCGTACGAATTAAGATCATCAATCCCACAGACATGCTTAAACCAAGGCCGAAAATGTTAATGAATGTCGTAAGCTTATTTTTGAAAAGGCTTCTAATGGCAATATTGAAATAGTTTTTAAACATACAAGAAGATTTCTGATGTATGATTTTCTGATGTCTGATTTGCCGCTCGGTATTCACAACTCACTCTGTTCTCAAACTCTTCACCGGATTCATTAAAGCTGCTTTGATGCTTTGAAAACTTACTGTCAATAAGGTAATCGTTACAGCGCCTGCACCGGTTGCCACAAATACCCACCAGGAAAGTTCTGTGCGGTACTGGTAGTTTTGCAACCAATTGTGCATAAAGTAATAAGCCGCTGGTGTTGCTATCAGCAATGAGATGATTACCAGTATAACAAACTCTTTCGATTGTAAACGCCATAAATTAAATATCGAGGCGCCAAGTATTTTGCGTACACCGATTTCTTTTGTGCGTTGTTCTGCTACAAAAGATGCGAGCCCGAATAAACCCAGGCAGGAAATAAAAATGGCAAGGATGGCAAACACTGTTGCAAGGTTGCCGATACGTTGCTCATCGCTGAATTTCCGGGCATATTCTTCATCGGCAAATTTGTAATCGAACGGAGCCGCAGGTGAATATTTTTTACAAATGGTTTCAATGCTGTTCAATGCTTCGTTTATGTTCGCCCCAGCGTTGATCTTTATATTTAAATACCCTGCTTCCGGAGTTATAAAGTATAACGCCTGCTTTACGGGTTCATACGGTGATGTCATAACGATGTTTCTTATCACGCCAATAATGGTATAGGTTTTATCCCAGGTAATGGTAGCCCCTACAGGATGCTGAAGCCCCATATATTTTACTGCGGCCTCGTTGATAATTAATCCGGACGAATCTGTAGAAAGACTGTTAGAAAAATCTCTTCCATCAACAAATTGCCAACCTACTGTTTTACCATAATCAGCAGAAACACCAACAGTTGTAAATTCGTCCTGCATACCAGGATCTTTACCCCTCCAGTTAAGCCCACCACTTGTCCGGCTCCCTTTGGTGATGGAGTTGCTGGATTCTGCCATTCCAGTGATAAGACCAGTTTGTACGAGATCATTTTGCATAGCCATAAAATGATCATGATAGTCCGTCGAATAGGGACGTATCAAAATCAACCTGTCGCTGGTATAACCAGCAGGACGATTTTTTGCAAACTGCACCTGGCTATAAACAATTACGGTACCAATGATGAGTATAATGGACACAGTAAACTGTACTATCACCAATACTTTCCTGGGTGTTGCAGAGAAGCGCCCTGCCTTAAAAGCGCCTTTCAATACTTTCACGGGTTGAAAGGAAGACAGGTACAATGCCGGGTAACTTCCTGCTATCAAACCCGTAACCAGGCTAAAACCAATTCCAAGTAACCAGAATAAAGGATTGCTCCATAAAATGGTCATTTTTTTATCTGCAATGGCGTTAAAAAACGAGAGCGTGAGTTGCACAAGTAACAACGATACTATAAATGAGAAAATGGCAACCATTAAAGATTCACTATAAAATTGCCCTATGAGTTGTGAACGCAAAGAACCAATCGCCTTACGGATACCTACTTCTTTCGCACGTCTTTCACTGCGGGCAGTGCTTAGGTTCATAAAATTGATACAGGCCAGCAGCAATACAAACCCGCCGATAATGCCGAACATCCATACATATTGAATTCCCCCGCCGGTATTGACACCGTTCTTAAATTCTTCATACAGGTGCCAGCGGCTCATCGGTTGCAAAAAAACCTGCGGTTTCAATTTGGCGCCATCCGGGCCAAGTGCCCTTGACTTGATATCTTTGATTTTGGCAGATATGTCGGCCATCTTTCTGCCATCGGCAGCCTGTACAAAAAGCTGGAACGAATTCTGGTTCCAGTCATTATTTGCGTTTTTTATTTCTTCTGTCGATGCGTACAGCTCCCAGGGAGCGATAAAGGCAATATTGGTAAAGGTTGTATTGGCTGGAAGATCTTCATAAACGCCTGTTACTTTTAAAACAGATGTATCTAATTTAATAGTGTTTCCTATAGCATTACCATCGGCAAAAAGTGCTTTCGATACAGATTGCGAAATCAAGATCGAAGATGGATTATTCAGTCCTTGAACTGAGCCGCTAATCATTTTTAATGTTAGCATTTCCGGTGCACCGGATTCCATAAAATTACCTTGTTGAGAGATACTTTTTTCTTCGAAGGTCAACAGGTGCGAGTTTGTCCAGGAAGACAATACCACTTGTTTAAAATCATCAGAATAATTGCGGTGTAATTCAATACCTAAAGGAATAGGCATTGCTTTATCTGTATGGATTTCTCCGTTATAATTCTGGTGCTGCATCACCTGCGCGATGTTATCATAATTTTGATGATACCTGTTAAAAGTAAGTTCTTCATAAATCCATAACCCAATCAGCATAGCAACGGCCATTCCAACAGTCAGGCCACCAATGTTAATAAAGGAAGAAGTTTTATTTTTAATAAGATTGCGCCAGGCGACTTTGATATAGTTTTTAAACATAAAATCTGATTTCTGATGTATGATTTATTAATGTCTGATTTATCGCTCACTACTCACAACTCATTCGGTTCTTAAACTTTTCACAGGATTTGCTATCGCTGCTTTTATGGCATGAAAACTAACCGTAACCGTCGCAATTAACAATGCCACTAAGGCTGCCAAGGCAAATATCCATGCGCTGAGCGTTGTGCGGTAAGCGAAATCTTGCAACCATTTATTCATGAAGTACCAGGCAAGAGGCATCGCAACCAGGATTGAAATCAAAACAGGTTTTATAAAATTACCGGTAACAATAGTAATGATACTCAGTACGTCTGCACCTAAAATCTTCCGGATTCCAATTTCTTTTGTACGTTGTGAGGCTGAAAATGCAGACAAGCCAAACAAACCCAGGCATGCAATAAAAATTGTAATCACGGTAAATAGCCCGAATATTTTTGATAACCTGTTCTCGCCCCTGTATTGCGCCTCAAATGCCTCATCTAAAAAATGATATTCAAACGGGGTTTGTTTATCCAGGCGCTCATATGTATTGCGGATGGATTCAAGTAAGACAGGGATGTTTGCATGTGGTCTTACTTTCACAAAAAGGCAGTCACCATTATCAGCATACCATGAAGAATCTGTATCGTTCAATACAAATACACAAAGTGGCTCAATCTTATGATGCAGGGAACTGAAGTTAAAATCTTTCAATATCCCAGCAATCTTGAGGGAATCCCGACCAACAATTATCTCCTGGCCCACAGGATCAGCCGGCAATCCTAATTTGCCGGACATTTCTTCGTTGATCAATACCTGGTTTTTGGCCGTCATTTGCTGTTCATTAGCAGGAGGAAATTTCCACCGCATTTCAAGCATTTTTAAAAAATACTGATCAACATACATTTCGGATACAAGAACAACTTTTTTGGCATTCCCAAAACTTGCACCGGTCATATCAATAGCTCCATACATAGGAGATGCCGCTGTGGATACACTCTCGACCCCACTGATATTTTCCACGCTCCGTTTAAAAGGGAGGTAATGCCGGCTGATATTTTTTTGGAAGGGGATCATCAAAATATTTTCCCGCTGAATACCTGTGTCCATATGATGGAAAAAATCAAGTTGCCGGCTGATAATTGCACTTGAAATAATCAGGGCAACCGAAATAGCGAACTGCAGAACCGTGAAAAATCTCCGGATTGATGCGCCACCCTTTTGTTTACTGAATCTGCCATATAAAACTTTAACCGGTTTAAAGGAAGAAAGCACCAGTGAAGGATAACTACCGGAAATAAAAACGGTGATGAGAAAAAGGCTTGCAAAAATTCCCAACGCATAGGGGCTCTTCGCAAATGTATCGTCAACCTTCAATTGCAGCAGGTCATAAAATGCCGGCTTTAAGGCAATAAAAAGGATTACGGCCAGCGAAAATGAGATCACTGCATACAAACTGGATTCAATATAAAACTGCTTAATTATCTTACCACGATCCGCGCCCAACACTTTTCTTATTCCAACTTCCCTGGAACGGATAGTTGAACGTGCAGTGGCAAGGCTCATATAGTTGATCAGGGCAAGGAACAGTATTAATATGGCAACCCATGAAAATATTTTCTGGTACACTCCATTGGCTGGGTTATCGTAATCCCTATGCCTGTTTACAAGGGAATTCAGTGTGTAAGTGAATTTATTGAATTTACTTTCAGTCATTCCGGCGAGCTGCTGTAAAATTTTCTCTGTTGCAGGTGCGTTGCCAGACTTGTTTAATAATAAAAATGTTTTGAACTCACCCGGTTCTACTTTTCCTGCGGACACAGTCGGGTGGTCATCCTTCATGCCCGTGATGCTCGACATGGAGGCAATAAAATCATAGTTGATACTTGAATTGGAAGGTGGGTCTGCGATGATCCCTGTAACCTCAAAAATATACTGCCCATCATATCTCAACAGTTTTCCGACAGGGTTACTATTGCCAAAATATTTTAATGCGGCCTGTTGAGAGATCACCATTGAGAATGGTTTCATTAAAACATATTTTCTATCTCCCTGTATTAAATTAAATGAAAAGAAATCAAAGAAATTCGCGTCAGCGAGTGCAATATTCCTTTCCGTAAATTTCTTTTCAGGGGCATTGATGTTTTCAATCGCCCTGTTATCATTTATTTCTTTTACTCTCAGATAACTTTCTATTTCCGGATCTGCATTTTTTAGCATTGGACCTGTTTCATAACTCATCCGGTCTATGAACGCATTGTTGTCACCGTCTTTTAAACTCATAACAGGATAGAATATGTTGCTTGCATTTTTGTGAAACCTGTCAAAACTCATTTCATGTGCCACATAGAGCATAATAAGCATGCAAACACTTATACCGATAGCCAATCCACTGATATTAATGAAACTGTAGAGTTTGTTTTTTATCAGGTTGCGCCATGCGATTTGGAAATAATTTTTAAACATGAGGTATGTCTTAAGTCTTAGGCCGCAGGTTTATGAAGAGTCAATCTAAGCAAATGCCAGATTTTTATTATTTTGACTATCAATTATTTATTCAAAAAAACAATTAGAAAAGTGTTCAATTTTGACATTATATGTTCGCTCTTGCTACAATCCGGAAAGCGTGAGAAAAACAAGAAAAGCAACACAATAAATATTTAAATTGTTATGCTAAACAACCTACAGATTTCATCAGGAGGTAGTTGCAACTCTGTTTCCTAAGATAACTATCATTTGCAAAGGGCTCCCATCGTGCCCGCCAAAGATGTCATAAAAATTCCGTATGTACTCTACGCAGTTATACTTTACGAACAGCTTCATCCAATTTATTTTAACATGCTGAATTCAGTTGAAAAAAATAGCATGAAGGTTAAATTCAATTCTGATTATTTTCTAAGGTTCAACATCATTTTACCCTTTTAATAAGCGAAACAATCATTAAACATATATTTAATAATTCTTTTGATGATATATACTAAATCCCATTCTTTAATCTTCTACTTTAGTCTTTCATCAATTTTTTTTAAAGTAACATCCCGGAGAAATTTAGACGTTGGGAAACAGCAAAAAGAAATAAAAATGAACATACACATTATAAAATTCAGCAAAAAACCAATGACTATCTGCAAAGCCAATAAATAATGGCTATCTGCAAAGCCAATAAATCATACATTGTGTATATCGTTTGTCGCTTTACACGCTGCCTTGCACAGAATTGGGATATAGATTTATTAAAAGACATAAATTCTGATAACCAAATTCCGGCTACTGGAAAATTATAAGCAGCTCTGCCTATTGGCTGCCTGCTTCCGGTGTAGTTGCGACTTTTTTATCTGGCACTATCAAGATGGCACAATATATCGTTGCGTACTTTGTTCAAATCTTTCACCGTCTATGGTAATGCGCAAATAAATTGGAACTAATCCATCTCTTTTAACTTTTGATGTTTTGCTGTAAAAAAGAATGCTCAATTTCGTTTCCATCATTTCCTCCTTTTTGAGGGATTAAAAATAATTTTTAAGAGGATGCAAGACAAGATGTCCATTTTGTGGACTCCTTATCCAGCAAGGATTTCAGCGAAATTCGGTTACCCGGATATCGATTTTTTTGGGTAACCAAATTTACCACCTAAGAATTGAGATTATTTGATACTGTTTGATAAGGTGAGAAACAAAAAAAGCCCGCAAAATTTGATCTGCAGGCTTTAATAAAAAACTAAAAATCGTACTTGTGGAGCTGGCGGGGATCGAACCCGCGTCCAAACATCTTTGCCATAAGCTTTCTACATGCTTAGTTCATTATTGCTTGTCGGCAGGTAGCCGGAAACAAACCAACCAATTACCCGCTTAGCTGTATAGTCTTTTGCAACAGTCACAGCCTTCTGTTACAGCATTCTGTTTTTGTTTTGAGTCGGCGGCGGAGCGTGGTAACAGACCAACCTGCTCAACGCGGCCCTAATGACTAACTAATCACTGATTAGGCAGCCATAGCGAAGTTAGATTCGCCATTTGTGGTTTGAACTTTCAGATTAAAGTGCTAATGGTACAACGCACTGCATGCTTACACTTACCGCAACGGATGCTGTCAAAACCAATACAGCCCCATGTTTATTTTGATCTAAGAAGTAAGGTATATGATGAACGATTTTCAAAGAGCGAACAGCAAATTTACAAATCATTTTTGCAAAAATTATTTAAAACTCATCTTCGCGCCTTAATATGAAAAAAGATTTTAACACACTTCAATTTTATAAAAGCAAAATTGCGGCGCTTGAGACTAACCTGGAGATCTTATACAGCAGGAGAAACAATATTGCCTGGTTAAGGTTTGCAATTTTTATTACGGTTTGTATTGCCGTGTATTTTTTATGGAGCAGCGGTTTATTAATGATCATTGCTGCTATTGTATGCGGAATAATTTTATTTTTATTTGTTGTTTCAAAAGATACAGATAATAAAAATGCAATTAAAAACTTTGAAACACTTGTAGCAATAAATAAAAAAGAAATAAGTTACCTGCACCATGATTTCTATGATAAGTATGATGGAAAAAATCTTGAACCTCAGCATCACACGTACGCGAAGGACCTTGATGTTTTCGGGCAGGCGTCTTTATTCCAGTATATAAACCGTTGTAATTCCGAACAGGGTATCCGGCTTTTTGCAGAGCGGTTATTGAAACCGTTATCAAAAGAAAAAATTATTCAACAACAGCATGCTGTAAAAACACTTAGCTTAAAAACGGATTGGCTGCAACAGTTCAGTGCTTATGGACTTAATGAAAAAATTACATTTGTTGCAGAGAACAGGATTAATAAATGGCTTGGGCAGCATAAAAATATCTTCACCGATGCAAAATGGAAATTGCTTTTATACATATTTCCGTTTATAAGCTTAAGTAGTTTTTTTCTTTTTTTGACTGATATTTTACTGGGGCAAATATTTTCCTTACTGGTACTTATATTTTTTTTGACCGGGTTTGCAATAAGCGGCAAAATACATAAAACATATATTTTGTTGTCGCAACTTGTGCCGGTTGTTTCTACATTGTACGAACAACTTAACTGGTTTGAAAAAGAAAAATTTGAAAAGGATTTTTTGCATGATCCCGAAAACCAGGATCTGCCTGCTCAAGCCGCTTCATCGTGTATAAAGCAACTTGAGCAAATACTTAACCGTTTTGATGTAAGGCTTAATGTATTTGCATTCTTTATATTAAATACTTTTTTTCTTTGGGACCTGTGGCAAATAACTGCCTTGAATAAATGGAAAAACAGCAATAAGGCTTTAGCGGCAAATTGGTTTAGTACAATTGCTCAAATTGAAGTTGCCGGCAGCTTTACAACGTTGTATTTTAATAATCCTGAATGGTGCTTTCCAACAATTGCTGATGAATATTTTATATTGTCTGGCAATAAAACCGGTCATCCTTTAATACCAAAACAACAAAGTGTAACAAATGATTTTTCTATAAACGGAACAGCCAGGATTGACCTTATAACCGGGTCTAACATGGCAGGCAAAAGCACATTCCTCAGAAGTGTTGGCGTTAATATGATACTTGCTTATGCAGGATCATGCGTATGTGCAGAAAGTTTTACTGTATCTGTTGCTGCATTAATGAGCAGCATGCGCATAGAAGATAATCTTGCCGAAAATACTTCCACATTTTATGCTGAATTAAAAAATCTGAAACTGATTATTGATGCAGTAAATAAAAAAGAAAAAACATTCATACTGCTTGATGAAATATTAAGAGGTACAAATTCACTCGATCGCCATACAGGTTCAAAGGCACTGATACAACAGCTTATCCGGCATGGTGCTGTTGGGTTAATTGCTACGCATGATATTGAATTGTCAAAGCTTGAAAACGATTTTCCTGAAGCTATCAGGAATTATCATTTTGATGTGCAGGTAAGCGGTGAAAAATTGTTTTTTGATTACAAACTTAAAACCGGGATATGCCGCAGCATGAATGCATCTGTTTTAATGAAACAGATCGGCATTGAATTGTAGAAACCGTTTGATTTAATTGTAAGGTTTAAATTATGAAACCTAAAATGCCAATGTTGATACAGCACAAGTGTGCGACGCAAGGGACGAAGCCAAGAGATTCTGTCGTCTGTACCATAATAATCATAAAAGTGCAAGCTTTTATAAAGTTGTTACAACGCGTTAAACATTTATAAATTTCAACTCGCCGCTGTTGAGATTAAATGAAACGCTCTGGTAATTAGGCATCCCTCCACACTTGTGGAGAGGGAACGAGGGTGAGGGGTACTATTTAAACAACCTGAATATATCTAATCCCAGGGCGTACACCATTAAAGCCAAAAGCAATATCATGCCAACCATCTGGGCATACTCCATAAATTTATCGCTTGGCTTTCTGCCGGTAATAATCTCATAAATGCAAAACAACGCATGGCCGCCATCTAAAGCCGGTATAGGAAGAATATTCATGAAGGCTAAAATAATAGAGAGTAGTGCTGTTAATGACCAGAAAGCCTGCCAATCCCAAAGGCCTGGGAAAAGATTTCCTATGCTTATTACGCTGCCCAGGGATTCACTTGCTTTTACTTTACCGGTTATAATCTGCTGCAAACCCGTTATATTTTTGTCTAACATGGTAAAGCATTTGCTGATGCCAACAGGAATAGATTCGGCAAATGAATAAGTTTTATGTGCTGTTCCAAATAATTCGAAGGGAGTTTTTGGCTGAAAACCCACCTGTGATTTATCATTTAATTTAACCTTGGTGGTTAACGTATCTCCGTCTCTTAATACCTTGAGTTCAACAATTTTATTTGCGTAAGGTTTTTTAAGGTTTTCGAATTGCCTGAAAAACTGAACGGGCTGGTTATTAAGTGCAATTATCTGGTCATCTTTTTGAAGTGAACCCTCTGTTATTTCTGCGCTTTTTTTATCAACAGAATCTATAATAACAGGAAACTGGACATATGTAAACCCTGCGGCTCTTGAATGAACAAGTTCCCTGATAAAACCATCCGGAATTGCAATATTCACCATTTGCCCATTGCGTTGCACCTGTAAGGTCGTGGCATCGGTGGTAATTATTTCGGCAGCAATTGTACCAACATCTTTTACTGGGTTATTATCAATGGAAATAATATTATCACCATGGTGCAAACCAATTTTTTGTGCTAAACTGTCTGCATACAATCCATATTTCAAATTTTGTGGTGGCAAATAATCTTCTCCCCATTTAAAGGTTATCATGATAAATAAAAACAAGGCCAGCAAAACATTCATTATTACACCGGCAACCATTATTATCAATCTTTGCCAGGCGGGCTTGCTTCTGAATTCATAAGATTTAGGCGGCTGATTTAATTGCGCTTTATCCATGCTTTCATCAATCATTCCTGAAATTTTCACATAGCCCCCAAAGGGAACCCAGCCAATTCCATAAATAGTTTCACCAATTTTCTTTTTCCAGATGCTGAACCATGGATCGAAGAATAAATAAAATTTTTCAACACGGCATTTAAACCATTTAGCGGTTGCATAATGCCCAAGTTCATGAATAGTAACTAATATAGAAAGGGAAAGAATTAATTGCAAAGTTTTTACGCCAATGCCCAACCAGTCAACTGCTAATAATGTCATGTTATAAATCTATTGTTCTTTCAGTTTTAAAAGAACTTTTTAAATGATAAATATCAATTTTTGTAATTCAAAAATTTTGCAATGATAATAATTCATTTGTTAATCAAAACAAATATGGTTTTAGTGGAATTACAATTGTATCAATGAAGCGGCAAAATTACGGGCTTCCGCATCGCTGTCAATATATTCAACAAGTGAAGGATTTTCTATAAACGGAACTTTTTCCATGGTTTTTTCAACCATTGCAGTAATATCAAGAAAGCCTATTTTGTTACGCAGGAATGCAAACACTGCTATTTCATTAGCTGCATTTAATATGCAGGGCATATTGCCACCTTTATACAATGCTTCCGTGGCCAGTACAAGATTACGGAAGGTGCGCAGGTCAGGCTCTTCAAAACTAAGTGTTGATGGCTTTTTAAAATCGTACCGGGGGAAACTGTTGGCCAGGCGTTGCGGGAAAGAAAGTGCATATTGAATGGGCAGCTTCATATCGGGCAAACCCATTTGTGCTTTAATACTTCCATCATCAAACTGCACCATACTGTGTATGATGCTTTGCGGATGTATGAGTACCTGTATCTGGTCGGGATGCAAACTAAATAACCATTTTGCCTCAATCATTTCAAGCCCTTTATTCATCAATGTTGCCGAATCAATGGTTATTTTAGCGCCCATACTCCAGTTAGGATGCTGCAAAGCATGATCGCGTTTTACATTTACAAGGAAATTTGGTTTCTTACCTAAAAAGGGACCGCCGCTTGCTGTAAGAATGATCTTTTCAATCTTATTCCTGCCTTCACCAACCAAACATTGAAATATGGCAGAATGCTCGCTGTCAACGGGAATTACAGGCACCTTTTTTTCATATGCTTTCTGCATTACAATATCACCTGCAACAACCAATGTTTCTTTATTGGCAAGCGCAACCGTTTTGCCTGTTTCAATTGCATTCAATGTAGGCCTGAGACCTGCATAACCAACAATGGCGGCAAGCATCAGGTCGTAACAATCCATTAAGGCAACCTCGTTCAAAGCGTCTTCGCCGGAAAAAACTTTTATATGTGTGCCTGAAAGTGCTTCTTTAACTGCTTCATATTTTTTATCATCAGCTATAACAACGATATTCGGATTGAATGCAAGTGCCTGTTGAATCAATAATTTGTCGTTAGTATAAGCGGTAAGTATTTCTGCAGAAAATTTATCGGGATATTTTGCGATAACTTCTAATGTTTGGCGACCGATAGAACCTGTTGAACCAAAAATTGCGATGCGTTTAACCATAGCTGCGAACCTTGTAAGTTGGTAAAGATAGAAGAATTAATAAATGCAATAACAAGAAAGAAATTTGAATAGTATATAATTATTTTAGTCGCCAAAATGATTAATTAACAAGGCCTTATACTATTTACATCTTAACTGTTTAATACTGTAATTTCTGGCGTAACTGCCTAATACGATATTAGTTATTCATAATCCATAATCGCTATGAAATTTACTCCTGATTTGTAAAAAAATTTATCTATTTTTTCGATCCTTGAAAACTTTATTTGCTTATTAGGTTTATTCCTGATCTTCATTTTGGGCTCTGTCATAAAACTGAATTGTTACCACAAGACCCCTGGGCCGATATAGATTAGCCAGCAGTTTTTAAATACCATGTCACATCTGCGCTAAACCATTGCATCTTTAATTGAATAATTTATTAAGTCTTCGGCAATTTTTCTGTCGTTGCTTAACCTGGGTAATTTATTTTGGCCACCCAGTTTGCCAATAGATTTCATATAATCTATAAAACCGTTTTTGCGTATTGGGATTATTTTTAAAGGTTCAAGGATATTACCACTGATCAGGTCATCATAATAAATATTTTTTTCCCGCAGGTTAGTATCAATTTCTTTGGCAAAATATTCTATATTTTGAGGAATACCTTCAAACTCAATAAACCATTCGTGAAAACTTTTTCCTTCATTCTGTGCTATAAAAGGCGCTACGGTAAATTCTATAATATGAGTGTTTAACTTTTGTGCGGCCTGCATTAAAGCAAATTCAACTTCTTCGCCAATTACATGCTCACCAAAAGCTGAAATAAAATGTTTGGTTCTACCTGTAACTAATAAACGATATGGTTTTATACTCACAAATTTTACCATGTCTCCAACATTATAACCCCATAGCCCTGCATTGGTGCTTACAACCAGTGCATAATTTTCATTCAGTTTTACATCTTTAAGCTGAAGCCGTTCAGGATCCGGTTTGTGTACTTCATTTGCAGGAATAAACTCAAAGAAAATTCCTGAGTCAGTATTTAATAATAAGCCTTCTTCGTTTTGATTATCCTGGAAGGCAAAGAAACCTTCGCTTGCAGGAAACAATTCCACCGAATCGATTTTCCTGCCGATACTTTCAAACAGGCGTTGGCGGTAAGGCTCAAAATTTACACCGCCATATACCAATACTGATAAGTTCTTAAAAAGTTCACCGATCTTTTTGTCCGAAGTTTCCATCAGCCTGTCAAAATACATTTGTATCCACGGAGGTATCCCGCTTATCAATGTCATATCCTGGTTAATAGTTTCTTTAACGATCGCATCAAGCTTTGTTTCCCAATCATCAATACAATTTGTTTCATAAGAAGGTAACTGGTTACTTCTTAAATAGCGGGGGATATGATGATTTACAATGCCGCTCAGCCTGCCGGTAGGTACTCCACCAATGCGTTCAAGTTCGGGCGAGCCGCTTAAAAAGATCATCTTTCCATTTGCGAAAAGAGAATTACCACTTTGCGCCATATAACATAACAAAGCATTTCTTGCTGTATCAATATGATTGGGAATTGAATCTTTTGTAATTGGAATATATTTTATGCCGCTTGTAGTACCGCTGGTTTTAGCAAAATAGATTGGCTTGCCTTTCCAGAGCACGTTTTCTTTACCTGCTTTTATTTTTTCGATATATGGCTTTAATTGCTCGTAGTCGCGAACAGGAATTTGCTTTTTAAAATCTTCATAAGATTCAATCTTTTCAAATTCATGGTCTTTTCCGAATTCAGTTTGTTTGGCAGTTTTTACCAACTGCTTCATCAGTTTTTCCTGGTCTTCAACGGCAGTTTCCATCCATTTCTTCACTTTATTACATATATAAGTTGCTAACGGACGGGCAAACAAGGATTTTAAATACATACGCAAACGCTAAGGGAGCAAATTTAATGGTAAGGAGTTTTAAAAACAGGTTTAAATTGAAGGTTATGAGAATATTTGCAAAATTCTTTTCATAAATAAAGTATGAAATCTTACCTTTGCCGTCCAAATTTTAAAAATTTATGTTTGCTATCGTAAAAATTGCAGGGCAGCAATTCAAAGTGGAAGAAGGACAAAGCCTGTTTGTGCCACATATCGAAGGTAAAAACGGAGATAAAGTTGAATTTTCTGAAATTTCATTGGTTAATGCTGATGGAAAACTTTCTGCAGGTAAAGATGCAAAAGCTGTGGTTAAAGCTGAAATTGTAAGCGATCTTGTTAAAGGAGATAAAGTAATTGCTTTTAAAATGAAAAGAAGAAAAGGCTTTCGCAAAAAACACGGACACAGAACACAATACACTAAAATTAAAATTGAAAGCATAGCTTAATAAAAAATTTAAAGAACTAAATCACAAAAAACAAAACCAGATTTCAGTTTGATTTTTTGTTCTTGTTTTTTGAGTTTTTAAAATAAAAATTATGGCACATAAAAAAGGTGAAGGCAGTGTAAAGAACGGCCGCGATTCTCAAAGCAAACGTTTAGGTGTAAAAATTTATGGTGGCCAACCTGCAATTGCAGGTAATATAATTGTTCGTCAAAGAGGAACAGTATATCATCCGGGAAAGAATGTTGGTGTAGGTAAAGACTTTACTTTGTTTGCGCTTACAGATGGTGTTGTTGAATTCAGAAAAACCAAATCAAATAAAACTACCGTTTCTGTTTCTCCTGCAGAAGCGTCTGCTTAGTTTACTTTTTTTGCATCAATAGTTTTATGTTATAAAGAGGTTATCCACTTTGTACTATATTTTTTTTGGTGTATGGATAATAAGTTTATAATTTAGTCTTATTATTTTACTAACCATTAAATTTCAAAACTATGGCAACAGCAAAAAAAGCTGCAAAGAAAGCCGCTCCTAAAAAAGCCGCTGCAAAGAAAGCCGCTCCTAAAAAAGCTGCTCCTAAAAAGGCCGCTGCAAAGAAAGCTGCTCCTAAAAAAGCTGCTAAGAAAAAATAAGCAGTTCACTAAGCAGAATAAAAATTTAAGTCCCCCGAAACGTTGGGGGACTTTTTAATTTTTATATGTTTTGTTTTGATCTTCTTTTTACAAACCAGAACAACACCACACCAAGCATCAACCATACTACAGCAGAGGTAACAATTGCAATTATTTCACTGTTGTAAAACGAAGCAGGCTTAAATTCAAAACGAATGGAATGATTGCCTGCAGGCACTGGTACACCGCGCAGCACATAATTTGTTCTTACTATTGGTGTTTCTTTATCGTCAATATAAGCTTTCCATCCATCGCGTTGGTAATAAATTTCACTGAGCACTGCAAACTGGTTGCTGTTACTCTGGCTGGTATAAGTTATGATGTCGTTATCATTTTTTACTAACTGAATTTTTGCGCTGCTGTCTGCTGCGGGCATAAATACAATTTTATTTTTTTCAGATTCAATAACAATGGCCGTATCTGCAGGATTGTTATCATCCAGCGCCCGCATCGCAGCTGCATCATCTTTTACAAATGCGATATGTTTTACAAACCAGCATGCACCAAGGTTGCCGGGATTTACCTGTACTACTTCAGCACCCTGCTGATCCCTGTTGATAACATACTTAGTGTTAAGCATGTTAAGCACATTGATGTTTAATTTATTGCTTAACTGGTATGTGATTATATCCTGATAGATAGCAAGTTTTGCAGGATTATAACCGCCTATCGAATTATGAAAGTAGGAAGTAAGCGCATCGTTAAATACATCTTTGGTTAAATTAAGCACGCGGTAAAAACTTGTGTCTTGCAATATTTGCTGGTCAACTGCAGAAGGCGCAAAGTTTTGTGCTGCCTGGTCTTCTTTTGTTTGAAAATGATCATCATTTATATACCTTCTTCCTTCAGCCAGGATATCTATAGAGCTCAATAATAAAATGGCAATGATTGCATAAGGTGTTTTTAGCTTATCTTTTATATACAGCCAGATACATGCAAAGGCAAGTGCAATAAAAATTAGTGAACGCATAATATCACTGCCAAATAAAGATTGCCTGTCTTGTTTTAAAGCGTTATAAAAACTATTGGCAATTTCCTGGTTGCCGCCGGTCATTTGCGCCAAACCACTTTTCAGCGTATCATCTTTTGGCGATTCATAAGTAAAGCTTGAATACAATGCAGCAACAATTAGAAAAGCACCAAGCATTGCAATGCCTGCAATCTTCAACTTCTTCCATACATAAGCTTTATTCGTTTCAGCAAAGAACAACTGCTGTAAGGTTAATACTGCAAGTAGCGGAAATAATAGCTGCGAAATAATAAGTGTGTAGGTTGGAACCCTGAACTTATTATACATGGGCAGGTAATCAAAAAGAAAGTTATTAAACGCCGGGAAGAATCTTCCCCAACTCATCATAAAGGCCAAAACACTGGCAGCGAGGATCCACCATTTGTCCTTACGCTTTAAATATATCATTCCGAAAATGAATAAAAAGCAAATGATGGCGCCGAAATAAACAGGGCCTGAAGTAAAAGGCTGATCGCCCCAATATGCCGGCATTTGCGCTGCAAATTGCAGGGCCTGGTCTTCAGGGATCCCATTCTGAACAGCCAGTTTTGCAACGTGTGAATTCTTATCCAATTCATAACCACCCGTAGCACCGCCATAAATATTAGGAACAAGAACAGAGAGTACTTCAGATTGCCGGAAGCTCCATTGAAATGCATAATCTACCGGCAGCCCGGTTGTTGTAGAACTACCGGTTTTTGTTGAATCTAAATTAAGTACGCCATTACGCATGGTTGCTTTTGAAAAATCATAAGTTGTTGCCAGTATTACCATGTTAGAAGCCACACCTATGAGCCCCATTACAACAACAAGCGTAAAAGATGTAATAAGGTGTTTGTATTCTTTGGCTTTAATCCATTCAATTGCATAATAGATACTCATTAAAACGCCAACTATCAAAAAGTAATAAGTTACCTGTAAATGGTTCATTGCAACAAACAAGCTTGTAAATAATGCTGTTAGCGTAGCGCCCAGCCAGTATTTTTTCTGGTAAACCAACAATACTGCACCCAGCAATGCAGGCATATAAGCCATGGCAAGCACTTGTGTTTCATGACCTGCAACAATTAGTATTGAACTGAATGAGGCATAAGCATAAGCAAGAGAACCTAAAATGCTTATCCGATAATCAACTTTAAAAACCTGGCTTAAGAAATAAAATCCCATGCATAGCAAAAAGAAAAACATGATGGGCTTGCCAAGACCCAACGAAAAAACCTGATGCAGGTAAACTAAATTGAACGGGTTTTTAGGGTCTATCGCAATCTGAAATGCCGGCATGCCACTAAATAAACCGTTTGTCCATAAAGGAAAATGGCCATGTGTTTCTTTATATTTAAAAGAATTTTGCGCCATACCTTTCCAGTGTATCACATCACCTTGCTGCAATACTTTGCCTTCCAATACAGGCTTGCAATAAATGAGTGCAACAACCAAAAAAACGCCGATTGCAATAAGATGCGGTGTTACCTTACTCCAGTTAATTTTCTTCATGCATGTATTTTAAGAGCGGCAAACCTACGAAAATGTGTAATTGCTTTAGAGAGAGGGTTTGCAAGAAAATAAAAAACACAAAATGATTTTTTATCTCTCTTATTTTTACATCTTCTAAATCAGCTATATGAATAAACATGCTTACATATTTCCTGGCCAGGGTTCGCAATTCAGCGGTATGGGCAAAAATTTATATGAAACCCATCCTCAGTCAAAAGAATTATTTGAACAGGCCAATGAGGTGCTTGGCTTCCGTATAAGTGATATTATGTTTAGTGGAACAGAGGACGAACTGAGACAAACAAAGGTTACGCAACCGGCTGTTTTTTTGCATTCAGTGATCGCATTTAAATCATTAAATGATGTAAAGCCTGATATGGTTGCGGGGCATTCGCTGGGTGAATTTTCTGCCCTGGTTGCCAACAACGTTTTAAGTTTCGAAGATGCATTAAAACTGGTAAGCATCCGGGCTCAGGCCATGCAGAAAGCCTGCGAAATTAATCCTTCAACTATGGCTGCTGTATTAGGGTTGGCTGATGAAAAAGTAGAAGAGATCTGCGCAACAGTAGCAAATGAATTAGGGCATGAGCAGGTGGTAGTGGCCGCAAATTATAATTGCCCCGGCCAGCTGGTTATTAGTGGTTCAACCGAGGCTGTTGATATTGCTTGTGCACGTATGAAAGAAGCCGGTGCAAAACGTGCGTTGTTATTAGCTGTTGGAGGCGCATTTCATTCGGCATTAATGGAACCCGCAAAGGAAGAATTAACTGCTGCTATTGAATCTGTAAATTTTAATGCAGCAAGTTGCCCGGTGTATCAAAATGTAGTAGCTGCCCCGGTAACAGAGCCATCAGCTATTAAAAATAATTTAATTGCTCAATTAACCAGTGCTGTAAGATGGACACAAACTGTGCAGGCAATGATTGCGGGTGGGGCCACTCATTTTACAGAAGTTGGGCCGGGGAAAGTGTTGCAGGGCCTGGTAAATAAGATCTCAAAAGACGTGGTGACGGATGGTGTGAGTTAGTTGATAAGTTGATTGGTTGATATGTTAATTATAGGAATTAGTAATCTGGAATTAGGAATTTATAATTCGATTAGCTGAGTAGTATCAGAAGTTGAAGCCAGATATGATTGAAAATATCATTCCAACACTAATTCCTAATCCCAAATTACAGTCATAAACTTCTCAACACTTCATGCATTTCCTGCTCGCCAAAAACAGATTCCAGTTTTTTAAGAATTTGTTTAAGGTTAATGCCTTTACCAATAACACTTTTAAAAATATCGCCTTGCTCTTTTACACGTTCAACGGCGTTGAATATGGTAAAATTTTTCATCTTTAAACCTTTCTTTACTTCCTCCCAATGCAAGGGCATTGAAACTGTGGCACCGGGTTTGGGTCGTAGCGAGTATGGAGCGGCTAATGTTGCCTGCGGACGGTTCTGTAAAAAATCAAGATACATTTTGCCCTTCCTGTTTTCAATAATGCGTTCAATGCTGGTGAAGCCCGGCAATTGGGACTGAACGATGGTTACTAAAACCCTTCCGAATTCTTTGCTTTGTTCATACGAATATTTTGCACCAAGCGGAATATAAATATGTATGCCTGTTGCACCCGAGGTTTTGCAATATGCATCCGCGCCAATTGCGTTAAGCACTTCTTTGATTGTTTGAGCGGCTTTAATAACCTGTTCAAATGTTGTTTTATCTGATGGATCAAGATCAATGATACACCAGTCTGGATCATCTGGCTTTTGAACGCGGCTGCTCCAGGGATGCATTTCAAGCCCGCCCATCGATGCTATCAAAAGCAGGCTTGCTTCATTCGTGCATACTAAAAAATTCCTGTTGCCCCCTGCATCACTGCTGTAGGGAAATTGTTTAACCCAATCCGGCACTTTGCCGGTAACATCTTTTTGATAAAAACTTTCACCATTAATACCGTTAGGATAACGTATTAGTGTTTGTGGCCTGTCTTTCATATATGGCAGCATATATGGCGCAACCTGGTAATAATAATTTATCACATCACGTTTGGTGACTGCCTTCTGACCTTTAAGAGCAGGATAATATATTTTATCAAGATTATTAAAAGTTATTTCATGTCCATTAACGTTTTTTGTTTGTGACTTTTCTGTTGGATTAAGTAATGTTTTACGTTGAGTGTCTGTGCTGCCTTTTAAAAGTTTTTTTGTTAGACTTTTATTAGTTGATTGAATTTTTAGATCAGCATTTTTCTTAACTGCTTCAGCAGCTTTCCTTTTCATTTCAATTGTATTTATATTTTTTTTTCGGGAGGATGTTTCCTGATGCGTTATAATTGCTTCTGTATGCTTTGCTTTTTCAAGATTGATGTCTTTTGGATTTTTATCAGCACGCATGCCTTCGAAAGAAGGGTGCCGCATTACACCATCCGAAGTGATCTCAGCAAATGAAACTTCACAAACCAATTTAGGTTTTAACCAGGTGGCGGTTGCCTTTGGCGGGTTTGGCCTGAAACGCGAGGGTTTGTTTATATCAGGTTCATGATCAAAAGGAATTTTATTTGTAATAAGCGGCTTAAACTGTTGCATCATTTCTTCTTGCAGCTTATCAGGAAAACCAGTTCCGATTTTTCCTGTATATCTTAGCTTACCATTTTCATTTACACCAACGAGCAGTGCACTGAAAAGTTTGCTGCTGCCTTCATTATTTGTAAAGCCCCCAATTATTACCTCTTGTCTTTTTGCTGTTTTTATTTTAAGCCAGTCTTTTGTTCGCTTTCCGATTGTATAAGTACTATCCGCTTTTTTTGCAATAATACCTTCAAGGTTCAACTGTTTTGCTACTTCAAAAAATTCGGTGGCACCGGCATTAAAACTTTCACTTATGCGAATAATGCCCGGTTCGGGCGAAATGCCATTTAATATTTCTTTACGTTCTATTAACGGCAAATGTGTTACATCATATCCCTCAAGCCATATTACATCAAAAAGATATAATATTAACTCACCATCAGCTTCGCTTCGCCAGTTTTGAAGATTGCCAAAGTTTGAAATGCCTTCATCATTGATTACAATTATTTCACCATCTAATACAGCATTTATTTCCCATTTTTTCAAAGCATTATAAACCGCATAAAATTTTTCATTAAAAATTTTATTGTTACGGGAGCGCATTTCTACTTCGCCCTTGTTTAAATAAACAACTGTGCGGTAGCCGTCCCATTTTACTTCATATAACCAACCCGGTTCATCAAAGGGTTTATCAACAAGCGTAGCAAGCATGGGGGAGATGTTGCGCGGAAAATCTGCTGTTAAGCCTCTTGCTGCAAGTGTAACCGGTTTCTTATTTTTTTTGATTGTTGGCATACATTCATAATAAAAATAATTATGCCAATAAACTTATCCTATGCGAAAAATGTGTCCTATACCTTTGGTGTAGGACACGTATAGAACTATTGCTTAGGAAAATTAGGATCTGCCTTTACCTCATTCAATTGCTGGGTATGCCTGTTTGTATGTGCAGATATCAACAGTATTATCTGGTAAGCATCAACCTTTGCAAATGGAAGTTGTGCTATGTGCGCCCTGAGGTCATCATGCGTGGTATTTATATAAGTAATTAAGCTATCTCTTGCGCCGGTAAAAGCTTTTAGTGTTTCATCTAAAGTTTTATAGGGAGAATTAACCGGCTTGAATGGTTCAGCAGCCTCTGCTTTATGACTCCGGTCCTGGATCATTCCAATAAATTGTTCATCTGTAACTGTTGGTTTAAAGCCACTGTCGTTTGGCATTTTTAAAGTAGCCTGTTCAAATCCAAAAATTCCGGTCGATGAAAGTGTGATGTGTTGTACGCATTCAAGTACAGACCACCGGTCTGGCGCAGGTTTGAAATTTAATTGTACTTCTGATAAACCCTGTACGGCACTTATTAAATCATCTTTTGTTTTGGTTAAATGATCAACTGCAAATTTTCTTTCGGCTTCTGTAAGCTCAGTTGCATTAATAGTAAAACTGCTGAATACAACAGGTAAAATAAGTAATAATAGGAATGCTTTCATGATATAGCTTTTTGTTGATTTAAAAATTAAAGTTAAGTACATGAATAAACAGTTGCTAAAAAATCATTCTAAAAAACAATAGTTTGTTTAACACCATTTTAGAAATGTTGGATTAAATCTTTTTTATTGCAATACATCCTATATACATATTGCTTAACTATAAAAATAATATTGTATGAAAAGTTTATTATTTACAATTAAAGAATTCTTTAGTATCAAGAATGGTTATGTGTTGCTTCCAAGTAATATTTAGTAAAAATCTATTAACCATTTTCAGCATCGTTGTATAAACGATGCTTTGTAGTGTAAGTATGTCTTGTAATTTAATAAGCGATGTCTTCATATGCGGCCTGCAGTTCATTATAAGCATGTTGATCGTTTAACAGTTTTGCCTGCTTCATCCCTTCTTCATAGCGCTCAATTGCTTTAGCCGTGTCCCCGTTTCGTTCCAGCAGTTTTCCCAAATGATAATAAGATCCGATATAACCCGGGGAATCATTTAAAATTGATTCAAACAAAATCCTTGCATCCTTATCATTTCCCAGTTTAATGTGTTCCAATGCAAGCGCGTGCCTTAAAAAATTATCATTCGGCATTTGTTGTAAAAGTTCATGCAGCTTTTCAATGCGGTTCATTCATCAAAAATAAAAACAACAATTGCAGTATATATCAGTTGTTGTAAAATAAAAGCCAATCAATTTCAACGGATTTTGTTTGATATTGATCAAAAGAAATTATTCTATTCTTAAAGGCTGTGTATTTATGTTGCCTGTACAGCTAATAACGCTTAAATAGTAATTACCTTTTAAAATATTCATAGGTATGTTCCATGTATTTGCACCTGCGTTTACTGTTTTTAAAGTAGTATAAACCTGTTCACCTAAAATGTTTGTAATACGTATTATAACATTAGCAGGCCTGGTAGTTGTGTATGTAATATTAATATTGCCTTTAGAAGGATTTGGAAAAAAACTCAGCATGGTTTGTTCAGTAGTTTTATTTCGGGAATAACTACTTTTTAATGAAGAAGCATTATCAGTTATCAGATAAATATTTCCATTTGCTTTATTGCATACATATAGTTCATGATGTACATCTTCACCAAAAGATGTATAAGCGAAATCATCTCCGTTAAGTGCTGTTTTAACACTTACATTAGTGCCTTGCCTTGATAGCAAGCGGAATATTCCGCTACAATAATCTGTAAAAATATATTTCCCGTATAAAGAAGTATACTTCAAGCCGCGATATACAAATCCTCCTGTAATAGAGCAGTCGCCTGTTGAATCTGAATGGAAATATTCATAAACAGGAAAATCATAATAAGATTTTTGCCGGCAACCTGTAATGTTATAATTATGGTTCCCTTCATAACAGCGCCAGCCATAGTTTTTACCTCCTTCGCCCGGTAGTTCCAGATTAACTTCTTCCCAGGAGCCCCCACCTACATCGGCAATAACCATGGCACCTGAAATTGCATCAAAACTCCAACGCCAGGGATTGCGTAAACCCACTGCCCATATCTCAGGTTTGTAATTCGGTGAATCAACAAACGGATTATCCGGAGGTATTTTATATGGCAATCCATTTCGTACATCAATCCTTAGCATTTTACCTAAAAGACTTCGCGGGTTTTGTGCATTATTATTTGGGTCTCCCTGGCTGCCGCCATCACCCACGCCTATATATAAATAACCATCGTGGCCAAAACGTATGCACCCGCCGTTATGATTGGCGAAAGGTTGGTTTATTCTTAATATCGATTTTTCAGAAGCTGTGTCTGCGAGGTTAGGGTTATTATTTCTTACCCTAAACCTTGATATTTGGGTGTTACCTTCTTTGTTAATATAGTTTACATAAAAGAAGCCATTGGTTGCATAACCAGGATCGAAAGCCAGCCCCAATAAACCCCGTTCGGAGCCGAATAAAACTTTATGCGTGATATTCAAATAAGGCCTGCTTTTACGGTTACCTGCTGAGTCGCAGATCATAATTCTTCCCTGTTGCTCTACAATAAATAAACGCGTGTCGCCACAATTTTCAATACCCAGCGGGGTTGAATAGCCTGTAGAGAATTGTACAAGCTTTATGCTGTTTTGTGCATGCAACGCCAATGAATAACCAATTAGCAGGATCAATAGTGTAAATCTTTTTCTCATGGCTAATTTTTTATGTGGAAATAAAGAACTGAATTATAAGGAGTTCAGATTTTTAACTAGGGGGCAATAAAGCAAAATTCCCGCTAAATTTAATATTATTTAGCAGGAATCTAGATATGAATTTATTAATGATATCACCGCATCATTTCTACAAACTCGTCAAAAAGATAACGGCTGTCGTGCGGACCGGGCGTGCTTTCGGGATGATATTGAACACTGAATGCAGGTTTATTCTTCATGCGGATACCCTCAATGCTTTCATCATTAAGGTTTACATGCGTTATTTCAATTTGACTGTTGTTTTTTACAGCTTCCGGATCAACGCCAAAACCATGATTTTGCGTGGTGATCTCACAATGGTTTTTAATAAGATTTTTTACAGGGTGATTAAGGCCTCTATGCCCATGATGCATTTTAAATGTAGGAATATCATTTGCCAATGCCAGTAACTGGTGGCCAAGACAAATGCCAAAGAAAGGTTTGTTTTCTTTTAATAGCTCCTTTACTGTTTTTATTGCATAAGGCATTGCTGCAGGATCACCCGGGCCGTTGGAAATAAAATAGCCATTAGGATTAAATGCGATCAATTCCTCAACCGGAGTGGTAGCCGGAAATACTTTTATAAAAGCTTCGCGGCACGCAAGTGAAGTAAGAATATTTTGTTTTACTCCATAATCAATCACAGCTATTTTTAAAGGCGCATCAGCATCACCTACTTCATATACTTCTTTTGTACTTACGGTGCTTGCAAGTTCAAGGCCATCCATGTCAGGCACTTTGTCCAGTTCTTCCTGTAAGGTTTTTTTATCTGAAATCGCTGATGATATAATACAATTCATCGCACCACTGTTCCTGATATGTGTAACCAGTGACCGCGTATCAATTCCTTCAATAGCAACAATATTGTTTTTTTTAAGATAAGCATCAAGACTGTCAGATGCTTTATATCTTGAAAACTTATCTTCAAGATTCCGGCCGATGAGCGCACGGATTTTTACTGTTTTGCTTTCCTGGTCAATATTATTTATACCGTAATTGCCAATGTGTACATTATTCATAATAAGCACCTGTCCGTAATAACTAGGGTCGGTAAAAACTTCCTGGTAACCTGTCATACCGGTATTAAAACATATTTCACCGGTTGCAGTACCTGTCTTGCCAAATGCTTTACCCTGAAGAAAAGTGCCATCCTGGAGAAGAAGAAATGCAGGTTGTTGTGAATTAGACATTTTTTGAAAGTAGTTTCAAAATGCAAAAGAAAGGTTTGATTTCGAAATTATATGATAAAGTTTTCCAGATTTTATACCGCATTCTATTAATAACTATGCTGAACAAATCCCGCTTAATGCATTATATTTAAAACACTGTCAAAAGTTTTTTTTCTATTGACTTCTGTAGCACTAAGCCGCCCGGTTGGAACGGGATTTAATTCAAAAGGATCAGCAGATAAATTGAAGAAAAAGTTTTGATTCGTAGCATCATAAAGTTTATAATCCTCATCCTGCACCCAAACTTTAAAAAAGTCTTTATTTCCAGGTTTCCAAAAACAATAGATCCAATCTCTTAACCTTTGCTGCGAGCCGAACAATAAAGGATGAAAACTTATTCCATCCAGCTTACCATAATTTACGGGCATTTTGATATTTACAAGTGCAGCAATTGTGGGTAAAAAATTAGATGGATCAACCAGGCCATCAGAAACCTGTTGCGGCATAATTGCTCCCTTATATTTTATAATAAGCGGTACATTGGTAGCATAAATTGTGGAGGTTGATTTCCCACCTTGTAGTAGTTGCCCTTTGTATAATGAAGTAATTTGATAAGGTGTTCCATTATCACCCAGAAAAATAATTATGGTATTATTTTCTAAACCTGCAGATGTTATCTTATCTACAACCTGCTGAACCTTTTTGTCCATATAACGTACCATCGATGGAAAAAAAGCTGTGTCGTTTTTGCTGGTCAGGGGATCCCATGTAGTAAATGCAGCATCATCAGGTGTGGGAGAAAACGGTGCATGGCACAAACTCAATGGAAAATAAACAAAAAAGGAGACGATAAATTACTATCTATAAAATCGGATATATATTCTGCAAACATATCATCAGCATATTTACCATGAGTAATGTTATCTGGCAAATATTTGCCATCCTAGTATAAACGCGGATTTTTATACCGGTGCAAATTTTCGTGCGCTTCGTTATCAGTATAAAAAGGCTGGAAAACCCTGTATTTCTCAAACCCAAATGCGCGAACAGATGCATCTCCGCCACCTAATTGCCATTTACCGGCAACACAGGTTTTATAGCCAGCGTCCTGTAGCATGTTCGCAATAGTTTTCTGGCCAGTGTCCATATTTCCCCATCCTGTATAATTCCGGAAGTTATATTTTCCGGTTAGCAATTCCACACGGGTTGGGCTACAGTTGGGGCATACGTGACATTGTGTAAATTGAATACCGGTTTTAGCAAGGTTGTCAATTGCCGGTGTTTGATACGATTGGCCGCCTGTGTAAGTTGGAATTTCATACCCGATATCATCTGCAACAATTAAAATGATATTAGGCTTTCTATCCGGATTAAGTGCGTAATCTGTATCCTGCTTACTACAGGCAAAAATTATTGCACATGCGATAACTATATAAATAGTTATTGATGATTTGTTATGATAAAATAACATCTTTACTGAAAGCTAACTTAATTGATACAAAAAATAGAGTTTGATTTTTAAAAATTACCTGCGAATAGTCTGAAACTATGCGTCGTACGCTTATGGCTCACAATGGAATATGAATTGTTATCCAACTCTCGTGATAAGCGAAAGATTTCCATTTGCTCATTTATCAGTTTGCGGAACTATTTGCCTATTCTTATCAAGATCTGCATAACTGAATTTTGAAATTATATCGGCGCCTTTTATCATAAAAAAAGTAGGATTTACGCGTGCTGCAGTTTTAATAACGGTGGCATCGCACAGTAAAATCTCTGCAGGAAGATTCCCTATAATTTTTTCGGCACTTTGCCTGTCTGCAGTTACAATATAAAATCTTATTTGCTTTTGCTGAAGCAGTTGTAAAAAGTTTTTAAAATCATCGTTCATCCATTTATCAAACGTGGAGAAATCCTTTGCAAATAGCATTACATATTGGTCATTTGATTGCAGCAATGCTTCTGTTGTATCTGTTTCATTTAAAGTAAACAAGGCAAAATCTGCAATCGGCGGAGTAGCATTTCCTTTTCTTACAACCCTATCCGTGCGGTCAATAAATTCATAAGTAGAATCTAAATCTGCCGGTAAATCCTCCATTGTATATTCTGAAACCTTACCATCTTTCCGGTATTTAAAAATCATCACGACGCTATCCGGAACTGAATTAGGCGGCGATTGCATTTGCTTTAAAATATTATTTCCTTTTTTATAAGGCAGGCAATCAACAATTGGCAAATGTTTTAATACCCAGGCTTCTAGAAAACTCACTGATATAATACATGCCAGTAATAAGGTAATTGCTGCAAGTGGTTTTATTGAGGAAAATATTTTATTCCGGTTTATAAACAGGACCAAAATCAATACAAATAAAATAAGATCTTTTATAAACGATTGTGAAGGTGTTAGCGGAAGACAATCGCCAAAACAGCCGCAGGTTTTTATTTTGCCCGAGAACAAGGCGTAACCTGTAAGAAAACTAAAAAAGATGATCAGCAATAGTAAAAGCCAGCTGAATAATTTCATGCGCCAGCCAATGATCACCGCAACACCTGCAAGCACTTCAAATACGTTCATTATAAGCGAGAAAGCCAGGGTATAATCATTTAAAAAATACAGATTCCATACTTCAAAAAATTCCTGCATTTTATAACTTAAGCCAAGCGGATCATTTGCTTTAACCAACCCGCTGAAAATAAAAAGCAGGCCAACTACCCAACGGATAATAAGTAATATGTTTTTTTTATAGGCTGTCATCATTAAACTTTAGCTTTTAAATCTTAAAACCGTACATCGTATATCTCACATCGTACATCCAACATTCTTCAACCCTTGTGTTTTTCTTCGTCAATCAATATCAATGCAAAAACCGCGTAATTAATAATATCAATATAATTCGCATCAATGCCTTCGCTTATTAATGTTCTTCCATCGTTGTTTAATATCTGGCGTACACGCAATAACTTCATCAATATAAGGTCAACAAAACTTTCCTGGCTCATTTCGCGCCATGCTTCAGCATAATCATGATTCTTGTTAAGCAAAACCTGCTTTGTTTCGCTTATAGCTTTATCATACAAGTCAGTTGCGTCTTTTATAGGAAGTTCTTCCACAACAGGGTTTTGCACACGCAATTGTATCAGCCCAATCACCCCGTAATTTATAATGCCAATAAATTCACTTTGGACACCGTCTTCAACTTTACGTTCACTTAATCCCTGTATATTTCTTATGCGTAACGCTTTAATAAAGATCTGGTCAATTACAGAAATGGTACGTAATACACGCCACGCAGTTCCATAATCAATTGTTTTTTTAAGAAAAATATTTTTGCAGCTTTCAATGGCTTTATCAAACTGGTTTTCTGTTGTCGTCATTTTTTTTGTGTAACTAGCAATAGAATTATAAAAACTTACCTGGGGATATGTTTACATTGTTTCATCTGCTGAAGGGCCATACATACCCGGAACAGGTATATCAAGCAAACGCAGGTAAACGCTTAATTGACCGCGATGATGATAAATATGATTGTATGCAATATTTCTAAGCGCTATTTTTTTTGGCATTTGAAAAATTATATGTTCACCACGGCGAAAAGCCCACGATGTGTTCAGGTTTTCATCTGATGCGGTTTCCAAAACCTTTATGGCTTCATCAAGCCGTTCGTCAAACAATTTTATGATTGCTTCCGTATTTTCTTTGGGCGCACGATTAATTTTAGCAGCTGCGAAGTCAAACTCATCTGCATTAATTATTTTTTCAAAAAAGAATGGCAATTCTGCAATATGGGTTGCCAACTTTCCGAGTTTCATAGATTTTTCGTGTGGGCTCCAATCAAGTTTATCAGTTGGTATGCGTTCGATCATTTTTCTCGTATTGGCGGCCTCATGTTTTAGCTCGCCAAGTAAAGCTGTGTTAAGTGGCATAAAGAAATTTTGATGAAGCAGCTAAAATAGGAAAATAAACAGCCACGAAAACACGAATGTTTTATTCGTGCCTTCGTAGTATAATATTATTATGCATAATGCGCAAAATCTCTTTCAAAGTTTCCTTTAATTCTTTCTATGGGAGGATTATAGTAACCAAATTTCAAATGCGGAAACTCTTCTTTTAATAATTCCATCAATTGCTGAACGCCTAACATTTCTCCGGTTTCAACAACGTCAATCTTTCCAAGGTACCAATCAGGATCAATATTAAAATTGCGCCATTGTATCATACACAGATCGGTTTCAATTATCAGCTTTCGCAGTGCTTCATATTCTTCAACTGTATCTGTCATTCCCGGAAAAACAAAATAATTAATGCTTGTCCATCCATTATAACTGCGTACAATTTTCAGCGTTTCAATCAAATCTTCAAACTCATAATTATTCGGCCTGTAATACGCAGTATAAATATGTTTTTGCGCACTGTTCATACTTACGCGAATACTGTTTAACCCTGCTTCGCACAGAACTTTTACGGCGGCGGGTTTAGAACCATTTGTGTTGATATTAATACTGCCACGGTTCGTATGTCTTCTTATTTCAATAATAGCTTCCTTTATTGTTTCCCACATCAGTAAAGGTTCGCCTTCACATCCTTGTCCAAAACTTACAAGGGGAAAAGGTGCATTCATCAAATGAGGCACCGTGAATTCTGCAATTTCCTCAGCGACCGGCCTGAAAGTTAACCTGTCTTGTGTCGAAACAATTGTTTCTTCTTCGGGTTGAAAAGAAATGCAGCCAATACAGTTTGCATTGCATGCTGGCGATGTTGGAACAGGGCATTCCCATCTCCCCAAAGATAAATTCCTGGCTGCAGGGCAATGATAGGTAAGACAGCAATTCTGCATTAAATGTTTTACCAAACGATTATGTGGGTAATGTTGTAATAAGTAGGCCGCACCGCTTTGTATCTTTTCTTCATTATAACCTGCATGTTCCTGGCGGATGTCAGTTTCGATTCTTACAGCAGGCACATAAAACTTATTGTTGAACCAGCCTGCAGCCGTATAACAAAACAAGGGAAGTGTAGGTGCATCGGGTAAGCTTTCATATGCAGCCAAATATAAACCGGTATGCGCAGGTGGAATAAATGCAGCAACTGCCCAGCCCTTTTCGCATAAACGCATATTGCCGGTATGCACGTCGATGCCAATACCTCTGCGCCCGGGAAGTTCATATAAATTTCCTCCTCCAGGCAATTCTATCCAATATTCCTGTGAAACGGGAAAAGCATCCCAACCTGCACGTCCCGCAGCATAAAGACTTTGGTCTTCGTAAATATTGCCTTTGCCATCCGAGTATAATAAATATGGTGATGTTTGTAACAACAATTCAGGATTTATGCATTAACTGCAAACTGCAAAATTCGTTAAATTCTCTTTCTGTTTCAGGCGAAACATCTGATTCTGTTTCTTTTTGAATGATCTTATTATTGGTAAAATCAAGTGTTAAGATATTATCTTTCAACATGGCATTTTTTACCTGCTGCCATGTATAATTTTTAAAAGGGAACGTGTTAAAAGTTATCACTTCTTTACTAAACCCTATCTCCTGTGGAAATTTGATCTGTCTTTCAAGCAAAGCAGCTATTATAAAAAATATGCTGATAAAAGGAATATATAATGGATATAGTAACCATAAAAAAGCTGCTGCATATAAAGCCCATTTAAACGTAAGGATATATTCTTTATTATCCCGGTTTATTAAAGCCATCACAAGGCTAAAAAGTATAACTGCAACCAATAAGACATTTATCCAGTTATAATCAAAAAAAATTGAATGCAATAAAGCGTAGGTTTCAGCAACCACTGTCATCACACACATTAAAACCGTAATGATATTATAGATCTTATAGTCAGGATGTTTTAATGTGATCACAAAATCATATTCCTGCTTTGATTTCATGCACAATTACTTTTCACAAATAAATTACAGATCTTCCATAATAACTTTGAGGCAACCACAGCATCATAATTGGTTTCACCCACACCAACTTCCACAAGATCAAAGCCAATTAATTTTTTGCCACTCTCAACGATTTTTTTAAGCAGGTATAAAATTTCATCAGACTGAAAGCCTCCGGGAACCGGCGTGCCGGTATTCGGGCAAAGTTTGGGGTCAAGGCCATCTATATCAAAGCTGAAATAAACATTGTCTGGCAAAAACTGTATCATTTCATCAACGATATTTATCCAGTTTTCTCCGTTAAATAAACGTTCTTTTATCTGCTGATCAAAATAGGTAATGATCTTATAATTACTGTTGCAGATATAATTCCATTCTGCCTCGCAATAATCGCGTACACCGGCCTGCACAACCCGTTCAATTGCACTTACTTCATTCAATGCGTTGTACATAATACTGGCATGTGAATAATTAAATTTTTCATAAGCCTGGCGCAGAGCACAATGGGCATCAACCTGCAAAACACCAAAGCTTTTATATTTTTCCGCCAAAGCTTTAAAATATCCTAACGATACGCTGTGATCACCTCCGAGCAAGCCTACCAGTTTATCCCTGTTCAAAAGGTCTCTTGTTTGCTCATACACCCAGTTATTCAACATTTTGCTGCCCTCATTGATCTCTTTCAGACTTTTTAACATAAACTTATTATTGTTTATATCCTGGCCGTGGGCAATAAAATCAATATAGAGTTCGGCCTCCTTACGCAGGTAATCGCTTTTCATAAGGATTTTCCTGTCGGGCTCGCGCATATAAAAACCTTTTTTCCATGCGTCCGGCATATTGGAATCAAAGAGGTCAATCTGTGTGCTTGTTTTAAAGATATGATCTACAGCCCTTGCTGTGCCTGCATTACAGCTTACCGTAACTTCCCATGGCACAGGCAAAAGCACCACCTGGGCATCTTCTTCTGAAAAGGGCAGGCCGAAAATATTATTGTTGCGGTTTGCTACTGCATTTACATCAAAATTTGAAAGATCAATCATAGAATTTTTGAAAAGTCGTGCAAGATACTTGCTATTTTTAAATCGGTTGTGCTAATATCATTTAACTAAAATCGTTCCTATATTTTAGCATTAGTTTTTTAAAGTTATCAATAAGTGATAACCTTATCATTTACATACAACTGCAATTCTTTTTTAGCTGAAGCTTCAACGCGGCCAACAATTTTTGCATCGATATTAAATGCTGCAGCTTCTTTGATCAATGCTACAGCAGTTGCTTCACCTGTAAAAATCTCAAGCCGGTGCCCCATATTAAAAACCTGGTACATTTCCCTGTCATCAGCATTTGAATTCTGCTGTATGATGCGGAATATTTCGGGCGCATCAAACAAATTATCCTTTATAATCCTTAAAGGCTGCGGTAAATATTTCATGCATTTGGTTTGCCCTCCGCCACTGCAATGAATAACACCATCGATCTCATCAAAATAATTTTCAAGTAACACTTTCATAAGCGGTGCATAAGTGCGCGTTGGACTTAATAATAATTTGCCGATCGTTGTTGCAGGATGCCGGTTGCCGGGTTCAGGTTTGCCATAACTTGTAACTTCTAAGGTTTCGCTCAATTTATCTTTTCCAATATATACTACATCATCGCTTAATGAAGGTTCAAATGTTTCAGGGTATTTTTCAGCATAGTATTTATGTAACACATCATGTCTTGCGCTGGTTAAACCGTTGCTGGCGATGCCACTGTTATATTCGTTTTCGTATGTAGCCTGTCCAAAACTTGAAAAGCCAACGATTACATTTCCCGGCTTTATTTTTTCATTGGTGATGATCTTTTTTTTATTCCACCGGGCCATCATTGTTCCGTTTACAGCAATCGTTCTTACTACATCGCCAACATCTGCTGTTTCACCACCAAGAAAATGTATATTAACATCGAAAGCCTTAAGCTTATTAAAAAATTGTTGTGTGCCGTTTATCACTTCTTTCAATACTTCACCGGGAATTAATAATTTATTCCTGTCGATGGTTGATGAAAAAAGAATGCTATCATAAATACCTACGCAAAGCAGGTCATCAAGGTTCATCACGATCGCATCCTGTGCAATACCTTTCCAAACAGCAACATCACCGGTTTCTTTCCAGTATAAATAAGCAAGAATGCTTTTTGTGCCTGCGCCATCTGCATGCATTACATTTATAAAATCGTTATCAAGGGTTATAAAGTCGGGATAAATTTTGCAGAAAGCAAATTCATAAAGGCCTTTATCAAGATCTTTTATTGCCGCATGCACTTCTTCTTTTTGTGCAGAAACTCCGCGTTTGGAATAAAGCCCGGAACTCATGCCCCCTTCTTCTGAAGGGGAATTTTGAAAACTTAATTTCATAAGAACAAAAATAAGTGTTGAATTTAACTACTTTAAACAAGTTTATATTTCCCCCTTTAGGGTATAGAGACGTCAGGTATTATATTTGCCTTTTATGCAGGTTCATCGCTCAATAAATAGTCTCCCCGCATTTAAATGCGCAATTATTACTATTGGCACTTTCGATGGCGTGCATTTGGGTCATCAGCAAATAATAAGGCAGTTAAAAGAAGAAGCTGTGAAAATCAATGGCGAAACGGTCATTATTACTTTTCATCCTCATCCCCGCGCCGTTGTTGCAGCAAGTAAACCTGTTTACTTGCTTACAACATTAACTGAAAAAATTATTTTATTGGATGAATTTGGGATTGACCACCTGGTTATAGTTCCGTTTGATGAAAAATTTTCCAATCAAACGCCTGAAGAATATGTGCAGCAATTTCTTTTTGAAAAATTTCATCCGCATACCATCATTATCGGTTTTGACCACCGCTTTGGAAAAAACCGTAAAGGTGACTACCATTTATTGGAAGAATTTGGAAAAAAATTAGGTTTTATTGTAAAAGAAATTCCCGAGCAATTAATTAATGAAGTAATTGTAAGCTCAACCCGGATCCGGGAAGCTTTATTAAAACCTGATCTCCAAACTGCCAACAGTTACCTGGGGTATAATTATTTTTTTGAGGGAATGGTGGTTGACGGAAATAAACTTGGCAGAACACTCGGTTATCCAACAGCCAATATTATTATTCATGATGAAAACAAGCTCGTACCGGCAAATGGTATTTATGTAGCAGAGGCGGAAATAGAAGAAAGATCAATGGTCAATGGTCAATGGTCAATGGAAGAACATGAAGCTGATTCACCATTCACCACTCACCATTCACGTTTAAGAGGTATGATGAGCATCGGGGTGCGGCCTACTGTTGACGGAAGGAACAGGACCATCGAAATGAACATTTTTGATTTTGAGAAAGATATTTATGGGTGTACAATGAAAGTTTTTGTTTGCGCTTATTTAAGACCCGAACTTAAATTCGATACGCTTGAAGCATTAAAACTGCAGATAGACCAAGACAAAGAAGACAGTCTTGCATATTTTGAAATTTTTAAAAAATAACTCTGTGCATAATTACTTTTGCCGGCTTTTTATTACAACAATTTTATTGACACCATTACTTTTATCCCTACGCAGTTAAAATAATTCATTTAATGAATAAATTTTGGTTTTAAATATCCTTTTGTTGGTTGTGCCGGCTTATCAAGATAATAAAAGTTGATACTGCGAAGAGGGCTATGGAATTAATAGTATAAGGTTATTATCTTTAATACATGACTGTTTCAAAAAATAAAATAATTATTTATATACTCTTCTTATGTGCATCAGCATTTTTACTTAATAGTTGTGTTGTTGATAATAATGTTGTGCTGCCTGATCATAGCACTTTGGCAAAAGAATATTACCAGGAAGACACCGGGTGGTACATGGATAATATCCCTTTTTTCGAATGTTCGGATAAACGGATGGAACAGGTATATTATTATCGATGGAAATTATACAAGGCACATTTAAGAAATGTTGGAGATAACAGTTATGTGATCACCGAATTTATAAACCATGTACCGTGGGACAGGGAGCCATACTGTACCATTAACGCTGCTTCAATGCATCATATATATGAAGGCAGATGGCTGAAAGATAACCACTACATGGATGGCTATATCAATTATCTCTGCCGGGATGGTGGTAATAACCGCAGGTACAGTGAAAGCATTGCTGACGCTGCTTATGCACGGTATCTTGTAAATGCAGATTCAAGTTTTATCATGACCCAGATCGATAGCATGAAAGCTATTTATGAACAATGGTATGACCATTGGGACAGTTCTAAAAATTTATACTATATACCTGCCATGCCCGATGCTACTGAATATACTATTGCATCTATTGATGCATCGGGTGGCAAAGATGGTTTTGACGACGGCGAAGCTTTCAGACCAACTATCAACAGTTATATGTATGGCAATGCAATGGCCATTGCGCACATAGCTGAAATGGAAGGCGATGAATCGGCAGGTAAACTTTATAGGCAGAGAGCAAATGATTTGAAAACAAATGTTCAACGTGATCTCTGGCATGATTCATTGCAACATTTTACCGATCGTTTTAAAGTGGACAATGAATATGTGCATTACTGGGATTTTATCCGTGGCAGGGAATTGGCAGGATTCGTTCCCTGGTATTTTAACCTGCCTGCAGATGAAACAAAGTATAATGCTGCATGGAGGCATATTATAGATACAAGTGAGTTGCTTGGCAAATTTGGCCTTCGTACCAATGAGCCTTCATATGAATACTATTTTAAACAGTTTGTATTTTTCCAGGGGCAGCGCGGCAGTCAATGGAACGGGCCAAGCTGGCCTTACCAGACAAGCCAGGCACTAAATGGCATGGCAAACTTCCTGAATAATTATGATCAGGATATAATAAGCAATACTGATTATATAAAGCTGCTGAGATTATTCACGCAACAACATTATCTTCCAAATGGCAAGATAAACCTGGTTGAAAATTATGACCCAAACCTTGGAGGGCCTATCGTATACTATTACTGGAGCAATCACTATAACCATTCAGCATTTAATGATCTTATCATTACAGGCCTTTGCGGCATTCGCCCTTCACCGGGTGATACGCTTGTTATCAACCCGCTTATTGACAGTTCTATCAAATATTTCTGTTTGGATGATGTATTATATCACGGCCATAAACTAAGTATAGTATATGACAGTGATGGTAGTAAATACAGAACAGGAAAGGGCTTATCTGTGTTTATAGATAATAAAAAATCTAAATTTACGGAGGAGCAAAATAAATACAAGGTTTTTGTTGGCACACCAGTTATGAGTAATTCATCAAAACAGCCGGCAGATCTTGCTCTGAATATTTTGTATTCAGGATATCCAAAACCATCTGCTTCTGTTAATTCAATACCCGATTCATCACTGTACCAGGCCATTGACGGACGTATATGGTATTTTCCTGAGATCACTAACCGCTGGACAACACTTGGATCAAACGTACGGCGTGATTGGTTTGCACTGGATTTCGGAATCGCAAATAAAATTTCAACAGTAAAAGTTTATCTTCTTTCAGATACAGTAACCCTTGATGTTCCTGATAGTATTAAAGTAGAATATAAAACAGGTGAAGGATGGATTCCGGTAAAATTAAAAGTAAAATCTGGTAAGTTTATTGGTAACACTGTAAACACAATCTATTTTGACCCAGTAAATACAACAGGCATCAAAATAAATTTTATACATCCTAAGAAACCTGTTGCTGTTACTGAAATAGAATGTTATTAGTAATCTTTCTGCTTTAGGCACAATCAAACCGTATATGAAGGGGTGCAGAAAATATTGCCTCCCATATTAACACCGATAATTTAAGCAACAAGTTCCTGCATCATCTTACCAGGCTTATCGTTTTTTCGCCTGGCCATTGCATTTACCCGGTATAGCAATACTATCGCAATGCAATTAATAACTACAATTAAATATCCAAGGGTATTATAATGTTCCAATGGACTATAGCTACTTTTCTGAATAACAATACTGCCGGCTACTGCCGCTGCGATACCTCCCGCAATCTGCTGCAAAGAAGCATTTATGCTCATGAATGCACCCCTGTCCTGTATGTCAGGTATAGCTGATGTCAGCGCAATGGCAGGTATCATACGGCTGAAAATTCCGGCCATCATTAAAACATTAAATATCATTACAAACCACAAAGGCTCTGCAGATAGGTTTGTGTAAAAAACAACAATTATCATCATCCATACAGAAGCAATAACAAATAATTTAAACTTGTCAATTTTATCACTGAGCTTGCCTACCAATGGCATTATAATCAAAGAAGAAAAGCCACTTACCATAAACAGCAATGGAAGTTGTTCAGGTGTCAGGCGGAGATTATTAACGGCAAAAGCGCTTCCGAAAGGCATCATCATAAACCCGCCGATAGACAGCAAGGCAGTAGCTGTAAAACCAATGCGGTAATTACGTTTGGCAACTGTATGATATAAATGCTTAAAAGCAGAGCGGTCTTGTTGCAGGTTAAGATGTTTGGTTACCGGTTGCAACTTAAAAATGATAATTATAGCTATAACAATTGCAATGCCTGCCACCATTAAAAATGCAGACTCCCAGCCCCAGAGATTCGCAAGATAAATGCCAATAGGAATACCCAGCACCTGGCTTGCACTAAAACCCATCTGCATAAAACCCATGGCACGGCCGCGTTGTTCAATGGCAAAAAGGTCCGTTACAATGGCCATTGATATAGATCCAATTACACCACCAAATAATCCTGTAACTAACCGGGCAACAAGCAACATAACATAACTATGGGAGAAACCGCAGAACAGAGTACCTGCGATAAATCCTGTATAAAAGAACAGCAATAATTTTTTACGGTCGAATCGATCTGCAAAACCCGCGGTTAATAAACCGGAAATGCCGGCACTAAATGCATACACTGATACTATAATGCCGAACTGGTTAGGATGCAGGCTCATTGATTTCATTAAAAAATCACCTAATGGCGATATAACCATAAAATCAAGAATAACTGTAAACTGTGTTAAGGCCAACAACGCAATTGCCAGCTTTTGATAAGAAGAAAAACGAGCGGGTTCTTTCATAATTTAATAATAGTTAGGCGGCGTAAGTTAGGCATACAACATCAATGCAATAATACGTTTTCGGTGAATAGCAGCTTTCTGAATGTTGTGTATTAAGCATCCATTATTAAACTAACGTTCGCTAACTAATCAATATATGGTACATGATCTTATGTATCAAAAGCCGGTATTATTTTATCTGATAATAAGCATTAATTATCTGCAGGATTGTTGAGACTTAAACGTTTAAGCGTATACACAAATGTCAACTCAAATCAGGGTGGTTTTTATTTCAATATTTTTCTATTATCTGATCTTTCGGCATAATAATTGCCAAGTCGGTCCTGAAATTTTAACTCAGGAAAATATACCAACAGACTATTATTAGCACCATTTGATTTTACCAAAATGTAATTTTCGTCAAGTTGATCTATTATTTTTTTAACTGATGAGTTTGTCAGATGAGGACTAATACTTAGTCGGCATTGGTTGTTTTAATTCATTTTTTAACCATCAATTAAATTGTATGCTTAACCGTAAAGCTAACTTTTATGCTGTTATGCTTATTTTGCTATCGGCATGTACAAAACAAGACATCACACCAGTTAATAACTCTGCTCAATCAGGATCTGTTGACGAAGCGTGGTGGCGGCCAAAACCAGACCCAGACCCAAACCCGGATCCTGAACCATCAGGTGAAACAGTATTCGGCTTGCTGGATGAGGAGGAAACCGATGATACTAAAGCAAGAATGGATGAGGCAGACTTAAAGCTGGTTAGAATGCAAATATATCTGTCTGAGAAAACTGTAAGTAAACCAATAAATGGTTTTTTAGAAGATGGGTATGATGTACACATAAATATGAACTGGTACGCAAAGCCAAATGGTTATAGAGGTTTTCCAACGAACACGGCTTTATTGAGATCAAGGGCTGAAGAATTTTTCCAATACTATGCACCTTATAAAGATCAAATACCATTTATTGCGGTTGAAAATGAATGGAATTTTGATGTTATTCATGGAGGAATCCTCCAGGATTACCTGGCTGAGCTGGCTATTATAACAGAGATCGGGCATAAATATGGTTTTAAAATTACTGATGGCGGTATTACAGGAAATGCTCTTCAACGCTGGACATATTCGCAATTATCAGGTGCCGAGCAGGAGCAATGGAAAGAAGAATACCCTGTTAACCTTAATGGAGGCGACGTTGACTACGATTATCTTATGGACATGATAGACGAATTCATAGACGGTGTGCAGGATATAGATTTGGATTATATTAATGTACATTGGTATAATGCAAGAACATGTGGCGATGGCTTTGCAACGGCTACCCAGGCATTTATGAAAGCATGCAACCAAAAAAGGGTTGTTTGTAATGAATTTGGCATCAGGTCTAATTCATTCGATTTATACTCGGCAACTGTTGATGAGATAAGAGGCAATGCAGACTATGCCATTACATATAGCGGAACCAATGGCCAGGCCGTTTTTCTTACAGATGCCATGCTTGATGAACTTTATTAAGCGGTGGTTGTCAGCAATTTTTTAATACCCATCCTAAAGGGATCAGCCAACTTATTTTTGCAATTATGTTTTTGCAGAATGAGTTGAAAACTGGTGAGGTTATTATTCAAAAAATAAATAATAATGCTTTCAGTCAACCGGGTATTCAGCTTGATATACTTCGTCTTGACAAAATACATCCTGTTGTAAGTGGTAATAAATGGTTTAAATTAAAGTATTACCTGAAACATGCAATTGAAAATAATTATACTGCTATTGCAACATTTGGGGGAGCTTTCTCCAATCATATACTCGCAACAGCATATGCCTGCAATAAGCAAAGCATACCATGTATTGGTTTTATAAGAGGAGAGGAGCCAAAGCAATATTCCCAAACACTGGTTGACGTGCGGGCATTAAACATGCAACTTGAATTTATAAGCCGGAAAGATTATAAAACCAGGCAGGCCATCATGCACGAAAATACCGGGGTGTTTTTTATTCCGGAAGGCGGTTATGGTAAAACAGGCGCAAAAGGAGCCGCAGAAATTGTACAGTTAGTTCCAACGCTTTCAATATATGATTATATAGTTTGTGCTGTTGGTACAGGAACAATGCTGGCTGGTATCGCCAATGCAACCAAATTGCATCAGCAATGCATTGGTGTAAGTGTAATGAAAAATAATTTCGGCCTGGAAAATGAAATGCTTTCTTTAGTTGATGATGAGGCCAGGCCCCGTGTAACCCTTTTAAACAATTATCATTTTGGCGGCTATGCAAAATATACGCAACAGCTAATTGATTTTATGAACACACCATGGTTAACCGATCAATTGCCGCTTGATTTTGTTTATACAGGGAAAGCTTTCTATGCCATATCCGATCTTTCAGAAAAAGGATATTTTCCCCGCGGTTCAAACATTCTTTTTATACATAGCGGCGGGTTACAGGGTAACCGCTCCTTTACAAAAGAAGTTTTAATGTACGTGTAAACTGGTTTTGTTTACCAGGACAAAGAATTTTTTGAGGAGCTGACCTGGGTGAAATCCCCGGCAATTTCCATTTACACCCGTAAGATCATCATCAACATTGCCTATGTTACCGGTTACGGCGGCAATGTCACCGGTTACAACGGCAGTGTCACCGGTTACAACGGCAATGTCACCGGTTACAACGGCAATGTCACCGGTTACAACGGCAATGTCACCGGTTACAACGGCAATGTCACCGGTTACAACGGCAATGTCACCGGTTACAACGGCAATGTCACCGGTTACAACGGCAATGTTACCGGTTACAATGGCAATGTCACCGGTTACAACGGCAATGTTGAATTAAAATGGACCATTGACCATTGACCATCGACCATGTGCGAGACGGTTTGCTCAATTCAACCCTATGATTTTCAACCTTATTGCTTATATACTTTCTAACCGGTGACTCCATACCCGGCATTTACCTCTTAAATGTAAACGCGTGCAAATATTTAAAAGGATCAAAGTGTATAATAATACCTGTGGAGTTTACTTTAATTATCACAATGTGAATTTTGCCTTTTATTATTTTAAATAGATTGTTTGTGTATTATTTTATAAAAAAGTTTATCAGATGATAACAGGATATGCCCCGGTTTTCATAAATTGAAATCTAATCAAATGCTTCTGTATGAAAAAATTGCACAATTCTATTTTAGCGATCGCATGTTTATTGCTTTTTTCCTGCAAAAAGGAAACGATTAACGGCAGCGCACAATCATCAACTGAAAACGCTTCGCTCACTGTTGCAAGAACACCAAAATGGCAGGGGAAGTTTATTTCAGATAACGGGTTGCCGCCTTCATACGCTGTGGCAGATAAAGATTTTATACAGAATGGTTACGCCCGTATTTATGACGATATGGTTGATATAGATGATGAGAATTATTACGCTACAAAAATCCGTCTTGTAATACCTGCTTCTTTAAACATAACCGGCGATAGCCTCAATTTTGAAGCCGGCGTAAAAAATCCGTCTAATTCATCTTTCTTTAAACCATATTATGGCAGGGATGTAACCCTCTATATTAAAGGTGAAACCAATGAAGCTTATATAAACAATACGGTTACAAGTGATATAAATCCGGATGCACAAAAGCGTGCAGGGATAAAGCTGGGGAAATCGATTAGAAACATTCCCGGGCTTCAATACAATTTTGAAGACTATGGCGTTTTTATACTCCAAACCTTTAACGGTGGCGTGGTGGCATACAGGAATAATGAATACCTGGGCGGATTAGGTTATGAAGAGGAGCCGGTGATAGGCAGGCTTAAAGAGATAGGAGTTATATTTAAAGGCTCCGGTTATATTGATTATATCAAAGTTTATAACAGTGTTGATGGAAAACTGCTGATGTCTGAAGATTTTAATACAGACGGAAAAAGCACCATAGTAATCTTACCTGATTAAATAAATGCCGGGATAATTGCCTGCTTATGGGGTTGTTGCCTTTTATCTAATCACATGATCATCTTAATTCAATGTAAAGACCAGGTTGGACTTGTAGCCGCTATTTCAGGTGTACTGGCAGCAGAAGGCATCAATATTATTTCTATGCGCGAGCATGTAGACACCATGGAGAACCGCTTTTTTATGCGTCTTGAAACAATGCATGATGCAAATGCGGTTTTACTTGAACAAAAACTACAGCTTGTATTGCCTGCCGATGCGATGGTGCAGGTAAATCCCTCGCCTGAAAAAAAAATAATTGTTTTGGTTACAAAGGAATACCACTGCCTTGCTGATATACTTACCCGGAATTTTTTTAAAACATTAGGCGCTACAGTGCAGTGTGTGATAGGCAATCACCCAACGCTGGAGAATATCTGCGAAAGATTTGGCGTGCCGTTTTATCTTGTATCGCATGAACAGAAAGGCAAAGATGCATTTGAAGAAGAATTGAAAATTATCATCAAAAAATTTCAATTTGATTATCTTATTCTGGCAAAATTCATGCGCATACTTTCACCAGCATTTATCAGCAATTATGATTTGCGCATTATCAACATACACCATTCATTTTTACCCGCTTTTGTAGGTGCAAACCCGTACAGGAAGGCATTTGAACGCGGGGTAAAGCTGATAGGGGCCACAGCACATTTTGTTACAAATGACCTGGATGAAGGCCCCATTATAGCGCAACAGATCATCCCGGTTGATCATTCATTTACTGCAGGCAGTATGATGCATGCAGGTAAAGAAATTGAAACGGCTGTTCTTGCAAAAGCTTTACAACTCGTATTTAGCGACAGGGTGTTTGTATATAAGAATAAAACTATTGTATTTGAATAAATGCTGAAGCTTACCTGTGCCGCTTTCTTTTTATCATTTTTTCAATCTCAACTGCTATAAAAACGATGGAAGAAACCCCGATGGCAGTTAACAGCTCCGCAGCGGTAAGCGGTTGCGTATGAAAAAATTCATTTAGCATTGGCATATAAATTATAGCAACCTGCAACAGTAAAGTAAGCAGCACCGCACCTGTAAGCAGGCGGTTGCTGAAAAGGCCTTGCTGAAATAAGGATTGAGTTTCGCTGCGAATAGCAAGCACATGCCACATTTGAGCAAGGCAAAGCACTGTAAAAACAATCGTTTGCCAGTGTGTTGATCCTACATAAATTTCGAAAGCCTGTGTTCCTACTGTAAGACTGCCGGCAAGAATTCCAACCCAAATAACATGAAGACCCAGCCCGCCTGAAAAAATACTTTCATTTGTTTTTCGGGGCGGACGCTGCATAATATTTTTTTCTTCGGGCTCTGTAGCCAAAGCAAGCGCAGGCAAGCCATCTGTAACAAGGTTTATCCATAATATATGTATAGGTAATAAAGGAACAGGTAAACCAATAAGCGGTGCAAGTAATATAGCCCATATCTCTGCCGAATTACCGGTCATGATGTATTTAATAAACTTGCGTATGTTATCATAAATACGCCTGCCTTCACGAACAGCCTTTACAATGGTTGCAAAATTATCATCAAGCAATATCATGTGTGCCGCTTCTTTGGAAACATCTGTTCCGGTAATACCCATAGCTATCCCGATATTTGCTTTTTTAAGTGATGGGGCATCGTTCACACCATCTCCTGTCATGGCCACAAACTGGTTGCTTTTTTGTAATGCTTTTATTATCTGTAGTTTTTGTTCCGGTGAAACCCTTGCATATACTTTTATATTTAATACCTGTTGCTCAAATATGTCTTCCGTCATTTGGGAAAGTTCTGAACCGGTGATCAGCCTATCGGTTTCGTTATTTATAATTCCTAAATTTTCGGCGATTACTTTTGCCGTAACAGGATGATCTCCTGTTATCATAACCGGGATAATGCCTGCAGATTTGCATTCTTTAATTGCAACCGCTGCTTCTGTTCTTGGCGGGTCGATCATACCAATCAATCCTGTAAACGTTAACTCTTTTTCAATTGTTTCAGTATTTATTTGCGCAGGCAATTTCCCGATCCATCGCATTCCATACGCCAATACACGCATTCCTTTTGAAGCAAGGTCATCTGTTTGTTTACGGATAAGTTCTTCTTCAGTTTTTTCATCAGCTATAGCGAGCAGCGATTCAACCGCTCCTTTTGTTACAACAAGAAATTTATTGTCTGACTGATGTATGGTTGTCATAAGTTTCCTGTCTGAATCAAAAGGTATCTCTTCAACTCTTGGAAATTTTTCTATTTCAGCAATGGCATTCGCGTGGTTTTGATGCGCATATTGATAAACCGCTATTTCAGTAGGATCGCCTGTTATCTTCCCATCTTTACTTTCTTTTACATCCTGGTTAAGTACACCAAGCAGCAGCAAACTATCCGTTTTATTATTTAATTGGGAAACCTGTGGGGCAACCCATTTTTCCTGCACAGTCATTTTATTTTGTGTAAGGGTACCCGTTTTATCAGTGCAGATATATGTAACTGATCCCAGGGTTTCTACTGCATGAAGCTTGCGCGTAAGTGCATTGTTCTTTACAAGCCGTTTGGCACCTATTGCCAGTGCAATAGTGATAACAGCCGGTAATGCCTCTGGTATAGCAGCTACAGCCAGCGATAATGTAGTTAGCAGCATGCGCACCCAATCTTCACCACGCAGGTAGCCGGCAAGAAATATAAGGCCACAGAGCAATAAAATAAATATAGAAAGCTTTTTACTAAAATCTGCCATGCGTTGCTGCAGGGGAGTAGTACTTCCTGCTTCCTGTAACATACCTGCGATCTTCCCAAGTTCTGTTTGCATGCCTGTTGCAATAACAACACCTTTTCCGCGGCCGTTGGTAACTATAGTTCCCTTGTATGCCATATTCAGCCTGTCTCCCAAAGCAAGCGCTTCTCCTTTTAACATGGCTGTGGTTTTATCAACCGCCATCGATTCACCGGTAAGGCTTGATTCATCAAGCTTAAGCGAAAAAGTTTCAGCTATCCTAAGATCTGCCGGAACAATATTACCTGCCTCCAGCAAAACCACATCGCCGGGAACTATATCTGCGGCAGGTATAACCTGAGCTGTATTATCACGCAGTGCAGTGGCTCTGGGGGCTGAAATTTTTCTCAAAGACTGAATAGCTTTTTCAGCCCTGTATTCCTGTACAAAACCTATAATTGCATTTAGTACTATAATAACAGCGATAACAATTGTATCCTTAATATCGCCGATCAATCCTGATATAACTGCAGCTGCTATCAGCACTACAATCATTATGTCTGCAAACTGGCGCAGAAATATTTCGAGTGGTGATTTTTGCTTTGTTTCCTTTAGTTCATTTGGGCCATACTTGGCCAATCTCTGTTGTGCATTTTCCGGCGAAAGCCCCTGGATCTTACTCTCAACCTCTTTTAGTGTTTCTTCTACTGATATTGCGTGCCAATTCATATGAACAGTTTATTATAGTGTATGAAAATTACGCAATTCATGTGGATGTTATTAATCCGTCTTGCTGCTAATGAAAAAGGTAACCTTTAATTAAAAGTGATTTGATAATAAATGATTGGAGGACTAACTGTAACTTAAAAAGTAAGAAAATTCTTATTAGTTTTTGTTTTTCGCCCATAACGGTTTTGCTTTCAGCACTTTTTTATATACAACACAATTTTCTACATGTGCACCCGGCACGTAACCAATACTTAGTAAAAATTCATTTACTATTTCACCACCTGTAAAGCGAAATGTGTTTTTAAAAAGCTTAACCCATTCTTCTTTTGTTTTAGGATACTGAAGTTCCAGCCATTTTTCAAACGAGCCGTATTCTTTTTGTAACTGAAGTATTGTTTTTGCATTTTCTATAGCCGCATTTATTTTTAAACGGTTTCTGATGATACCCGCATCGGCCATTAATCTTTCCCTGTCTTTGTCAGTATAGGCGGCTACTTTTTTTATATTGAAGTTGCTATATGCTTTTCTAAAACCGGTTTCTTTTTTTAATATGGTTTCCCAACTTAAGCCAGCCTGGTTTATCTCAAGCACCAGTCTGCAGAATAACTCATTGTCATCATGTATCGGAAAGCCATAATGATGATCATGGTAAGCCTTGTGCAGGGCTTTTCTTTCTTCACTCATATTTTCTATTGCACTGCAATACGACATTAAGATATTATTTAAATAAAATTAGATAATAATAAAACAGCCGGTTTTTATGCCGGCTGTTTTAAAGTTTCTACGTATTATTTATCAATTATAAAGTTTTGTGTTATTGTTCCTCTGGAAGATTGAATGTGAAGCATATAAACACCTTTTTTCAAATTTGGTGAAGAAAAATTCCAGGTATTAACACCTGCAGTTACAGGTTTATTTTCTGATGAGATATTTATACCCATAATATCAGTGATAGAAATGGAATAGACGTCATCCTGTGGTGCAGTTAATTCAACTGTAAACCTGCCTTTATTAGGATTGGGTGACAATTTCAAATTAAGATCTGCAGCATTAAATTCAGTATTTACAACAGATGTTTCCTCCTCGTCAATTTTTACTTCAATTAACGCAAAAGGAGTGTTGGTGCCGCTTTCATACCGTATACTAAAATCTGCCGCTCCATTTAACAGCCTTCTTTCCTGGAAATTATCGAATGATATAACCTTTTGCACCCATTTTTTTGTATTTTTATTTGTAACGGTAAAGCTTTTATTACTTCCCTTTACTGACCATTTACCATTTCCTGTATCAAAATATACAATGCTTAACTCTACATCCGACCGTTTATTACCATCTACCAGGCTGTCGTAAAACGCGAAATGCATTTCACCACGGTTTCTGCTATCGAGTTTGCAAAGCCTGGCATAACGGCCGTAAATGCTGCTATCAGCACCTATTCTCCATGCCCCGATGGAAGTGTTGTGCGGATCGATCTGTCTTATAAAACGTGCAAAATTATTTGCCATGTTTATTCCAAAATCAAGGTGATAGTCATCGCCATCGTCATTATACATTGCACCGGCAGGTTTAAATTCATTAATGATCTTATCACGCCGTTTAGGATTAAGATACTTTTCAATGGCCTGGACTGTTTCCCAGTATTTGACGGTGATAGAATCTCTTTCATCGGTTGTAATTTGCTTCATCCTGCTATCAAATGCTTTTTGTTTTAAGGGATCTATAACGTTGCCGTATTGTTTAACCGGAAAGCGTGCAGTATCTGAAAAATTTGGCACATCCCGCAGTGCAATAAACCCCCTGTGTGCACCTGCGGGTTTTCTTAACCCTCCATACTTTTTAAAAAAATCTGTTGGCCTGGAATCCTTTGTGGCATTAATGTAGTCGCCGCCTATATTCAGCATATCAAGTCCGCCCGCAAGCGCAGAACAAACAAGCGTAAACGATTGCTTAACCGGTGCCTTCCTCCACCAGGGATAGTTATAGACTCCCTGTATCTCACCACGTGTACGATAACCATAAAATGTGGATTGTAATCTTCTTATCTGCCTTGCATAATAAATTAATTCTCCGTCAAAAGAATACTCATGCGATAACCAGCCGCTTTTTGTAAAGTCCTCCGGATAATTTGCTTCTACATATTGCAGATCCTGAGACCTGTTACCGGAGTTGAATAAAAACCTGAAATAACGGTTCTGGCCGGCATAATCATACGCTTTTTCCCAACACAGGTGCCGGTAGTCCTGCCAGTCATAATAATCTATCGCATATTCAGGGTTAACAGGATCGCCTTTATAGGGCTGTTCATCCCCGGTACTTCCTTCACATACCTGCCAATACATAAGATGATTTTTTAGAGGGCCAGGTAAGTTGTTGAGATGATCGGCCACTTCTTTTAATAAATTAAAATACCTTTCCTTGTAATCAGGATCAAAATAATAAGGATATGGGCCCGGGGAATGACCGCTTGTAATTACTTTCGGAACATTATCATAGATCCATTCAGGTGAGTTCGGGCCTACCATTATCTGCACGCCTATCCATATATCTTTATCAGCAATAATTTTCAGTTTCTCATCAAATTCTTTCCACTTAAAATCATTTTTCCTGGGTTCCAGATCGCTCCAGTCGTAATACAGATGATAGCCTTCAATAGGGTATCCTATGAATATATTAAGGGTGTTCTTATTAGCGATACTGCCTACACCCCAGGTGCCCCAGGGGTTATCGAAATTTTGCCCGACCTGGCCGTTTACAGCATATATAATAAACATGCTGCATAAAAAGAGTAGACGTTTTTTCATGTGATTTTTTTTAAATTATACAAAAAGTTATATGCCTTATAATTAATGGATATAGGGATAATAATAGACTACTTAAACACAGGTTTGTTGATGCAATTTCTTTAAAAGGATCGTTAGCTACCTTTCTCAATTGTTAAATACAGAAGAATTGCTATTAGTTGAAGGTTCGTTTATACGTGCAATGTTGAGCAAATATTTACAGAAATATTCAACCTAAATTCAAATTATTATGCCTGGGAATGATTTTAATCCGACCGAAAAATCATTAAATGTATGTGTCTTTTCATGGTTTTGCATTTGCTACTAAAGTTAATAAAAGTTTGTTGAGTTTTAATCCTGGTCTTAACTTTTATTATTCTTCAATAATTTTAAGTCCCCATGGTTGTAATTGAAGCTGTTGATTTTTCATAATTGTTTCGCCGGAAAGCAGTTCTTTTCCATCATTGAAAAGATAACTGAAAGATTGCGCATCTGCAGAATAATTAAAATAGTAATGAACAATTTTTCCCATTTGATTCACCCCGGATTTTGTAATTACGGGAAAATAAAGTTGTTGATCTAACCCCCACAAGCCTGCTTTTCTTACCACCTCTTCCATCAATTTTTTCAGGATTTCCTTATTTACCATACAGCCAATATAAGTTGCCTGTCCCTTGCCATAATTATTTTCTGTGATGGCTGCATATTTCCCCCAAACCGGATGATCGTACCAGGCTAACACCTTTGCTGTTTGGGGAATGATCAGTTCCATCCAGGTATTTACAGTGTTATTTTCTTTTCCAACCTTATACGGATCATCTTTTAAAGAAACATTGTTTGGTATTGTAAACTGGCTGTAATAAATACCACAGGCTTCATTGATTATTGCCGGTTGAGGTGTTGTTCTCACTTTTACATGTTCATCAGAAAAGCCAGTTTTAAGCGTATAAATAATATGACCGCCTTTTTGTACAAAACTGTTTAACCGATGCAATAAACTATCGGGCGCTGCATATAAAGCAGGAACGATCAATAATTTATATTGTTCAATACCTGTGCTGGAAGGATCAACAAAATCAACGCCTATGTTCATGCGGTATAAAGCATCGTACATCGGGCGAAGAATATCATTATAATTTTCTCCCGATCCCCATCCAAAACGAAATGCGTTGAATGCAGTTAAGGCTTCATTGCTGAAAAGAATGGCTACATCATTTATTTTTTTCAGATTGATCAAATGCGCGCCTATCTTTTCAAAATTTTTTCCAATCGTTTTTGCTTCTTCATAGGTTGGGTTAGGTTCAAAATCATGACTTAATAAACCTTTCCAGTATGTTTCTGCAGAATTATGTATTGAGTGCCATGGCCAGTATTCAACCATATTGGCGCCGGAAGCAATATGACTAAAAGCCTGTAATGCTAACTGGCCGGGATAAGGAGTCCATTGCGGGAAACCCTGTGCTTCTGTTTCAATAACGAGGTAATTTTTACCGCCCTTCATAGAACGGGCTATATCGCCACCAAAAGATATTTCGGTACCGGTAAGATCATCCTGCGTTGGATGATAAATATCTATGCCTGCAATATCCATTGCTTTGGCTGCAGCAAAATGATCAACATCCGGCTGGATGCCATAAGAATAACCTCTCCATTCCAAATCAAAATTCTGGGTAACAAACTGTTCAGGCTTACAATATTCTTTTACAATTGCTGCCTGCCAGGCAAGATAATCTGTAACCAGTTTGCGTTGGAATTTTGCAAACTCAGCACTAAGGCTTGCGTTAATGGTTCCAACCATAGATGGAAATTCTTCCCAACTGTTGATGCGGTTGCTCCAGTAATCCAGACCAAAAATTTTATTGATGCTATCTAAAGATTTATATTTTTCTTTCATGTACTGCACAAATAATTTTTGAACATTTGGCCCTGCAGTATTGTATGCCTTTGTTTCATTATCAACCTGGTACCCGATTATCGCCGGGTTATCTTTAACGTGTTCCATTATTTTACGAATAACATTTTCTGCATGGGAACGGTAATGCTCATTTGTTATATCCATATTTTGCCTTGCTCCGTATTGATTCTGGCCATATGGTGTTATTGCCAGTACATCAGGATGCTTTTTTACAAGCCATGCAGGCAGGGCATAAGTTGGCGTTCCAACAATTACATGTATGCCGGCTTTATGCATTGCATTAAGCACCTTGTCTATATGAGAAAAATCAAAAACATTTTCCTGCGGTTCAACTGTGCTCCAGGTAGATTCTGCAATTCTAACTACATTAATACCTGCAGCCTTCATCATTTGTATGTCTTTATCCAGTCTTTCATAAGGCATGTATTCATCATAATAGGCAACGCCATACAGAAGCTGGTTCATTACAGGAAATTGTGCATGTGTTGAACCAAACACAAAGGCTGATAAAATAAACCAACAGAAAAATTTATTCATTTAAATAATATTAAGTGGCATTGAATTTAAGTAATCTAAAATAGGTATTTTCATTCAGCTTCATCATCACCCGGGTAGTTATTGAGAGAGAATAGTATTAAAAAGTCCGGCGAGTTTGCAATAAACTCAAATGAGTTGGTAAGAAAGTCAAATGAGTTGGCAATAAAGTGAAGTGAGTTGGCAATAAAGTGAAGCGAGTTAGTAAAAAAGTCAAATGATTTGGCAATCTGCGCAAATACAGTTTACGGAGTGAATTAAAATAATACAAAAAGGCGAAGCCTAAACTTCGCCCGTTTTGGTTGTCATAGGGGTTTAATACGGATTAAAAACGGATATTACTCATCTTCTCGGGAACTCCAGTCTTTGTCATTATCACGATGTAAAATTATTTTTAAGAACCGCAATCCACTGCGTCAAATGACACAAAAACAAGCTTTTGCATCATGAGCTAAAACCTTAACATTTAAATTGCTTTTCTGAATTTATACGCTGCATGGGTTTATAAAAAATGTACAATGAAGAAGCGCGATCAGCCGGTATAATTGAAGAAGTTTTAATATTTTGTGCAATCATATTATAACATGACCGCTGATAATTCTTTTATTGCTGACCAGCTTTCGCTTTTGGCTAAACTGATGGATATCCATGGTGAAAACAGTTTTAAAACCAAGGCATATTCAGCCGCAGCTTTTACAATAGATAAGCTGCCGCAACAACTTTCAGAAATCCCGGCAGGTAAATTAGCCTCTATTAAAGGCATTGGTGATTCTGTAGCAAAAAAGATCACAGAGATTTTTGAAAGAGGTGAAATTGTTGCCCTTACCGAACTGGTTGAGAGAACACCTCCCGGAATTATGCAAATGCTGAATATAAAAGGAATCGGCCCAAAAAAAATTACTGTTATCTGGAAAGAGATGGGTATTGAAAGTATCGGTGAATTATTATATGCCTGTAATGAAAACCGGTTAACATTATACAAGGGCTTTGGTGAGAAAACTCAAAAAAGCATTCAGGAATCTATTGAATATTTCCTGGATAATATTGGAAGTTACCTGTATGCACAAATTGAAGAGTTTGCCCATTCGTTTGATGCTAAATTGAAAAAGCATTTTAAAGAATATCGTTTTTTGATTTCAGGTATTTTTCGCAGGCAACTGGAAACAATTGATAAATTGGAATGGGTTACAAATGTGCCTGCCGCATCATTGCAGGCATACTTACACGAAAACAATTTTGTTACTGAAAAGCTCGAAACAGAAGTGTCAGTCTTCCAGGGGAAAGAAGAAAATATACTCCTGCATTTTTATCATGCTCCTGAGGAAGAACTTTATCATAAATTATTTATTACTTCCTGCAGCGAAGTATTTTTAGATGAATGGAATAAAAGGACACTTTTTGGCAACAAAACACAATTCGATTCTGAAGAGGAAATTTTCCAGGAGGCAAAACTCCAATTTGTACCTGCTTATTTAAGAGAAAATGCAGTGATCATTGATAAGGCCGCTAGCAATACTTTGCCTGGAACCATACAGCCTGAAAATATAAATGCCATTATTCACAGCCATTCAAAATGGAGTGACGGCAATAATACAATTGAAGAAATGGCAAAGGCTGCAATCAAAATGGGGTTACAATACCTTGTGATCAGCGATCATTCTAAAACAGCTTTTTATGCAAACGGCTTAACGGAGGAAAGATTAAAAGCGCAGCATGGAGAAATTGATGAGCTGAACGCAAAACTTAAGCCCTTTAAAATTTTCAAAAGTATTGAAAGTGATATCCTGAATGATGGCAGTCTCGATTATGCTGATGAAGTGCTTTCAACATTTGATATTGTTATTGCTTCTGTTCATTCTAATTTAAAAATGAGTGAAGAAAAAGCAATGATGCGTTTGTTAAATGCAGTTAAAAACCCTTATACTTCTATCCTGGGACATTGTACAGGAAGATTATTGTTAAGCCGCGTCGGCTATCCTGTAGATCATAAAAAAATTATTGATGCCTGTGCAATATATGATGTAGCTATAGAACTGAATGCACATCCGCGAAGGCTTGATATCGATTGGCGTTTTATCGATTATTGTATTGAAAAAAATGTACTCATATCAATTGATCCTGATGCACATTCTGTTGATGCTTTTCGTCACATAAAGTATGGCGTGCTTGCGGCCCAAAAGGCGGGCGTCATCTCATCACAAAATTTAAGCAGCTACTCCCTGGATCAGTTTGAAGCCTTCCTGCAAAAGCAACATGCTAAAAGAAATAAATAACCGGCTGTTAATTTCTAATAAAAATTCAATCGCTTATCAAAGGATAGACTTTACCCATGTATTTTCATTGTATGAAGAAGTTATTGTTATTTTTTGCCTTGTTTTTTTCTAATTATTGCCTACAGGCCCAATATACTTTGAGAGTGGTGGTTACAGGCATAGCAGCGAAGCCAAATGATGATATTTATATTGCCGGCAACTTTAATAACTGGAATCCTGCGGATAACAATTCAAAGCTGAAACCTTTTGCCGGTGGCAGGCGGATCATTGTTTTTAATAATGTTGATACCGGGCATTATGAATTTAAACTTACCCGTGGCAGTTGGGATAAAGTTGAAACCACAGCAAAAGGAGAAGATATTCCAGGCAGGATTTTTGACCTGAGAACTGATACTTCGATTGAAATAAATATTGCAGGATGGAAAGATGATTACCCTGATAAACCAAAGCCAAATACTGCATCCGCAAATGTGCATGTAATAGATACGGCTTTCTTTATGCCACAACTGAACCGCTATAGAAGGATCTGGATATACACACCATCTTCCTACAATAAAATGAAAAATAATACTTATCCTGTTCTATATATGCACGACGGGCAGAATTTGTTTAATGAGCAAACTGCGTTTGCAGGAGAATGGGGTATAGATGAATGCCTTGATACACTTGCTGCCAAATTAAACAAAGAATATATTGTTGTTGGAATTGATAATGGTGGCGATAAACGTATGAACGAATACAATCCTTACGATGATGCTAAATCCGGAAAGGGAGAAGGGAAACAATATCTTGAATTTATAGCAATAACACTTAAGCCTTACATAGATAAAAATTACCGTACGCAAAAAGATGCAAAACATACTTTTATCGCAGGCAGCAGCATGGGAGGTTTAATTTCTTTGTATGCATTGGTGCAATACCCTGATGTATTTGGCGGAGCCGGGGTTTTTTCTCCTGCATTTTGGTTAACGCCGCAATTGTACAATGATGTTGCCAATGTAAAATGGCAAAAAAGTTTTCGCATATATTTTTATGCGGGAGAGAATGAGAGTGCTTCTATGGTAAGAGATATGCACAAAATGTTCAATATTGTTAAAGGGAAAAATTGCTGTGCCCTGCAAGATGTAACTTTTCCTTTGGGGCAACACAATGAAAAATACTGGCGCCAGGAGTTTGCCGATTTTTACACCTGGCTGGTGCAATAAATGCTTCTTGTTAAAAAAGATAATATATAAGGGCTTATATATTTAAGAAAGTTTGTCCTTCCAAAGCGAGCTGTGTATCGGGAAATATCTCTTTTGCTTCATTCAAAAATTCATCAAGACTTTCATATGTGCTGCTGAAATGGCCAATAAGCAGTTTTTTTACGTTGGCAAGTTTTGCAAGCAAAGCAGCTTGTTGACTTGTAGAATGAAAACGACTGGCAGCCTTGTCTGATTTATCTTTAAGATAAGTTGCTTCGTGGTAAAGTAAATTTACACCACGAACTTTTTCTGCAAGGCATTCCGAATACAAAGTATCGGCAGTATATGCATAACTTTTTGAAGGCTTATTAGGTGTGGTTAAAATTTCATTTGCAATAATTTTATCATGCTGTCTAAAACCTTCGCCTTGTTTTAAACGCTCAAAAAATTCAACAGGCACATTGAATTTTGTTGTTGCTTCAATATTTATTTTTCTCGATTTTCTTTTTTCACGAAATAAAAATCCCCAGCAATCAATCCTGTGAAAAACTTTGAAACTTTCAACAGAAAAATGCTCATCATCAATAAGTAAACAGTCATTTTCAAGCGTGTGAAAATGAATATTGTAAGGAAGCTTTGTGTCTCCAACCTTCAACTGCAGATCAAGAATATCTTTTAAAGGCGATGGACCATACAAATGCAGATCGTGATTCCTGTTCATCAATCCATAACTTGTAATCAAACCCGGCAGGCCAAAATAATGATCACCATGCAAATGCGAAATAAAAATATGATTAATGCGGCTTCGCCTGATCTTATAAAGATTCATCTGCATTTGCGTGCCTTCACCACAATCCACTAAAAAAAGATGATCGTTCAGCGTAACAACCTGCGCAGTGGGGTGCCTGTTGTATGCGGGCAGCGCTGAATTATTTCCAAGAATAGTTACACCAAACATTTAAATAGTAAGTGAAAACATTAATGTAATAATACGGGCACCTAATGCTTCCAATATTAGGAACAATGCGGTTCAATTGTAAAGCCTTGTGGTCTAAAGTTTGCTACAAAGCAGCGCTTTCCTGGGCAGGCGCATTAAATTTTTTGCGGATGATATTTAATGCAGCCCCGGCCTTAAACCATTCGATCTGTTGTTCATTATAAGTGTGATTCACTTCAATGGTTTCAGACTCGCCGTTGCTATGATGCACCATCACATGAAGCGGAATACCGGGTGCAAATCCTTTCAGGCCTAAAATGTCGATTGTGTCATCTTCCAGTATTTTTTCGTAATCATCTTTTTCAGCAAATGTAAGTGCAAGCATTCCCTGTTTTTTTAAATTGGTTTCATGAATACGTGCAAAACTTTTTACAAGGATTGCTCTAACCCCAAGATGCCTGGGCTCCATTGCTGCATGCTCCCTGGAACTTCCTTCGCCGTAATTTTCATCACCCACCACAATTGTTCCTATATCCGCAGCTTTATATACTCTTTGCGTAGCCGGTACTGAGCCGTACTCGCCGGTAAGCTGATTTTTTACAGAATCTGTCTGATTATTAAAATAATTAATGGCACCGATCAATAAATTGTTGGAGATATTGTCAAGATGCCCGCGGTATTTTAACCATGGACCGGCCATTGAAATATGATCGGTAGTGCATTTCCCTTTTGCTTTAATAAGTAATTTAAGGCTCTTAAGATCTGTGCCTTCCCATTCCGCAAAAGGTTCAAGCAATTGCAGCCTCGATGAAATTGGGTCCACCGCAACCTGCACCTGGCTTCCGTCTTCAGCGGGTGCCTGGAAACCCGGGTCATCAACAGCAAAACCTTTGGGTGGCAATTCATAACCTTTTGGTTCGCTTAAAATAACATCTTCGCCGGTACTGTTTTTTAAAGTATCTGTTATAGGATTAAATGCGATCGTTCCTGCAATTGCCATTGCTGTAACCACTTCAGGTGAAGCTACAAATGCATGTGTTGAGGCAAGTCCGTCGTTACGTTTTGCAAAATTCCGGTTAAATGATGTTATGATGGTATTCTTCCTGTTCGGATCATCAATATGCCGTGCCCATTGTCCAATGCAAGGTCCGCACGCATTTGCCAGCACTACGCCGCCCACGCTTTCAAAATCGTTGATGAAGCCATCCCTTTCTATAGTAAATCGAACCAGTTCGGAGCCTGGGGTAATGGTAAATTCGCTGTTTGTTTTTAAACCCTTTCCAACAGCATCTTTTACAATAGAAGCAGAGCGACTGATATCTTCATAGGAAGAATTGGTACAGCTTCCAATTAATGCAACTTCAAGTTTTTCGGGCCAGCCATTTTTTTCAACAGCTTCTTTCATTTTTGAAATTGGTGTTGCAAGATCGGGAGTAAAAGGCCCGTTTACGTATGGTTCAAGTTCATTTAAATTTAATTCAAGCACCTGGTCGTAATATTTTTCTGGTGCTTCATAAACTTCAGGATCAGGGCGAAGATGTTCTCTAATGCCGTTGGCGAGTTCTGCTACATCTTCTCTTGTCGTTGATTTAAGATATGCAGCCATTTTATCATCGTAGGTAAACAATGAACAGGTAGCCCCTATTTCAGCACCCATATTACAAATTGTTCCTTTGCCGGTTGCGCTTAAACCATCCGCTCCATCACCAAAATATTCAACAATGGCGCCTGTGCCGCCTTTTACAGTTAATTGTCCGGCAACCCAAAGAATAATATCTTTTGCACTCGTCCATCCGCTCATTTTACCGGTAAGTTTTATACCGATAAGCTTGGGCCATTTTAATTCCCAGGGTAATCCCGCCATAACGTCGCAGGCATCTGCCCCGCCAACACCAATAGCAATCATTCCCAGCCCACCCGCATTTGGCGTATGGCTATCGGTACCGATCATCATTCCGCCGGGGAAAGCATAATTTTCCAACACTACCTGGTGAATAATTCCTGCGCCGGGTTTCCAGAAACCAATACCATATTTATCAGAAACCGAGGCAAGAAAATCATATACTTCTTTATTTACTTTAAGGGCCGTTTCAAGATCTTCTTTAGCGCCGGTTTTTGCCTGGATTAAATGATCGCAATGCACAGTTGACGGCACCGCAACCTTTGGTCTGCCTGCCTGCATAAATTGTAACAAAGCCATTTGAGCTGTTGCATCCTGCATAGCAACACGGTCGGGAGCAAAATTTACATAATTCTTTCCGCGTTCAAAAGCTTCAAGCCCCTGTTCTGATGAAAGATGGGCATATAAGATTTTTTCTGCTAAAGTTAATGGGCGACCAAGTACTTTACGTGCAGCGGAAATCTTAGCTGGCATTTCGCTGTACAGTTTTTTAATCATTCCTATGTCAAAAGCCATTGGTAAATTTTTTTATGAAGTTTAAACAAATATACAAAGAGCAATCTGCGTTATAGTTATGTTTTTTAGAGCAGAAAGAATCAATTTATCTTACAATGAAATGTAGAATGAATCCGGGCAAATTTACATTCGAATATTTTAATATAGAAATGAACAGTTTAAAAAGCCGGCTATTAATTGCACATAGAAAAATATTTTTTTTAAATTGCAACTATGTATAAACTGAAACAGGTTGTTGAATGGGGTGCCTTCGGTGTTTGTGAACCTTTAGGCGAATGGCTGGGCATATCTACTTCGCGCATTCGCATGTGGTTTATATATATTTCCTTTCTCACCATGGGCTCACCAGTAATTATTTATATGGTAATGGCATTCTGGCTGAATATTAAAAAATATATCTTATCTGCAAGGCGTGATCCATTGAATTATTTATAGGTACTTCTTATCTTATAAGCCTGCATAGTAACTCCACCCATACAGCAACTCCAGATGAACATACTTTAACGCTATAATACTTTACGAATTTTTACCATTTGCTCAAGAAGGTTTTTCAGTAAACTTAAATGCAGCATATTAGCCCCATCGCTTTTGGCAATGGCAGGATTAGGATGTGTTTCAATAAAAATTCCATCAACGCCGGAAGCTATAGCTGCTTTTGCAATGGTGCCGATTAATTGCGGGTTGCCGCCCGTTATGCCACTGCTTTGATTTGGTTGTTGCAGGCTATGCGTGCAATCCATAATAACCGGTACGTTATGTTCCTGCATCCAGGGGATATTACGGTAATCAACCACGAGGTCCTGGTAGCCGAATGTTGTGCCTCTTTCTGTAAGTAGTATTTTATTATTGCCGGTTGATTTAATTTTCTCAACAGCAAACTTCATGGCAGGGCCGCTTAAAAACTGTCCTTTTTTTACGTTTACAATTTTACCTGTATAACCTGCTGCCAGCAAAAGGTCTGTTTGCCTGCATAAAAAAGCAGGGATCTGTAAGATATCGATATAATTGGCCGCGATGCCGGCCTCATCATGCGCATGCACATCGCTTGTAACAGGCAGTACAAAATGTTCTCCTGTTTTCTTTAAAAGATGTAGTGCATTATCATCACCTATACCGGTAAATGAATTGGCGCTGGTCCGGTTTGCCTTGCGATAACTTGCTTTAAAAACATACGGAATTCCAAGCCTTTTGCAAATCGTACAGACTTTATCGGCTACCTCCATAAGTAATGCCTCATTTTCTACTACACAAGGTCCCGCTATCAGGAAAAAATTATTTTCATCGTATTGCTGGTGAGCAAAAAGCGCTTTTAAAAAATCTGGTAACATAAAGGCGAATTTACGAAGCGAATGAAACAATTAATATGTGCATTAACAGATTTGTAAATTAAAGAAACAGTTTAGATTTGCGTATCAGCCAACTTAGCTCAGTTGGTAGAGCAGCACCCTCGTAATGTGCAGGTCGTCGGTTCAAGTCCGATAGTTGGCTCAACAATTTTTTTTGGCATTGCCTTTTAAAAAACTTAGTTTAAATTTTCTTTCTTTAAACTATCAACTACCAGCAACCAACCTTTATTTTTGCTGCAAGATTAAATAATAAACATGGTTGATGTAATTCTCGGTTTGCAATGGGGTGACGAAGGCAAAGGAAAAATAGTTGACTATTTTGCTCCGAATTATGATATTATTGCCCGCTTCCAGGGTGGGCCGAATGCCGGGCATACCTTATATGTAAAGGATAAAAAAATTGTACTTCACCAGATACCCTCAGGCATATTTCATCAGAATACAATAAATATAATCGGTAATGGCGTTGTGCTCGACCCGGTTACTTTAAAAAGAGAGTGCGAAACGGTTGCTGCATTTGGTATTGATGTAAAAAAGAATTTATTTATTTCCCAACGTACTAATTTGATTGTTCCTACGCACCGCGCTTTAGACAAAGCATCTGAAATTTCAAAAGGAGAAAGTAAAATAGGTTCTACACTCAAAGGAATTGGCCCTTCTTATATGGATAAAACCGGCCGGAATGCCTTACGTGTTGGAGATATTACAGACAAATCTTTTATTACACAATACATAAAGCTTCGCTTAAAACATCAAAGACTATTAGATAATTTTCATTTTACAGAAGATATTACTCAATGGGAAGAAGAATTTTTTGAAGCTATTGAGTTTTTACGCACGCTGAATATTGTGAATGGCGAATATTTTATTAATGAACAAATGGATAACGGAAAAAAAGTTTTGGCAGAAGGCGCACAGGGTACAATGCTCGACATTGATTTTGGCACTTTTCCATTTGTAACGTCTTCTAATACAATTTCGGCAGGAGTTTGCAGCGGTCTTGGCGTTGCGCCTCAAAAAATTAATGAGGTGCTTGGCGTAACAAAAGCATATTGCACACGAGTTGGAGGCGGTCCTTTTCCAACCGAATTAAACGATACAACAGGAGAAGAATTACGCAAAATTGGCAATGAATTTGGTGCTACTACAGGCAGGCCACGCCGTTGCGGATGGGTTGATCTTGTAGCTTTAAAGTATACCTGCATGCTTAACGGCGTTACAAAAGTTATTATGACAAAAGCTGATGTGTTGGACTCTTTTAAGGAACTTAAGGTTTGTACTGAATATTTCATAAACGGACAAAAAAGTCACCAGGTTCCTTTCCAGCTAACACATGCAGAGGTTAAGCCGGGGTATAAAGCGTTTAATGGATGGAATTGCGATTCAACCTCATTACAAACCGGCGATAATTTACCGGTCGAAATGCAGCGTTATATATCATTTATCAATCAATATATAGGTTCGCCTGTTGGCTACGTTTCAAATGGGCCACAGCGGGAGCAAATAATAAAAATTACCAGTTAAATTTTTTTTTGCTGATAAAAAAACTCTTTGAAATTTTACAACTGCTAATCCAAATTGAATATGGCATCCAAATCTGAAAAAATAAATAAAGCAAATAAAACTCCTAACGAGGGTAAAGCTAATAAGCTGAACAGCTCCTCCAAATCAAAAAAACAAAAGGAAGAAGAGGAGGAACCTGATGAAGAGCTTGAAGATGATGAAACATCATCATCAAAGATCAAGGCTGGTCCCAAAACAAAAAAACAAAAAGAGGAAGATGATGATGACGATGAGGTAGAAGATGAGGCAGATGATTGGGAAAAGCCTGAAGAGGAAGAGGAATGGGATCCTGATTTTGATGAATTTGATGTGCCTAAATCTAATATAAAAAAATCAGGTAAAAAAGACAGTGATGAGGATGATGATTTTAAATTTGATGATGACTTAAAAGAGTTTGATCTTTTTAATGATTCAGGAAGTTTTGACGATGACGATGATGATGATTTTTAAAATTGTTTACTATATTGGTAAAAAGAATTTCAACATCTTTTCATGTAGATAATATTTCTTTGTTTAAGAAACAAATGCTGGACTGGGCAAACCGGTTTGGCATTTGTTGCTTTATGGACAGTCATGATTACAGTGATAAATATCATCGTTATGATTGTCTTGTTGCTGTTGAGAGTTATACATCTTTTTTACCCTCAGGTAACATATTTGCACAGCTTGATACTTTTTATGCCGAAAATAATGACTGGATTTTTGGCCACCTGGGATATGACCTTAAAAATGAAATTGAAGGTCTTCGATCATCGCATTCAAATAAAATAAACTTCCCTGATATTTTCTTTTTTGTACCGAAGATCGTTTTAAGTTTAAAAAATAACCTGCTCACAGTTCATTCGATTGAAAAAAATGCGCAGTTAATATTTAATGAGATAAATGCAGAAGTATGTAAAACTGAAAGACCAGGTAAAAGTAATATTCTGTTACGCGCGGCCGTAAGCAAACAGGAATATATAGAAATCATACAAAAACTGCAGCAGCATATACTGCGCGGAGATTGTTATGAAATAAATTATTGCCAGGAATTTTTTGCTGAGGATATACTAATAGAACCGCTTAATACTTATACACAACTTCTTGAAATTTCCCCGACCCCCTTTTCCTGTTTTTATAAACTGGGAAATAAATATTTACTATGCGCAAGCCCTGAAAGATTTTTGTCCAAAATTGATATGGCCATTTTTTCTCAGCCAATAAAAGGCACCGCACCAAGAAATGCAAGTGCGGTTTTGGATGATATTGAAAAAATTAACCTGGCTAATAGCGAAAAAGAAAAAAGCGAGAATGTAATGATCGTTGACCTGGTAAGAAATGATCTTAGCAAAATTTGCAATGAAGGCAGTGTTGAGGCTGAAGAGTTATTTGCAATTTATTCTTTTCCGCAGGTGCACCAGATGATATCAACCATAAAAGGGCAACTAAAAAAAGATATTTTATTTGCTGAAATTATAAAAGCAACTTTCCCGATGGGTTCAATGACGGGTGCACCAAAGCTTCGCACAATGGAGTTGATTGAAATATATGAAAAAACAAAACGGGGGCTATTTTCCGGGAGCATAGGCTATATATCACCTCAAAAAGACTTTGATTTTAATGTTGTGATCAGGAGCATTTTCTATAATGCAGGTAACCGGTATTTGAATTATCTTGTAGGAAGTGCCATTACATTTTATGCAAATGCTGAAAAAGAATATGAAGAGTGTAACTTAAAGGTAAAAGCAATAGTGGATACGCTTCAATAATTATTTGGCTGCCGGTGAAGTAGGGGAGTTCAACAATAATTCAACACTTTGCTTGAGCATATCAATCTTTTTTGACTGGAATAACTGCACTTTGTCTGCCGGTATCCGTAAAGGATAAATATCTCCTTTGGCAAGCACATTATCTATATCAGGATTTAACTGGTTAAAAACAGCAAGATCCATCATTAATGTATTCGCAATTACAACTGAATTGTATTTCCCGTAAATGTTAATTGTTGTACTGTTTGCTGCCAATTCCAGGTATGCATCTTTATTTTGGAGAATATTGCTTTTTGCATCAGCACCCGTAAACGCTCCGGTATTCCCCTCACCTTCAAAAAAATAATGTGTGGCAATAAATTTCTTTACATGGTTACGGGTTTCAAGCGGAAGATAATATTGAATATCCCAGAAATTTTTACTGTGAGCCTTTACAATAGCCCGGTTTACAGAGCCGCCACCTGAATTATATGCGGCAACAACTAAAAGCCAGTCTCCATATTCATTGTAGAGTTGCTTTAAAATTTTGCAGGCCGCATTTGTGCTTTTTATATAATCCGATCTTTCATCGAAATAGTACCCGGTTCTTAAACCCTGTTCCTGTGCAGTTGCAGCCATAATTTGCCAGGGCCCAACTGCACCTGCCCATGAAATAGCTGTATTGCTTAAACTGCTCTCGATTACCGAAAGATATTTAAGCTGAACGGGTATGCCACGCGAAGTTAAAATCCTATCGTACAAAGCAAAATATGGCTTACCCCATGTTTTCATATTGTTGAAATAAGCCGTATGCTTTTTAATATAGTCATCCACAAAATACTTTGCTTCAGCATTCATTGAATATAATGGCTTATTACTACTGCTACTTGTAGAAGTTAAAAGACTGGTGAACATTTTGGAGCTGTCTGCGATCAATAAAACTCCATTTGCTTTTTCTATAGAATCGAGGCCGGTGCTATCTTTTATCGGTTCATTAAACAAAGGTTGGTCACTTGAATAAGCTGTAGAAAATGAAAGTGAACCTGCAACAAACAACAAAAGTGCAAAAAGCGGAACTTTTCCAAAGGAAATAAGTCTCATAAGTGGTATATAATTCCGTCCAAAAAGTTTCTCCATTATTACCTGTTTAAAATAAAACAGCTATTTAACTGTTTCATTTATTGCCATGAGTTTTTCTGAAAGATGGAGCAAAGTTAATTCATTTAAGCGAGATGCCATTACCTGCACGCCGAAGGGCAAGCCATTTGAGTGCCTGAACAAAGGAATTGATACGGCAGCGATGCCCGTCAGGTTGGCAAAGACTGTATAAATATCTGCAAGGAACATTTCAATCGGATCGCTGCTTTTTTCACCTAGCTTAAACGCCGTGGAAGGCGAAACAGGCAAAATAACAACATCAACCTGAGTAAAAATAGTTTGTATTTTTTGTAAAAGAATGTTTCTAACTTTTTGTGCATGAGTAACATATGCATGATAATATCCTTCGCTTAAAACAAAGGTGCCCAGCAGGATGCGGCGTTGTACTTCTTTTCCAAAAAAACTGCTTCGTGTTAAGTTTATTTGATCTTCAAGCTCCCTTGCAGGCTTACTGGAACCATATTTTAATCCATCATACCTCGAAAGATTACTGGATGCTTCAGCAGTTGTTAAAATATAATAAGCAGGTACAATATAATCTAGCAAACCGAATTCTATTGGCAAAATCTCCATTCCGTTTTCCTGTAATTGACCCAGGAATTTTTTTTGTTTTTGTGCTATTTCCGTATCGAGTGCAGAATGTTCAAAAGTGGCAGGAAAATAGCCAATCTTATATTTTTTCGCCGGGCTTCCATTTTGGCTTTTATATTCAAAAGCATCATTAGATACAGTACTATCATATTCATCCTTGCCTGAGATTACCTCCAGCGTTAAAGCTGCATCAGCGATAGTTTTTGTAAAGATGCCAATTTGGTCAAAAGAAGATGCGTAGGCAATTAATCCGTAACGCGAAACACGGCCATAAGAAGGCTTCAACCCAATTATGCCGCAAAAATCAGCAGGTTGGCGAACAGATCCCCCTGTATCGCTTCCTAAACTTATCATGCATAGATCTGCCTGAACAGAAACAGCAGAGCCACCTGAAGAACCGCCGGGCACTCTTGAATTATCGGCAGCATTTAATACATTACCGTAGGCAGAATTTTCATTACTGCTGCCCATAGCAAATTCATCGCAGTTTTGCCTGCCGATTATAATAGCATCTTCATCAAGAAGTTTTTGAACAACAGTTGCGTTATAAACAGGTTTGAAATTTTCAAGAATTCGTGAACCTGCTGAAAGACTATGATCTTTATAGCAGATAACATCTTTTAAACCAACAATTACTCCATGCAATTTACCGGTTTGTTTTCCTGCAGTGCGCTTTGCATCAAGAAAAGCTGCCCGATCCAAAGCTTCTTCCTGGTACACTTCAAGAAAAGCATTCAGGTGCCGGTTCTGTTCTATATTCTTTATATAATAAGAAACGGCATCAGCACATGTTGCCTTGCCGTTTAACAATAAAGATTGATAGTCTTTGATAGAGTGAAAACTAAACAAAGGCTACGAAATTTAAGTTAGTATGAAAAAAGAAAATTATGGCTGTGTTGTAGTAGCAGATTGATGTACTCCGTTTGATGAAGGCGCCTGATTATCCTTTTCATTCAATCCTTCTTCGAGTTCTTTTCTAACATTATTTTTTGCGTCGTTAAATTCACGAACGCCACGGCCTAAACCTTTCATAAATTCAGGTATTTTGCGGCCACCGAAAAGTACAAGTACTACTACTGCAATTAGCAATATCTCCTGAAAACCAAGATTTCCCATTATTAAATTTTTAAGTGAAAACAAATATAACAACTAATATACGAGCCGGTAAAAATATCTGGTTGCAAAATAAAAAAAGCGAAAAATTTTTAACATCTTTCGCTTTTTCATTATGAGTAATAAAATATTACATTCTCTTTTCTTTGATCCTGGCACTTTTGCCGCTACGGCCGCGCAGGTAAAATAATTTTGAACGCCGAACTTTACCAACCTTATTCAACACGATTGATTCAACATTGGGAGAGAAAAAAGGAAACGCTCTTTCAACACCAATTCCATCGGATATTTTACGTACAGTGAATGTGGCGGTTGCACCAGTTCCCTGGATCTTTAAAACATCTCCACGAAAACCCTGTATACGCTCTTTGCCACCCTCAACGATCTTATAGTTAACAGTAACATTATCTCCTGCTTTAAACTTAGGGTGTTTTTTCCTGGCGGTAAGCTGTTCGTGTATAAATTGTGTTGCTGCGTTCATAACCAATACTTTTAAAGGACGGCAAAGGTAAATGCCGGTAAAGGAAATTCCAAATAAAACTCAATTCTTTAAAAACATTAAGTATTACTTAGTCTTTTATATGCATTTAATGCTTACCGGGCAACATTGATTGCTCTTTTTTCTCTGATGACAGTTATTTTAATTTGCCCGGGATAGGTCATTTCGTTTTGAATTTTCTGAGCGATCTCAAAACTTAATTTATCACTCTCGCTGTCTGTTATTTTTTCTGATTCAACGATCACCCTTAATTCTCTTCCTGCCTGAATCGCATAGGCTTTTTCAACGCCGTTATATCCCATTGCCAGCGATTCAAGGTCTTTTATACGCTGAAGGTACTGCTGCATTATTTCACGGCGGGCACCTGGCCTTGCCCCGCTTATAGAATCACAGCTTTGCACAATAGGAGAGATAATATACTGCATTTCCATTTCATCGTGGTGAGCCCCTATTGCGTTTATAACAGCAGCATTTTCGCCATATTTTTCAGCCAGTTTTGCACCAAGCAGGGCATGGCTTAATTCTGTTTCCTCATCAGGGACCTTACCTATATCGTGCAGCAACCCGGCGCGTTTTGCCAGCTTTGGACTCAAGCCTAATTCTGCTGTCATAGTAGCGCATAGGTTGGCAACTTCACGGCTGTGCATCAGCAAATTTTGGCCATAAGAAGAACGAAACCTCATTTTCCCCACAATACGAACAAGCTCTTTATGCAAGCCATGAATTCCAAGTTCGATTACCGTACGTTCGCCTATTTCCATTACCTGCTCTTCAAGCTGTTTGCGTGTTTTTTCTACAACTTCTTCAATGCGTGCAGGGTGTATTCTGCCATCAGCAACAAGACGTTGCAGACTTAAACGGGCAATTTCGCGGCGCAGGGGGTCAAAGGAAGAAAGTACAATCGCTTCAGGGGTATCATCTACAATAAGATCAACCCCGGTAGCAGCTTCTATTGTTCGGATATTCCTTCCTTCCCTGCCAATGATCTGGCCTTTAATTTCATCACTTTCCAAGTTAAAAATGGTAACTGTATTTTCAATGGTCTGTTCTGCTGCAGTTCTTTGTATAGACTGAATGATTATTTTGCGTGCCTCTTTATTTGCTTTCTGTCGCGCATCTTCAATCACTTCCTGCTGTAATTGCAGCGCCTGCGTTTGCGCTTCCTGCTTCAGGCTTTCAATTAGCTGTGCTTTAGCTTCTTCGGCTGTAAGCCCGGCAATTTTTTCAAGTCGTTTTATATGCTCTTCCTGGTGTTTTTCGAGCTGATTTCTTTTCTGGGCAACTACATCTAGCTGACGGTTAAGATTTTCTTTAATGGCCTCGTTTTCTTTAATCTGGCGCTCTACAGAAGTTTCTTTTTGATTAATGCTGATCTCTTTTTGCTTAATACGATTTTCGCCATCATTTATCCTGCGATTGCGTTCTAAAACTTCTTTATCGAACTCTGCTTTAAGCTGAACAAACTTTTCTTTGGCTTCTAATATCTTTTCTTTTTTTAAGGTTTCTGCTTTTAATTGTGCTTCTGAAATTATTTGTTGAGATTGAAGTTCAGCTTCTACTACCTTTTTACGTGTATCTTTTGCAAAAAATATCTTCCCGATTCCTATTCCCAGTAGCAAGGCAATTATTCCCGTTATTATTATGGTAATATCCATGAAATATTAAATTGAAATATAAAATGTAACAATAAATAAGATTGCGAAGTTAGTTATCATACAGCAGATTTTTTAAGTGATTTTAGCTCCAGTTTAGGAATAATTTGTTTCAAATTGGGAAATATGAAGAACTAAGCGAAAATGAAGACTTCTGATAATCAATTATTTGATATTATAACATCCAGCTGGCATTTGTTTTGGGTTAAGGGAGATGCCTGTTTTCAATCCGTTTCGATGAAAGCGATTTAAGTGAGTTTTAAAATAGTGCAGGGTTAGTATTCTTTTAACAGAAATTCATTGCCCGGGGCCGCCAACCAAACTTTTTTGACTGTTTAATGTTTATGCTGGATTTTATTTATGAACCGTTCAGGTAAACTGATTTCGGGGCTTTTTCAGAATAACGCTCTGTTCATTTTTGAACGGAGCTTTTTTATAAAATGTCCTCAATTGTTTGCCGCAGGGTTTTTAGCTTTTCGGAAACCTCTTTAATATCTTCGTTTGCGATAGGTTCTGGTTGTTCAGTTGCCAGCCATATTAAAACCATCGCGATATAATCCTGCATGTCTTTTCCGGCAAAATTGGTTTTAAATTCCAACAGCCTGGCATTGACAAGCTTCATTGTTTTACGCAGATTTTCCTCATCAGCAGGTTTTACTTTTACACGATAGTTTCTATCGGCCACTAAAATATTTACAGGTATTAATTCTTCCATTTTCAGGCATTAAGCAAAACCAGGCATTTTTCAATCTCTTTTAAATAAACATCAATTTTAGATTGCAATAATTGCTTTTCTTCTGTATTATATAAACCCGTTATTTTATTTGATGTAATTTTTTCTTCAGCAAAACTGATTAATTTTTCTTTTTCTGAAAGCAGCCTGTTCATTTCGTCATTCAGTTTTTTTAACTGGTCATTCTCCTTTTTTAAACTGCTGTATTTTTTTATTAGTGCCTGCAAAGAAAATTGTAATTCTTTTAGCGAGGCATGTAAATCTTCCATACAATAAAAATTAGGCCAAATCAATGCCGTATTTCCGCATTAAAATCTTTGGTAAGTTTTTCTGTGATTATTTTCATTGCCGTTTCAACTTCTGCGTCAGTTAGTGTTTTTTCTGTATTAATAAACCTGAAATTAATAGCATATGATTTTTTATTGTTTCCAATTTTATCACCTTCATAAATGTCAAACAGGTTAAAATCTTCAAGAAATTTTACTTTCACTTTTTCTAATGAAGCTGCAATATTTCCGTAAACGATTTCTTTATCTATTACAATCGAAAGGTCTCTTTCAACCATAGGGTATTGCGGAATTTCTTTATATAATATTTGCTCTTTTATTGATGCATTTAATAAACTTTCAATATCAAGCTCCGCATAAACAACTGGTTGTTTAATACCGAATTGTTGTAGCAGAACATTGCTTACCTGATATATTTTTCCCAGTTCAGCTATATCTTTTTGTATGGTTAAATAATGGCCTTTGCCAGATGTTTCCGATCCGCTGAACGAAGGTTTTTTTATATCCAGGTTTTCAAGCAAAGCAACAACTATTCCCTTTGCAGTAAAAATATCTGCTTCTGTTTGGTGCTGCTTCCAGCCCGTATCTTGTTTTTTGCCTGTTATCCAAAAACAAATTTTTTCTTTTTCGATGTATTTATTTTGCCCGTGCTGATATATTTTTCCCAGTTCAAAAAAACGCAGGTTATTATTTTTCCTGTTGATATTATAGGCAAGAATTTCCAGGCCTGTTTCAAGCATTGAAGGGCGCAACATATCAAGATCGGCACTTAGATTATTGATCAATCGTACAGCACTGCTTAAATTCTTTTCATTATAATTTTTACTATTGGCGATCGAATTGGTAATAATTTCATTAAACCCAATCCCTGCAAGCATTTGAGATAATCTTTCCTTTAACTGCTCATACAAAATATTTTCATTGATGGCAGGTGTTATGGTAATTGTTGACGGAATATCTATATTATTAAGGCCGTCTATTCTTATGATCTCTTCCACAATATCTGCCGGTAATGAAATGTCTGGTTTATTTAAAGGCACAGCGAGTTTTATTTCATTTTCATCCACCTCTAAAATATCAAATTCAAGTGCAGATAGAATATTTTTTACAACAGCCGGCGTATAAACTTTACCGCTTAATTTTTTAAGAAAATCATATTTTAAAGACACAGTTTTTCTTTCAACTATTGAAGGATACTCATCAATTACACCCCCGCTGATTTCGCCACCTGCTACTTCTGTTATAAGCCGGGCAGCTCTTATAACCGATCTTACAGTTCCTGAAATATCCACGCCTTTTTCAAACCTGATAGCTGCTTCGGTTCTTAAACCATGCTTTAAAGATGTTGCCCTTACTGATGAGGGGTTAAACCATGCGCTTTCCAAAAAAATATTTTGTGTTTCACCTGTTACACCGCTATGTATGCCTCCAAAAACGCCGGCAATACAAACGGGTTCATCGTTATTGCATATCATTAGATCTTTACTGCATAGTTTTCTATCAACTTCATCCAATGTTTTAAACACAGTTCCTTCAGCAAGATTCTTAATAACAACTTTTTTTGAGTTCAATGCGTCTGCATCAAATGCATGAAGTGGTTGCCCGGTTTCATGCAAAACAAAATTTGTTATATCAACAATATTATTAATCGGTCGCTGGCCGATTGCTTTCAGGCAATTCTGAAGCCATGCAGGTGATTCTTTAACCTGTACATTTTTAATTACAACTCCCGAATAACGTTTACAATCTTCTTTATTTTCAATAATTACCTCAAATTCATTTTCGGCATTGTTTTCTTCAATTTTATTTTCAAAGGGCAGATTGGCTTTAACGGTTTTATTTTGATGATGCGAAAGCCAGGCGCATACATCTTTTGCCACACCGATATGGCTCATGGCATCCATGCGGTTTGGGGTGAGGCCTATTTCATATACCCAGTCTGAATATATATCAAACAATTTTTCAGCCATGGTGCCGGTTTCAGTTGCGGGAGGCAGAATTAAAATCCCTTCATGATTATTACTTAAGCCAATTTCATCTTCTGCGCATATCATTCCAAAACTTTCAACGCCCCGTATTTTAGCCAGTTTCATGGTTACAGGATCTTCGTTCAGCGGGTGAATGGTTGAGCCAACAGGTGCAACAATAACTTTTTGTCCAACCGCGACATTAGGTGCACCACAAACTATTTGCAATGCCTCGCCATTATTAATATTAACCCTGGTTAATTTAAGTTTATCGGCATTGGGATGTGGTTCACAGCTTATAACCTCTCCTACTACAAGCCCTTTTAATCCTCCTTTAAAATTTTCATACAATTCCAGTGCTTCTACTTCAAGCCCTATCGAAGTCAGTATTTCCGACATTTTTTGCGGTTCTATTGTTTCGGGCAGGCCCACCTGCCCAACAGGTAAATATTTATTAAGCCAGGAATAAGATATCTTCATACAATACAATTATTGCAAAAATATAGTTTAGCAGATAAGCAGTTAATCAAAAATTTGTGGCTACAGTTACACAAATTTTTTTAATGCAAGCATCGTTCTTAAAAAAATGTTTTTGCACTGTTTCTGTTGATGGCTGTGCGCATCTTTTTTAAAACTTTTTAATTCTGTTTAAAACCCATAAGATTGCGGTGGATAATACCGTAATTATGTTTATAAGCTGTGGAAATACATTTAATAAGTTTTAATGAAATAAAATTTTTTGTTGCCATGAATTACACCTTAATTCGTTGCCCCGTTTCAAATAACATTAAGGAAACATAGTAGTAACAATTTCTTAATGTAAAGAGCAGGAATACTAACCGGTTAAATTTTTTGAATAAAAATGGATATTATTAATCAAAACAAAGACAGGCGTACACGCAGAAAACCATCAATAGATCTCAGCACAACTGTTTATGGCAAATTGCCGCCCCAGGCCCGCGAATTAGAAGAAGCAGTGCTTGGTGCAGTAATGCTGGAAAAAAGTGCATTTGACACAATTGTTGAAATATTAAAGCCTGAATGTTTTTATACGGATGTGCACCAGCGCATTTTCAGAGCCTTTCAAAATCTTGCGCAGCAAAATATGCCGATCGATATGCTTACGGTTGTTGAACAATTAAAAACAACAGAAGAACTTGAAGCAGTAGGCGGCGCATATTATATAACCAGGCTTACTAATGCTGTTGTATCTACCGCAAATATTGAAGCGCATGCCCGTATCATTCTTCAAAAATTCATTCAGCGGGAATTAATCCGCATCAGCGGGGAAATAATAGGAGATGCTTATGAGGACAGTACCGATGTTTTTGACCTGCTTGATGAAAGCGAATCAAAAATGTTCAACATTACCAATAATTACCTTAAGAAAAATTATGAGGATATTGGCAATGCATTAGCAAAGGCGATTAACCGCATCGATGAACTGCGTACAAAAAAGGAAGATATTTCAGGTGTGCCCAGTGGTTTTGCAAATCTTGATCGTATTACCTACGGCTGGCAACCCACCGATCTTATTATACTTGCTGCGAGGCCTTCTGTAGGTAAAACAGCACTCGCATTAAACCTGGCGCGCAATGCAGCTTTGCATCCTCTAAAGAAAACTCCGGTAGGTATTTTTTCGCTTGAAATGAGTGCTTCACAGTTAGTACAGCGCATACTTTCTGCTGAAAGTGAAATAGCACTGGAAAAAATTGCCCGTGGGAAATTAGAAGATTACGAATACCAGCAATTACATACCAAAGGCATTAAAAGATTGGAGCAGGCACCCATTTTTATTGATGATACTGCCGCATTAAACATTTTTGAGTTTCGTGCAAAAGCCCGCCGTCTTGTTAATAAACATAAAGTGGGTTTAATAATTATAGATTACCTGCAATTGATGAGCGGCACAGGAGACCGTGGTGCAAACCGGGAGCAGGAAATAAGCAATATTTCGCGAAATCTTAAGGCACTTGCTAAAGAATTAAATATTCCCATTATTGCTTTAAGCCAGTTAAGCCGTGCCGTGGAAACCCGCAAAGAAAGCAAGATGCCGCAATTAAGCGACCTGCGCGAATCTGGCGCAATTGAACAGGATGCTGATATGGTGATGTTTATTTATCGCCCGGAATACTATGAGAACTTTTCCAATGAAAATGGAGAAAGCACCCGTGGTGAAACGCATGTAAAAATTGCAAAACACAGAAACGGGGCGCTTGAAAACATAAAACTGCGTGCGATGCTGCATATACAAAAGTTTGAAGAATGGGATGGTGATAGCGGACCTGCTTTGCATTCCGGTGGCAATTGGATCCCGGTTCCACCGCAACCCCAGCCTGGGGGAGATAATAGCGCCCGCCTCTTTATTCAAAAAGGCAGCCGTATGAACGAAGATGCTTTTGGGGACGATTCTGAAGATCAGGATCCGTTTTAAAATATTATAAGTTTCTTTTTGACTTTCGATAAAAAATAATTTTATCAAAATAATATTGAAAGTATTGAGATTTCTTATCTTGTGGCTACGATTGAGTTATTAAAACTGCTGCAGTAAATAAACCTATCATCTTGTTTAAGTTCTCTTATGCAAAACCCTGGATTTTATTTTGTGGCTGAAAAATTTATTATAGATTGCTTTTTAATTTTTAATCCTATAAATTATTGTTTATGAAAAATTTTACTCCGTTTTTTATTTGTTTTTGCCTGCTTTTATTTGCAGAATATAGTGAAGCGCAGGTAACAAAAATTTCCAACAACACGAATTTTCAATTTTCCATTACACTTGGCAGCAAGGCTATATTGGTCGACGATAAAGATTCCATCTGGGTTACAAATGGCACACCAGCCGGAACAAAAAAGGTTACAAGTAAGGTTGCATTTAAAGACACGGTTGCAATATATAAAAACAAAGTATTCTTTGCTGGTAAAAGCGTAAAGGGAATTGAACTTTGGGCAACGGATGGTACAGACCAGGGCACCGCACTAATAAAAGATATTTACACTGGTGCAACAAGTTCTTCGCCATCTTCTTTTTTTGTGTTTAACAACATACTTTTCTTTTATGCAAAAACTGCTGCAAACGGCAATGAACTCTGGAAGTCGGATGGTACCCCAGCCGGCACTGCTTTAGTAAAGGATATTTGGCCGGGTAGCGCAAGTAGTAACCAAACGGCCGTTCTAGGTTTTTATCCTGCCGGTGGCGTGCTTTATTTCCAGGCAAACGATGGAGTCAATGGGGATGAATTATGGAAAACAAATGGTACAACGGCGGGAACAGTTTTAGTGAAAAATCTAAGTCCGGGGAACAAATCTCTGGAAATTAATACCTGGCATTCTCTAAATAATAAACTCATTTTTGTGGGTAAGGATTCTGATCTGGGTATTAAAGTCTGGCAAACTGATGGCACTTCAGCCGGCACTACATTAAAAAAGACATTACTATCGACAAGCGATAATGCTTATATTAACGCTTATTCCCTTTCAAATTTTAAAAACAAGCTTGTTTTTGCCTTATTGGGATTCAGCTCGTTAACGTTTAATCCTATTAACCGTCTTTATGTAACAGATGGAACAGATGTAAATACAATACTGTTAAAAGACGTGCAGGATAATAATATTTTACCACTAATTACCTTAACACCCACTCTTAACAATAAGTTTTATTTTACAACCTATGCCTCTAATGGTGATAGCGCAATTCTTTGGGAAAGTAATGCTACTACTGCAGGTACTAAAATTACAAAACTCATAAATACTGCGCCTACACAAAATCTACCATTTATTCTGCCAAACTTCCTGGCGTCAAATCCAGATTCCATAGCCACTTCAGATTTCAATGGCAAATTTTTTATGGTTGCTGATAACGGCACCAAAGGCTATGAACCCTGGATAACTGATGGTACCACAGCCGGAACAAAAATAATAAAAGATATATATGCCAACCAGGGTTCATCGATTGAGGAGTTTAATTATGTTTACTCAAAGAGCGGCCTTTATTTTTCTGCGAATGATAATATAAAAGGAAATGAATTATGGTTGTCAAATGGAACATCAGCAGGTACCAATATAGTTGCAGATATAAGAACTGGGCCAATTGGATCTGACCCTATTTTTATGGGCATTTTAAATAAACGCCTTTTATTTACCGCCAATGATGGGGATAATGCGCAAAACCGCGTAGATCTGTATAAAGTAGATGTGGTATTTGATACACTTTCCCTTGCAAAAACCGAATCTGAAGACGCAATTATTGCACCGGATGGAACCAAATTCTCCATATATCCCAATCCTGCAAAAGATCTGTTGAATGTGAATTTGAGTAAAAGTTTTAATAGCGATAAAATTTCTTTAGTAATAACAGATCAAAAAGGAAAGCAGGTATACGAAAACCAGGTTAGTGGCATGCAGTTTTCATCAACGTATAAAATAGATATTTCTAACCTTGCACAAGGCACTTATTATCTTGAAGTAAGAACAGATAAAGGCGTTGTCTCAAAGAAGTTTATTAAGATCAGGTAATTAAGAAAAAATTTAGTTTATCAAACCTGTATAAAATGCTCTTGTTTAAATAACAGGAGCATTTTTTTTATAGAACTTTTTCGAGTATTACAAATTCAAGAAATATTTTAGGGATTCCAAAACTGGGGTCATTAGCTGGAAAAGGTTTTACAATGCCCGTGTCGATATACCCATGTTTTTTATACCAATTTATGAGTTCTGTTCGTATTGAAATAACGCTCATAAAAACAGCTGTGCAATTTCTTTTCAGGGCTTCAACTTCAGCAGCAGCAAGTAATATTTTGCCAATCCCTTTATTTTGTAATTGCGGCGAAACAGTAAGCATTCCAAGATAAATTTTATTGGCTTCCTGTTTTAGGTGCACGCACCCTGCAATTTTATTGTCTTCCACATATTTTAAAATAACCGAACCGGGTTGCTGTATTAACTCATGCAATGATGCTTCATCGGTTCTGATGCCATCAAGCAGGTCAGCTTCGGTTGTCCAGCCTTGTTTTGAGCCTTCACCGCGGTAAGCACTGTTCACAAGAATATTTAAAGCAGCAATATCATTTTCATTTGCAAGCTTAACCATGTAATATTGTATTACACTAAAATTAATTAAAATGAGTACGCCGCAGCTTAACCGTTCGCTTGGCTTAAGGTTAGTAGTAGTAATAGTTATTGGAAATATTATCGGCTCGGGTGTTTATAAAAAAGTTGCACCCATGACCGCGGAGCTGCATTCATCAGGTTGGGTTTTGATAGCCTGGATTTTGGCAGGAATTATAAGTTTATTTGGTGCTTTATGCAATGCAGAAGTTGCAGGATTGCTGGCTGATACCGGTGGCGAATATTCATATTATCAAAAAATATACAATCGCTTCTTTGCTTTTTTATTTGGCTGGTCTTTGTTTACCGTTATACAAACAGCCGGTATTTCTGCTTTAGCTTTTGTATTTGCAGAATCACTAAACAGTGTGGTGCATTTACCGGCAGTGTTGCCTGAGCTGGCTGACATAAATATAGGCGGTGTTTTTTACCCTTTTGCACATTTAAGTGTAAAACTTACTGCTATTATACTTATTATAATGCTTACGTGGATAAATGCACAGGGTATTAAAACCGGTGCCGGTGTAAGCATGGCAATTTTGATACTTGTATTCGGTAGCATTTTTACTATCATAGCATTTGGTTTAACAAGCAATTCGGCTGATCTGGGTCGTATACAAATGTCAACAATCAACAATACCCCCGTTACAGTAAGCGCCGTATTTACAGCGATGCTTGCGGCATTCTGGGGTTACCAGGGCTGGGCTTCGGTAGGTTATGTTGGCGGAGAAATAAAAGATGCAAAACGTAATCTTCCACGGGGTATCACTATTGGCATATTCACAATCATTGTTTTATATCTTTTGGTAAACACAACCTATCTTTCTTTATTATCTATCCCGCAACTTGAAGCAATCTATACTTCAGGCAACAAGATAGCAGCTATTGAAGCCGTAAAAAGCTTTTGGGGAAGTAACGGTGCCCTATTTATTTCACTACTTATTATGTTAACAACTTTAGGCTGCTGCAATGCAACCATACTGGCAAGCAGCCGTCCTTATTTTGCTATGGCAAATGAGGGGTTATTTTTTAGGAAAGTTGCAAAGCTAAACGATAAACAGGCACCTGCGAACTCCTTGTTATATCAATGCGTGTGGGCATGCATATTAGTACTTTCAGGAACATTCGACCAGCTTACAGATATGATTATTTTTGCCGTATTTATTTATTATGGCGCAACCACTTTAGGCGTATTTATCCTGCGCAAAAAAATGCCTGATGCACCACGGCCTTATAAAGTTTGGGGATATCCTATCGTTCCGGCAATTGTAGTTATCTTCTGTGCTATATTGATCGTAAACACTGTATTCAGCCGTCCGCGTGAAGCTGCTATTGGCGCTGCACTTATGCTTACAGGCGTACCCATGTACCTGTGGTTTACAAGAAAGAAGAATGGATAGTTTAAGGAAGCTTTACGTACAGCATATATTTTTCTATAAAGTAATCTTCACTAAAAATTTCATGCAATGAAACCTGGTTAGGCTTTAAACCGCTTTCCGAAATTTCCCGGGCAAGATCACCGCCTTTCAAACAAATAAGCCCGTTATTAAATTCGTTCTTATTTTTCTTTGTGAGAAGCGGCCTGCTCCAATGCCACAGATCGCTTAATGGAGCAACAGCACGTGAAACTGCAAAATCGAATTTACGGTTTTTGATTTCTTCTGCGCGGATGTGCTGAACAGTTACATTCTTTAATTCAAGTGCTGATGTAATTGCTTCAACAACTTTTAATTTTTTCCCGATACTGTCAACCAAATGAAACTGAACACCTGGAAAATATATCGCCAACGGTATTCCCGGGAAGCCTCCGCCCGTACCAATATCAATTATTGAAGTTCCATCTTTAAAACTGAATACTGCGGAAATAGCTAAAGAATGTAATACATGTTTAAGGTATAAATGTTCAATATCTTTCCTTGAAATAACATTTATCTTACTATTCCATTCCGCATACAACGCTTGCAAAAGCGTAAGCTGGTGAAGCTGCCCATCTGTAAATTCAGAAAAATATTTTACGATAACCTCCATAACAGGTCGTGTTATTCCGCGCAATCAATCCCATTTGCGTGCAGGTTTTTTAAACAATGAAGGAAAGAAAAACAAATTGTACAGGAATATCCAGATATCAAATATCCAAAATAAAGGGAACAGGTCCTGCTCGTTTAACTTCTTCATGGTTTTATACCAGATAACTGCCTCAACAATTAAGCGCAACAGGAATACGCCAACAGCTATGTACCAGTTGAAAAATATTGCGGTTGCAACTGTAAGCGGGTAAACAAACACATGTACAGTTGAATACAGTGATAATAAAAATTTGTGCGAGCCTTTATAATATTTTGCCGTGGTGTAATGACGGTTTTTTTGCTGCATCCAACTGTTCCAGCTTTTATGCGGTTCACTGATAGTGTGTGCTTCTTTGTCTGTAACAATGGCTGTATTTTTATCGTTGGCGATCATATTTATAAAAAGATCATCATCGCCGCTTGGTATTTGATTGATAGAAGAGAAGCCTTTATTACGCAAGAAAGTATCTTTACGGTACGATAGATTGCGGCCAACCCCCATGTAAGGATTTCCCGCAAGCGCATAAGAAAAATATTGCAGGGCAGTATGAAATGTTTCAAACCGGATAAGTTTATTTAGAAAACCAGGGTATTTTTTATAAGCGCCATAGCCAAGCACCACTTCAATACCGGTAGTGTAACCATCCTGCATTTTTTTTATCCAATGTTCACTGGCAGGAATGCAGTCAGCATCGGTTAATAAAACAATCTCATGCCTGGATGATTTTATACCAACCGATAAAGGAAATTTCTTTCCCGGAATTCCTTTGGCTTCCTGCTTAAGCGGTATAACCGTAAGGTTTTTAAAACTACGTTGAAACTCCTCCAGGATATATTTTGATTCATCTGTAGAGTTATCATTCACCACAATTATTTCAGTGGTTGTTCTGTAATCCTGCACCAGGATACCCGGTAAATTATTGACAAGATTTTCGGCTTCATTTTTCGCGCAAATAATAACGGATACAGGATATTCCTGTGAGGCTTCTTTTGGTACAGCTTTATAATTGGCAAAGCGTATAAAAAAATTAAAATAATACCATAATTGAATCAGTACGGCAATACCTAAAAGGAACGGAAAAATATATGTGTAATTTAAGGCCATTGAAACAAAAATAATTACATGTTCTAATCGGAATTATTGTACTCGTAGATTGTGGATAAATGCAATATAAGAGTGGTTTGGTATAGCATATAAAAAGCCTCCTTGCGGAGGCTTAAATTTATTTCGGTGTATCTGTTGGTGGTTTGGCCGTATCGGCGGCGGGTGCTAATTCACCGGTTCTTTCAGGTGTTAAATTAGGATTTCCACCAAATGCCTGTTGTACCTGCTGCAAACGGTTTAATATTTCCTCTGCATTCTGTTTTTCGAAATTCAAACCTTCTGCCTGCCAGCCTGAAAGTGAATTGTAGTATTTTACCTGCTGCTGAAGATCTTTTTTAACTGAATTGGCAACTTTTTCTGCCAGGGCTTTATCATCTGCCAGGTAAGCTGCCTGCATTACGGCCAGTGAGAGCTGGTTATGATCATTGCCACGGCTAACCATACCATAAGGAAAGTTCTGTTGCAACATCATCTTGTCGGCTCTTTGCAAAACAGATTTTGCAGAGTCTTTTTTATCTTTATTGATAAGGTCAAAAGCAAGATCAACTTCTGCTTTCCGTATTGTATTTAAATGCCTGCGGTTCTCCTCATCAAAATAAACATCCGGGATATTGGCATTTCCAAACCCAAATTTGTTCATATAAACGTTATATGTCCATTCTGTATTCACAGAAGAATTTTCAACAGGAACAAGACGATATGATAAACCATCGCGTCGAACAAAACTTCCAAAACCAAGCTCGCCGTAAGGCATGGTAAAATAGATCGGCCTCTTCCATTTATTGGCTGCAATTACATTGAGTATAGCCAGGTCGTTCTTATAGAGATTATTTTTTGGAATCGAAAAGCGCACTGCATCAACAACGCTGTCATTCGCATTAACTGTTCCTGTACTTAAAGCAACCTGCTTATCAACCGGTATAGCAACTTTGTGTACGGGGAAAGTATTGTATTGATTGCCATTTTGGGCACCCACCAGCGACACATCTGTTCCAACATAATCCTTCATCATCTGGTATAGATCATAATAGCGGTCCTCAGGGAACTGCGGATTGGGATTAAAGAAAACAACATCGCGTTGGTTACCCTCAAGCTGTGCAGGCGTCATAATAACATCAATAGGAGCGCTTTCGTTTATCTTATAACGAAGCTCATTAATATACCAATCTGTACCAAGCAAACTTGTATTAATCACACGAATATCCGGCCGTATGCCTTCAACTTCCTGGGCATACCACAATGGATAAGTATCATTATCGCCAAAGGTGAAAAGTATAGCATTGGGTGCACAGCTTTCAAGATAGTCTTTGGCAATATCACGCGCCATTTGTTTTTTGCTCCTGTCATGATCATCCCATTCCTGTTGACCCATTAAAACAGGCACAGCCAGCGCTACAAGAATAGACGCATATGTAATTGCCGTACTTGATCTCAGCATTTTCAGGATATAAGGTAAACCTGCAGCAACGGCACCGAACAAAATGGCAAACCCAAGCCCCATGCCTATTCCGCCACCTGCTGCCAACGCTCCGAATAAAAGTAAAACAGCAAATATGCCACCGGAAACAAGCACTGATTTTAATAATTTCTGATCCCATTTGGAAGCAAGCTCAATGAAATAGGGAACTGCCAAACCGATCCAGACTGCGAATGCATAAAATGAACCCACATAAGCATAATCACGTTCACGCGGCTGGTAACCTGGTTGGTTGAGATAAATTACAATAGCGAAACCGGTAAAAAAGAACAGGAAGAATGTTACCAATGCGTCACTACCTTTTCTGCGGAATTGATAGAACATTCCGATGAGGCCCAGGATAAATGGCAACATAAACAAAGTATTATGCGCTTTATTATTTTTCATGCTGTCGGGCAAATAGGTTTGATCGCCATACAATGCATTATCCATAAATGGTATGCCTGTTATCCAGTTACCATCACGCACATTACCTGCATATAATCCCTGCAGATCATCCTGCTTGCCACTGAAATTCCAGAAGAAATAACGCAGGTACATGAAATAATTCTGATAGGCAATATAAAAACGCATGTTATCCATGAATGTTGGCGGCCTTTCGTAACTGCCATCCTGGTTTTTTTGAATGCCCATAAACACCGCATCTCAAGCAGCGCAGGATCGGACAGCGGATGACCGGGTGACCATCCTCGCTCCAGAAGGCTGGGAATGACATCGGCGACAGACACGACGGAGACGTCCGCCGCGGCCGGTAGACCCGCGAGCTCGATATCAGCAAGGACCCCCGCGCTGTGCTGCGAACCGTTATAGGCAATCAACAGTTTCACGACGCCTCCAACCGGCCGGCACTAATATGGCCGCTAGTTCGGACCGATTTGGTTTTCAAGCAGCAGGGCCCGGCGGATGCAGCCATTTGGCTTGGCCGGAAACTCGACCTCATAAGCCGTGTTCGGATAGAACCAGGCGCTGATGATGCGGCCGACCTCGCCGGCCTCCAATTCCAACTCGGGGACACTCACTTGGAGCCGAACACGACCCGTGGGACTCGCGAACAACGGGCTTTCCGCATCCATGACGACTCCTTTCCAGAATCTGATGGCCCATCTCATTGCCTCCACGATAGGCCACGCCTGAAGACCCACAATCGGAGCGGAAGCCGAATCTCGATGCAGTCGACGAATTAAAGGGGTAGGAAATCAACCTAGTCAGAAATCGGTCAGGAGCGTCGGCGGGAACGCGGCACGCAGCGCGTTGAGCACCGCCAGGACGTCGATCACCTCCTGGGCGACGGCCCCTGCAACCGGCGGCAGATAGCCAACACTCGCTAGCAGCATCCCGATCACGCTCAGCGCCATACCGCCGACCGCGCTTTGCAGAGCAATTCGCCGCATCCGTCGGCTGATGTGCAGAAACTCATCGACCTTTCGCAGTGAGCTGTCGAGCACGACTGCCCCCGCGGCTTCGCTTGTGATGTCGCTATTCTGCCCCAGGGCGATCCCGACGGTGGCGGCCGTCAGGGCTGGAGCATCATTGATGCCATCCCCGACGTAAAGCGTGCGGGCGGCGCTTACTTCCTTCTTTACGATAGCGACCTTTTGCTCGGGACTCTGCCCTGCGTAGACATTGCCAATGCCCACCCTGTCGGCAAGGTAACGAACCTCTGACTCCCGGTCGCCTGACAGGATCAGCAGCTTGTTGAAGTGGTGACGCGGCCCGAGGTGGCCGATGAAGGGTTTGCCTTCGGCACGGACTTCGTCGCGAAAACGAAGAGTACCGGCATAGCTGTCGTCAACCAGGATAATGCATTCCATTCCCTCGCCGCTTGTCGGAAGCTGACGGGCGAGCTCCGGGTGGCTCAGGCGAAGATGCTTACGGCTGGACACCAGCACCCGGTGCCCCGCCACTGTACCCCGCAATCCAGTCCCCGGCGGCTCGCTGACGGCCGACGCTTCATGCAGCGCCGCGCCGGCTTGCCTTGCCGCGTCCAGTACAGCATTTGCGAGAGGATGCCTGGAGTAGCGCTCAAGGCTCGCAGCCAGGCCCAACACCTCCGCGGCTTCAAATCCGGGCGCATACAGTTGCTCGGCCACGGCGGGCTGGCCGTAGGTGAGGGTGCCGGTCTTGTCGAAGATGATGGTTCTGCAATCGTCGGCCTGTTCCAGAACTGCTGGCTTCTTGATGATGATGCCACGCTTGGCCGACAGCGACACGGCACCGATGATCGCGACAGGGATTCCGATCAAGAGTGGGCACGGTGTCGCGACCACCAGGACCGCCAGAAACCGCCAGGCTTCCCCACTAATCAGCCAGGCAACGATCGCGATGCCAACAGCCAACGGGGTATAAAACGCACCCAACCGGTCGCCCAGCCTGCGCAGCCGCGGCGTATCCCGTTCCGACGCCCGCATCACGTTCATGATCTTGGCGTAGCGGGAATCCACGGCACGCTTGGTGGTCCGGATCGTCAGCCCGACATCGCCGTTCATCGATCCCGACATGACCTCCGATCCGGGCGCTTTAAGCATCTTGAACGGCTCGCCCGTCAAATACGATTCGTCCATGCTGCCGTGGCCGTCGATCACAATGCCGTCGACGGGACAGACTTCGTGCGGGAATACAACGAGGAGGTCTCCGATCGCAACGTCCGAGAGCGCCACGTCGACGACGGTTGAGTCCATCTTCCGATGGGATACCGACGGCATTCGCTTCGCGAGTGCTTCGAGCACCGCCGATGCACTCTGGACAGCGTACGCCTCCAGGGCCTGACCACCAGATAACATGAGAACCACGATCGACCCAGCCAGGTACTCGCCCAGAAGCAATGACGTGACAATCGAGATGCCGGCTAGTAAATCAGCGCCGAACTGCCGGCGCACCACGTTGTTCACCAATTCGATGATCAGGGGCAGGCCACCGATCACAATGGCTGCGATTAGAGGGCTGTTCGAGGTAACGCTGCCAGAGTGAGCGAGATACCGAAGCGCCAGATGTACCGCGATCGCCGTCAAGGCGAGTGCGGCAATCGCGGATCGTTGCCATCGTCTGTGGTCGCCCTGCGGGCGCCCGCCCGGAATATCGTCCAGCGAGAACGGCGATTCCAGGCGACGCGGCGACGCGGAACTGACTTGCACGCGGTTTGAAATCGCTATGCTCATACACGCCTCGATCCCATCCCGCCGCAGTCTTCAGCTCAACGCGGTAGCAACCCGAGCAACGCCCTGCTGCGTCGCAATTTGCTCGAGCTTCGGCTTCGCGAGGCGCCGGTAGTCGACGAATGGCATAATGATCGCGTCGGTATGCGTGCCGGCGTTGAAGGCGATGTACTCTTCCTTGGCCAAGTCCTTCTCGACGTAGGTCTCCATGCCGAAGAGGTTGCCGAACGGCGGCATCGACCCGAGTTGGCAGCCCTCAAAGCGTTCAACGAAGTCCGATGTCGCCGCTAGTTCGGCGAAGGTGACACCTGACGCCCGACGCAGGTGCGACATTTCCACGTCGCGCGTTGCCGGCACCACCGCCATAGCCAGTCGACCGTCGAGCTTGACGATCACGGTCTTGGCCAGCTGCTTACCGGGCATGTGAACCGACGCAGCAACTTCCTGCGAGCTGTAGGCCGGCGAGTGGCTGACCAGCACGTACTTGACTTTGTTCCCCTCCAGAAACTCTTTGATTCTTCGCGTTGCCATGGCGAACTCCTTTCTGGCTAAGTGCCTGTTACCTGGCTTAGCACCCGGGCCAGAGCACGTGCCGCAGGTGTTGCGATAGTTCCTGTTCGTTTGCGTGGGTCAGATCCACCGCCAGAGACCCCGCCATCCGAATTTCTTGTTGCGGCGCCAGTTGCCCGCGCAAGAGTCCCAGGAGGTGCGGCGGAGCCACCAGGATAAATGAGTCGTAGTCGCCGGTGCTCAGCTGGACCTCCAGCTGTCGGGCGAGTTGCGCGGCAAATCGTTCGATCTCTACCTCATGAGGCATGGTGCGCGGGTCCATCGCTGACATGACCCCGCCCGACACCTTCAGCACCCGCCCCGGCTCGTCGCTCCGGAGTGCCTGGTTTCTTGCGCGGCCGCGGGCATTGTAAATGGTCCGGTCGACCGTCAGCGGCTCGTCGGGCAAGCCCGCTGTCAGTAGGCGGGCTCGACTCGCATCACAGACCAGAATCAGTCGTTTCATGGCATCTCCTCAGGTGGCTGAACCTGGATGACGCACGACCTCAACCGAGCAGGCGGCACGTTCCGCAACACCTGCAGACACAGTCCCGACCATGAATCGCTCAAAACGTGACAAGCCATGGGCGCCGACAAAGATGCAGTCGGCGCCCCACTCTGCAGCTTCGTGAAGAAGAACGCGTCGTGGCTCCCCGTCCAGCACAGCGGTGGTTACCGCAAGGCTCGACTCTTTCAGGTCGTCCGACGCCCGATCAACCGCCCGCCGGGCCCAGAGCTTTCCGGTACTGGGCATGTGTTCGAGGGCAAGGCCGGACACGCCGATGAAGGGGAGCAGGGTCAGCATCCGCAGGTCGATCGCCGCGACCAGCCGTGCCTCGCTACCGGTCGGCCAGCGCCGCATGGCGACGGCCTGCACGACCGCGGCCGAGGCGGTGGATCCGTCAATTCCGAGCAGGAGCCGCACCGGGCCGCCAGAGTCACGACTCAGTTCATGTGGTGGGCGGCCGATTCTGACGGAGCAGGGTGCGAAGCGCAGGACCTTGTGCGATACGCTGCCGACCCCCTGCAGCACGCGAGTCAGTAGCTGCGCGGCTGTCGAGCGCCCGTGGGCGCCGACCACCAGCAGATCGGGCTTCCACTGGTCTGCGAATTCCACCAGTGCTCGGCCTGGCGTTTCGAACACAGCCTTGCCCACAACCGACCAGCCGGGAAAGATGGAACGAACGAGCGCCGCCCCCTCAGAAGCGGTTCGCTCCGCGTCGTGCTTCGCCAAGCTGGCCAACTCATGCAACGTGCGGGTCAGCGGCAATGACTCCCGGTCGTCTGTTGCCGCGGCGCTCATGCTCTCAGGGATCCGAGGCCATACTTCGGTAGCCGCCAGGACTGTGGCCTCAACCTCGGCGGGCAGACCTGCCCGCTGCAGATCAGTGATGGAGTGCTTTGCGAACTCCGAACCGTCATAGCCAATCAGCACTTTCATGGTCATGACATGCTCCTTCGTCCAATCCAGCCAACCGCGCCGGGAGACCTAGTGTGCCGTGATCTTGGCCAGATCATCGATGATCTGCTGTCGGTGCATCAGCAGAAACGCACGACGGCCTTCTGCCGAGCGCGGCAGCCTGCGGCAGACTTCACGCAGGCGAGCGTCCATCACGCGGTGGAGTCGGCCGACCATCGGATCGAGATACCGCGCGGCTTGTACCAGCCGCGGCAGTTCCTGGAAGAATGGGCATCGCGATTCACAGGCCCGCGGCGAGTCAATGCCCGACCACTCCTTGTCTCTCGATCGATAGGGGCAGTGACTGCACAGGTGCGAGCGCATGGCGATCTCGGCACGTTCATACGGCGTTGCACGCGAAATGACGGTTAGCGGGTAACGCATGACCGAACCTCCGCCGGGCTATCCGGCTGTTGCGACTGGGCCGCGACGTCGGCGTGTTGATGCTGCTCGGACGGATGGGCCACGCACATCACGGGGCAGACGGCTTTCTGCATCACATGCTGGGCGACGCTTCCGATCACAACCGACGCAAACCGGCCCCGACCGTGTGTGCCCATGACCAGCAGGTCCGCGCCCAGGCGCGTGGCGGCGTCGACGATCTGCGTGGCAGGATCGCCTTCGCGAAGCACCTTGTAGGTGCGCGGACCACATTCAGCCGCCAGGGCGTCCAGGAGTTCTTGGCCCCCTTCGAGACATGCCGGACGTGCGGAGATATCCAGGTACGCCAGATCCGGGTGGGTCGCCGGCGGCAGGTGCACGACATGGATCAGGGTGAGATCGGCATGAACCGCGGCGGCCAGCTTACGGGCGATCTCCATCGCATATCGCGATTGGTCGCTCTGGTCCACGGCCACCATGATTCGATCAAAGACCCGAGCGCTGTTGTTTTCCGTCGCGGTGAGGGCTTTATCGTTTCGCATGGCAACTCCTTTTCCGGGCACTCGGTCGATTTGATTTCTCCTCGAGTCACTATCTGTCGATATCGGCAGCACAACAATCGGGAGCCGGTACGCTTCTCAGCTACGCTCCGTGCGTAATGCCATACGATTTTCACCTATTCTTGATCTGTGCCCGATCTCCACGGCCAGCCGGCTCGGCCACTTCTGCGCGGGGCCGCAGTTCTGCCAGTCGCTGGCGAAACCGCTCGGTCAATCGCTCGATCGTTTGCAGCCGCTTCTGCAGTTCCTTCTTGAACTCCCACGCGTCGGTGTGGTGAATCTCCTGCGGCAGACGCTGGGCCTCTGTGTCCAACAGCTGGATGAGCAGTTCCAACTCCCGATTGGTCATCACGTGTTCAATCATGGGGCCTCCTGTGCGAACCTGTTGCATCGTATCTGTGTTCTGGCCGGCAACTATCGGAGGCGCCGCTTCATTTTCCTGTAGAGGAGATTCCGAGGCGTCTACGATTTTGTCCCCACTGCAACAGGCCCGTTACGAATTTCACCTAGTCGGAATTCGGCCTTCGTCGCCTTTGCCGGATGCTTGGCCTGGCGTTCAGATGAAGACGTACAGCAAGGTGGGCAGCCAACCATGACGACCCAGCGTCACGTCACACCGCTGATGGCCATGATCGCGACCGTGCTGATCGTGATCGTGCTCGCCGTCACTCGCTTCGAGATCACCGATGCTCGCTTGTCGCGGGCGGCCGCGATCGCGGGCGCTGTCCTGGTGCTGTGGCTCCTGGAAGTCGTGCCGCTCTATGCCACCACGCTTCTGCTGTGGGCCGCGATCCTGCTCTGGATGCGCCCCCTCGATCCCGTTGCGTTCTCGATGGATCGCACGCTCGCTCACTTGGCCAATCCCATCATGGCCGTCTTTTTTGGCGGGTTTGTGCTGTCGGCCGCCGGAACTAAATACGGGATCGATCGATACATTGCTGCCGGCCTGGTCGGGCTGTCACGAGGGCACCGGCGACGACTACTGCTCGGGATCATGGTCGGCACGGCGACGCTTTCCATGTGGATGTCCAATATCGCGGCCGCGTCGATGATGATCGCGACGCTCAAGCCGCTGTTCGACGGGGAAGCCGATCAACGGCCCTCCGGTTTCCGAACGGCGCTGTTGCTCGGTGTGGCATTCGCGGCGGATTTTGGCGGCATGGGGACGCCCATCGGCACCGGACCGAATCTGATCGCCATCGGTGCGGTCGCCTCCCAGCGAACCATTACATTCGCACAGTGGATGCTGTTCGGGGTACCGATCGCCTTCGTCATGATCTCGATTACGTATGGCCTGCTTGTCAGCCTGCACGGCGTCAGGGGACGCATCCACAACCGGAACTACGACACCCCCGCACTGACCCTGCGAGGATGGCTCGTCGTCGCAATCTTCTGCCTGGCAGCTGGCGGATGGATGTTCGAGCCTTTCCTTGGCATACCCGCCGCCACCGTTGCATTGGTGGTTGCAGCGGCGTTATTTGCGACCGGCCTGCTCGATCGGACGGACCTGGGCCGCGTCGAATGGGACACGCTGCTGTTGGTCGCCGGCGGCCTGACCTTTGGTTACCTGGTCGAAGCATCCGGCCTCGCGGTGGCTGCAGCAAGCCATGTACGCTGGCAGGTCTTGAATCCCTCTATCGCCCTCTTGGGGATGATGCTGGCGTGCGCGATTCTATCCGCCATTGCTAGCAACACCGCAGCGTCGGCGATGATCATTCCGATGACGCTTGCGATCCAGTCGCGACCGTCGACGGCCGTTCTCGTTGCATTGGCCGCTTCGATGGGCGTGCCGTTCGTCATCAGTACCCCACCCAATAGTCTCGCCTACGGCCAGGGAGGCCTGCATTCGCGGGACTTGCTCTGGCCGGGCATGATCCTGATGTTGGTGGGATGTACGCTATTGCTACTTGCGGGACCCATCGCACTAAGATGGGCGGGATTTCAATAATCGGGTACCAGCATGACGGTCGCCTCACCACATCAAGGCAAACAGGATGCACTTCCGCGGCATCGCATTGAAATCAATGTGCGTGATGTGGATCAATTGTTCAATACGCTCGATCCCTCACCTTTCCATGAAAAGGATTTGGACGCCGATGCGGAGGAGTTCATTTTAAGTTGGGCTCAGGAATTCCCGGTCCGCGACCCCGTCATCCTGGTCGTGCATGTGGCTAACTTGAACAACCGCGACGACTGCCAGGCGCAATTGGAACGCGCCGTGCGGCACTATTTTGTATACCGTGCCAAACTGGGCCGGTTGGAGTTTCGACGACTCATGCGCGATGCACGAACCAGCCTGTTGATCGGCTGCCTCTTTCTCTGCCTGTGCCTGGCGACCGCCGAACTCTTGATGCGGCTGCCGCCGCATACGTGGCGAAACATCACGCGCGAGGGGCTGACGATCGCCGGCTGGGTTGCGATGTGGCGGCCGCTGCAGATGTACTTGTACGAATGGTGGCCGGTCCGCCGGCGCGTGCGGGTTTTCGAGAAGATGAGCCGCATGGAGGTTCAGGTCCACCAGCGTGGGCAGTGACGCGTCCGCCAAGCGGCCATTATCAGCCGTCACAATCGGCTCACGAGCAGTTCCTTTTGAAAGATCATTTCTTTCGGCAGATCGCCGGCAAGCGTGAGAAACAGCTCTTCCTGACCCAGTATTTCGCTCTTGAACTCAGCATTCGGGACCGCCTGCAAAGCGTCGTATACGTCCGGGCCGAGAGACAGTCCCTTCAAGTCGATATCTTCCGGGCGCGGCATCCAGCCCAGAGGAGTTTCGACAGCGTAGGCCCGGCCGTGGCTGCGATCGATGATCCATTTCAGGACCCGCATGTTCTCCCCAAAGCCTGGCCAGATGAATTTGCCGTCCTTGTCTTTGCGGAACCAGTTGACGTGGAAGATGCGGGGGCAGTCCCGCATCAGCTTGCGCATGCGGAACCAGTGCACCAGGTAGTCGCGGATGTTGTAGCCAATAAACGGCAGCATCGCCATCGGGTCGCGACGTACGACGCCAGTCGTCCCAACGCTGGCAGCCGTCGTTTCGGAGCTGAGCGTCGCGCCGACGTAAACGCCATGCATCCAGTTGAATGCCTGGTACACGAGCGGGATCGTCCTGCTGCGCCGGCCGCCAAAGATGATGGCCGAAACGGGAACACCTTCCGGCTCATCTGCCGCCGGGTCGAGGGCGGGATTGTTGCTCATGGGTGAGGTGAAACGGCTATTTGCATGGGCGGCCTTCCGCCCCGTCGTCTCGCCGATCGCGGGTGTCCAGAGTTGGCCGGTCCAGTCGATGCATTCTTCGGGTGGCTGCTCGGTCTTGCCTTCCCACCAGACGTCGCCATCAGGCAGCAATGCCACGTTCGTGTAGATCGTGTCGTGCGACATGATCTTCACCGCATTGGGATTAGTTTCTCATTTGTTCCCGGGACAACGCCAAAATAGCCGTTCTCGGGATTGATCGCGCGCAGGCGGCCGGTCGCCTCATCCACCCACATCCAAGCGATGTCATCGCCCACGGTTGAGATCTTCCAGCCGGCGTCCCGATAGCGCTTCGGCGGGATCATCATCGCGAAATTGGTCTTGCCGCAAGAACTAGGGAAGGCAGCCACCACGTAAGTCTTTGCGCCCGTGGCGCTGGTGATCCCCGTGATGAGCATGTGTTCGGCCATCCAACCCTGCTGCTGGCCCAGGAAGCTGGCTATTCGCAATGCCAGGCACTTTTTGCCCAGCAGGGCATTGCCGCCGTAACCGGAACCGAAGCTCCAGACCGCATTGTCGAAAGGAAAGTGACAGATGTACCGACGGTCGGGATTGCAGTCGCCGACACTGTGCAGGCACTGGATGAATTCGCCGCTCTTTCCCAGTTGCGTAAGCGCCCGATTGCCCATACGCGTCATCAATCCCATGCTCAAGGCGACGTAGACCGAGTCTGTGATCTGGACGCCAACCTTTGCCAGCGGTGACCCGATCGGCCCCATGACGAACGGAATGACGTACATCGTTCGCCCCTTCATGCATCCGTCAAAGAGGCCGGACAGCTTCGCGTACGCCGCCCCCGGCTCCATCCAGTTGTTCGTGGGCCCGCAGGTGTCCTGGCTGGGCGTGCAGATGAAGGTGCATTGTTCCGAGCGGGCCACGTCGTTCGGGTTGCTGCGATGCAGGTAGCACCGGGGCAGCTTCGTCTGGTTCAGCTCAATCAGGGCGCCGCTGTCCACGGCGACCCTGGTCAGGCGCTCCCGTTCGAAGCTGCTTCCGTTGCACCAAACGATCTCGTCGGGGCAGCACATCTTCACCGCCCTATGGACGAAGGCATGGACGTGCTCATTCGCGAGGGAGCTGGCACGCGGATGAACCGGCTTTGGGGTCGGCTGAACAGTGTCGGAGTTGATTGCGGTGGTCATGATGATCCTCTGAAAGGCCTACGTCCTTGGAAGACACTGTCACTTTCGTCGATGTGGTATAGGGAACAATCGGAACACACTCGGCATTCGCGGTGGGAACGTTGACGTAGACGCTTACGAAAAACTCGTACGAAGGACCCGACAATGGCTATAATGGCGCCGTCGAGCTTTCGCCTCGGGCAAGCGAGAGGAAGCCATTCCAACGAAACTAAGAAACACCCGCACGTCTCTGACCGCGCCGGTCTCGCCCGCTGGCGGGCCGGCGGAGGAACGGCTGCAACATTACGCCCGTTGGCAGGAGACCGTCGCCGCGCTGGGTCAGATCGCGCTTGAATCCAACGATGTGCAGACACTGGTCGACCAGACCGTCCACCGGCTCGCCGACAAGCTTCACATTGAATACGTGGAAATCCTGGAGCTGGAGGCCACCGGCCAATTCCTGATCCTGCGAGCCGCCCATGGCTGGCCGAAGAGCTTTATCAATGTCGCGAAGGTTCAAGCGGGGGCGCGGTCGCAGGCAGGCTTCACCCTCATGGCGAACGAGCCGGTCGTGGTGAGCGACATTCGCACCGAAAAGCGATTTACTGCCGCCGCGTTGCTCCTAGATAAGGGCATCACCAGCGGCATCACGGTCGCGATCGGCAGCGGCCCGCGCCCCTACGGGGTGCTGGGCGTCCATTCCAGGCGATACCGCGAATTTGCCCCCGACGATGTCCACTTTCTGCGATCGGTCGCCAACGTGCTCGCCGCGGCGATGCGCGGCTATGAGGCGGAGCAGAAGCAACGCGATACGGCGGCACGCGTACAGGCGATTCTCACGACCCTGGTCGACGGCGTCATCACCATCGATGAACAGGGCCGGATTGACTCGGTCAATCCCGCGGCCGAGAAGCTTTTTGGCTATTCCCAGTCTGAACTGGCTGGCCGAAACGTCAATATGCTGATGCCGGAGCCGTACCAGCACGAACACGACGCCTACATCGCAAACTATCTGCACACGGGGCAAAAGCGAATCATCGGGATCGGCCGCGAAGTCTCCGGCCGGCGAAAGGATGGCACTACGTTCCCTATGGATCTCGCGGTCAGCGAGCTGCACGTGAGCGGCCGCCGCATGTTCACCGGCGTCGTTCGCGACATCACCGAGCGGCGCCGTATGGAACGCGAAATCCTTGAAGCGGGCGCCCAGGAACAGCGGCGCATCGGGCAGGATCTGCACGACGGTCTTTGCCAGCTGTTGGCAGGCATCGCGTTTGCCACGGAGGTGCTGACCCAGAAACTCGCCGCCCGCTCAGCCCCCGAAGCTGCCGGCATCGGCAAGCTCGGCGAGATGATCGATCAGGCGATCACCCAGGCCCGCGACCTGGCCCGCGGTCTTCAGCCCGTGACGCTCGAAGCGAACGGTCTTGTCTCTGCGATTCAAGCCTTGACCGAGAAGATCGAGGCCATGTTTCAGATCTCCTGCCTCTTTGTCTGTGATGAATCGATACTCGTCCATGATCCGGTCGTCGCAACACACCTCTACCGGATCGCACAGGAGGCCATCAGCAACGCCATCAAGCATGGGAGAGCACGCACGGTGATCGTCGAGCTCTCTACCACAGGTTCGGACCTGGTTCTGTCGATCAGGGATGACGGGGTGGGCTTGATAGGTCAGGTCGCAACGTCGCCCGGAATGGGCTTGCGAACCATGGACTACCGGGCCCGCGTCATCGGCGGCACGTTGAGCGTCCAGGCTGGCGACCGCCGTGGCACCAGCGTCGTCTGCATTGTCCGAAATGCCGCGATTCACACTACAGCCGTCGAAAGGCAAATACATGGCAAAGAAGAAGGCAACGGCCGAACCGTCAAAAACAAGAATCCTCGTCGTCGACGACCACCCGATCGTTCGCGAGCGCCTCGCTGAATTGATCAATCAGGAATCGGACCTTCATGTCTGCGGCGAGGCGGAAGACTCTCGTGAGGCCCTAAAGGCTGTGGAAGCGCTCCAGCCGGCATTGGCCATCGTGGACATCACGCTCAAGGACACGTACGGGATTGAGTTGATCAAGCAATTGAAGGAGCGCTACCCCAAGTTGCCGGTGTTGGTGCTGTCCATGCATGACGAATCGGTCTACGGAGAACGCGCACTCAGGGCCGGCGCGAAGGGCTATCTCACCAAGCAGGAAGCCACAAAGAAGGTGGTCTCTTCCATCCGGCGGGTGCTGGCTGGCGAGATCGTCGTCAGCGAAAAGATGGCAGCCACGATCCTGCAGAAGGTGGCCGGCAGCCGGTCCGTCGAGGGCGGAAGCCCCGTTGACGTACTTTCCGATCGCGAAATGGAAGTCTTCCAACTGCTCGGCGAAGGGCTTGGCGTCCGACAGATCGCTGAAAACCTCTTCGTGAGCGTGAAAACCGTGGAAGCGCATCGAGAACACATCAAGCAAAAGTTGAATTTCAAAAGCAGTGCGGAGCTGCTGCGTTATGCCATTCAGCATGTCATCAACGAAGGTTCGGTCCCGCCACCGGAGCACGGCCACTAGTCCGGCCTGCTCTTCATCCGCGTTGAGTTCCCCCATCGGCCTAAGAGAAAAACCTACAGCTCTGGGAATGGCTTGTAGACGTAAATGCGCTCTGCTTCCGATTGTTGATCACCCGCCAGAAGCCAATACTCCTGTGATGATGTGAGCGCCGGCATCGGTGGCCGGCACGGGAGAAGGAAATGGAAGAGGCTATTCACAGCTCTATGCAGGAAGTGGATCGGTCGCCGGTATTCAAGGCACCCGGATATCAACTGGTCCGATTCACCGCGCGATGCAATGCGGAGCAAGTCTCCCTCCTCATCGGCGCCGACGGCGGAAGGCCAGATGCGTTCCACCGGATGTCCGAGCGGACGGCGGGTTGCTGGCAACTGACGCTGCATCTCCGGCCTGGAACCTATCGATACCGATATTACGTGACCGATTCACGTCGTGTGGTCTACGCGCCGCCGAATGAAATGGAGGACCAGCCGATCTGCATGGAAGGCTTCGACGCAGTGCTGAAAGTCCCTGCTCGATCGGCATCGGAGAATGATGTCCTGGCAGTGGAGGACGACTCCGCCAGAGGGCAAGCCCTTTCACCAGTCAATTGACCGATGTCGCAACGTAGAAAGAAGCGCCAAATGAGAGCACCTGTCATCGAACATAGTCTTCATGACCCCAATCCCGTGGCGAAGCTGAATCGACAGATGCTAGCCACAACGGGCGTCTTCGCCGTCAGCATCAATGGCGGCCCCGGCTGCGGGAAAACCTCGCTGATCGAAGCTTCCATCAAGCGCCTCGGATCGGATGTGCGAGTCGGCGTCATCGCCTGCGACATCGCGTCTCACCGTGACGCCGACCGCATCACGCAGGCCGGCAGCCAGGTCGTCCAAGTCAATACCGGTCAGCAGGGTATGCCTGATGCGACACACATCCATGACGCCCTGACTTTCTTGGACCTCGCGAACATCGATCTGCTCTTCATCGAAAACGTTGGAACGTTGGTTTACCCAACCCATCTTGATCTCGGCCAGGACATTTCCGTCGCCGTCTTCAGTGTCGCGGCCGGCCATGACAAGGCGGACAAGCACCCTGACCTGGTGCGTTCCGCAGGAATTGTGGTGCTGAATAAGACGGATCTGCTGGGCGCCGTACCTTTCGAGCTCAACGTCTTTCGGTCGGACGTCCGACGGTTGAACCCCGAGTCAGAGCTTCTCGAACTTTCCGCCCTGACTGGCCAGGGGATCGACCGCTGGATTGAGTGCCTGAAGCGCCGCGTCAAGAAGGATGGCCAACAGTCTTCGCAATGGTTCGGTTGAATTATGCGGGTCCAAAAAGGAGCAGTTATGTCAACGCCAATATCACCCAGCTGGAATCGGCTTCTCATTGCGGTCGACGACAGCCAGCCGTCCGCCTGGGCGCTCCAGGTCGGCATTCAGCTGGCCGAAAGACTCGGTGCGCGGGTCATGGTTGTGCACGTGGTCGAACCGCTTTTGCCCGACCGCAATGGCTTCCTGCCAGATCCCGAGGTCGAAACGGCTAGACGGCAGCTGGGCTGCGAGCTCCTGAAGCGGCTGGCTTCAACCATCGGATCGAACATTGAAGTGACCACATCCCTGCGCACAGGGATGCCCACCCAGGAGATTGTCGAGCTGGCGCGGGCTTGGCAGCCCGACCTGCTCATCATGGGAACGCGTGGCCGCGGGCGCATCGCCCAGTTCGTGATGGGGAGCACCGCTGAAGACGTCATTCGCCGGGCGCCGTGCCCGGTCGTCGCAGTCGCCCATCCACCATCGGTCGCCGGTGCGCCCCAGGAGGAGTGGACAGAGGTTGGCGCAGATTGCGCCGCCCCCCTCTCGGCTCATGAGCGGCCGAATTGATGCACGCTCAACTGGGTTAAACAATGGGATAGCCCGATGAGCACGACGACTACACTCCGCCTGCCGACCGACCGTTCTAAGTGCCGTGATGGTGGCACTCAAGCAACATGAGAACCTGCGGGACGACCTCGGCGATTTCGGCTATCCACTGAGCGTCCCCGATCTCAACAAGCATCTGGACCTGCTCGCAGAGCTCAGCCGCGGCATACCGACTGACCACGCGACCCTCGAGGTGGAGCTGCAGCAGCGCATCTGCGAAGAATGCCCCCACCAGCTGCCAAGCCGTTACTGCCCTTTCCGGCCGCAAGGCGGCTGTGTAGTACGCCGGCACGCATCTGAAATCGTGACAGCGGTGAGGCTGGCCATCTCCAGGCACCACAGTGTCTCCACCGGGTTCAGCTCCGGGGCGTAACTGGGCAGGTACACGATTCTCAGCCGCGGGTGCCTGGCCAGCAAATGGCGACAAAAAACCCCATCCGGCCGGATGGGGTCTGGGAAGCGGGCGAAGGGGGTCGAACCCTCGACATTCACGTTGGCAACGTGACGCTCTACCACTGAGCTACGCCCGCGTTGGAGGGGCAAGATTAGCCGAGCCCCCGGCCGATTGCAAGGGCCGCAGGGGCGGCTAGAGCATGCCGATCTGACGCATCCACGGGAGCAGGACGTCGGGCCAGTTGGCGCCTTCGCTGTCCGTGCCGTAGTGGAAGCTCGCGTGGCCGCCGGTGCTAACGGCCAGGAAGTGGTGGGCGATCCCGGTCCGGCCGAGCTTATCAGAAATCTCCTGGGCGAAGGGGAACGGCGTCACCGTGTCGTCCTTGGCGTTGGCGACGAACATCGGCGGCGTGATCTCCGACATCGGGAACGCGTCGATCGATTGCTGGTTCGATGACGGGCACATCAGCGCGACAAAGTCCGGCCGGCAGCTCACGCGGTCGATCGGGTCGGCGGCGCTGGCGTTGCCGGCGTCGAAGTGGGTCGCCAGGTTCAGCGCCAGGTGCCCGCCGGCCGAGTAGCCCTGGAAGCCGATCCTGCGCGGGTCCAGCTTCCACTCGGCGGCGCGGCTGCGGACGATGCGCACCGCCCGCTGGCCGTCCGCCAGCGCGTCGGCCGCAACGTCGTTGTTGCCGTAGCTGGTGCGGTACTTCAGGCCGAACACGGCGATGCCGGCGTCGTTCAGCGGCGCAATCAGCGGGTCGACGTGGATGCACATCGCCACGTGCTTGTACCCCCCGCCGGCTGCGATGATCAGCGCCGTGCCGCGGGATTTCTCCGGCAGCGGCAGGTGGACCGACAGCGTCGGGTTCGATACGTTGCGGAACCGCTCGTTGAAGATCTCCTCGGGCCGGCCGTCGGGCGCCAGGTTCGGCACGCCGTCGGGCCACAGCGGGATCGCGTTCATGGCCGCCTCCGTTACAGGCCGACGTTGTTGAAGCCGGCGTCGACGTAGATCGTCTCGCCGGTCACCCCGCTGGAAAGATCGCTGAGCAGGTACACCGCCGTCTTGCCGACTTCGTCGGCGTCGATGTTGCGCTTCAGCGGGGCCTTTTTGGGCGTGTACTCCAGCATCTCGTCGATCCCGCCGACGCCCATCGCCGCCAGCGTGCGGATCGGGCCGGCCGAGATGCAGTTCACGCGGACCTTCTTTTCACCCAGGTCGTACGCCAGGTAGCGGGCGGTGGATTCCAGGGCGGCCTTGGCGACGCCCATCACGTTGTAGCCTGGGATGACCTTCTCGGCGCCGTAGTAGCTCATCGCCATGATCGACCCGCCGTTGGGCATCAGCGGCAGCGCGGCGCGGGTCAGTGCGATCAGGCTGTAGGCACTGATGTCGCAGGCCTGTTGGTACACCTCGCGCGGCGTGCTCGTGAACACACCGTTTTCCTTCTTCAGGTAGTCCTTGTTGGCGAACGCCAGCGAGTGGACAAGGAAGTCGATGGTGCCGAACTTGGCCTTGGCGGCGGCGAAGAACGCGGCGATCGACTCGTCCGAGCCGACATCGCAGGTGTGCAGGAACAGGTCCGGCCCGCCGCCGATCTCGTCGAGCGACTTCTTGGCTCGGCGGAGCGACTTCTCGGCGTCGCCCATCACCAGGTATCCGAACCCACAGGTGGCGCCGTGCTGGATGGCGTTGTGGCCGATGTGCCAGGCGATGGAGCGGTCGTTGGCGATGTTGAGAATCAGTCCTTTTTTCCCGTCGAGCAGACCCATAGGGTGCCTCCGAATGTTGAGGGGTCACTGTAGTCGCGAGTCATGGTCTGAACAAGGGTTACGACAATTCACGCGGGGTGCGCCGGCGAGGCGGATCACACTCGCCTTCGCAGGCATCAATAAAACTACCTTGCAGGTTTTTTGTTCCTTTTGTAAGAATGTCCCCGCAAAAAAGGGGACCACTCCGATGATCGACGTCACGTGCCAGTGCGGCGCCGTTGAACCGACGCCCGAATCCACGGCAGGCTTTTCCATCGCCTGTCCCGCCTGCTCAGGCGCCATCACGCTCCTGTGCGGCGAGCAGCTGCCCGAGGGCGCGGGCGCCGGCGATTTCGACGCACGCCTTGTCGTCCGCGACGGGCCCGCCCGCGTCGGCGAGCAGCTGCACCTGGGCGGTGTGGCCGACATCGAGATCGGCAAGCTGCCCGACAAGCACCTCTCGCTCCCGGGCAAGATGGTCTCCCGCAACCACTGCAAGCTGCAGCGGGTGGACTTCGGCCCCAGCCGCTGGAAGATCGTCGACCTCAAGAGCACCAACGGCCTGTTCGTCAACGGCCAGCGGGTGACCGAGCACGAGCTGGTGCCGGGCGACCTGGTGCGGATCGGCGAGTACGAGTTCACATACGAGGTGGCCGAGCCGCCCGCCGCCCCGCCGCCCCCGCCGCCGATGGCCAAACCGGCGGGCAAGGCGTGCCCGGCGTGCGGCAAGCAGTATGCCGCCACCGCCAAGATCTGCACCCAGTGCGGCATCAACATCGACACCGGCAAGCCGCTGGTGATCAGCAAGGAGTTCGACGAGAACGTCCTGGCGGGCAACGTCGACACCACCGTGCGGGCGGTGAGCTTCTTCCTGCCCTTCGGCCTCTTTCCCATCGCCAGCGAGGCGTACGCGACGAAGAAGCCGATCGCCACGTGGGTGATCTTCGGCATCACGCTGCTGGTGAGCGTCTGGTTCCTGATTGTGACCGACGGCGTCGATCAGCGGACGTACCTCTCCAAACCGCAAGTCGCCAACCTCATGCACTGGACGGGCAGCGGAGACGTGCAAACCCTCGGAAATCTCGATGCCGCGAAGCTCAAGAAATTCGTCGAAGCACTGCTGCCAAAGCTCGACGAGCAGATCGCCAAATCCGAACGCCTGTTGCAGGGCAGCTCATTGACTGCCGCCGAACGGGCCGAGATGACCCAGGACCTTGCCGAAACCAAGGCCCTGCGCGCCCGCCTCCTGAAGGATCCGGCAGGAGTGATCAGGGATGTGCTTCGTGACCAGGGCGAGGACGTGCCCGAGGTCAGTCCCGAAATCGGCTTCCGCTGGTACCAGTTGCTCACCAGCGCGTTCCTCCACGGCGGGGTCATGCACTTCGTCGGCAACATGGTGTTCCTCCTGGTGTTCGGGCTTCGCGTGAATCAACTGGTCGGCAATCTCAAGTTCGCAATCATCTACCCGGTGCTGGCGATGGGGTCGGGGCTGATCGACCACATCGTGCATCTGAACGATCCGATGGTGCCCGGCCTGGGCGCGTCCGGCGCGATCATGGGTCTGGCCGGCATGTACCTGTTCTTCTTCCCGTTCCAGAAGGTCCACACGGTGGCCTGGCTGCGGGTGCACTGGCGGTTCCCGTGCTGGTACAAGGTCTTCCGCATGCGCGGGATCTGGCTGCTGGCGCTGTGGATCGCCTTCAACGACGGCCTGCCGATGATCCTCAAATCCAAGGACCACGTGGGCCACTGGGCGCACATGGGCGGTCTGATCGTGGGCGTGAGCCTGGCGATCATCCTGCTGGTCGCCCGCCTGGTGAACGCTTTGGGCGGCGACCTGATCTCGATCACCCTGGGCAAGCGCGCCTGGGCCCTGATTGGCAAACCCCGCATGGCGCTGGGATAATGATGGTTCTCCTGTCATCCCCGACCCCGAAACTGGCGTTGCCTCCCTTCCGGGTGGTTCAATAACCGTCCCATGAAATTCAAAGTCACCGGTCAAAACCGCGACACCGGGGCCCGGCAGGTCCTGGAGTTCGAGGCCGAGTCCCGCGGCGCCGCCGAACGTAAGGCCATGCAGTCGGGCATGACCGTCACCCGCGTCGAAGACATCACCGACGGCGAAGCCACCCACGCCGGCGTCACCCCCGGCGGCAAGATGCGCTCCCGCGGCGGCGGCGGGTTGGGCAAGCTGGTCGTCATCCTCGTCCTCCTAGCGGCCATCGCGTTCGCCCTGTGGAAGCTGAAGATCATCAAGCTGTAAGGGGAATTTCAACCACAGATGCACACAGATGGACACGGATAAGAGGAAAAGCTTCCTGCTTTATCCGTGTCCATCTGTGTGCATCCGTGGTTGCAAGCGAATTGGCTTCGTTTCCCTACTTCAGATGAAACCGTGCAGGATCGTGCATGGTCGTGCACCATCGTGCATTTGGGTTCGTTTGTTCAACGTCCCGGTCATGGGGCATCCGGGGACATCCCCTATTCGATTGTCAAAGAGCCCGGAACCGGCGTCACCCGGTCCCGTCGTCCGCCGAGCGCGGACCATGATTGATACGTCGGCCGATGGGGCGGGTTCGACCGGCCGGGTGGATTTTTTCCGGTCGGTTGTCTGCCGGCCTCGGCCTTGCCATGATGTCGCCGCATGAGCGTGGTCGGGGCTTCAGGCAGTGAACTTTCGATCGACTCCGTCCGGCGGGTGTTCGACACCGGCCTGGTCGCGGTCGACGGCGTGAGCCTGCAGGTTCCCCGCGGGCAATTCCTGGCGATCCTGGGGCCCAGCGGGTCGGGCAAGTCCACCCTGCTGCGCATGATCGCGGGCCTGGACCGCCCCACCGCCGGGCGGATCGAGATCGAGCGCAGTCCGACGCCCGCCGAGGGCTCGGACATCGCCTACGTCTTCCAGGACGCCCACCTCCTGCCCTGGCGACGGGTATTGAAGAACGTCGCCCTGCCGCTGGAGCTGCGTGGCGTCGGCCGGGCCGTCCGGCGCGAGCGGGCCCGCGAGGCGCTGGCGATGGTCGGGCTGGCGGACGTGGAGCGGCTGTTCCCGGCCCAGCTTTCGGGCGGGATGCGGATGCGGGTATCGCTGGCCCGCGCCCTGGTCACCCGGCCGCGGCTGCTGCTGCTGGACGAGCCGTTTGCAGCGCTGGACGAAATCACCCGGCACCAGCTCGACGAGCAGCTGCGCCAGCTGTGGCAGGAAACGGGCATGACCATCGTCTTCGTCACCCACTCCATCATGGAGGCGACGTTCCTGGCGGAGCGGGCGGTGGTCGTATCGCGGCGCCCGGCCCGCATCGTGCTCGATCACCCCATCGCGCTGTCGCCCGACCGAACCGCCGACCTCCGCGGCACGCCCGAATTCGCCCGCGAGATGGGCACGCTGCTGGCGGCGCTGCAGAAAGGCATGGCATGAAGCGCTGGCTGGGTATCCTCCTGCCGCCGATCGTGATCTTCGTGCTGCTGCTGGCGGCGGCGGAAACGTGGATCCGCTGGCGCGACGTGCCCCGCTACCTCGCCCCCGCCCCGTCGGCCGTGCTGAAGGCCGCCAGCGCCGAGCGCGACGTCTTCTGGCTGGCGCTGCAGAAGACCACCGCCGCCACGCTGATCGGCTTCGCCGCCAGCGCCGTCGTCGGCGTCGCGGCGGCGATGGCGATGGCGTCGTCCCGGCTGGTGCGCAACGCGTTCTACCCGTACACGATCTTCTTCCAGACCGTGCCGGTGGTGGCGATCGCGCCGATGCTGGTGATCTGGGCGGGCGCGGGGATCCGCTCGGTCTCGATCTGCGCGTTCATCGTGTCGGTCTTCCCGGTGATCGCCAACACCCTCACCGGCCTGCTCTCCACCGACCCCGCCCTGCTGGACCTGTTCCGCCTGTACGGCGCCGGGCCGGTCGCGCGGATGTGGAAGCTGCGCCTGCCCTCGGCCCTGCCGAACCTGATGACCGGCCTGCGGATCGCCGCCGGGCTGGCGGTGATCGGGGCGATCGTGGGCGAGCTGGTGACCGGCGAAAGCGACCAGCCGGGGATCGGGATCATCATCGTCGCCGCCGCCAATTATGGAAAAACCGCCACCGTCTTCGCCGGCGTGCTGATCGCCTCGCTCCTGGGGCTGGTGATGCTATCGCTGCTGAACGTCGTCGGCTATCTTCTCCTGCGGCGCTGGCACGCGTCCGTGAAGGAAAGTTAGCCACAGACGGGGCACAGATGAACACGGATCAAGACTAAACAAAGATAACGCAGATGACGCAGATGACTAACCTGCTTTCTGAATCTGCGAAATCTGCGTAATCTTTGTTCCTTCTGCCTTGATCCGCGTTCATCTGTGCCCCATCTGTGGCAAAAATAGGAGTTCAAATGAAACTGCAATGGCTCGCATCGATCATTCTTCTCACTGCGTCGGTGGCGATGGCGGCCGAGAAGACGACCATCGCGCTCAACTGGGTGCCCGAGCCGGAGTTCGGCGGGATTTACGCCGCCAAGGAGCAGGGCGCCTTCGCCAGGAACGGGCTGGACGTGGACATCAAGCCCGGCGGCGCGGGCGCGCCCACCTGGCAGCGCGTGGGCAGCGGGCAGGTGCCGTTCGCCGTCTCCAGCGCCGATGACGTGGTGATCGCCCGCAGCAACGGGGCCGACGTGGTCGCGATCTTCGCGATCTACCAGACCTGCCCGCAGGGGATCATGGTGCACGAGTCGCGCGGGCTCAAGAGCATCGACGAGGTCTTCAAGAGCGGCACCGTCGCCCTCGAAGTCGGCCGGCCGTACACGCTGTATCTCAAGGAGAAGTACGGCGCCAGCGGCGCCAAGCAGATCAGCTACAAGGGCGGGATCGCCAACTTCCTGGCCGACAAGAACTTCGCCCAGCAGTGCTTCGTGTTCTCCGAGCCGATCCTGGCCAAGAAGCAGGGCGCCCAGCCCAAGACCTTCCTGATCGCCGACAGCGGGTACAACCCGTACACCGGCGTGGTGATCACCAGCGGCCAGATCGCCCGCGACAACCCCAAGCTGGTGCAAGCGATGGTCGAGTCGCTGAAGCAAGGCTGGCGGACGTACCTGGACGACCCCAAGCCCGCCAACGCGGTCATGGGCCAGCTGAATAAGCAGATGGACGCCGAAACCTTCGCCGCCGCGGCTGAAGCCCAGAAATCGCTGGTGGAGGACGACCACACCAAGGAAGCCGGCCTAGGATCGATGACCAAGGAGCGCTGGCAGACGCTGGTCGATCAATTGGCCAAGCTGAAGGTGGTGGACAAGGCCCCCAAGGCCGAGGAATGCTTCCAGGCCACGCCCGAGAAGCCGGCGGACCAGCCCAAGCGTTGAGATTCCCCCGCCGAGGCCGTATCATCTTCCGCCCCCGCGGACCGCGCGCGAGACGGTAGCTCAGTTGGTAGAGCAACAGACTTTTAATCTGTGGGTCCTGGGTTCGATCCCCAGCCGTCTCAATCAAAATTCCCTAGAAAAAACGGAAAATCGCTCCCCCGCGCCGAGGTCGGACGGCCTCTAAAAAGGCTGGGGCTACGTTGGGGCTACTGTGGCTTTCGGGCCGTGATTTGTAATCGCAGGGCTTTCGACGTCCCTAATTTCGGGGGCATGAGACAACACCGAACCGCCCTCACGCTGATAGCACTGCTGGTCGTCATCGGGATCATTGTTCGGCGCGGCCAAGGCCTCTTACCAGGGGGATGGTCGACAGCCGGTTCCGGCGGCGCCGGCCCGGGGTGGGCTGACGGGCACCTCGGGGGATGCGCACTCGGTCGACGAGGCGGCGTTCATCCGCATGCGCGAGTACGTCCGCGCGGCCGACCGGGACGATTCGATCCTGGGGGCACTGGCTGTCTCCGAGGAAATGATTTCCCCATCGGATTCCTTTCGCCGCACGGCCGAGCCGCACGGACAAAAGCTGCCCCATCGCCGGCCGGTGCTTGAAGGCATCGCCCCCCACTGATCCACCGCCCAGTCACGATCGAAGCACGTTCCCCAGATCGTTCAATCCAAAGAATCGGTTTAGTTGATTTTTCTACGATTGTGCACATCCCGTCCTGCTGATCCCCTTTTGCGGAGCGCACCAGAACCGCGCCGGACCACTGACACCCCGCCAAGGTCCTAGTCTACAAATTCAGATTTTGGAACGCGGTTCCGCCCGGAAATCGGCGTCGGATGGTCGACCGTTTGAATCAAAGAAGGCTTCTTCCAGACCGGAAGGACGACCATTTGACTCGGAAGGTCGACCGTCTCACTCGGAGAAGCCTCTGCCGAGTCAAACAAGGCTTCATCCGAACCGGCAGAAGCACGGACCGGATGTGGCTTCTTCAGGACCGAACGAAGCCAGCGCCGAGCAGGAAGAAGCCAGTGGCGGTCCATCCGAGGGTGCACCCTACGCGACTGCTTTCTTAGACCAAACGCAGTACAATAGTAGATGATTGCGTGATCGCATGAACGTCTTCATAAGTCATTCCGCGGCAGACAAGCAGTTTGCAAAACGGCTTGCCAACGCACTTCGAGAGCGCCAAGTAGACGTGTGGAGTGCGACAGATATACGGCCTGGCGATGACTTCGCGAAGGCCATCAGCGACGCCATAAGCAGAGCAGACGCGGTGATTCCAGTAATCTCTCGATCATCCGCCGAGAGTCCAGCAGTGGCGGCCGAAGTGGCATTGGCTGTAGCCAATCGAATTGACGGCGGCCAAAAGCGAATCGTGCCAGTGCTTGCTGATCGCTCTGCCGAGGCGCCATTCTTTCTCCGCGATATTCAATGGGTTGATTTGTCGGACAGTCAAAAATTCAAAGAAAACTTCGACAAGGTAATTAGCGGCTTGCCAAGAGGCGAGCGCACCTCTGGCGACGAGGTAGACGTACTCAAGACGCGAGGCGAATGGCTTCGCGCGCAGCGCGAAATCCTCGAAGCGGAGAAGAGAGCGATTGAAGCTGCACGTTGGCGAGAATTCCGCTACATCACCTTAACATTAGCAGCTGCCTCGATCGTTGCTATCGCCGGATTGATAAGCTTCACTGGACTGCGAAAGCTCGCGGACTCATTCTGGCTCCCGATTGTTGCGCCACTCATATCGTTCATCGTAGGCGCCTTCACCGCGACTGTTACGGCGCGCGCACCTAGGCGGGGGAGCGGCGATGATGAATAAGGAACTGCTCGCGGTACAGATCGAGCGCAACGGAGCAACTTCGACAGGAACGCGAGATATTTGAGCAGCGCAAAAGGCATGACAGCTTATGGTTCTTCCTACGCCTAATAATGGGCTATACGTCCGTTCTGCTTCTGATCGCGGTGATGGCCGTCGCATCCTATATTTTGTTTAACAACGCGCAATTTCCCAAGTCAGTGGTTGTTTCGGCCGGAGCGGCGCTATTCAGTGACGTTCTAGGAATGTTGATTGGAGTGTGGAAAATCGCGTTGAACCCGAAAATGGCGGCGAGCGCTGCACCTGTCACAAAGATAAAGCTCCCCGATCTTCTCGAAGACATGTCGTCAATCGACGGTGCGGCGCCAAGCAACGACGAATAGTGCTCAGGGCCTCGTCGGAATGTGCGCGCGCCAAGTCGCGCAGGATGGAATGAAGGTGAGTGCAAAGATGCCTAAAGCTTTCATTTCTTATAGTTGGACCACTCCCAGCCATCAGGCCTTGATCAAGGACTGGGCGGAGAGACTGCTTGCTGACGGCGTTGAGGTAGTCCTAGATATCTTCGACCTGCGGGAGGGCCACGACAAATACGCGTTCATGGAGAAGATGGTAACAGACCCATCCGTCACGCATGTGCTGGTGATGTGCGACAAAGCATACGCAGAAAAGGCAGACGCGCGCAAAGCCGGGGTTGGCACTGAAACCCAAATCATCTCGAAGGAGGTCTACGACAAAGTCGCTCAGTCGAAATTCATTCCGATCGCGTGCGAGTTGGACGACAAGGGGGGCTGGTATCTGCCGACATTCTTAAAATCGCGCATTGGGATCAACTTTTCATCACCTGAGGCCGTAAACGAGAACTGGGAGCAGTTAGTTCGCTTGCTGTTCGGAAAGCCACTTCATGTGAAACCTGCCATTGGTAAGCCGCCGGCTTATCTAGATGACGACTCGCCACCCGCTAGCCCCGCGATCGGAAAGTTCTCCACCCTCAAGCAGGCAATCCTTAACGGCAAACCTGCTGTGGATGCCTACCGACAAGATTTTCTCAACGCCTGCATCGAGTTTGCCGACGCCCTACGCATACGACAGAAGCCGGACGACCCAGACTTCGGCAAGCGAATCGTTGCGGATTGCGCAAAGCTGAAGTTGGTACGTGATCACATTGTTGACTGGATCCTGTTGGAAGCGCGGAACAGTCCTGTCCAAAGCTTCCAAGAAGCACTGATCAACTTCATGGAGCGATTGCTTGAGGTAAAAGCTCGGCCAAAAGAAGTTAATGCTTGGAATGAAATCTGGTTCGAAGCACACAAGTTATTTGTGTACGAAACTTTCTTATACGTCATCGCGGCATTAATAAAGGCGGGCGCATACGCTGCCCTTCACGAGCTATTGACGAGCCATTACTTGCAGCCGGAGGGATCTCAGCAATACAACAAGGGTGAGTTTGCCAGTTTTGAATGCTTCTGGACCCACTCCGAGGCACTGCAGTTCTTGGCACCGGAGGGAAGAAAATTGCTGTTTCCCGCTGCGGAACTCATCAGGCGGCAGGCAGATCGCAGTGACCTACCCTTCGAATCCGTGATGGAGGCAGACTTGGTGGCATTGCTGATGGCATTTGTGTTGCCGGCCGTCAATCACTGGTACCCCGGCACGCTGCTCTATGCCCAGCGTCGGCAATTCCCATTCTTTGTCCGTGCGACCCAACACAAGGGATTCCAGAAACTCGCAACGGTCACCGGTATTAGCGACGTAGCAAAGCTTAGAGCCGCGGTTGACGAAGGATACAAGAAGCTTCGAGTGGACGGCTGGCATGACTTCTGGCTGCGCGATCGGAATTTCTCCGAATCCATGAACCTCGAACAACTTGACTCCATCAAATGACGCACAGCAGTTCGGATAGACCCGACGCGAACTCGCGGTACGCTGCGAGCCTGATTCCGGTATCCTTGCATTCGTGATGCGGCAGTTGCGGGTGATCGTGAACGGGGTGTGCCCGCTCCTGTGCCTGGCCACGTCGGGATGGTGGCTCCGCAGCGCGTGGTTCTCCGCGGCGTAGACGAAGCCGGAGAGGTACCGCTCATGGTGAAGTGGGACGACGATGACGAGCCGAATCAGCTCGAATACAACCGCACACAGCCGCGCCGGCCGCTGACACCACGCGAAATTCAGGAACGAGCCAGGTACATCGGGGCGATCATCAAGTTTCTGGTCATCCCTGTTGCTCGTCCTTTTCGGACTGGTCGCTCTCCTGAGCTAGGACAGAAGCCGATGGGAATAAGACTTCCTCGATCTTGTGCTCCAGTTGCAAGAGTCATTCAGCAGCGTGCCCTACGGGCGGATTCTACCTCACCTCCGACGCTGGGATGGTCTCGTTCGCCCGTCCGCATTCGGGGCAGCGGGCGGGGGAGGCGCGGAGGTCGTAGCCGCAGGTGAGGCACCATCCCCGGGCGGCCCGCCGACGCCGCCGGAACGATCGCCGGCCCCACCGCAGCCACGCTCCCGGCAGCAGCAGGAAAACCATCACCGCGAACCAGTGGGGGAAGACGACGCGGCGATGCATGCTCCACGGCGGGTGCCACGTCGCGTCGCTGCAAACCTGGAAGCCCGCGCGGTGCCAAAGACTCCCCTGCCCGGGCGGGACATCCCGGCCCAGCCGAAGAATGGGTAGCTCGGGGTGCGTGTGGGCCCTCTATGTACCCAAGTGCTTACGTCCCGCCCTGTGCCCGTCTCGAATCGGTCAACATAGTGATACATGGACAATCCCCCGCCTTCGGACACAAAGCACCAGTCGTGCATGACGTCGCAGTTCGGGTAGGCAGTGCAATGGCTCCAGGAAGCGAAATCGTGGCCGGAGAACGATCGTCGCCGCTCCACCGCCGTCGCGGCGGCGAGCAGCAGGGAGAGGGCTGAGAGGATCGTGAAGAGCCACCGCCGCATCGGGGCCATCTTGCCATGGATGCCGGCGGGCGGGTAGGCCCCCCTCCCTCACCCGCCGGAGAGGGGATCAGAGGCCCCCTCCCTCACCCTCCCTCACCCTCCCCCTGAAGGGAGAGGGGATCAGACACGCAAAGCGGCGGAGCGGCGGCGGGATCGGGTATTCTGGCGGGCGGGATGCGGCGGATGTGGGTGATCGTGCTGCGGAGCCACAAGCCCGCTGTCGCCAGGCATAGGAACAGGCACACCCCATTCACGATCACCCACATCCGCCGCTTCACGATTGCAAGGCTACTCTTGCTTCCGTTCCCATCGAAGGATTCCCCGTTGACCTCCGAGTCCCGTAGATTGACAATTGATGTGCCTGGGCGGGGAATCCCGTGTCGCCAACCATCATCGAGCCGAGATCACGATCAGGAGGCCGCCCACCCGGCGGACGACCATGAGCACCAACGCCGACACCATCCACATGTTGCTCGCGCTGAAGCAGAAGCTCGAAGCTCTCGGCCGCAGCGGCGGGGCCCCAGGGCCCGGCGATGTCCACCCGGGCGTCTCGATGAACCTCGACCAGGCCGCCGAGGCGCTGCGCACCGGCTCCGACCCCCAGGGCAAGCCGATCACTCCGTTGCAGGTCGCCGACGGCCTCAAACGCCTAGCCGCGTACGTCAACACCACCGACTGGTTCCGCATCGCCGGCGGCACGGTCCGCCCGGGCGGGATGGATCTGCTCAAGACGTACGTGTACGACCTGACCGTTATCGCCAATGGCATCGGGCAGGAGGATACTCCCGACGTCCTCGCCACCGCCTTCCGAACTCCCCCGCACGCCGCGGCCAACATTTTAACGCCGCGCGCAACGCAAACGCCGTTCTCGCCGATCGTTCTCGTCGCCGTGTTCCTCGGCCTGCTCGTGGCGGGCGCCGGGCTGTTCACGATGCTGCGCCAATCCGGCCCGCCGGCCGCCCACCGCCCGACCGTCAACGACCGCGCGGAGACCACGACGGCCACCCCGCCGCCGCCGGCCGAACCGCCACCGGTTGAACGCGCTCCCGCCGACCGGGCCGTGGTGCCCCCGCGGCAGCCTTAGGCAGTGAAGAATCGGAAAAGCCCGCCATCGCCAGGCTCAGGAGCACGCACACGCCTTTCACTGGCGGGTGTGAATTGGCGCCCAGCCCGATAACGCCCTTCCCTCCCGT